>JADMIO011107676.1_pt1 | contig 104787 bp, 87 predicted proteins | sample 8958161 | NCBI WGS metagenome assembly JADMIO01 (sample SAMN16585339, study PRJNA669376) | soil metagenome | isolation source: Crop rotation soil | place: USA: Cullars Rotation, Alabama | collected 2011 | reverse complement strand
CGCGACAACTTGTCCACGTGGAATTCTAAGCTTAGGATCCCAATGTGCTGGAAAGCCACTGCCGGTGCGCTACGCGCAGCGGCTGGTGCGCATTCACAATCCGCAGTTCAACAACCACAGCATCCCAACCTTCGAGCAGTTGCGCGACGGCCCGCCGATCTTCGAAGCCATCGGCGCAGTGTCGTTGATGCGACCTGATGTCTCACCGACCGCTGAACGGCGAAGTGCGCAAGGTCTCGCCGTCAGCGGCGAGTTCTTCGACACGATCGGAGTTTCACCGGCCCTCGGCCGACTGATTGGCCCGGGCGATGACAAGACCGGCAGCAGCGAGCCGGTCGCCGTTCTCGAATACAACTATTGGCAATCCGCCTACGGCGGAAAGCGCGACATACTCGGCAAGACGATCCCACTCGACGGCAAGCTGTTCACGATCGTCGGCGTCACCGAGCGCGGATTCTTCGGACCGAATGCCGGGCGGCATTTCGACGTCGCGGTATCACTCGCCGGATATCTCTTTCTTTATCCGGGATCGAATCGCGTCCAGGCGAATACGATTTCGATCATCGGCCGGTTGCGCGAAGGGCAATCACTCGCCGCCGCTCAAGCCGAAGCGCGTGCGCGGCAACCGCAGATCCGCACCGCTCTCGCCGCGGACAAAATATCGCAGTTGAATCAGCCGTGGGAGCTGGTTTCGATTCCAACGGGGATGAGTACGCCCGCGCAAGAGCATTACCAGAGACCGCTCCGCGTCCTGATGGCGCTCGTTGCGCTCGTTCTGTTGATCGCGTGCGTCAACGTCGCCAACCTGTTGCTCGCACGCGCGGCAGCGCGGCGCAGCGAGCTTGCGGTGATGCTGTCGCTTGGCGCATCACGCGCGCAAGTGATTCGATCAGCGCTGATCGAAAGCCTGGTGGTTGCGGCCGCGGGAGCCGCATTGGGCATTGGCGTCGGACTGTGGACCGCGCGCGCGATCGTGAATGCGATCGCCGTCAATCAAAGCGGTCCGCTCGCGACCTGGATCGAGATTGCGCTCGATTGGCGCATGCTTGGCTTCGCGACACTTGCGGGTCTCGTCACCGCCATCCTGTTCGGCACCGGTCCGGCGATTCGATCGAGCCGCGTCGATCCGATCGAAGCGATGCGTCAACGCACGCGAACGACCATCGGCGGCAGCTCGCGTCTTGCGCAAGCGCTTGTCGTCGCGCAGGTCAGCCTCGCCTTCGTGCTGCTGGTTGGCGGCGGACTGCTCGTGCGCAGCTTCATCACGATGACAACGCAGGATCGCGGCTTCGACAGCCGGCACGTGACGGTCGCCGTGCCCGACTTCTCCCGCAGCCAGGTGAAGCGATCCGAACGCGTGCCGACTGCCGAGCGCATTCGTCAACAGCTCGCCTCGCAACCCGGCATCGATTCGGTCGCGCTCGTCGAGTCGTCGCCGTACGGACTCGGCGAAGGCAATGTGCCGATCGTTATACCGGGAAGCAACAACGAGGAAAACGTGGTCGGCAATCGCGTTGGCGACGGATTCTTTCGCATGATCGGCATGCAGTTGCGATCCGGCCGCGACTTTCTGCCGCTCGGACAGGAGACGCCCACTGCCGCGATCGTCAACGAGTCATTCGCGAACCGTTACTTCGCGGGCTTGAATGCCGTCGGCCAGACCGTGCGCCTTCGCAACAAATTAGTGCCGCAGGTTGAGATCGTCGGCGTCGTCGCCGATGCACGCGCGTACTCGTTACGCGACGCGGTGAGGCCGACGATATTCATTCCCTTCCGCCTCACCGACGAGCCGTGGATTGAAATCGACATTCGCAGCAGCAATAGCGAACCGTCGATCAAGGAATCCGTCCTCGCCGCGACCCAACAAATCGCGCCGACTGTCGGAATCGAATTTCGATCGATGGACACGGGAATTGAGTACGCGACCGCGCGCGATCGCGTCGTGGCGTGGCTTGCCGGTGGATTCGCGATCCTCGCCGTGTTCCTCGCTGCGATCGGTCTCTACGGGGTGATGACTCACCAGGTGATTCGCCGCCGCCAGGAATTCGGCGTGCGCGTCGCGATCGGCGCGCAGCCGGCATCGGTGACGACGATGATCCTTCGACAGGCGGTGGTGATCGCGGGCATCGGCATGATGATCGGACTCGCGGGCGCGATCGCATCCGGCCGCTTGATCGCGTCACTGCTCTACGAAGTGACGCCGGCCGATCCGTTGTCGATCGTGATGGCGGCGATCTTTCTCTCAGCGATCACATTACTCGCGGGGTTGATCCCCGCGCGTCGCGCTGCGAGAGTCGATCCGATGATCGCGCTGCGAGAAGAATAATCAGTTCATCGGCACGACGATCTCAACGGGATCGGCCGCCGAGACACCCGCGTCGAATCCGGCGGTCTGCAAGTCGCCCCACGTGAGCGGACCGTTTACGCCGATCACCGCAAAGACGATCCGGCGTTGCGATCGCTCGACGCGCACTCTTACGAAACTCTGGAAGAACGGCGCGCGATTGAAATCAAAGACCGCCGACAGCGCTTCAACCGAAAACGGCCACGCGCCGAAGCGACGCACCCACCACCACGCCGGCCATTTCCAGAATGGCGTTTCGGCATTGAGCTTCGTAGAGACGGCATCAGTGCGCGGATAGAACGCGGATTGCGCCAGCGCAGGATGATCAGGCCAATCGAGCGATGTGCCGATGCTCAGATACGCGCCGCCGCCGCCATCGACGAAGTAGTGCGTGTCCGCATCGCGGTAATACTCGAAGTCGTGCGTATCGCCGGCGAGCATCACGCGCACGCCTCGCGACTTCAGCAGATCGTGCACCTGCTTGAACGATCCATCGCCGATCTGCGCGCGGCCGGCCGCATAGAACGGATGGCCGACGATCGCCATCGTGAATCCAGCACTCGAGCGATCGAGCGCGGCCTTCAGCCATTCCATCTGTCGATCGTCGATCTCCTTCTCGATGCCGGTGTCGATCGCGATGATCGAGAAATCACCGGCGTGCAATTCAAAGAACGGTCCGTCCTGGATCGCCGCGGTCACACCGTAAAGCGATCGCAGCCGCGCCGCCTGGGCGATCAATTTATCGATCCGATCATCCGTGGTGCTGGACAAACTCAGATCCGACTGCACGCGCGCCTGAATCGCCGCGCGCGCCGCTTCGGGTCGCATCAGGTTCGCGGCAAAGCCGTCGAGCGCGTTGTACCAATCGTGATTGCCCGGAATCGCGAGGATCGGTTTCGTCACGCCCTTGAGCGGCAGATAGAAGTTCGGCTCGTAATCTTTCATCGCGCCGACCGGATAGACGACGTCCGACGCGATCACCACAAACTTCACATCGTCATCGCGCGATGCGAGCAGCACTTGATCGCGAAGCGCGTGCTGCGACGGATCGCCTTCGCCGGGATCGCCGATGATCAGGAACGAGAAGTCACCCGATTCGATATCCGGAATCGCGACATCGAAGATGCCGGGCGCGCGCACATCTGTGGCGCCATGCAGACGCACGGCTGCACCGATCATCGCTTCGCGCCATTCGTCGACGCGCGACTCGGCGATCTTCTGCCATGCCGCCGTCGCCCAGTTTTCTGAATTGAAATACCAGCTGAAGCCCCAGATCGGATGCACGGCGATCAGCACCGCCGTGATCGGCAGGCCCGCGCGAACCAATTGGCGTAAGACACCGTGCAGCGTGTTGTTCTCGAGATCGCGCGCGACTTGTCGACTGAGGCGATGCTCGGCCCACCACCGAATCGCGCGCTCGCTCCACGGCTGCTCGATCTCCGGCGTGGTGTCATTCAACATGCGATCCCACGCGGCCCGTTCGATCGGCCTCGTCACGCGGCGCCAGGCCGTCTCAAGCGGATAGAGGATGACGAGACCAACGACCAACGCGGCAACGACATCACCAAGCGTCGCCGCCGCGGGCGTGATCATGCCGAGCCACGTCCAATCGGCATCGACGCGGCCGACATGAATCGCGAAGAAGACGACGACGAAGATCACGCTCCAATAGAAATCGGTTGGCGTCCGCCATGCCGCATCCGCGAGCGCTTCACGATGGATGAAGCCGATGATCGGATGCGGAGGAAGACCGAGCGCGCGATTCGGATGCTCGTCTTCAGGCCGATCGAAGTCGTCGGCGTCGAGCGCATGCGAGGCGAGCGTCTGCCAGCCGGACGCGGCCATGCGCAAGCCGAGGAAGAATCCGAATCCGAGCACGCCGATCGAATCGCGCAGCCACCACACGATGATGGCGAGCAGAACGTTCGCGGCGCCGTTGATCAAGTCCCACAGACTCGAGCGACGCACGCCGCGAACGATCGCGCTGCCGCCGTCGACGAACAGCACCACAGCGGTGATCACCATCAAGCCGCTGAATGCGAATGCCGATTGGAATGAGATCAGCGCGCCGGCTAGCACCGAGAAGATCGCGCTGCTGAAGTGCGTGCGCGCGTTGTCGGAATACCAGGCGTCGGCGAGCTCGACGAGCCCGGCCAGGAAGATGGCGACGCCGACGGCCGGCACGCCCCACACTGATGAGAACAGCGGCGCGATCGTCGCAAACGCGCCGAGGAAGAACAAGAGAGTGCCGTTCAGCCTCGCTGACAGCGGCACTCAGTGCGATCCCCGCCGGGTGTCGCGTGACACCCGGCCATCCTACCCGTTTATCTATTTCTATTTCGACTTCTTGGTGCGGCCTTCGGAGCGACGACGCTTGTTCACGGTCGCCGCCGCGATCTGCTTGGCGCGCTTGGCGCCGCGGCCCTGCTTCTTCTCGCTGTCCTTGATGTGCTCGTACTGACGCTCGTCCTTATTACTCCACGACTGCGGCATGATGACCTCCCCGCAAGTGGGATGCAGGAAACATTCCAGTGATTTAGAGTAAGAGCTCTCCCTGATCCGAGGACCGATGATGCGTCGAGTGATACGCGCCTTTACGCTCGGCTTGTGCGTAGCGATCGTGAGCGCGTGCAGCAAAGGATCGACACCGTCGAGCCCGACGCCGACGGCAACCACGACGACGCCGTCGCCTTCGCCAACACCGACGCCGACTCCAACTCCATCACCGTCGCCGACTCCGACGACCTCGGCCGTCACACTGAACGATGACTTCAGCGGCCGCCTGCTCTTCCCCGCCGACAACTGGTGGAACCAGGACATCAGCAGCGCGCCGATCGATTCGCAATCCGATGCGCTGATCGACTTCATCGGCCGCACGCGCACGCTGCATCCCGACTTCGGTCCGCCGCCGTTCGGTATTCCATATGTCGGCGTCGGCAGCGGCGAAACGCGCACGCCGGTAACGTTCGTCGATTACGGCGACGAGAGCGACAACGGCTTCGGCAACGAACGCGGATATCCGATTCCGGATGCGGCGAAGTCGCAGCCGAACTACATCGAAGGCGGTGAAGCCGGCGGCGGCAGAGACGGCGATCGCCACTTGATCATCGTCGATCGCGATCGCTGGCTGCTGTTCGAGCTGTTCGCGACGCGATGGACGGGACAACGATGGGAGGCGAGCTCAGGCGCGGTGTTCGATCTGTCAGCGAACGGACGCAGACCTGAAGGATGGACCTCCGCGGATGCCGCCGGCCTCGCGATCCTGCCAGGCCTCGTTCGCTATGACGAAGCGCAGCGCGGCACCGTGCGTCACGCGTTTCGCGTCACGGTGCGCAGCACGAATGGATTTGTGTGGCCGGCCTCGCATCGCGCCGGCGGCACGCAGGGCGCGCTGCCGATGGGCGCACGGTTGCGCTTGAAGGCGTCGAAGGATATTTCTCGTTACCCCGCTTACATCCAGAACATCTTCCGAGCGATGCAGCGTTATGGGTTGATCGTTGCCGATAATGGGAGCGACATGTATATCAGCGGCGCGATGGATGCGCGATGGAACAACGACGAATTGAATCCGGCGTTCCGCGCGCTGAGTGCCGGCGATTTCGAGGTCGTTCGTCTAGGCCTGCGCTGAGCCGACCGCGCTCATCGACTGGATGATCTCGATATCGCCCGCCGCGCGATGGCCGCTCTCGACGGCGCCATTCATGTAGCCCTGGTAGTCTGCGCTGGTGTGCTCGCCCGCCATCGCGACGCGTCCGAACGCGCGCGACAACTCGGATGCCCATTCAGGTTTGAAGTCGGTGCTGAACACGGCATAGCCGCCGCGAGCATAGGGATCGAGTTCCCATGTGATGCTGCGGAAGTCGCGTGCGTCTTCAACGTCGCCAAGCCACGCGAGTCGGCGCACCACGCGCTGCGGTCCGCCTTCTTCGAGCAGGCCGCGCAACTCTTGTGATGCACGGCCGCCTGCAAGCAACGTCAGGCACGCGGGGCCGGTGCCCGCTACTTCCCAGATCGCACCAGTATCGAGATTCGATCCGAAGGCACGCGGTCGTCCGGGCTTGCGCCACCACCCCTTGTCGAATCGCACGTGCGCTTTTGTTGCGGGGCCGCCGATGATCGCCTGCCACGCCTTTCGCAACGTTGCCGGCGGCGCGGGCTCGAACTCGATCGTACGCGCGATCGTCGCGGGTACCGACAGCACGACGTAATCACCGTTGATGACGGCGCCGCGCTTGCTGCCATCGGCCGCGATCACGCGCACGCCCTTATCATCCTGCTCGATGCGCGTGACCGGCGCCTTCAACATGACCTTGAGTCCGCGCTGCTTCGCGAGCGCGTCGATCAACTTGCTGTTGCCGCCTTTGATGCGCGACACGTTGACGTGCCCTGGATCCTTCGGCTGCATCGACAACTCGACGGCCACAAGTGCCGACAGCACGTCGGCATCGGCGAGAAAGAATCCGCGCAGTGCCTGCGCCATCGCGATCACTTCGCGCGACGCACCGCGCGCCTGCAACAGTGATTGCGCCGAGTGACGCGCGATCGCCTGCGCGACGGTCGAATTCCAATCGCATTCAACTTTGCCGAACGCATCCGCTTCCTGCTTGAGGGCCTGCTTGAAGTCGGACCAGATCGGCCGCATGCCGTTGAAGACCTGGACGCGGCCGTTCGCATCGAGCGCGAGTCCGAATCCTTCTTTGAGCACGGGAGAGAGCGTCAGCTTGAATTCGTGACAGAGCGCGCGAATCGCTTCCTGGTCGCCGTCGATGAACTCGCCGCCGAGCTCGAGCGGTGTGTCGGAGAAATCTTTGTCGGTGACGCTCCACACGCGGCCGCCGAGACGGTTGCGCGCTTCGATCAGCTGCACGTCGGCGCCGCGCGCAATCAGATCGCGCGACGCGACCAGCCCCGCCAGACCACCGCCGACGACGATGACGCGCTGACCCTTGAGGGATTGGGTCAGCGGCTTGGGCATGATGAGTTGAGCTGTGTGTACGATTCGACGTCGATCACCGGCGTCGGAGGACCCGGATCGCGCGGCGGCGCTCCGGGACGGCCGACCGGATTGACCGGCGTGATGCGCACGCGTCCACCCGCGACACCGATGCCGGGCTGCACCACTTCAGACTGCTTCATCAGCCCGGTGATTTCGATCATCGATCCTTCGTGGGCCTTGATGTCCTTGAGGACATCCTTACTGCCCTCGAGCCGCAGCTTCATTCCCTCTTCGAGGCGATAACCGCGCGACTCATGCGTCGGATCGTGACGCACGGTGAACACGCGGCCGCGGGCGCAGCCGGATATCAACAACCGCGTCGAGTCCTTTGGTACCGGACGCTCCTGCGCGAAGAGCGGGCTCAACGATACCGCGATCGCGGTCGCGACGAAGGTTGTTCGTGTCATGCCCCAAGCTTACTGCTACCCGAGTCAACGGATCGAGTTTTGGTGGACGCTTGCCGCGCGGACGCACACCGGCGGTGAGTGATTGATATTCGAGCTCGACACCGCTCGCGGTGCTGCGCAGCATCAAACCGCCGCGGCTCATGTCGCCACGGCCGATGAAGTCGACGGGATAGCGCAAGCGATCGCCGAAGATCGGCAACAACACGTCGACGTATTTGCCGCTGGCGACGCTGCCGAGCAGCACCACTTGTCCGTCGCCGACGCGGCGCGCCAGCGCCTTTGCGTCTCGTTCGAGCGCGCGACGATAACCCGCATTGTCTAGACTGACGTCGCCGACCGCGAACTCGCGCAGCAACTTGAGGTTGAACGGGATCGCCGGCGGCTGCAATCCACGCGTCGGCGTGATGACGAGCGCGTCACCGAATCGCTCGGCGTAGCTCAGCTTGCCGCGAAAGTACAAGCCGCTCATGAACGCGAATGCGCGGCCGAGCGACATCTGTCCCGAGCGGAATTCCCGCACGGTGACGGCTTCGGATTTCGGGTTCAGCAGGATCTTCGCGCGGCGACCGCCGCAAAAGGCGGGCGACAACAGAAACACGGTGCGCATACGTCAGGATTCGCTCCTAACTGTAACGCGATTATGACCTTTCCGACAGTTCGGACGTGAGTGCATCGAGGCGGTCGTAGCTCGCGGCGGCGCCCTTTTCCATGCCCGTGCTGAGCACCATGTCGCGGACCATCTTCGAGGGGTATTTCGACGTCGCATTAAGGCGCGTCTTGCCGTTCTCTTCCGTCAGCGTCGCGGTCACCGTCGACTCCGCATCAGGGAAGGGCGCATAGATTTCGGTGAAGACGATGCGGCCGGGCGGATTGATTTCCTTGTAGACGCCGTAAAACTCGGCGTCGCCCTTCGGATGGCGATTGACGAATCGCCACTTGCCGCCGACGCGCAGATCAACTTCGCAGACGGGCACGGAGTAGCCGTCGCCGAGATTGCCCCACCAGCGCTTGATGTGTTCGGGCTTGCTCATCGCCTCGAACACCAGGTGGCGCGGCGCGCTGAACAGGCGCGTGAAATGAATCTCCGTGTCCGACGGAGTCGTGACCTTGAACGTCTCGCTATTGGCTACGCCGCTTGCCGCCATGTTTCTTCTCCTGTTTCCGTCGCGGTTTCTCTTCAGTCGACTGCAGGTGCTGTAGATAGAGCTCGAGATTGTCGAAGCGCGTTTCCCAGATGCGCCGGTACTGTTCGGTCCACTCCGCGACCTGCTTGAGCGGCCCGGCTTCGATGCGGCACGGCCGCCACTGCGCCGAGCGGGCCCGTGCGATCAACCCGGCGCGCTCGAGCACGCGCAGATGCTTGGAGACCGCCGGCAGGCTGATCTCGAACGGCTCGGCCAGCTCGGTCACCGAGCATTCACCGGCGGCCAGCCGCGCCAGGATCGCGCGGCGCGTCGGATCGGCCAGCGCCGCGAAGGTCGTGCTCAGTTGATCGGCCATAAGTAAACCATCTAGTTAATTAACCTATTAGTTAAATACAACACGCAGCAGCGCCTGTCAAGACGCCGCTGCGGTTCTATTTCCAGGTCACTTCCATCCCAAAGAAGTGCATGAACACCTGGCGATTGGGCTTGTTCTTCGCGTTCTGCTGCGGGCTGCGAATGTAGAAGTCGATCTGCTGCATCGCCGGATTGACTTCGCCGGCCAGGCCGGTCTTCTTGCGCGACATTGGATAGTCCACCTTCAGCGTCTTCCGATCGCGGATGCCCTGCGTGATCATGAAGTGCATCTCGTAGTCCTGATAGAGCGGCTTGCCGTTCAACGTCGCGTGTCCGAATCCCCACCCCGCGAGATACACGAACGTCTTCGGCCAGTTGTTGTCGCCGCATCCCGAGTCGGCGCCGTGCTCGTGGAGAAAGCCGACGATGCCGCCGTTCTGGCAGGGACTGAATTCGTTGAAGCGGTCGATCGCGAGCACGAGATCGCCCTCCGCGATCTTCAACCGCGCCTCGAACTTGCCGGTGTTGGTCAGATCGTTGACGTCGATCTCCGCGGTGCCGCTGACCGGTTTGACCGTCGCCGCGGCGTTGTCCATGTGATCCCATCCTTCCGGATCGTTGAGGCCGCCGACCATGTAGATCCGGTTGGCCGAAATGACGTAATGGCCGTCATAGAGATCGTGCTGATCCGGCGCGTACATCGTGATCGTGGCGCCCGGCTGCTGCCGCGGGTTCGGCGCCTGTTGCGCCGCAACAACTGCCGTTGCCGCGACGCCGATGGTAATGATGAGTGCTCGCATAATCCTCCAGAAGTGCGATCGTAACGATAGTACTGTAGTATGTAACAATTGTTACAGACACAGTGAAGACCGCGACTTCCGCCAGTTTACCGGGGAAGCCGCTGATCCAACTCAGCGTGATCGGCTTCATCGCCTACTTCAGCTATTCGATGTGCCGCGCGCCGCTGCTGCCGCTGCTCGCGCGGCAGCTCGGCGCGACGCCGTCGATGGTCGGCGTGGTGATGGCGGCGTCCACCGTGACGGGCGTGCTGCTGAAGATGCCGGCAGGCGCCTGGTCTGACGTGCTCGGCCGAAAGCCGTTGCTGCTTGCGGCCGCGATCGTCTTCGCGGTGATGCCCTTCAGCTATCTCGCGATCGGATCGCTCGCGCTGTTGATCGCCGCGCGATCGATCCACGGCTCGGCGACGGCAATCTTCAGCCCCGTGATCTCGGCGACCATCTCCGACATTGCACCGCCGGCCAGGCGCGCAACATGGCTGAGCACGTATTCGACGATCCAGGGCTCCGGCCAGGTGATCGCGCCGGTCGCCGCTGGATTCCTGCTCGCGCACGGGCGCTTCGATCTCGCGTTCATGCTCTCGGGTCTGATCGCACTGGCCGCACCGCTGCTAATTGCCCGGCTGCCGCTCCAGCGGTCGATCAACACACGCGTCGACGGATCAATCACGCGAACATTCGGCAGCGGCGTGATCGAGGTACTTCGTGAGCGTCGCATCCTCGTCGCCAGCGTCGCGCACGCGTCGTATTACATCCTCAACGGGACGTTGAATGCGTTCCTGCCGCTGTTCGCGCACGATCAACTCGGCCTGTCACCCGCCGAGACCGGCGTGCTGTTCGGGATGCAGTTGATGACGACGCTGGCGATTCGACCGTTGATTGGTGTCGCGTCGGATCGACTTGGCCGGCGAGGTGCGATTGCCGCGGGCCTCGTCGCGTGTGCGTTCGGCGTCGGCGCGATTTCGATCGCATCGTCGAAGGCCGCATTGTTGGCGGCGGTGCTGTGTTACGCGTCGGGTGTTGCGATCACGACCGCTGCGTCCAGTGCTTACATCACCGACGTCGCGCCGAAGGCGCGCTTCGGCGCCGCCCACGGCGTGTTCGGGACGATCTATGACATCGGCGATGCGAGCGGACCGCTGATCGGCGGACTGCTCATCGAGCGATTCTCGTACACCGTGACCTTCCGGCTCATGTCAGCGGTGACAATAATCACGGCCTTGACATTTTTGATATTGTCGCGAGAACCTCACGCCAAGCGATCGTCCGCGTTTTAGAATCGCGCCATGCGCATTCAATTCGCTCTCACAATTCTCCTGACCGCTGCTGCGTCGATGACCACCGCCGCGCAATCGAAGCCCGCGCCGGTCGTCGGCATCACCGCCGCGGAAATTCAACAAGTGCTGAAGCATCAAGGCGCGGAAGGCGCGGGCACCGATCGACAGATCAAGGTCGCGGATCTTGGCGACTATCGTCTAGGCGTCGGCGTCCTTTATCGCGGACCGACGAAGCCCGGTGCACCGGTTGCCGCGATCACGCACAGCAAGGTGACCGAAGCGTTCTACATCATCTCGGGCAGCGGCACGCTCGTGACCGGAATGGACGTCGACAACAATCGCGACTTTCCTCCCGAAACGGAATTCGTCAGGCTCGCGGTCGGACCAAGCAGCGGCGGCGTTTTCAAGAGTGGCGACCGACGGCCGATTGGCCCCGGCGACGTCGTAATCGTACCGGCCGGCATGCCTCACGGCTTCGACGACATCACCGATCACTTGACATATCTCAGCATCCGGCCGGACCTCGCCGGCGTGCTGCCCGCGAATTACGTGCATCCGGCCCTGCGCAAGTAGCGACTCCGCGACTTCTCACAATGGCATGGTCGATGCTTCCGTTAGACGCGGAGGTCGGTCAATGTTTCGAGCTCTACTGAGACTGGTACTCGTTGTCGTGATCATTGCCGCCGCGGCGGCATTCTTCCTTGGCTACCGCCTCGGCGGTGACGGCGTGGAGACGCCGGTGTCCGCCAACGCGCCTACGGTCGACACGGAAAAGGCGCGCGAAACGGGTGCGGCGATCGGCGAAAAGGTTGCGACCGGAGCGGCGCGCGCCGAACATGCGCTCGTTGAAGGATCGCTGACCGCGAAGATCAAGGCGAAGATGGCGCTCGATGACACCGTCAAGGCGCTTTCGATCGACGTCGATACCAACGGCAGCGTCGTCACGCTGACCGGTAGCGTGCACTCGGAAGCGGAGCGCGCGAAGGCCGTGCAGTTGGCGCGCGACACCGAAGGCGTGACGACGGTCAACGACAAACTCGTCGTGAGATAGTCAGGGCCGCGCGGCACTGAGGCGTGGATCGTTGCCGAAGTGCCGCGCCAGGTCGGCGCGCAACGCCGGCGAGACGCCGGCGAATTTCTCCTTCGTCAACTTCTCGAGCAAGGTCGCGTAGGTCTCGTCGGCGAGCCGGTAATCACCCTTGCGCGTCTCGCGGCCGAGATCAAGGTTGATGTTGGCGAACGCGAGCTTGCCTCCGGAGACGGTCTTCAGTTCCTGCGCGTAACGCTCCTTGGTGCGTTCGAACGATTCGAGAAACAACTTCTCGGCTTCGGGTGTCGGCACTTTGAATGCGAGCGCGCGGAAGGGGCCGATCTTCGGGAGGATGTGATAGAGAAAGCCGATGATTCTCGCAAAGCCCTTCGGCTTCGCGTAGTCAGTGCCAAATTCTTTCTCGTAATCACGGCGCGACAAATTGAAGACGAACTTCGCCTGCGTGATCCCGGGCGTGACGCGCTCGATCTCTTCGCGCTTGTTCTTCCACGCCACCTTCGTCATTTCCGGGATCGTCTTGCTCACCGCATATCGATACGTGCCGATGGCTAGGCTGCGGTCCATGAACTGATCACCCATGTCGAGCGCGTAGATCTGCTTGAAGGTACGATCGACGAGATCCTCGGCGACCTTGAAGCCGATGAATCGATGAAATGCTTCGGGCGCATACGTTCCGGCGGCGACGTGCAAGACATCGAATGAGAATTCGACGAGGATGTGCTGCTTCGGCGCGACGTCATACGGCACGCTGTCGCCGAACTTCGCGCGCAGCTTTGGATACATGATCGGCACCGCGCGATTGGTGGCGATCGGATGGCCGCTGTTGTCCGACGCGTAGTGCGCGAGCGCGCCAAGCGCGAACGCATACTCGTTGAGATCGTTCGCGTTGGCGATCAAGGCTTCGACAAAATCGCCGGAGCGAACGTAGTGCAACAGGTTGCTGAAGAATTTGCTGCCGAACGGGTAATAGCCGAGATCGTGAATCACGCATCCGCCATATGCGTACGCTCGTGCTTCGTCGAGCTCGGCGTCGGTGGCTTTCGGAAATTTCGCGCGCAACACCGGCTTGATCGACGCGTTCCATGCGGCGTCGATCGTCGCCTCGTGCGTCAACACGGAGTACGCCGGCGCCTCCCTTGGAACAAGCAGGATCGCGATCGCGATCACACAGACGAGTTGGCGGCGCATTCGCATCGATTCCATCACTGCCTCGGCAGTCTTCTTGCATTTTCCGTGCTCGATGAAACGACTAATGCTCGCCGTCATGCTGCTCATTCCCGGCTCAGCGATTGCGCAGGAGCGGGAACAACCCGTCCAGGAGCTTTTCTTCACCGAGACGGTCTATCCGCAAGAACGCGGGGAGATTCAGCTCACGCTCGGAACGCGCCTCGACCGTTCGAGATCTGATCGTGCGGCGCTGACGCCGGTTTCGATCGAGTACGGCTTGACCGATCGCTGGCAGATCGAAGCGGCATGGGATGGCTACACGCAGTTCCATCAGAACCCGCTCCGGCATTTGCGGAGCGCTCGCGCGTCGCTCGGCACGAAATACAGCTTCATGAACCTCGCCCACTCACGCGCGCACGCGTCGGTCGGTGTCGATGTCGAATTCCCGGACGCCGGCGCGTTCGACGATCAAGGCGAGACCGAGGTCGAATACGAACCGGTGATCGCCGCGGCGGTGGATGTGTCGCGTCACGTCACGCTGTTCGGTTCTGCGGGCGCAAGTTATTCAGTGAATGACGCCGCGGATCTCGGCGACGCGCAAGACACCGGCACGCTCAGCGCGGGCGCGCTGGTCGCATTTCATGTGGTCACGATCGCGATGGAATACACGAATCGCAGCGATGATCTGCCGTGGCGGCTCAATGGATCACCGCTGGTGACGCCATCGGTGATCTTTCATCCGGGCGGTAAGTGGGAGCTCGGCTTCGGGATACCGATCGGACTGCGTGAAGGATCGCGGATGCCCGGCCTCGCGTGGAACGTGATCAAGGAATTCTGATTCACTTGGCTCGGCGACGAGCTTGTGAGAACATCGGCGCGCATCCGGAGGGATCGATGAGCCGACTGACTTTCACACTCGCCGCCGTTCTGTTCGCCGTGCCGGTCGCGGCGCAGACACCCACGCCGCAAACTCCCAATCCAAGCGTCAGCGTCGTCGTCGATAACCCGACCTACGTGACGATCCCGCTGGAGATCAACGTCGATCGACCCGCGGCCGATGTGTGGAAACGCATTGGCGGCTATTGCGCGATCGGCGAGTGGCTGCAAATTCCCGCGGGCTGCAAAATTCTGTCAGGCACCGATGGCGAAGTCGGCGCGGTGCGATCGGTTGCAAACGAAGTACTGGTCGGCAAATCGCAGTACTCGTACACCTACACGCAGACGCCGCGCAATGGACGTCCTTACAACCTCTATCACGGCACCGTTGAAGTGAGACCGCTCACCGACAAGACGTCGAAGATCCTCTACACGCTCGTCTACGACAACTCGATGGTCGGCGATGATGCCGCGAAGGAAAAAGACAAGGCCGGCCGCGTCGCGACGTTCACGCGCGCGATTCAGAACATGAAAACGCTGGCGGAAGGCGGCACCTTGCCGGCGCGCCAGTAGCCGGCGGTTACCGGCCTGGCGGCTTGGTGTCCGAAAGGCGATAGCCGCGGATCATGTTGGTGAGCGAGTAATTGCCTTCATGACACGCGAACTCGAAGATGCGCTCATCGGTGCGCCGCAGCGTGAGCTCGCCTTTCCATGGGCGCGTGTACGCCGTGGGATCGTCGATATCGAACTGATAGACGATCGTATTCGGATCGAGATAGCGGAAGCGCTCGACGAGGTGCAGATTGCGGTCCCACGCGAAGTTGCCGCCGGCATCGCCATAGTAGCCGCGCGCATCGATGAAGTTTGTCGTATCGACGACGAGCGTCGTGCCTTCCCATCGACCGACTGAATCACCGAGCGCCGACCGTAAATTCGCCGGCGCGTGCGCGCGTCCGTCCATGTAGACGATGCGGGCGTCGTGAATCATCTCCGCTGAGATCAGAATCGCGCCCGGCGTCTGCACGATCTGATAATTGCTGTTGTAGGAATACGGAAGGATCGGCGGACCGGCGGTGAGAAATGCGACGCATTGATCTTGCAGTCCGAGATCTTCAGGGTTCTCCGCTTTCTTGATCCGCTCGACACGATCGCGTTGGAAGGCCTGCGCGGCCGGAGTCAGTGGAGGAATGCGGCCATCGGGCGGATCGATGACGATCGACGTGCGCAGCGTCTTGACGACGGTCGTGCCCCACTCGCGGAAGAACGCGTTGTAGGTGCCGGTGCCTTTACTGTTCGCGATCTGTTCCTTGGTTTCTTCGCCGGCGCGATCTGCTGCATCGCGCTCGACCCGCGCCGCTTCTTCCGGAGTGTAGAAAGGCTTATCGCGAAGGCTCGCCGGCCGCTCGATCGGCGTCGCGGTCGCGGAATTCCAGGTGCCTTCAAAGTTCGGACGCGTGCCGGCCTGTCCCGCGAGCGCGATGGGCAGCGAGAGGATCAGCGCCGCCATGCGCGCGATCGATCGTCCGTTCACCGCTCAAGTCTAATCGGCGCTGTACAATCCGTCGAGTGGCGCCGCTCTCAGTGCTGCACATCTCACCGCACGAGATCGTCGTCTGCAAACCGCCGGCGCTCGCGTCGGAGTTGCCGCGCGATCCGCACGGCGACTCGCTGCTGACGCGTCTTCGCGATCAGGGTTATGACGGCCTCCGCCTCGTCCATCGCCTCGATGCACCGGCGAGCGGCGTGATGATCGTCGCGCGCACCGCTGCAGCGGCGGCCTACTACTCTGCTGAGATCGAAGCGCGCCGCTGGAAAAAGATTTATGTCGCAGACGTCGCGCTGCCCGTGAGCCGCGCGAAAGACTTGATCGGTGATCACAAGGCGTATCTGTCAACGGACGCCCGTCGCGCAACGATCGTGCGATCCGGTGGCAAGCCATCTTTCTTGACCATCGCGCACGTGGCGCCGGCCGGCGATGCGAATCGCAGTCACGTGCTGGTGCGACTCCACACCGGACGCTTTCACCAGATCCGCGTGATGCTCGCAAACCTCGGCGCGCCGCTCAGCGGCGACACGCTTTATGGCGGTCCCGACGGCCACACTATTTATCTCGAGCAGGTTCTACTCGGCGCGACATTGTTTGGAGAGTCGGCGCCAACCGCATGGCGCGCAACGCCGTTCACCGGACGTCCCGCCTGGTCCCCGTCATTGACTGACGCGATTGAGAAAGAAGCCGAATCGATTACTTCGGCTTGAACAACGCCGCCGCAACGCGATGAGGTTCGCGAACATCGACAGGCCACGGCGGCAATCTTTCCCAGCGAACGCGATCGACCGCATCCGTGATCATGCGCTTGAAGATTCGATCGTCGGCGAGCTCACGCGTATTCGTCGCCGCGAAGATCCTCCCGTCAGGAGTCAGGACCTGCGCGGCCGCGGCGATCAACTTCGGATAATCGCTGGTCGCTTTCCACGTCTTGACGTTGCGGCGCGTGTTGGCCGCACCGAATGTCGGCGGATCGAGGATCACGAGATCGAATCGCTCTTCCTCGTGGCGGGTCGCGTATTTCAGGTACGCCAGCGCATCCATCCGCTTGAAGCGAACGTTGGCTAGATCAACGTCGTTGATCTCGTGATTGCGGCGGCCCCAATCAAGATAGCGAGCAGAGACATCGACGTTCGTGACCACGGCTCCTGATTTCGCCAGCGGAATGGAGAATGCGCACGTATAGGCAAAGAGATTCAGCGCGCGCGTCGCTCCGAGATCGGCAAGGGCGCGACGATGCTCACGGTGTTCGAGAAAGAGGCCGGTCGAGAATCCGTCGTACGGTTTGATTTCGAAACGCGCGCCGTATTCTTCGACCATCAATACAGCTGGTTGTTCGGTACCTGCTCGCGGCTTCGCTGACGTCGATTCCGATGGCGCCTTGCCGCCGAGACGGCTGCGATCCTTGCTGAAACGTTTCACGTAGACCGATTGAACGCCGTCATCAGTCAACGCTTCGAGGATCGCGCGCGCAGCGTCCGTGATTTCCTGTTCGCGCCATCTCGCATCGTCGTAAACGTTCAGGATGACTGCGGGGCCGTAACGATCGATGTAGATGCCGGCTAATCCATCGCCGGCGCCGTCGAAGAGCCGATACGCGGTGAGGTCGCGCCTGCCGCGCAGTGCCTGGCGATGCGAACAGGCGTTCGCAAAGGCAGATGCAAAGGCGGACGGCATTCGCCGCATCGTAGCAAAGCCGCATTAAGATGTGCGACGTGAATCGACGAACCTTTTTATCCGCAACCGCCGCGTCGCTGATCGCATCACGCGTTCGCGCGCGCGCCCAGGCGCTGCAATCATTGCCGGTCAAGGCCGTTCGCACCAAGGTCCTCGAGATCGGATATCACGAGATCGGTGACGCGTCTGGATCGCCGGTCATCATGCTTCACGGCTTTCCGGACGATGCGCACGCGTATGACGGCGTGCTGCCGCTGGTCGCAAAGGCCGGCCATCGCGCGATCGCGCCGTACATTCGCGGCTACGGGCCGACACGCTTCCTCGACCCGCAAGCGCCTCGCATGGCCGAACAAGCTGCGATTGGACAGGACGTGATCGATTTCGCTGATGCGCTTGGACTGAAAACATTCACCGTCGTCGGTTACGACTGGGGCGGCCGCGCCTCGGCGGTCGCCGCCGCGCTGCACCCGGATCGAGTTCGCGCCGCAGTGTTGATCGGCGGATACAGCGTGCAGAACACGACGGCCATGCCGGCGCCCGGATCGGCGATCGGGGCGCGCAATGCCTGGTATCAGTGGTACTTCAACACCGAAATTGGCCGCGCGGGTCTGACCAAGAATCGCCGCGAGCTGTGCGAGTTGATGTGGCGCGAATGGTCGCCGACGTGGAAGTTCACCCCGGAGTTATACGCGCAGACCGCCGCATCTTTCGACAATCCCGATTTCGTCGATTGCGTCATTCATTCGTACCGGCATCGCAACTTCAATGCGCCCGGCGATCCACGATTTGCGGACGACGAACAAAAGCTGGCGAAGCGGCCACCCGTTGTCGCGCCAACGATTGCGCTGTACGGCGGCGACGATGTCTTCGGTCGCGGCTCCACGGAGATCTCACAAGGTGAGCGCGCGGTGATGCCGAAATTGATCGAGAAAAGAGTGATCGAAGGTGCGGGCCACTTCGTGCCGCACGAGAAGCCGGAGCCCGTCGCTCAGGCGATCATCGACGTGCTTCGAGCGCGCTGACCTTCGCCACAATCGATGTCACGATCTCGCCGCCCGGATCGTGATTCGCATCGCGGGCGACGAACAGCGTCGTCTCCTCGCGCCTCGCCATCACGTTGTACGCGACGAGCGCGCGCATCTTCCAGATCGCGGATGCGACGCTCGTGCATTCGATCGCCAGCCAGCCGGCAGTCGGCTCGAGTAGCGGCGACTCTGCCGACATCTTCATGAACAGATCCGCGATCAACGCCTTCTGCGATCGCGACATGTGACCCATCCAGTAGTGCGTCGTCTTCGCGATCACCGTGACGACGTTCTTGATCTCCTTCTCGATCCTGAAGTGCGGCGCCGCCGGCAGATACAGCATCAGGCCGTTCGAATGCGTGGCGACGTTCTCCATCACGATCGCGCGCGCCAGCCAGTCGGCCATCGTCTGGCTGAAGCAATGCACTTCGATCCAGCCGTCTTGTGCTGCGCGATACGCCGGCATCTCCGACGCCATGACGATCCCGCGGCACAGCTCGTCGACGACGGTTTCATATTGAGAGGGATTTGCGGTGATCGCTTCGCGCGTGCCGGGCTCGAGCAGCTTGCCCTTGTGCGGCGGGCCGCCGGCCATCGCGAGATCGCAGAACGTCTGCCAGATCTGATCCCACGCGACCTTGCCGCCGGCGTCCAACTTCAGGCCGGCCGAGCGCATCGGTTTCGGCTCAACGCTCTGATACGACTCCTGGTATTGCTCCGGCAGGAGAATGCGCAATCGCGCGTCGAGCTGATCGAGCTCAAGCTGCAAGGTGTCGAGCGGCACGCTTCATTATCGCGTGTCTTCGAACAGCATCGGCGGCGGACCCTGCATGCCCGGCGCGATGGCGGTCGCGATTCGCGTCAACGTGACGACGAGCTGGCGGCGCTGCGATCGCGACAAGCCGGCGACCGCGCGGATCAGCCGCTGCTGCATCGCGCGCGGCGCGTGCTTCAGCGCGCGGCGGCCCTTCGCGGTCAGCACCAGCGAGTGGCGCCGGCGATCCTCCGTCGCGCTCACTTTGACAGCCAGTCCCGATTCGACCAGGCGCCTGACGACGACAGAGACCGAGCTCTGGTGGGTATACGTCAATCCGGCGAGGTCGTTGATCGACGCGCCCGGATGCGCCGCGATCTGCTGCAAGGCGAACAGCTGCGCGCCGCTGATCCGCGCGGGGGCGGGAGCGGCGCGCAGCGCCTGCACCACCCGCCGCAGCGCATCGAGGGCGCGGCGGATCTCGGCGTCATTACTACTGCGGCGGGCGCGCGGGCGGGCGGATCGCGTCGGCATTTGCTATGCTTGATAGATTATATGGGACTCCATACATCATGACCACCGCTGCGCCGCGCGACATCGCGGAGGATCTTGCGGACTTCACGGCGACGCCGCGCCTGTTGCTGATCGCGGCCTTCGCGACCGTCATTGGCATCATCAGCGCGTTTCTCGCACTCGGCCTGCTGACCCTGATCGGCCTCTTCACCAACCTGTTCTTCTTCCAGCGCGTCAGCACCGCGCTGGTCACGCCCGAACACCACACGCTCGGAGCGTTCGTCATCATCGTGCCGGTGATCGGCGCGCTGCTGATCGGATTGATGGCGCGCTACGGATCGGAGCGCATCCGCGGCCACGGCATTCCCGAGGCGATCGAGGCGATCCTGATCAACGGCAGCCGCGTCGAGCCGAAGCTCGCGCTGCTCAAGCCGCTGTCGTCCGCGATCTCGATCGGTTCCGGCGGCCCGTTCGGCGCCGAGGGTCCGATCATCATGACCGGCGGCGCGGTCGGATCGTTGATCGCGCAGTTCTTTCATCTCACCAGCACCGAACGCAAAACGCTGCTCGTCGCCGGCGCCGCGGCAGGCATGTCGGCGACGTTTGCGACGCCGTTGGCAGCGGTGCTGCTCGCGGTGGAGCTGCTGCTGTTCGAATGGAAGCCGCGCAGCGTCATCCCGGTCGCGCTCGCCAGTGCCGCTGCGGCCGCGGCGCGACGCTACCTGCTCGGGATGGGACCGCTGTTCCCGGTCCCCGCGCATCCGCTGTTCATCGGGCCGATGGGATTACTCGGCTGCGTCGTCGCGGGCATTCTTGCCGGAGCGTTATCGGCGCTACTGACGCAAGCGGTTTACGCATCGGAAGATGCGTTTCAGCGTCTGCCAATTCACTGGATGTGGTGGCCGGCGATCGGCGGCCTGGTGATCGGTCTTGGCGGATATCTATTTCCGCAGGCACTCGGCGTCGGCTACGACATCATCGGCGACCTGCTCGAAGGCGACGTTGCCGGCCGCATCATCGTCGGCATCCTCGTCGTCAAATCGATCATCTGGTCGGTGTCGCTCGGATCAGGGACGTCGGGCGGCGTGCTGGCCCCACTGCTGATGATGGGCGGCGCGCTCGGCGGCGTCGAGTCGTGGTTCATGCCCGCCGAAGGCATCGGCTTCTGGCCGCTCGTCAGCATGGGCGCGATTCTCGGCGGCACGATGCGCTCGCCGCTGACCGGCATTGTTTTCGCGCTCGAGCTCACGCACGACGTCAACATGCTGTTGCCGTTGTTGATCGCGGTGACGGTCGCGCATGCATTCACCGTCCTGGTCTTGCAACGTTCGATCCTCACGGAAAAGATCGCGCGTCGCGGCTTTCACGTCAGTCGCGAGTACTCCATCGATCCACTCGAGATCCTGTTCGTGCGAGAGGTGATGCGCACCAACGTCGCGGCGCTGCCCGCCGGCGCGACGCAGGAGATGGTGCGCGGATCGCTGCACGGTCCGACCGGCAAAGGCCGACAGCATCTCTATCCGGTCGTGCGTGGTGATGCGGAGTTGATCGGTGTCGTGACGCGCCGTGACCTGCAGGTATTGCTCGATCGGCCCGGCGACGCGCCGCTCGAGAAGATCGTGAAGCCATCGCCCGTCGTCGCGTATCCGGACGAGTCGCTCCGCATGATCGTGTATCGCATGGCGGAGACCGGCTTGACGCGTTTCCCTGTTGTCGAGCGCAATGGCGGACGGCTCGTTGGAATGGTCGCACTCACTGATCTATTGAAGGCGCGCGCACTCAATCTCGATGCGGAACAGCGGCGCGAGCGCGTGCTCGGCGCCAACATTGCCGTGGCGTTTACGGATCGGTGGAAGCGGGCGACGTCGTAGGCGTCAGCGGTGCAATGCGGCGAGGTCGCCGACCATCACCGCGTCGGTCGATCGCTCGACCTTGACGGTCGCCGAATCAGCGCGAATCGCGATGACGATGCCGTAGCCGATCGTGAGGTTCGCGCCACTCGAAGCGCGCCGGAAGATCGTCAGACGCTGTCCGCGCTGCACGCCCTGCATGATGCCGCGATCGATGACCATCATCTGGCCTTCGCTTACTGCGGTCTGGCCGTAGCCACCGAGCTTCACCCTGGCGGGATCGTCGAAGTGTGGCTCGCCGTCGCTGACTGCGAAGAACGCGGGCTGCGGAACGTAACGCTCGACTGAATCACCCGCGAAAATCTCGCTGCACACGTAAACGAGAATCGCAGTCGACCGGCGCGCTTTTGTTTCAGTGATCTGCGCGAGGCCGGCGCTCTGCTCGCCGACAGTCGCGGTCTTCTTCGACTCGTGGTTGTCGGATTGGAATCGCCGCCGTACGACAAGGTTCTGTCCGACGGAGAGCCCCTGCTCTTCGCCGGCGTCGATCGTCAACGTATCGCCAGGCCCGAACAACTCGCGGCCCGAATCGATTCCACCAACATGTCCGACCGACACGCTGAACCCCGCCGCTTCACGCGGTCCGCAGACTGACGCAAGAATTTCTTTTTCGACGGGAACCGTCTTCGGCTTCGGTGGTGCTTTCGGCGCCGGTGGTGCGGGCGCCGGCGCGACGACTTCCACCGTTTCGGAGAGCGACGCTACCACCAGCTTTTGATCCAACACGATCGTCTGCCCCTCACCCACCGACAGATTGGCGACCGATTTCGTTTCGAACCCCGAAAGCGCGAACGACGCGGTGTAGATGCCCGGTGCGAGCCACGGTGTGAGGTATCGGCCGCTGCCGTCGGTGTAGACCACGGTCGCGACGCCGCTGCGCGGCTGGATCGTCACCGTGACACCGGGAAGGGCCGCGCCGGATTCATCCAGCACGGTGCCCATCAGACGCGATTGCGCGACCTGCGCCGACAGGCTCGAGCACAGCAATAACGAGATGGCCACCGCGAAGGAGATGTGTCGAAGGCTCATAGTTTGGAACTCTCACATTTGCTTATCGGTGCATGACCTGCGCACCTTTACACGGGCGCACTTTGTAACATAAAGTGAGTCGTGGCCTTACGGTGGAATCGAATCGAGACCTGGCTGATGCTGGGTGTGGCGGGAATCGGCGTGATCTTGCTGGGCGTCGCGGGCTTGTGGGTCTACATGAGCGCGATGGCCAAGCCGCTGCATCCGGACCCGAGTGCGATCCAATCGAGCGGCGCTGCTCCGTCATCGCAATGGACAGCAGCAGTCGAGGCGGCGCGGAAAGCCGCACGCGCGCATCTCGCCGATAAAAATCTTCCGGGGCTGTCGGTCGCCGTCGGCGTCAATGGCGAAATCGTGTGGGCCGAAGGTTTTGGTTGGGCAAACATCGAGAAGCATGTGGCCGTGACGCCAACGACGCGATTCAGGATCGGCAACGCATCGATTCTGTTGACGTCAGCAGCCGCAGGTCTGCTGATTGAAGACGGCCGGCTGAAACTCGACGAACAGATACAGACGTACGTTCCCGAATATCCAAAGACGAAGTGGCCGATGACGCTGCGCCAGGTGATGGCGCACACCGCCGGCATTTCAACCGATGGCGGCGATGAAGGTCCGCTGTTCGGCAAACATTGCGACGGACCACTCGATGCCCTCCCTGAATTTGCGCGAGCCGAGCCAATCTTCGAGCCGGGCACGCAATATCGCTTCTCGAATTTCGGGTGGATCCTCGTCAGCGCTGCGATCGAGAAAAGTTCGGGCGACGGCTTTCTTGGATTCATGCAGAAGCGCGTCTTCACGCCGCTCCGCATGGATGACACGCTTGCCGAAGCCACGACTGAGATTGAAGATCGCGCCACGTCATACTTCCCTGCATTCGCCGGTGATCCTCGTTACGCGAACGACGTGATGCGTGATCTCGATCTGTCGTGTTACGCCGGCGCCAGCGCTTTCTTATCGTCGGCATCGGACATGGCGCGATTCGCGCTCGCGTTCAACAACGGCAAACTGCTCAAGCCTGAAACGGTGCAGTTGCTGCAGACGTCACAGCGACTGCCCGACGGAAAAGAAACCGGCTATGGACTCGGATGGGATATCGATGACGCAACGCTCGCAGGCAAAGCGACGCACTCGATCGGTCACGATGGCGACTTGCTCGGCGGTAACGCCGTATCGATCATGACCTTTCGTGAGCGCGGCATCGTTGTCGTTGTGCTGTCCAATACTTCGTACTCCGACACACCGGCGCTCGCCGCCAAAATCGCTGACGCTTTTGCAATCGCGAAGTAGTTCAGGCCGCGGCCGCACTTCGGTGTCTAATCAGACATGACCTGGCGAACCGCCGTTCTGACCGTTGCGATGGCTCTGGGTGTGTGTACGCAATCCGCTGCGCAAGCGATTCCCGCCGATTTTTCCGTAACACTCTCGCGAACCAGATGTTTTGGAACGTGCCCGGTGTATTCAGTCACGATCGATGCGCGCGGCAAAGTCTCCTACGAAGGATCTCTGTTCGTCAGGGTCGAGGGGAAACAGACGGCGACGATTCCGATCAGTCGCGTCGCAGAGCTCGCGAACGCGGTCGACCGGATCGGGTTCTTCAAGCTCGATTCGAAATACGAAGCACTCGCGGAGGACTTCCCAACCACCTATGTGACCGTGACGAAGAACTCGAGGCGCAAACAAATCAAGGATTATGCCGCCGGTCCGCCGGCGTTGACCGGGTTCGAACAGCTGATCGACACAGTCGCTAACACTCGCAAATGGGTGCGCATCGACGGGCCAACCCTACAAGGGATGTTCGACTCGGGCCGCCCGCCCTCTGTCACAGAGCAATCAGATTTTCTCTTGCACGCGATGGGCAACGATGACATCGACGTCGTTGAAGTGCTGTTGGCGCACGGCCTCGACGTCAATCGCCCATTATCAAAGCGGCCGCTCATTCACCTCGCGCGCTCGCCTGAGATGGTCGCGATTCTGAAACGAGCGGGCGCCGACATGACGGCGCGCACCGACGAGGGCAACGCGTTGATGGCCGCGATGGATTACGGACAGGCGCTGACGAAAGCGTTGCTCGACGCGGGTGTTCCGGCTGACGTCGCATCGAACGAGGGATATACGCCGCTGCTGTCCGCATCGTGTTACGGCAACGCCGAGGTCGTCGCGTTACTGCTCGCGGCGGGCGCGAATCCGGACACGCGATCGAACAATACGACCGCGCTCGAGTGCGCCGAAAAGGAAGCGCGCGACGAGTGGGTTCGATCGTTTCACCTGGAGTACATGTTCAAGCAGGACTATGAAGAGGTGATCCGGCTCCTCAAGCTCGCAATCGCGAAACGCAAACCTCAGTAGCGCATTACTCCGTTCGCATCGCGACCATCGGCTGCACGATCGTTGCGCGACGCGCCGCAGGAAGACCCGCAATCATCGCGGCGCTGATCGCGATCGCCGACGCAGCCGCGTAGATCACCGGCTCCATGATGCCGAGCGGATCGTGACCGAGCGTCAGCGGCGTACCGAGGACGTCTTCGAGCGTGCGGATCAACACCGCCGCGAGCAGGATGCCGCCGGCGACACCGGGAATCACCAGCTTCACGATATCGCCCATCATCAATCGGAAGATCTTCAAGCGCGTCGATCCGAGCGCCATTCGCACCGCAATTTCTTTCGTGCGCGTCGCGACCATGAAGCCGACGACGCCGATGATGCCGAGCGCGGCGAGGATGAGAACGAGTCCGCCGACGAGGCCGACGGCGGTCCCTTCGGAAACGAGATCGCCAAGGCTCTTCTCGAGCAGATCCTGTCCGAGCACGACGCCAGGAAACACCGCACCTTGAAGAGGCTCGACGCCGAGGTCCTTCAACGCGTTTTCCAGCGCGGCCCGCAACTTCGGCTCGTCACCCGCAGCGCCGCGCACGATCAGCTGCACGGCCTTTTTCGAATCCTCGGGCATCGGCAGCATGATCTGCGGACGAATCGTCGTCATCTGCGACGTCGCGAAATCGGCACTGACGCCGACGACGGTGAACTGCTCGTCTTTCCGTTCATCGAGCGTGACGGTGACCTGCTCGCCGATCGGCTCCTTGTCAGGAAACAACAGCGCCGCGAGCGGTTGCGAAATCACGGCGACCGGCGCGTTCGCGCTGCGATCCGCCGCGGTGATCGTACGGCCTTTGATGATCGGCACGCCGAGTGTCTCGAGAAAATTTTCGCCGATGCGTGTGACGTGCGCCGTGACGAACGACTGTCGCGTCGAGCTGCCAACGCGAAACTCGCGATAGTCGAAATCGACCGGCATGCCTTCCGCGATCGCGACCGATTTCACGCCGATCGCCTGTTGAACGTTGTCGCGAACGCGGCGGATCGAGAAACTCTTCTCCTGCTCGCTGCCTTTCGGCGCCGGCAGTCTCGCCGCCGCAAGTCCGTCAGTCTCAAATCCCAGATCGCCGGTACGTACGCGATCGATCATCACGCCGCTGATTACGAGGAACGGGATCGCAATGCCAACCTGGATCATCGCCGCGATCTTGTGCACGCGGATCGTCTTGCTGCCACCACCGCCGGCGTCGTCTTTCATCGCGGTGATCAGACTTGGACGGCTGAAGCGAACCGCCGGCATCAGTCCGAACAGCACACTGACCACGAGACACAAGCCTGATGCGATGACGACATTCATGATGTCGAAATCGATAGCCGGCGGCAAAGGAACGCCGAGATACCACGCGATCGTTGCCGGGATGCCGAACAGCACGAACGCGCTGATCGCCGCGGCGACGACCGCGAGCAGCAACGCTTCGAAGAACAGATGCTGGATCAAGCGCTTACGCTCTGCGCCGAGCGCCGATCGAATGCTCAACTCGCGCTCGCGCGTCGTGCCACGGACCATCATCATGCCCGAGATGTTCAGGCAGACGACGAACAGTACGGCGGCGGCGAGTGCGATCATGCCGGTCAATACCTGTCGCGTTTGCGGATAGCCGGCGGCGCCGAGCGATCGATACTGCGCGACCGTCGCGGACTTGTATTGATTGGTCGACGGATTCTCTTGCGCGATGCGCGCCGCGATCGCATCGACACGCACGCCGGCGGTCTTGACGTCGATGCCCGGTTTGAGGCGGCCGTGCACGTGAATCCAGTCGGTGCCGCGATCGTCGCGGATGTTCGGATTCGTCTTCAGGCGCGGATGACGCTCGAGCGGCAGGAAGACCAGCGACGAGATCGAGTTGATCAAGTGAAAGTGACCCTGGAAGCCCTCGGGCGTGAGGCCGATCACCGTATGCGGAACGCCCTGGATCGGAATCGTCTTGCCGATGATGTCCGGATCCGATTGCGTCTGACTCTTCCAAAATTCGTGACTGATGATCACGCGCGGCTCGCCATTCGGCGCATCGTCGATCGCCGGATCGAACGTCGTGCCCCTCGCCAGCGTCACGCCGAAGGTGTCGAAATAATTCGGCGTCACGTAGAACGTCGTCGCGTGGCGGATGATCGATTCGTCCGGCACCTTGATGCCGACGTCACTGACTTCCATCACCCACGCGGCGATCGACATGCCGGTATCGCCGTCGGCGAGCGCCCGGTAATCCGGATACGACCACTGCTCGAGCGCCCACTCGCCCGCCTTCTCGCGAAGCGGACCTTGCGGCAGCACGAGCACTTCAGCGAGGCCATCGGCCTTGACGCCGGGGCCCGGCGCGGTCATGAAGCGGCCGAAGATCGACAAGGCGACGATCGCGCCCATGCCGATGCCGAGCGAGACGACGCAGACGATCGAGAAGGCTTTGTCTTTTTTTAGAGACCGAAACGCGTGGCCGAGATCGCGTCGAACTGAAGAGAGGAATTCCATCGGAGCAAAACCGTGCGCCATAACGTAGCTCTATACGTTACTTTGCGTCACAAAGTTCATGGCTCGCCGCCATCTCAGGCGTGAGACGGATTGCTCAGACGATACGGGAAACGGCGCGCTTGCCGGCCGGCTTGGCCTTCTCCGCCTTGACCTTCTCGGGCTTGAGGCCTTTGGCCTCCTCCGCGCTCGCCGCTTCGAGGTGCTCGTCGGCGATGGCGGTCTTCAGCTTCTTCAATCCACCCGCGGAGAAGTCGATTTGCAGGAAGTCTTCCGTGCGCACCAGCACACGTCCGGCTCCCCATTCGGGGCGGAGTTTGTGACGAACGATCGCTTTCTCTTTATATGGCATCTGCAATCACTATAGGCGTTTTCGCTGCCGGGGCGCTAATGAGCTACGACGGGGTCGGGAACTGCGGCGCGCGTGCGCAACGGCTCGCGCTTCAAGAACACGTGCGGCACGATGGCGATCACCATCAGCACCGCGCCCGCGAAGAATACTTCCTGCAGGCCGTGCAGCAAAGCCCCTTTCACGGACGCGATCACCGGCTGCACCATCGCCAGCCCGCCGGGCGTTTTCATGAAGATCGCCGCGAGTTGCGGACGCGATTGCACCAGCAGGATGGGATTGGTCAGGTAGGTCATGGCCTCGGCCGGCACGCCGGTCGGCGCCAATCGCAGAAATTCATCGTGATAGCGCGTCAGCATCACCGATCCGAACGCCGCGACACCGACGGTGCTGCCGATCGATCGAAAGAAAATCGTCGATGACGTCGCCGCGCCCATGCGCTCACGAGGGGCGACGTTTTGCACCGCCAGAGTGTAGACCGGCTGCAGCAAGCCCATCCCCAAACCAGCGACGAACATCGCGAACACGACATATCGATGCGTCGTGTCGGCCGTCATCCGTGCGAAGAGGATCATGCCGGCGGCGAGCAAGATCGATCCAACGATGCCGAGCAGTTTGTACTCGCCGGTACGAGAGATGGTCTGACCGCCGACGATCGCGCCAACGACCGCGCCCATCAATAGCGGCGTCAGCAGATTTCCTGACTGCGTCGCCGATGTTCCGAGCACACCCTGCATGAACAGCGGCAGATAGATAATCGCGCCGAACATTCCAACACCGAGCAGGAACGAGCACAGCGAGCAGACCGAGATGATCGGATCCTTGAACAGCGTCAGTGGAATGATCGGCTCGGCGGCGCGCCCTTCGTTGGCGATGAACAGCACGAGCATCACGGCGGACACGATCAGCAGCGGCCACACGCGCAGCGCGCCCCAGCCATGTTGCGGCACCCACGTCAGCGCGAGCAGCAACGGCACCACCGTCGCGATCAGCAGCGCGAACCCTCCCCAGTCGATCTGTTTGCTCGACGGCCGCGGCTTCATGTTTGGAAATTCGAAGTAGAGCGCGATCACGGCGATCACGCCGACCGGCAGATTCACGTAGAAGCACGCGCGCCACGACCAGTGATCGGTGAGCCAGCCGCCAAGCGTCGGTCCGAAGATCGCCGACAGTCCCCACACCGCGGCGAACAAACCCTGATACTTGCCGCGTTCTTGCGGCGAAAAAATATCGCCGACGATTGCGAACAGCACGCCGGTGATCATGCCGGCGCCGAGACCCTGCAGGCCGCGGAACACGATCAACTGGCCCATGCCGTCGAACGGCAGGAACGTCAGGTTGCCGGAGGCGCCGCACAACGCCGATGCGAGCACGAACAGGATCACGCCGCTCATGAACAGCGGCTTGCGTCCGAATCGATCCGAGAGGCTCGCGAAAATCGGAACGCCGACGGTCGACGTCAGCAGATACAGCGTCGCGACCCACGGGTAACGATCGAATCCCGACAGCGACGCGATGATGCGTGGTTCAGCGGTGCCGACGATGGTCTGATCGATTGCGGCAAGGAGCGCGGTCAGCAACATGCCGAGCAGCGTGCCGATCAACTGCGGCCTGGTGAGGCGCAGGAGCCCCGACGTGACATACTTCGGCCCGCTGTCTGTCATGTATCAGCGGATTGTAGCTGAGCAGCGAATCAGATCAGGGAGAATACCCGCGTGTTGAACCCACAATCCTTGAAGCGAATCTTCGTCCTCGTCGCCGCATGCTCTGCCGCGACGGCCGCCGCGCAAAATTCCGACCTCGCCGCTGAAGGCAAGGCCTGGTGGGCGCACGTTCAGTTTCTCGCCGACGACAAGCTCGAAGGCAGAAACGTCGGCACACCCGGATACGAGAAGGCGGTGGACTACGTCGAAGGCCAATTCAAATCGATTGGCCTCAAACCGGCGGGCACGTCAGGTTTCAGGCAGCCGGTAAAGTACGACAGCCGTACGCTGGTGCCCGATCATTCCAGTCTCGCCCTCGTGCGCGACGGCAAAGAAGAAGTGCTGACGATCGGGCAGGATGCGAACATCAACGCGCAAGGCGAACTCAACGGATCGAAAGATGCGTCGATGGTGTTCATCGGTTACGGCCTGTCGATTCCTGATGCGGGTTGGGACGATCTCGCCGGCGTCGATCTGCGCGGCAAGATCGCGGTCTATGTGAATGCCTTTGCGCCGGTCAAAGTCACCGACAACGTCAAATCGCATTCGAACAACGCCGACACACGATGGACCGCGCTCAAGCGCGCCGGCGCGATTGGCATTGCGACGATCGCGCTGCCGCCCGCGAATCCCGGTCAAGCACAGGGGCAAGGCGGCGGCGCACCTCGACCCGTGATCACACTGTCAGATCGCGACGTGCAGAATCTCACGGGTCAAATCGTGGCGCTGAACTTCACGCCGCGCGGCGCGGACAAACTGTTTGCCGGCACCGGTCACACGCTCGCCGAGATCGCGCAGCTCGTCAAGGATCAAAAGCCGCTGCCGAAATTCGCGTTGCCGGGAACGATCAAGATGCGTGTGTCGCTGACGAAGGACACCTTCGAAGCCGCCAACGTCGCGGCGCTCTTCGAAGGATCCGATCCGGCGCTGAAGAACGAATACGTGATCATGTCGTCGCATCTCGATCACGTCGGCATCGGCCGCGCCGTCAACGGCGACACGATCTACAACGGCGCGATGGACGATGCGTCGGGCATTGCGGCGATGCTGCAGATCGCGAAGATGTTGAAGTCGTCCGGGGCGACGACAAAGCGATCAATCCTGTTCGTTGCGGTGTCGGCCGAAGAACGCGGCTTGCTCGGATCGCGTTATTTCGCGGCGCATCCAACGGTGCCGTTCGACAAGATCGTCGCCGACATCAATCTCGATATGTTCCTGCCGCTCTATCCACTGCGAGTGATCGAAGTGCAGGGCTTTGCGGAATCCTCGCTCGGTGAATCCGTTCGCGTCGTCGCGCGCGAGCTCGGCGTCGAAGTGCAAACGGATCGCGAGCCTGAACAGAATCGTTTCATCCGCAGCGATCAATACAGCTTCATCCGCCGCGGCATCCCGTCACTGGCGTTCAAGTTCGGATATGAATTCGGCACGCAGGACGAAAAGACGCGGCTCGCATGGGTTGCGACGCGTTATCACCAGCCGTCAGATGACCTGAGTCAGCCGGTCGATCTCGAAGCCGCCGCGAAGTTCAATCGCGTGATCATGTCTCTGTTGCAGAGAGTAGCGAATGACGCGGCGCGGCCAACGTGGAACGCGGATAGCTTTTTCAAGAGATTCGCGACGCGCTCGCAATGAGCTAGGCGGCGCCGCGGCGTGAGCCGGCAACGGTCAGCGCGATGCCGCCGGCAATCGCCGCAATCCCGATGATCGGCGGCAGCGGCACGGTCTTGTCGCGCTCGCCCGTCACGTGGAGCGGGCCGATGTCGACGACGGTGTCGCGCGACTTGTACGTGAAGCCCTGATACGCGAGCGCTGCGACACCCAACACGATCAAGACGATTCCTGCGATAGCTGCTGGTTTCATGTCGCAAGCATGACGCGGTTGCCGGTCGGCGTCTGTTCAGTCGGGAACAGACGCGGCGCGCCGATCTCCATACCATGGCAGAGATCGAAGGGAGATCATTTGCTTTCAACAATCATCGTCGTGCTCGTCGTGTTATGGCTGCTCGGCATGGTCACGTCCTACACGATGGGCGGACTCGTTCACATCCTGCTGGTGATCGCGATCATCGTCGTGCTGTTGCGCGTGATCCAGGGTAGGAACCCGCTCAAGGGCTGAACGCGCACCAAACAAAACGAGCCGGCTTCCCGCGAGGGCAGCCGGCTCTTTCTATTTTCGCGCGGACCTAGAAGTGAATCCGCACTCCACCCCAGAACTGATAGTTGTTGGCGAGATCGTCGGCATGATCCATGAAGACCCGGCCTTCGACGAGGAAGTAGGTCTTGACGCGGCTGCCCTGCGAGAGCGGCACCCCCGCGTGGACCATCCATGCCGGCGTCCAGGTATCGCTGCGAGTGAGATCCCATAGCGACAGACCGGTGCCGATGAACACGCCCGAATCGAGGTACTTGTTGCCTTCGATGTCGACGAATAGCTCGTGCTCGGTTACCTCCTCATCGCCGTGCGCGAGGCTGAACGCGACACCGGCCGCGCCCGCGAGCTCCCAATCGTTCTTGAAGCGCTTGGCGACACCAAGCTTGAGGCCAAGCAGCGGTGAACACTGCGCGAAGTCGAGATCGGTGTTCTCAATCGGCCGTGTGCGACGTTCCTTGCCGAACAGCGCGTCGATGAAAAACGGTGACGACGCGGCAACAACTGCTGCCGCAGGCGGCGCGGGTGGCGGCGCCACGACTTCCGCAACGCGTGGAGCGGCCGGTGGTGGTGACGGCGGCGGTGCAGGTGCCGGAGCCGGCGGCGGCGCGGGAGCAACGACGGGCCGCGTCTCCGCGACAGCGGGGCGAGGTACGTCGATGGCGTTCATCAACGACAGGTTGCCGCATGCCTTGGGAACCACAAATGTGTAGACGCGATCGTTCCTGGTGACGCGGAACAAGAACGCGCGAAACGGCTTGGCGCCATCCCATCGCATGCCTTGAAGAATGCCGGCGCCCTTGCCCGTTCGCGGGCGATATGCCATCCACTGCAACGTGTCGCCACGCCGCACTTCACAATCGACAAGCACGCCGTCCTGCGGCATCGCATCGACGCACGCACCACCGGCGCTCGCGCGATCCGTTCCGGACATTGCCGACAGGACGCGATCGGATAATTCGGATAGACCTGCCTGGCCGAGCACGTTTTGAACATCCGACGCAATCGCGGGCGTCGTTGCCATTCGCTTGAGGCTCGCCGCATCGGTCAGTGGTGGATGATAGAAAGCCGTCGGCCCGCCGAGACGACGCATGTTGTGCATCGCGGAATTGGCGGGACTTTGAGCAGCAGACGCCGATGCGATCATCAGCGCAGCGAAACCGAGAGCGACGATTCGTTGCGCCCTCATTTCTTGGTCCTGGTCATCAGGTCATAAATCAGTCCGCCGACGCCGCCGGCGGTCGCGCCAACGGCAGCGCCTTTTTTGCCGGCCGTGACCGCGCCGATGGTGGCACCCGCTCCTGCGCCTCCGCCGATGATCATGACTTCCTTCTCCCACGAGCGCTTCTTGGCGGTCGGCGCCACGGTTTTCGTTTCGACAATGCCGGGCGCGTTCGTCAACTCCGCGCGGGTGGTGTGATTCTTCAGCTCGACCGGATGCAGTCCGGTTTCGTCGCGAAGGTAAACGGCCTGTTCATCGCCGGGCTGTCGCTGCGGAATGAACAGTTGTCCCTGCCGGCCGTTGGCCAGCGTGATCGGAACCAGTGTGCCGCGCAGGCTCGCACCCTCGACCTGAATCGTGTCGGTGAATGCGCCGGCGACGCCGTACTGTTTCTCGATGTTGTCGGCGCTCATTGCGTCGAGATCGTTACTGCACGCGGTCAACATCGTCGCGCCGAGCACGACGACGCCGACCGCTAAAATCATTTTCATTCGGAAGGACCCCACGGGAAGTTGTTGCATATGTCGAAACCGATTAACGCGCGGCGCGGAACGTGACCGCGCGATCGAGCCTGAACTTGAGAACGGTTTCAACCGGGACGCGCACATCGTGTCCGCGCGTCAGGACCTGCGTACCGGCACCGCCGGCGGCGCCGATCACTCCACCAATGGCCGCACCTTTGCCGCCACCGGCAATCGCGCCGATGATCGTGCCGAGCACCGTGCCGCCGCCAACCGCTTCAGCGGTGCGTTTGTTCGCGCCGATGCCGGTCTCGCTGTTGCGCGACAGGTCGGTGGTGCTGATCTGGTAGCGGCGGCCGCCGACCGTGATCGATTGCAGATCGACCGTCATCTCGGGACTCCCGGTCGTATTACCGGCCGACATCTGGCGGATGACAAGCTGCGCGCTCGAGCCCTCAGGAATGAGGACGCGGCCTGACGCGTCGGTGACGTCGTGCTCCACCAGCGTCGCAAACACCTGATCGACGCCTGCCGTCCGCGAATCGATCACTTCAACGGTGCGCACCATGATCTCGGTGCCGGCCGCCGCTTCGAGGGTCGCGTAACCGTCGCCGTTATTCGACGGAGCGTTGTCGTTGTTGTTGCGGCCATAGCCGTTGCCGCGGCCATTGGTGCGGTCGGTCGAGAAGAATTGCAGCGACTCGATCTGATTTGCCGGATATTTTCTTGCGATGCCGTCGTGGCTGCGGAAGGTGATGGTCCGCGCCACGATGGTGACGACGGTGCCCTGTAGACGAGTGCCGTCTCGCATCACCAGCGTATCGGCAAACGCGACGGCCGACAGGGACACGAGGAACAGGCTCATCGCCGAAGCGATGATGATTCTTTTCATTAGAAACTGCTTTCTTTGACTGACGCGCGGATGAACGATGCGGAGAAGTGCTTGACCTAATGCAGGATAGCCGATGCGCGCAAACGCGGCTGTCCCCGATTGCACATGCGCGATGGTGTGAGCGGAGTCAGTCGTGCAGAACGACGCTCAACAGCGAGCTATTGACCTTGATCGGCAAGAGGCCGTTGTATTCGATGAAGCCAAGCTTCTTGAATTTGTTGAGGAAGAAATTGACGCGTGAGCGCGTCGTGCCGATCATCTCCGCGAGCGTCTCTTGCGAAACGGGCGGAACCTGGCGGACCGGCTTGTCCTGTTTGCCATAGCGCGCGAGCAACAACAGCGCGCGCGCCAGCCGCTTTTCAGCTGAATTGAACAACTGATCGATCAGGTCTTCTTCGATGCGGATGTTGCGCGCGAGCATGTGTGAGATGAAGCGGTCCGACATCGCGCTCTGCTTGTGCAGCAGCGTGGCCATCTTGGATTTTTCGACGAACAGAATCGCGGTCGGCGTGATCGCGGTGGCACTGCCCATCCGGAACTTCTGACCGGCCAGGCACCCCTCACCGAAGAAATCGCCAGGACCGAGCATCGCGATGACGGCTTCCTTGCCGGTCTTCGAGATCACCGACAGCTTGACGCCGCCGGACTGGATGTACATGACGTGTTCACTGAGCTGGCCTTGCGCGTAGATCACTTCGTCGCGTGCGAAGGTCACCACGGTCTTCGGCACCTTGGCCGATTTCAAAAACAGTTCGGCATTGAAACCCGTAGCCGGAGCGGAGGCGATCGATGGTTTGCCGGTTGGCACGTTACGAGCTTGTCACATCGGAGTGCCAGAGCGGTGTACTGAACTGCACAGGGAGGTCCGCCTACGCGTGACTGCACCTAGAGGGAATAGCGGGCAGCAACTTGGCGCAGCTCGCGTGGGTGCGACACATTCAATCGCGTCGGTTCGATTTCCAGGCGGCAAGCCGGGCGCGGAATTGAGCGGTGTCCCGATAGGGCGCGAAGCTTGGCGTCACCGTGGCATAGGTCGCGCAGTCGGCGTTGAGCGCGACGGCCCTGTCGACGTGCGTCATTGCCTGGTCGATCTGGTTGGCCATGAAATACGACTTGGCGACCGACAACTCGAATGACGTGGTCGGCGCAGCTTGCGGTATCGCTTCGAGTTGTTTCGTTGCGTCGGTTGTCTCACCGCGAACGAGTGCGACCGTCGCAAGCACCCACCGGTCGAAGAGCGTTCGTTCGCGTTCGGGAATGCGTCGCGTTTCCTGCTCGGCATCCGCTGGGCGATTGGCCGCAAATAGCAACGCCGTCGCGCGTGCCCGCAGAATCGTGGTGTTGTTGGGGAGAGTGCGCGCCGCGTCATCGGCGATCCGCATCGCATCATCGAACTTCCCGGCTGAATGCAGGTGGTAAATCAGATTCGCCCACGCGACGCTGAACCTGGGATCGAGGCCGAGTGCCGTATTGAAATAGCCCTCGGCGCGAACGGGATCGTTACCACGCGAGCACCCGAACCCAGTTGCCGCAAAATACCAGTCACCGAGTAACTCGTAAGCTTCCGCGACGCGCGCGTTGATCGCGATCGCGTGTTCGGCTTCACGGCGCCACAGATCGGGTTGTCCAGTCTCGCGGTAGGCCAACGCCAGCGCCACGTGAGCCTCGTACAGAGAAGGCGCGAGTGTGGCCGCGCGTTGGGCTGTACTCAGCGCAGACCGCCGCAGCTCCTCGAGCGATCCTCCAGAGAATGTCGCCATCGCGGCTAGTCGCGCCGTCGCTCTGCTGAGCAGCGCCCAGGCGTGCGCATACTGCGGGTCGAGTGCAACAGCGCGTTGCAACCGATCGTACGCACCGCGCGAATCACCTGAGGCATACGCGGTACGTGCTTCGACGACCAATTGATACGCTTCGAGTGACAAGGTCGCGGGCCGTGACCTCACCAACGTCGGGTTGACGGCCAGCTTCGCGCCAAAGCGCGCCGACAAATCATCTTCGAGTTTCAGCAGGTTCACAAACGCATCGGTTACGGTCTCCTGCGTCTGTACTTCGCCCGTTGCACTGTTGACCAGCCGCGCGGTCACGCGGAGCTGATCTCCGACGCGCTGATAGGCGCCGTGCACGTACACCGTTGCACCGAGCAGGTCCGACATGCGCCGTAGTGACTCGCCATCGAGCGGCGCGCTCTCGACGATCGATTGCTGCCGATACAGCTCGACGATCCGGTCGCGGCTGATGCAAATCAATTCGTCGAGATCGCGCAGGCCAACGGTCAACGACTCGGAAAACGCGCTCGCCAGCCAGTCATCTTTTTGATCGCGCGTCAGGTTCTCGAACGGCAGCACGACGATCCGCGTCCTGCCGGTCAACGGATCGAGTACCGCAGAACGCGCGGCGAAGATCCGCCAACCGATAACGCTGGCAGCGATCACGCCGACCGTCAGCAATGTCGCCATCACGAAACGAGTGCGGCGATTTTCAGTGACGGCGACCGGGTTGGCAACGGCGACCACCTGCACTGGCGCGGCGAACCGGTAACCGCGGCGTGGCACGGTCTCGATGAAGGGACGGCCGTCGGGATCTTGGCCAAGCGTCTTGCGAAGCACGAATATTGTCTGCGACAGGTTGGCCTCTTCGACGAAGCTCTCCGGCCAGACGAGCTTCATCAACTCCGCCTTGTCGACGATGCGATCGTGACGCGCCACCAGAGCGACGAGCACGTCGAACGCCTTGGGCGTCAGGGAGACCGGCTCGCCAGAGCGCAGCAAGCGCCGCGACGAAACCTCCAGCCGATAGGCACCGAATTCGTAATCAGCCAGCTTTGATGGCTCTTTGAGCCCGATTTGAGTGTCGCTTGAAGACTTCAACGCGGGCGACCTCCTACCTTTTCCCGCGGAAAGTGCACGGCTCGGGGCGGCCATTCTACCGCGCCCGCGTCGTCCGGGGAGGGGTCATGAAACTGAGAAAACAGGCGCTTGTTACCGGCAGCTCGCGCGGCATTGGCCGCGGCATCGCGTTGAAGCTGGCGCAGGAGGGGGCAACGGTTGCCGTCCACTACTACCAGAACCACGAGGCAGCGGCCGAAACGCTCGCGCAGGTGCGCGACCTTGGCTCAGACGGATTCATCGTTCAGGCCGACGTTTCGCGCGATGAGGACGTTCGCCGCATGTTCGGCGAAGTCCGCGACACCTTTGGCACGCTCGACATCTTCGTGGGTAACGCGCGCGGCGAGCTGGCGACGTTCTATCAACCGCCGATGGACCTCACGCTTGCGGCGTTTGACCACGCCATGAGCTCGCAGGCCCGCGCCTTTCTGACCGCCGTTCACGAGGCCGCGCGAATGATGCCCGACGGCGGTCGCATCGTCGCGATCACGTTTGCACCCGGCGCGCAAAAAGGCAGCTGGCAACCGTGGATCGCGATGGGCGCCGCGAAGGCGGCGATGGAAGCGTCGTTGCGGTACTTCGCGGTCGCGCTCGCGCCGCGCCGGATCACGGTCAACGCAATCAGTGCGGGTCTGACCGAGGACAGCGTGCTGAATAGCCTGCCGAACGAAGCGGTGCAACTCGCGCGCATCTGGCATCGGCAGTGGACGCCGATGGGCCGCCTCGGCACGCCTGCCGACATCGGCAAGGCCGTCGCGCTGTTGTGCTCGGATGATGCCGCGTGGATTACCGGACAAACGATTTATGCCGACGGCGGCGCGTCGCTAATGGACGCGGTGCTGCCACTCGAAATGCAAATGCCGAACGCAGTTGCCGCGGTCTAAGAGGACATAGTCATGAACCCCAAAATTTTCGCGCTTCTTTTCACGGCATTGCTGATCGCCGCCTTGCCGGCTCACGTGGTTCATGCAGCGTGGCCGGGCGGCAACGGGCTGATCGTTTTCGAAAGCGATCGAGACGGCGATAACGAGATCTTCGTGATGAACGGAGATGGCACCGGCCAGACGCAACTGACCGAGAACGTCTTCGACGACTCCGGGGCGCGGTGGTCGCCGGACGGATTGAAGATTCTTTTTGGCAGCAACCGCAGCGGCCAGCCGCAAATTTTCGTGATGAACGCCGACGGCTCCGCCCAGACACAGCTGACGACCGGCCCCGGCACGAATGGTTCGGCCGCCTGGTCTCCCGACGGATCACGGATCGTCTTCAGCAGCGATCGTGACGGCGATTTGGAAATCTATGTGATGAACGCCGACGGATCAGGGCAGACACGCTTGACGACGAGCCCGCGCAACGACAACGAGCCATTCTGGTCGCCGGATGGAACCAGGATTCTGTTCTACAGCGATCGCGATGGCGATTCCGAGATCTTTCTCATGAATCCCGACGGCTCGGCTCAGACGCAGCTCACGTTCAATTCCTTTATCAACGACGTGCAGCCCGACTGGTCGCCCGACGGATCGAAGATCGTGTTCGCGCGCGGTCCCTTCGGCACTCACGAGTTGGAAATCTGGGTCATGAACGTCGATGGAACAGCTCAGACGCAACTGACATTCAACCCGGCCGTCGACAACATCCCGTCGTTTTCGCCAGATGGCGCGCGGATTCTTTTTTCGAGCGATCGTAACGGCGGCCAGACCGACGTCTTCGTGATGAATGCTGACGGCTCCGGCCAGGCCGCGCTCACCACCGCCAGCGGAAACAATTTCAATGCCGACTGGCAGCCAACACTCGGACGGATCGCCTGGTGGCGCGCGGAAAATGACGCGCACGATTCCGTCGGAGGACATCACGGCGTGCTCGTGAACGGCACGACCTTCAGTCCTGGCGTCGACGGGCAAGCGTTCGATTTCGACGGCGTCGATGATGCGGTCAGCACGTCGCTCACGATGTCGTACGCGACCGGCGCGTCATTTGATCTGTGGATGAAATCGACCGACGACGCCGGCGTGCTGATCAGCGGCGGCGGCGGCGCGAGTGCCCATCAGGGAATGGGGCTGTTCATCGAGCCGGGTGGCGTGCTGCTCTTCATGGGGTCGAAGGGTATGCCGGGCGATCCGAATTTCGCGTTACTCGGACCCGTCATCGCCGACGGAAGTTTTCATCACATCGCCGGAACGTGGACCGGCGATGCCAGACCGTCTGGCGTCAATTTGTACGTTGACGGCCAGCTCGTCGCGACCGGCGCGGCCGACACCGCTATCACCGTCGATTCACTCCCTATTCAGATCGGGGCGCATAGCGCGCTCGCGTACAACCGTTTCAATGGCCTCGCCGACGAAGTCGAGATCCATAACCGTGCCTTGACCGGTGAAGAAGTGCTGGCGATTTTCAATCAGGCGGATACAGATGGCGACGGTATCACCAACCGCGCCGACAATTGCGTGCTCGTCGCAAATCCGGATCAGCATGATGCAGATGGAGACGGCGTCGGAGACGAGTGCGACACCACAACTCCTGCGCCCGATGTGATCCAGTTTTCCGCAACCCAGTACGTCGGCACCGAGGGGCAGCGCGCGGTCTCGGTCCAGGTCGTGCGATCGGGACTCGCGGCCGCAATCGCGACGGTGCAGGTCGCTGTGGTGGACGGCACCGCTTCCAGCGGAATCAGTTTCGATCTCGCAGGTCCATTTCAAAAAAGTCCGCGTCCCGATTTTCGCCGGCCTTCGGGAACGCTCACATTCGCGACGGGAGAGGTGTCGAAGACGGTTTTGATTCCAATCGAAGACGACAACGTCGTCGAGCACGATGAGACCGCGAGCCTTACTCTCGTCAATCCGACGGGCGCAATCCTCGGTGCGCAGGCAACCGCAGGACTCGTGATTCACGACAACGATCCGAACGTGTCGTTTGCAAGGAGCGGTTCTTCCGCTGAAGAGACCGCGGACACCATCGATCTGGAAGTTGAACTGTCGTCGCTCGTCGCCAACGTCAGTGTCGATTACACAGTCAGCGGCACGGCCACCCCAGGCACGGATCACACGCTCGCATCAGGAACGCTCCACTTCACGACTGGCCGCGGCAACACCGTTGATCATCTCGTGATCAGGCTGCCGATCATCGACGATCAACGGATCGAACCCGACGAAACGGTGATCGTGACATTGACGAATCCCGTCAATGCGTTACTCGGCCCACACCCCGTGTATACGCACACGATCCTCGCCAGCGATGCGCCGGCGCCGGACTACGCCGGCGATACGATGGCGTCGGCGCGATTCCTTGATCTGGCGAAACAGCCTCGACAGGTCATCAGCGACCTCCTGTATACGGGTGACGTCGACGTCTATCGTGTCGAGTTGAAGACCGGCGAGTTCCTCGCCGTCGATGTCGATCCGTCACCGATCGCGGGTCTGACCGCCAGCACGCTGCGGATTCTTGATCCAAATGGCACCACGCACACAGTCGGTGGATCGCAGGAGCCCGATCTTCGTGGCGAGACCGACAATCCTGCCTACGGTTTCCGCGCATCGCAGGACGGCAGTTATTACTTCGAGCTGCAAGCGCGGACGCGCGCGGCCGGCTATACGATCGAGTTCTTCCGAATCGCCTTGGCCACGGGCATACAAGATCCATCGGCGCTCGACGTCGACGGCCAGATGTTCGCGTGGCTCAAGGACGACGTCCTCTCGATCAGCGGTCCAACCGGATACGGATTTGCGTTGTTGGGCAATTGGGTCCAAACCTCCACGCTCAACAGAGTCACCAACCTGGTCACGACGGAAATTCGGCTTGCCGACAACAGCCCGCTTCGCCTTCGAACCGCGCTTGGCGATATTCAGCTCGGCGTCGTCGCAAGTCCCGTCGTGATTCGGACACGCGCAAATCGATGGGCCGCGGTGTTTGGCGCGCTCGAACGGTCATCGATCCGTCTCGACGTCGGCATTCCCATGGGCGATATCCTCGAGCAGATCGGCGATCGCTTCGGTGCCGAGCTCGGCGCGATCAACCTGCGCGATGCGTGGGACATTCGGCTCGGAGCGGCGATTACCGATTCAACAGGCTTTGACGAGTTGATGCGAGGCGTCCCATATCTGGTCTACCACGACGTCGCCACAGTCAAGTACCACTTCAGTGTCAAGAAGGTGTCGCACGACGACCTCGAAGTACTACTGATGTTGAATCCCTCCGATCCTGCGTACGCCGGCAGAATCGACGTATCCAACAATAATCACAGCGTCGTGAAAGCGGATCGATGGCACTTCTCGTTCCACGGTCTTATCCCTTATCGCGCGTCGCTGCCGCCGTCGGCGGACTCCGGAGCCGCCGGCTCGACGAATATCTATGGCCACGTGATGGCGGCGTGGGAGGTGCCGATCGGCGTTCTGCCGTTCTTCTGGCGCGGCGAGGCCGTCGTTGATCTCGATGGCAACAACGATGGCGATTGGCTCGGCGGCGCCGCGAACGCGAATCAATTGTTCAGCGGCGATCTTGGCGCAGGATCGAACGTGTTCACCGATATCAGCGTCGGGTTCAATGGCGCCGCGTATTTGAACATGAGTGAACTCGGCGACGGCATGCTGCTTACAGATCCCATTCGCCTCGGCCGCGCATCCGCTCTCTATAACGGGCCCCGCCATGCAGTGTGGTTCAAGGGCATGAAGGGAACGGAGGGGAACCCGTGGCAGCACACGGCATTGGCCGCGCTCGAATTCGGCGAGAACGACGTTCTCGAGGGCACGTTCGTGGATGTCGACAACTTCTTCTTCCGCACGAGCAGCACCTACAAATTGCCGGGCGCTGAGTTGGTGTTCCTGATCGAATTCGACGACGACGGCCTGCACGCGGAGATCACGGGCGGAGTCAAGTGGTCATTGACGGTTCCAATCGACGGTGTCAACGCTGACTGCAGCGTGAAGGCCGAGGCGGAAGGATCGCTCGATATCAGATGGAATGCGGGACTTGATTACGCCGGTTCGCTGGGCGCCAAAGGCAAAGTCACTTGCCGCGCAGGTGGCGTGACGCTCGCCAGCGGTGGATTCAACGAAAGCGGCGAGATCACCGACGACGACTACGTCAAGTTTCACTTGCCGCTCGTGGGCAACGTGAAACTGAAAATGCCATAGAAGCGCCGGGGCCGGAGCGGCTTCGACGCTTCGGCCCCGACTCATTCGTGATTTGTAAACCGCGTAAACCCCGCAGGAGTTCCCTCATGAGATCGCTGTCTCGCACGCTCGTGATGTGCTTTTCAGTCGTTGCCTTTCCTAGCCCCGCGATGGCCCAGCTGCCCCAGGCCGACATCATCGTCGCTCTCGATACGTCCGGCAGCATGCAAAACGAGATGAACCAGTTCATCGGCAGCCTCAATTCGTTGATTAACGGTATTCAGCAATCTGGCGTCGACGTCCATCTAATTCTGATCGCGGGGTACTCCGCCTGCGTGCCCCCACCGCTTGGCTCTGGGAATTGCCCAGATGAAAATCTGCCGCTCTACCGACACGTCGTGGACAGCGTCGACAATAACAACGCGCTGGCGAAAATCATTGAGAGGTTTCCGCAATATTCTGGTTCGCTGCGAGCGGGTGCGAAGAAGTTTGTGACGGTGATCAGCGACGACGAATCCGATATGAGCACGTCAACGTTCCACCTGCAATTTCTCGCACTCGACGCTGATTTATCCGGCTATGTCTTCAACGCCATCGTAGCCGGGCCGCTGTCTAGTTGTGGCGCAGCATTCGGGCGGAGGTATTACGATCTGGCGGCGATGACCGGCGGTATCCGCGGCGACCTATGTCAGCCGAACGGGATGAGTCTTGCGTTGAGTGAAATGATTACGCAGGTCGATCAACTCGTCGCGAACGCGGACAACCTCCCACCGATCGCGAACGCGGGCGATGATCAAATACTCATCGGGTGTGCGGGCTGCACCACAACAGTGCTGCTCGATGGATCGGCGTCATTCGATGCGGACGAAGGCGCACTTCAATATGCGTGGGCCAACGTGACGTCCGGCGCGTTGCCGTTGAACTCGACTTCACCGACCGCAACGATCGCGTTGGGCCTCGGCGTACACAGATTCCAACTCACCGTCACCGACACGGGTGGGCACTCGTCGAGTGACGAGGTCATCATTGATATTCGGGCGGTGCCAACAGTCACGGGACCTCCCGGCCCAATCGGACCACAAGGAGAGACGGGACCAGCCGGCCAACAAGGTGCGCAAGGCCCGGCGGGCTCCGACGCGAACGTGTTGCCGGGCACCGCAATACTGCGGCCCTTGTCGGGACCGAACGCCGTCGCACCGGCGCCACCTGCGAGCTACGCGCTCATGGGCAATTTCAAACTCGAGAAACCGACCGGCGAGAGTAAGTGGTTCGCGGTCTACGTGAAGATTGAGTAGCGAGTAATGACTTCGTCGCCTGCTGACGCACTCCGGCGCGGCAGCCTTCGCGTGAATGTGAGCGAAGGCTGGTTGCGGGGGGGGGATTTGAACCCCCGACCTTTGGGTTATGAGCCCAACGAGCTACCGGACTGCTCCACCCCGCGACACGGTGACAAGAGATTCATCGTATCAAATTGCATATCAATTCCACAACATTCGCAGTCTAATAGTCGCCTTCCCCCGGAGGATTGTTCATGCTTGCCATGCTTCTGAATTTCGCGCTGGCCACGCTGCTGACGCAAACGCCGCCGGTAAATGCTGCGTGCGCCGCGCTGACGACGGCGCAGGTGACGTCGTTGATCGGCGCCGCGAAGACGCTGCCGATGACCAACGCCGCCGGCGGCTCGACCTGCATGTTTCAGAACGGCGATCAAATGGTCACCGTGCTCGTCGCGACGCCCACCACAGCGGACGCGGCGAAAGGTTTGTTCAACGCCAAGAAAGCCGTCGCCGCAGGAACCGATCTAACGGGTTGGAATACGCCGGCTTATTCAGGCTCGGGCAAGGACTACGCCGCGTGCGGTGTGTTGAAACAGCAAACGCTCACCGAGGTGAAGATCATCGACAAGACGCAAAAACCCGACGTGATGATGCAGAAGCTGCAGGCCGTCATGAAAGAGTTCGCCGCTCGCAAGTAGCCGCGGCGGCGAAGCTCTCAATGCCGCAGATCCATGTCCTTCGTTTCTTTCGTCGCGAGCAATCCAACCAGCGACAGCAACGCGACGCCGGAGATGTAATAGCCGACGTATTGCAATCCGTAATGCTGCGCGAGCCACGTCGCCGCGTACGGCGCTAACGATGCGCCGAAGATGCCGGCGAGATTGAACGCGATCGAGCTGCCGCTGTAACGCACCGACGTCGGAAATAATTCCGCGAGCACGGTGCCGAGCGGACCGTAGACGAGACCGGTCAAACCAAATCCCAGGCACATCATCGTCACGGCGCCGGCAGTGCCCGACGTCAAGAGCGTCGGCATGACAATGCCGTAGACGACCGCCGCGATCGTCATCCAGATCATGAATCGGCGCCGGCCGCTCTCGGCCATCAGGCCGGCAAGCGGAATCGTCGCGGCGAAAAATAAAATCGCGAACAACTGCATCACCAGGAACTGATCGCGCGTGTAGCCAAGCTGGCTGGTGCCCCACGACAGACTGAAGACCGAGTGCATGTAGAACAAGGTGTAGGCGATGATCGAGATCATCGTGCCGAGGATCAACGTGCCGAGATGATCGCGGAACACGACGAGCGCGGGCACCTTGACTCGCTTCTCCTCTTTCTTCATCGCTTCAGCGAAGATCGGCGTCTCGGTGATCGTCAACCGCACGTATAAACCGATCGCGACCAGCGTGGCGCTCGCGAGGAACGGAATGCGCCAGCCCCAATTGAAAAACTGTTCGTCGGTGAGCGTACGCGAGATCAGCAGGAAGATGCCGCCGGAGAAAACGAATCCGATCGGCGCACCAAGTTGCGGAAACATTCCATACCACGCACGTTTGCCCGGCGGCGCGTTTTCCGTCGCGAGCAACACTGCTCCGCCCCACTCTCCACCAAGACCGAGTCCCTGTCCGAAGCGGCACAGCGCGAGCAGCAACGACGCGGTGATGCCGATCGAGTGATACGTCGGCAGCAAGCCGATCGTCACCGTCGAAATACCCATCGTCAACAGCGCCGCGACCAATGTCGTCTTGCGCCCGATGCGATCGCCGAAATGGCCGAACAGCACCGAGCCGATCGGCCTCGCGATGAACGCGATCGCGAATGTCGCCAGGCTCGCGAGCCGCGCGGTATTGGGATCGATTGAGGGGAAGAACAGCCGCGGAAAGACCAGCACCGCGGCGGTTGCGTAAATGTAGAAATCAAAAAACTCGATCGTCGTGCCAATCAGGCTCGCGAAAAGAACCTGGGCCGGCGTGTTCAAGGGTTTTTGCTGAGCGGTCACGCACGGGATGGTATCCGATATCACTGGTGTCCCGCCGCCAACCGGAGGATACTGGCTCATCGTTTCCGGCTTTCTGAGCCCATCACCCACTCCGGGTGCTGCCCTCACCAAAGCGCAGGCTCGCGGAGGGGCACGTGGCATCGTCCAGGAATTTTCTCGATCAATCGCGCACCGATCCGAAGGCTGCGCTCAACTCGCCGCCGGCGTGCCCGAAGTGCGGATCGAAAGAAACGGGATCAGCCGCGAAGCGGCCGACGCCGCAAAGCTACTGGCGATGTTTGAAGTGCGGTGAAGTGTGGAATCCGAGCTTGCTGGCCGCGAAGCCACCCGGCTGGTGGCAGAGGCGCTAACGCCGCTGCCACCGCCAGTGAGATTGCTTCTTCTCTAATCCTGCTGCGATCGCGTCGGCGTCGCCGACTCGGCGAGCAATCGCTCGACCGTCGCCGTGATTTCTTCCTTCGCGTTCTCGTGAAACACGCCGCTCACCGCGCCCGCGAAACCCGCGTGCACGCCGCGCACGAGCCCGTCGCGCCCGATGAAGATCGTCGTCGGGAACGAGTTCAGGTTGTGAATCTGCGGCACCTTCTCCGCGACATCCGCCTGATCACCCGCAAGCAACACGGTGTAGTTGACGCCGTAGCGCTTGTTGAACGCGATCATGCGCGGATAGCCCTTCGCCTTCTGCGCGTCTTCCTCGAACGACAGCTCCACGATCTCGAGGCCCTTGTCCTTGTACTTCGTGTAGAGCTCCGAGAGGAACGGCGCCTCGTCATGGCAATTCGGGCACCAGCTGCCGCCGATGCCGACGATCACGACCTTGCCGCGGAATCGCGCATCGGTGCTCGACACGATCTTGCCGGTGATGTCGGGGAACGCGAACTTGAACGGCTCGGTCGGATTCTTCACGCTCGAATGACGCGATGGATCCGTCGGCTCGGCGATGCCCTTCAACTTCGCTTCGTTGTCCTTGATCGCGATCATCTTCTCAGTTCGATTGCGCAGGATCTCGAGCGTGCCGTCCTTCTGCGGCGTCAATTCGAGCACGAGCGGACGCGCGCCTGAGAAGTGGCTGACGATGAACTTGCCGTTGCGATACGTGCCGGCCAGTCCACCGGTGTCACCATCGACGCGAAGAATCGCCGCCGTCACTTCGGCGCCGGACTGACGCACGATGAAGTGCCACGCCGCTTCACCTTTATTGCTGTTCACGTTGCCGATCGTCCACAGACCGTCGATCGCGGGCACTTCGTTTGGAAACGCCGTCGGCGGCGCGAACTTTTTTGCGTAGAAGGGATAGTAGCCAGCGGCGCGGTTGTAGACGCCATTGAGTCGTCCATTCAAGAGCGTCGCTTCGACTTGCGTCGCGTAGTGATCGAAGTCGAGCGTCAACACGCCGTTCTCGAACTTGCCTCCTGTCGACGTCACCTTCTCGTCACCGTTGAAGAACGATCCGCTGACCGCGGAGCCGTTGACGCCGATCTCGAATCGAAATGGAATCTCGAGACCGTTGACGACGACGGCGGCGTCCCAGAGTCCGGCGACAGAGGCCGTCGCCGGTGTCTGCGCCTGAAGCGCCGGGACCGCGAGCGCCAGGACGATCGCGAGTGTCATTAACCGTTTCATAAACATCTCCTGTCAGGCGGGTCTAAAGACCCGCCTCTACCTGCCAAAAACAAAAAGGCCCGAAGGTTGCTCCCTCCGGGCCTTGAATCGTTTTGCGAACTTTGAAGCCGCTCTTTCCAGGCGACTCGATCAGGACACAACGCGACAGGCGTCGGAGTAATCTCCGACGCAACAACATGCGCAGCTGGTCCACTTCTGCATCTCGGCCAATTTATACCTCAGATGCCCGCTTCCGGGCAAAGTTTCGCCAGATGCGGATGGCGAACAGGACCGCCAGCAAAATCGCATAGTTGCGCGGATTTACCGGGTCGATCTTGATGCTGACCTTCCAGTAATAGTGCAGGACGGCGGCCATTGCGGTGATGTAGATGAGGCGATGCAGCAAGTTCCACTTCTTCCCGCCCATGCGGCGGATCCATCCCGCGGTCGAGGTGACCGCCAGCGGGATCATCAGCACGAATGCGGTGAAGCCGGCGGTGATGTAGGGACGGCGCTTCACGTCGTCGAACATCGCGGCGAAATCGAATTGATGATCGAACAGGAAGAACGTCGTGAAATGCAGACAGCTGTAAAAGAACGCGAACAAACCGATCAGCCGTCGATAATTCACGAGCTGATTGATGCCGGTGATCCATCGCAGCGGCGTAATCGCCAGCGTGATCATGATCAGGCGCAGCGTGCAGATGCCGGTGAAGTTGGTGATCGTCTCGACGGGATTCGCGCCAACGTCCCGATAGAGGCTGAAGATCAGGTACGTGATCGGCGCGAGGCAGAGAATCCAGACGACGGGTTTGAAGACCCGTCGTCTCAACTGCGTTGGATTCAAATCAGAAGTTCTTCCGCAGATCCATCCCGGTATAGAGGGACGCGACCTGATCGCCGTAGCCGTTGAACATCAGCGTCTTGCGGCGGAAGAATTCTCCGAGACGCCGCTCGCTGCCCTGCGACCAGCGCGGATGATCGACCTGCGGATTGACGTTCGCGTAGAAGCCGTATTCAGACGACTGCATCTGCTTCCACGTGTTGTAAGGTTCCTTCTCGGTGAACTCGACGCGCACGATCGACTTGATGCTCTTGAAGCCGTACTTCCACGGCACGACCAGTCTGAGCGGCGCGCCGTTCTGATTCGGCAGCACTTCGCCGTAGAGGCCGAGGCCGAGCAGCGTCAACGGATGCATCGCTTCGTCCATGCGCAGGCCTTCGACGTAGGGCCACGGCAGCGCGGGCTCGGTCTGGCCGGGCATCTGCTTCGGATCGACCAGCGTCTTGAACTGCACGTACTTCGCCTTCGAGGTCGGCTCGAAGCGCTTGAGGAATTCGCTCATCGGATAGCCGGCCCACGGAATCACCATCGACCACGCTTCGACGCAGCGCATCCGATAAATGCGCTCCTCGAGCGGCGCCCACTTCATGATGTCTTCGATGTCGTAGGTGCCGGGCTTGCCGCACTGCCCTTCGACAACGACGCTCCACGGGCGCGGCCGCAGCGTGCCGGCGTACTTGCCCGGATCGTCCTTGTCGGTTCCGAACTCGTAGAAGTTGTTGTAAGTGGTGACGTCCTTGTACGAGTTGATCTTCTCGTCGGTGCTGAACGGGCTCTTCTTCAGGTCGCCGAGCTTCTGCGCCTTTGGATTTTGCGCCCCGACTTCGTCGTCTTTCAGCAGACCAAAACCGTTAGTCGCCACCGCCGCCGCCGTGACGCCCGCCGCTGCGATGAATTCCCGCCGCCGGAGAAATAACTCTTTCGGAGTAACTTCCGATTCGCGCACATCCGGGGCCTTCTTGATCAGCATAGGAACCTTTCAAAGAGATGATAACCCCTGAGACGCCTTTCGTAGTCCATCCGTTTCAGGCAAGATTCCAATGATGCTTCGACATATAGCCGCCGTGGTGGCCGCGGGATTCATCGCGGTCATGCCCATTTCGGCGCAAGTGCGGCTCGCGGATGAATCCGATCGCGCCGCGTTTCGCGCGTGGTTTGTGTTGCTCGCCGATGCGCAATTCGAACGACAGACAGACGATGTGAAGGATTGCGCCGCGCTGGTGCGTCACGCGGTGCGCGAGGCGTTACGCGCGCACACGCCCGAATGGGTGCGGCGATCGGGATTGTCGTTCGTACCGCAATTCGCGGACGTGCGATCCGCGCCGCGCGCGACGGATGCGAGCCTGCCGTTGTTTCAGATCACGCCCGGCCCCTCGCCGCAGTTCGCCGAGTTTGCCGATGCGAAGACGTTGATTCATCTCAACACGCGTTCGCTCGGCCGCGATGTGCGCGCGCTTCGTGCCGGCGATCTTCTTTACTTTCATCAATCGGGTCAGCACGAACCCGATCACGTGATGGTCTTTATTGGACGATCGCAGTTCGAGCCCGATGGCGACGATTGGATCGTGTATCACACCGGTCCGCTCGACGGCGGACCAGGCGAAGTACGAAAGGTGCGATTGACGACGTTGCAACAGCATCCATCCCCCCGATGGCGGCCCGTAGCGGGCAATCCCAATTTCGTTGGGGTGTTTCGGCTGGGGATGTTATGAGCGGAGAGCAATCGGCAATCAGCGATCGGCAATCAGCAATCGGCAATCGGCAATCAGGAAAGCAACTAGCAATCAGTTGCATCCTGCTGCTTATCAGCGCTCTACCCGTGTTTGCGCAGACCGACGTAAACGAACAACGGTCGGCATTCTCGCTCTCGACGAGCGAGGTCTTCACGACGCGCGATGCGCCGAACTTTTACCTGACTTTCAAGCGCCTCGAGCACCTGGATTTTCGCGTCTACAAAGTCCGCGATCCATTCGCGTTCTTCGAAGGCCTCGACAATCCGCATCAGTCCGGCACTGAAGAAGCGTACGTCAAGCAAGAGCGCACGTGGCTCGAGCGCTTCTCGGATTGGAAGCGCGAACAGCGGCAAAGCGTGCGCCGCTTTGCGCGTACGCAGGCGAGTCACGAATACCGGGTCGCGCGACGTGCGGTCAACGACAAGGTCGAGGTCGCGCAGCGTGTCGTGCTCAACGCCAGCACGTTCGCGCAAGTGCCGCTGCTCAACGCCGACCAGGTGGTGACGACGTGGCGAGAGCTGCTGCCGAATCGCGCCGATGCGGAGGTGCGGCGCGTCCCCGTTGAGATCAAGCAGCCCGGCATCTATGTCGTCGAAGCCGTGAATGATCTGTTGCGCGCCTACACGATCGTGATCGTGTCGGATGTCGGCCTCGTGACGAAGACGTCACCGGGACAGATGCTGTTCTTCGCGGCGAATCGTTTCACCGGCGAGCCCATCAACGACTGCAACATCCACGTCGTCTTCGCAAAGAAGATGATCGCCGAGGGCCGCACCAACGCGGACGGTTTATACGAGGCGAAGCTTCCCGACGAGAAAATGCAGAACCTCGTCGGCGTCGCGCAGTGCGGCGATCAGACGGCCGCGACCGATCCGGGATCGTGGACGCTCCAGGAGCCATCGCGCGAGCTCGCCGCATACATCTACACCGACAAGCCGATTTATCGACCCGGCCACACCGTCCACATGAAAGCGGTGTTGCGGTGGCGGCAAATGGACACGCTGGCGCGATTCGATCGCCCCGACGCTGAGATTGTCGTTTCGGATGCGAATGACAAGGTCGTGTTCCGCAAGCAGACGAAGCTCGATGGTTTCGGATCGATGCAGGCGACTTTCCCCGTGCCGGCGACCGCGGGTCTCGGCCTCTATACGATCCGCGTGCAGAGCGGCGATGCGATCGGCACCGGCGGGTTCGAGGTTCAGGAATATCGCAAGCCGGAGTTCGAAGTGATCGTCACCACCGCGAATCGATTCGTGGTGCAAGGCAACGAAGCGATCGTCAACGTCGAGGCGCGGTATTACTTCGGACAGCCGGTCGCGAACGGTCAGTTGCGGTGGGTCGTCAATCAGCAGCCGTATTACTCGCCGTTCCGATGGAACGACGATGTCGAAGGCGGCGACAGCGATTACTTCTACGGCGACAATCAGAGCGCGCAAGGGACGGTGCGGCTCGACGCCGACGGCAAGGCGACGCTGCGCATTCCGATGAGCGTCGACGAGAACAAGCGTGACTTCAGCGCCAGGATCGAGGCGCAGGTCACCGACGCCGCCAGCCGCGAAGTCGTGGGCCGTGCGATCGTGCACGCAACCTACGGCAATTTCCTTCTGTCGGCGGAAACGACCGAGATGGTGCATCGCGCCGGCAGCGCGGTGCCGATCAACGTGCGAGCGCTCGATTACCTTGGCAACCCGCAAGCGAACATCCCGCTGACGCTCGTCCTCGAGCAACTGCAGTATCGATCCGGTTATTACGGTGATCCGGAAGCGACGACGCTCGCGACGCAGACTGCAACGACGGATGCGAGTGGCCGTGCGACAACGACGTTTACGTTGCCGAATCGTCACGGCACACTTCGCGTTCGCGCGACGGCGCCGAGTGCGGATCGCATCGTTCAAGACGATGTGTATTTGTGGATCTCGGGTCCGGGCGAGAACGAACCCGATCAAAGCGATCGCTATCTTGAATTGCTCGCCGACAAGCGCTCGTACGCGCCCGGTGAATCCGCGACCCTCATCGTTCGCGGTGAGACGGTCGTCGGTCCGGTGCTGATCACAAAAGAAGGACAGCACGTGTCGTGGTATCGCGTCTTGAGACCGTCAGCGACCGACACGCTGCAAGTGCCGATCGACGAAGGCGACGTCGGCGACGTCTTCATCAACATCGTCTACGTTCGTGAAGGACGTTTATTCAGGGCCGAGCGCAGGCTTGGCGTTCCGGCGGCGAGTAAGACGCTGAACATCGCCGTGACCGCGCAACAGGCCGTGTCCCGTCCGCGCGATCCGGGGATCTTCGAGGTGGCGGTCACCGATGCGGCGGGACAGCCGGTGCGCGCGCAAGTGAGTCTCGGCGTCATTGATGAAGCCGTCTACGGCGTCAAGCCGGATGCGACGCCGGATCCAGTTCGCTTCTTCTATCGCCGCGACTACGCGCGAGTCTCGACGACTTTCTCGAGCTCGTATTACTTCACCGGCTATTCGGGTCGCGATCGATTGCCGCTGGCGCAGCGGAAACGCCGGCCGTTTACGCTCGCGGATTTCAAAGGCGATCAACCAACGCAGGCACAGGTGCGCAAGGAATTTCCCGACGCGATCCATTGGGTCGGCGATCTCGTGACCGATGCGCAAGGACGCGGACGCGTCACGGTCACTTATCCGGATGCGTTAACGACGTGGCGCCTGACCGCGCGCGCGATTACCGAGGACACCAAGGCCGGATCGACCGTCGCGCGCACGACGACGACGAAGGATCTGATCGTGCGCGTGATCACGCCGCGCTTCCTGACCGAAGGCGACGAGATCGTTGTGCCAACGATGGTGCACAACTACAAGCAAGAACCGCGGATCGCATCGGTGTCGATCGAATCGCGCGGGCTCGATGTCGTTGGCACACAGAACGCGACGACTGGTTCGCTGCCGAATGGCGCCGAGCGTCGCGATGACTGGCGGTTTGCCGCGAAGACCGCGGGCACAGCGACGCTTACCGCGACGGCGAAGACCGAGAGCGACGTCGATGCGGTGGAACTGCCGATTCCGATTCTGCCCTTCGGCATTCGGCGCGAGATCGGCACGAGCGGATCGATCGTCGGCGCCGGCGAAGCGGCGACGACCGTCAACATGCCGGAGGCGTCGAATCCGGCGGCGCGATCGATTTCGATTTCCCTGGCGCCATCGCTGGCGGGATCGCTGCTTGGCGCGCTCGACTTCCTGACCGAGTACCCGTACGGCTGCACCGAGCAGACTGTCAGCAGCTTCCTTCCGAATCTTCTCGTGACGCGTGCACTCACGGAGTTGAAGCTCGCACCGACAGAGCGTCTGTCGGCACTCGATCGACAAGTATCAGCGGGCATCCAGCGCATTTACGATTATCAAAACAGCGATGGCGGATGGGGATGGTGGAAAGGCGAAGGCAATCATCCGTTCATGACCGCGTACGCGTTGTGGGGACTCGACGAATCGCGACGCAACGGCATCAAGATCGATAGCGGGCGGATCGGCAACGGTGCGCGTCAGCTCGCGCATCTTTACGCGCAGTATCCGCGCGTCGAGCCCGATCTGAAAGCGTATGAAGCCTACGTGCTGCAGCGCGCGGCCGGAACAGACACCGAGATCCCGTGGTTCGCAGACAACCAGCAAGGCACCTATAGTCACGCGATCGCACGCGATGAGTTGTGGGGCATGCGCGGCCGCATGAGCGCATACGGACGCGCACTTCTCTTGTTGCTGCTCGATGAAGTCAAAGATCCGCGTGGCGACCAGCTCGCGACGGAATTGATCGGCGAAGCGCAGACGCGCGGTGACGTGTCGTGGTGGTCGGTCGCCAACGATCCGTTGATCTTCGATTACGCGGAGACGAGCGTTGAAGCGACCGCGTTTGCGGTGCAGGCGCTGGTGAAGCGCGATCCGAAGAATCCGCTGATCGAGCGAGCGGTGCGATGGATGATGCTGAATCGCAACGGCGGCTATTGGTATTCAACCAAGCAGACGGCGATGGCGATCTACGGGCTGCTCGCCTTCATGCAAGCGCGCGGAGAAACGGCGCAACCGTTCAGCGTCGACGTGTTCGTCAACGGCAAGCCCGCTGGTCAACATTCGTTCACCGCCGCAGAGATGACCGCGTCCGATCCGATCGTGATCTCGGCGATCGCGAACACCGGCGACAACCAGGTGCGCCTCGTGAAAAGGAATGGCGGCACCGTATATTGGTCGGCGGCCGCGATCTATTACGACACCGCCAACGCCGACGCGCGCCAGGGATCGCGACAGCTCGCGATCACGCGCAAGTACGCACTGCTGACCCCGGTGACCGTCAAAAATCGCATCGTCTATCGCGAGACTCCGTTCGACGGCACTGCGAAACCCGGCGATGTCTTGACGGTGCGGATCACCGCGGCCGGATCGCCCGAGTGGCGCTATCTCGCGCTCGAAGATCCATTGCCGGCTGGTGTCGAGGCAATCCAGGACACGTCGGCCTATCCGCTCGAACGGCAAGCGCAGACGCAATGGTGGTACGGCACGCGCGTCGAATATCGCGATTCGCGAACCGTCTTCTTCCAGGAAACGTTCGAGAGCGGCCGTTATGAATTCGCATACCTCGTGAAGGTGACATCGGCGGGCCAGTTCCGCGCCATCCCCGCGCAGATGTCGCCGATGTACGTTCCGAACGTCCACGCTTCGTCTGAGCCGCAATCGTTCACGATCGCAGTGCCGCCGGGCCCGTCCTCCGTGGCCTTGGCGAAGGAGGGAACGTCGCGATGAAGTTCTTCGTCGCGATCGTCTGGATTCTCGCCGGCGTCGCGATCAGCGGCGGTGTTTATTGGTTGTTTCTGACGACGCCCGAATCGACGGTGTGGGCGCTGATCACGTCCGCCGTGCTCGCGATCGTCGCGTTGATGCTCGCGGGCTTCACGATCACCGGAGCGATCGCGATCCTTTCGAATGGAATTTCGAGAGCGACGCTGATGCGCGCGATGCGCGCGATTCCGTCGATCGTGCCCGCACTGATCATCGTGTTGATCATCTGGTGGATGACGATTCGCGTCGAGACGTGGTTCGGAATGCGCAATGGCCAGATCAACGCGTGGTTCATTGCGAAGTTCGGCTGGGATGATGTGTCGTGGCTGTTCAGACTGATCCGCTACACCGCGATGTGGTTCCGCTGGATCGTCGCATCGATGCTGGCGCTGTCGCTGATGACGGGATTCGTCATCGTCGGCGCACGCGCGATCGCGCAATTCGCATGGTTGCGGCGCGCGCTGCGGCCGCGCGCGCTGGTGCTCTCGACGCTGGTCTTCATCGTGTTGATCGCCCTGCCCTGGAAATATCTTGTGCCGTGGCGTCCCGCCGGGCTGCCTGCGACATCGATCGAGATGGCGTTCATCGCCACCAAACTCTCAGTGGCCGCCGTGATGGCTGCGATCGCGATCGCAGTGATGATCCGCGAAGCCAGCGGAACCGTGCCGCCGCCCCGCGATCCACGTGAAGCTGCACAGGCAGCATGATCGTTCCATCGGATTTGTGATTAATCGCTAGAAATCAGGGACGGGATTCCGTATCCTGTCCGCGGTTTTTCTCCCGCCGCCCGGCGGATTTGCAAGACGCGTCACCCCACGGCGTTGTTTGTCGTTTGTCTTCTCGAGGAGGATTCATGACTGGCTCACCGCGACGTGTCTTCGTCGTCGCCTTCGCGTTCCTGATCCTGACCGCTCATTCCTTATTCGCACAAACGCAGACCGGCGAAATTTTCGGCCGCGTCACCGATCGCACTGGCGCGATGCTGCCCGGCGCGACCGTGACGATCTCCGGCGATGCGTTGCTGCAGCCGCAAGCGACGATCGCGGCCAACAGCGGCTCGTATCGATTTCCCAATCTGCCGATCGGCGTTTATACCGTCACGTTCGAGCTCGGCGGCTTCAAGAAGATGATCCGATCTGATGTGCGCATCCAGGCCGGGTTCAACGCCGAAGTAAATGCGCGCCTCGAGTTGTCGACCGTTGAAGAAACGGTGACCGTCACCGGTGAGAGTCCGATCGTCGATACTCGATCGAACACACTCGGCACCAACTTCGGCAAGGAGCTGCTCGAGTCGATTCCATCGGCCCGCGATCCGTGGGTGATCCTCGAACAGACCCCGGGAATGGTGATGAGCGTGCAGAACGTCGGCGGCAACATTTCCGGTCAGCAGGCCAGCTTCGGCGCGCATGGCAGCACCAGCAACCAGCAGTGGAACCTCGATGGCGCGACGATCACCGATATGGCGTCGAGCTCGTCGCCAGGCTATTTCGATTTCGACTCGTTCGAAGAGATTCAGATCACGACCGCGGGCGGCGATGCATCGCAGGAAGCCAGCGGCGTGGCGATCAACTTCGTCACCAAGAGCGGCGGCAACAAGCTCAAAGGTTCGTCGCGTTTGTACGACGCCAATCAGAAATTCCAGTCGCTCAATACGCCCGCTGAAGTCGCTGCGCAAGGCGGCGGCGCCGGCAATCCGCTCAAGGACGTCATCGAGTACGGCGTCGAAGTGGGCGGCCCGATCAAGAAAGACAAGGCGTGGTTCTGGGGCGCGGTGAGCCGTCAAAGCATCAACGTCGGCATTCTCGGATTTCTGAAAGCCGGCGCACCGGCCGGATCGACCGCGGCCGAGGATCTCGAGAGCGACAAGACCGTGCTCGTCAACCAGAACCTGAAGTTGAATTACGGCTGGACCAACCAGCACAAGACGACGTTCCTCTACAACCGCGGCGACAAGATCCGCAACGCGCGCGGCGCTGATTCGACGACGCGCATCGAAGCAACAACGCGCCAGACCGGTCCCAACAACTACTACAAGATCGAACATCAATGGGTCGCCACCAATCGCCTGATGCTCGATGCCGAATACGCCTACAACAACGCCGGCTTCGTGCTCGACTTCCACGACGACGCGCTCGCGACGGTGCAGCGGTTGAATTACGTCGATCAGGGAGGCTTGCTGTCGCGATCGGGCACGTATAGCGGGAACATCCGCCCGACCTACGAGTCGCGTCTCGACGGCAACTATTTCCTGCCGTCGTTCCTCGGCGGCGATCACTCGACGAAGTTCGGCGTGCGATGGCGCGCGACTCCGTACGAAACGATCAGCAAGACGGGCGGCGGCGTCACGGCGCGCATCCGCTCCAGCGGTGTCAATGAAGTCGACGTCACGCGCGATGGCGATACCAATCGCGACATGTGGCAGTACTCGGTTTACTTCACTGACTCGTACAAAAAGAATCGCGCGACGCTGACCTGGGGCCTGCGCTACGACCATCAAGATGATGAAGCCTTGCCGAGCCAGATCCCCGCCAACCCGCTGCTTCCCGATCTGCTTCCGGCGGTGAACTTCCCTGGCGCCGACACCGGCGCGACCTATAACAACGTCGCACCTCGCGTCTCACTCGCCTACGACCTTCGCGGCACCGGGCGCACCGTTCTGAAGGCCAGCGGCGCGCGCTATTACGGCCTCGGCATCTACACCGCGGGCACGGTGAATCCCGCCGGCCAGACGACGCTGTCGTACTTCTGGAATGACTTGAACAACGATCTGTTCGTGACGCGCAACGAGATCGATTTCGCGCGCGGCTTCCGCGCGACGCCGAGCTCGAACTACGACCCCGCGCACCCCGATGCGGTGTTCACGCCGAACACCGTCGATCCAAACCTCGAGAACGACATCACGGACGAGTTCGTCGCCAGCATCGATCATGAGCTGATGCCGAACTTCGCGCTCGGTCTCAGCTACATCTGGCGCGAGTATCACAACTTCCAGGATTCGTATCGCAACGCCACCGCGGATTCGTACTCACCGGTGACCTACGTCGATCTGTGCGGCAACAGTCTCTGCAGCCAGCCGAGTTACACCGCTACCTACTATCAGCGCGCGACCGCGCTGCCGGCCGGCACCGTGCTGCGCAACAACACCTCGTCGCGCAACTACAACGGCATCGAGATCACCGCGCGCAAGCGCTTCACCAACAACTGGCTGTTGAACAGCAGCGCAACCTGGAACAACACCAAGCTGCACTACAACGGACCCGGCGATTTTTCGACGAGCGCCGATCCGACCAACTTCGACTTCACGCAGGGACGCGATTCGAGCGGCCTGAACGGTCCGCGTTGGACGGCGAAGCTGTCGGGCATGTATGGATTGCCATGGCAGATGTCCGTCGCGGCGTTCTACAACCTGCGCGACGGCCTGCAGTTCAACCGCACCGTGCAGAGTCCGACGCGTACCGGCGCGGGCGGAACCGTCAACGTGCTGATCGAGCCGCAGGGCACGACGCACTATCCGACGTTCAGCCAGCTCGATCTGCATTGGGACAAGGCGCTGCGATCGGGACAGCGGCGCGTGCAGTTCAACGTTGACGTGTTCAACGCGCTGAACAAGTCGACGGTGCTGGCGCGGCAGACGCGCCAGGATCAGGCGCAGGCGAATTTCGTGACGAGCATCCTCGCGCCGCGAGTCGCGCGCTTCGGAGTCAAAGTTAATTTTTAGGAATCAGCAGAAATGGGATCAGCGAACCTGGTCCCATTTCTTTCCGTCAGCGATCGCGCGAGCGAAGCAGATCTCGGCGCGCGCATACGCATCGCGCTGCGCACCGGCCGACAGTGCGCGATTCAATTCCGCATCGGTCGGACACGTCACGCGATCCGGATTCGTCAGGCGCGCATTGGCCGGGCGCGCATAGTAGGCGGCCGCGCCTTCTCTCACCCACATCGGCCGTTTCGCCAGCGTCGCATCGAGCAGCACGTGCGTGATCTCGTGGCGGATCGTGCGCTCGAGTTGTCCCTGCTGACGCAGCACGCCGATCGGCAGCAGGTCGATCGACGCGCCATCGGTCGCGCCCGACACCCACCATGGCTGACCGGTCGCGCGGCCGAAACTGTCAACCGTCGGATGTACCGTCACGCGCACGCGCGGCGGCGCCGTCACGCCCGTCGACTTGGCGATCTCATCGCGGCTCTTCTGAATAAGCGACACGATCACACTGCGCTCGCCTTCTTCATTCGCCGGCAAGGCCAAGGCGACGTTCGCATTCGCCGCAACTGGAACAGGCACGGGCGTCGCTGCGGTTGTCGTCGTTGTTGCCGGGACGTCGCCGATCGTACCGAGCGTCAAACCCGGAAAATAGAACCTGAGAATTTCGTCGACGCTCGATCCCTTCAGCGCGCGCTTGCCGGCGCCGATCACGCACAACCCGACCCCGTGACCGAAGCCGCGGCCCTTGAATCGATAGCCGGTGCTGGTGCGATCGATGTCGAACCACGTGCTCTTGATCGATTGCCAGCCCGCGACGCGGCCGACCGCCATGCGAAATTCGTGGCCGCTCATCTCCGGCGGATTGAACCCTTCAACCGCGATGCGCGCGATTCGATCGGAGGTGTTGCGCGTGATCACGCGCAGGTTGCGCAACCGCGATCCTCTCAGCCCCGCTTCTCTCAACGCGCGCTCGATGTCGACGGCGCGGACTTCGCTCACCCATCCCGGCTCGTCTTCGCAGGCATCATCGTGCAGCGCGGGCTCGTAGGAATAATCGGTGGCGCCCGGCCACACCTGCGATGCCAGTTCCGACTTACCGCCACACCACGCCGAGTAAAACACGAACGCGGGCTGGCCGCGATACAACAACACGCGCCCGCTCGTCGCCTGCGCCGCGCGCGTCGTCACTGCCGTCGCCGGCCGCACGACCTGGCAGTGCGTGGTATCGCACAGATCGAAGCCTTCTTTCTTGTGACGATTGCGGTTCGCGAGCGCAAAGGTTCGCGCGGTAATCGCCAACGCCTGCTGCGCCGCATCACCTGCGCGTGGCTGTCCTTCGCCTGCCAGCACCTGCGCGATGTAATCATCGAGCGCGATCGTCTCAACGCGCGTGTCGCCATTCGGCAGCGTGCGACCGAGCTTGATCGTGGTCTTCGCCGAAGTCGACGGCTTGCCTTGAATCAACTGCGCCGCGATCTCGGCGGCATCCATGCCGGCGCCGCCGGGTGCGGCGACAACGATGCCGCGCGTCGGTTTCTCCGCGGGCGTGAGCGCGACGACGAGACCAAGCGCGGCGGCGCTCGGCATCAGGATCGTTCCGGTCTTCGCCATCGCCGACACATTCGCGATCTTCAACGCCGATGCAGTGCCGTAATCGGCCGCGCCACGCAGCCCCTCGAACAGCACCGCTTGCGTCGACGGCTTCATCGGCACCGGTTTGTCTTTCCCAGCACCGGTCAGGCGCGCCATCACGTCGATCAGCGCGCGCGGCGTCGTCTTCGGACCGGCAAGGCCCACGATCGCCTGCGCCATTGGCGTGCCGCTCGCGATCGGCGGTAATCCAGCGGCGATGCGAGTGGCATTCAACGCTTCGCGCGACAATCGCGGCGCGAGCGAGACGAAGAAATCGTTACAGGAATACGCGAGCGCTTCTGCGGGCGACAGCGGCCGTTTCAGATCGGGATGCGAACACGTCAGCGTCTGGCCGTCGGCGTTGACGACACGACGGCACATATGTGACGTATTGGCGGTGATGATGCCGTTCTCGAGCGCGGCGACCAATGCCACGGTCTTCGCGATCGATCCGGGCAACACTGGCGTATCGAGGATCTCCGCGCGCGCTTCCTGGCGATCGCGCGGATCATCGAGGCTGCGGATGAAGAACGCGGCTTGCCGCTCCGCAGCGTCTTCGCGAAGGCGGGGAGTCTGCGCATGCAACGACACCGCGATCACGCAGAACAGCGTGATCGTTGCCGCGCACAACCATTTCATAACTTCGTCTTACATCCGGGCCGGCACCGGCACGGGATCACCTTGTCTCCCTCGGTGTTGTAGTCGTAGGTGAGCTCCGCGCCTTTCGGGATCTTCTTCGCCGCGCGCACCCAGATCGTCATCGTCTTGGGTTCGACTTCGATCCAGCAGTTCGGCGTGCACGAATGGTTGATGAAGCGCGCGATGTTGCCGCCGACCGCGGCATCGCGGCTCCAGTTGCGATTGACGCGGAACACCCAGATGCAGCCTTTCGACAGGTAGCGATCCTCGCGCGCTTCGCTTTGCTTGTTGGAAATGAGCTCGCCGGCGTAATCGATGATCCGCTTGTTCTTGTTGATGGTCTCGAGAGCGAAAACGCCGTAACCGTGCAGCTTGGATTTCTTACGTTCGACTTTCGGAAGTGACACCGCTTTAGACATCTACGGAAATGATACATTGTCGCGCGAGAGGTGCACCGTGCGAGGGTATTTCACTACGGCAATTTTGTGTGTTGCGTTACTGGGGGTGACCGTGCAGGGTCAGCGACAGGTGTTCCCGGGTACTGGTCAGCTGCCGTTCAGCGCCGCGACGAAGGCCGATGGCCTGATCTACGTCTCGGGGACGCTGATGGCCAACGGCGATATCAAGCAACAGACGATGGGAGTGCTCGACACCATCGGCGCCACATTGAAGGCGGCCGGCTCGAGCCTGCCGAACGTCGTCGCCGCGACGGTTTATCTCAAGAACGCCGCGGATGCGGCGGCGATGACCGAAGTGTGGCGCCAGGTGTGGCCCAAGGACGCGCCGACACGCACGACGATCGCAGCGGATCTCGTTTCGCCAAACGCGCTGATCGAAATCGCGGTGATCGCGGTGCCGGCCGGAGCCGAGCGCAAGATCATCATGCCTGCGGGCTGGTCAACGGCCAATCCCTACAGTTACGCGATCAAGACCGGCGACACGCTGTTCATGTCGGGCCTGGTGTCGCGTGGTGCGAAAGACAATCAACCCGTCGAAGGCGACGTGACGACACAGATGAACACGATCTTCGCGAATGCCGACGAGCTGCTGAAGGCGGCGGGCTTCGAGATGTCGGATGTCGTCGCCAATCGTGTTTACATCACCGACAACGCCGCGTTCGGGGAGATGAACAAGGCCTACATTCCGCATTACCCGAAGAATCCACCTGCGCGCGCGACGGTGATCGTCGGACTGCCCGGCCCGACCTACAAGGTCGAGATCACGATGACGGCGGTGAAAGGCGAGAAGACCGCGTTCGCAACGCCCGCGGCGGATGGATCGCCCGGCAAGCCGAGCCCGACGCTGAGCTCGGCGATCAAGGTCGGCAAGCGCCTTTACGTTTCAGGAATTCTCGGCAACACCGCCGACAACAAGGGCAACGTCGAAGCGCAGACCAAGGAATCGTTGACGCGAATCGAACGGACGATGAAAGCGGCGGGATTCGATTTCAACGATCTGGTCGACGGCGTCGTATACATTACCGATCTCAACAACTTCACCGCGATGAACAACGCGTATCGACCGGCGCTGGTTAAGGATTTCCCCTCACGCGCGACTGTGAAAACCGGCTTGGTTGGCGCCGACGGCCTCGTCGAAATCATGTTCGTCGCATCGAAATAACTTCACTGTGCTAGGTTCGGACTATGGAAGGCATAGTCCGAGCCTGGGGCAAAATCCTTCGCGGCTATCGTCCGAATCTCTCGATCGAGATCACCAAGGAATGCCCGCTGCGCTGCCCGGGATGTTACGCCTACGGCGACGAACATCTCGGCGGCGCGCACACGTTGCGGACGCTCTCGGATCTAAAAGGCCAGGCGCTGATCGACGGCATCATCGACGTTGTCGATCGATTGAAGCCGCTGCATGTTTCGCTGGTCGGCGGCGAGCCTCTGGTGCGATTCCGCGAGCTCGATGTGCTGCTGCCGCAACTCGCGGCGCGAGGACTCTACGTACAGGTCGTCACCAGTGCAGTGCGCCCGATTCCAATTGCATGGGCGGCGATTCCGCGCCTGCAGATCTGCGTGTCGATCGACGGACTGCAGCCGGAGCACGACGTCCGCCGCATGCCCGCCACTTACGATCGCATCCTCAAGCACATCGAGGGTCACCAGATCACCGTGCATTGCACGGTGACGCGGCAACAAACGGAGCGCGAAGGATACATCGAGGAATTCGTTCGCACCTGGTCGGAGAATCCGAATGTGCGATCGATCTGGCTGAGTCTCTATACGCCGCAGATTGGTGAAGAATCCGCCGAGCGGCTCCGACCCGAGGATCGCGCGCGCGTGGTCGCGCAATTGAAGCGGCTGCGCGAGCGTTTTGCGAAATTGCAGATGCCTGCTGCGCTGCTCGATGCGTATCTCGACCCGCCGGCATCGCCGGAGGATTGCATCTTCGCGCAGACGACCGAGTGCGTATCGGCGGATCTACAGACGCGCATCACGCCGTGTCAGTTCGGCGGCTCACCGGATTGTTCGAGTTGCGGCTGCATGGCGTCGGCGGGTCTGGCCGCCGTCGGCCGTCATCGGCTTGGTGGATTGGTGCCGATCGATGCGCTGTTCGCGGGCTCGCTGCGCGTCGGCCGCACGATCGCGGCGGCGCGATCGAGCGCGGCCTGAACGCTCGCGCAGATATTTTCTTCACCAAGCCGCGCGTGGAACTCGGCCTTGCGCATCGCGCCCGAGGGCTGCGATGGCGCACCGCAAATCACCAGCGTTCTGCCCTTCTCGCGCAGCTCCTCGGCAAGCTCTTCGATCGCGCTCAGTCCCGTTCCATCGACCGCGGTCATGTTGCGCATGCGCAGGATCACGACCGGCGGCAGCGATTCGGCATGCAGCGCGATGTCGTGCAGCTTGTCGGTCGATCCGAACAAGAACGGTCCGTGAATGCGGAAGATCGCCACGTAATCGGGAATGATCTTGTCTTGAAGAATGTGCGGACGTCCCGACTCGATATATTCCGGCGTCACGCGCGACACGGTCGTCGTCGCGGTCACACGCCGGATAAATAACAGCGCCGCCATCACCATGCCGACTTCGACCGCGACCGTCAGATCGGCGAGCACGGTGAGGACGAACGTCACGAGCCACACCAGCACGTCGGTGTAAGTCTGTTTCGTGATCTCGCGGATCTCGCGCCACTCACCCATGTTCCACGCGACGATGAACAGGATCGCCGCGAGCACGGGCAGCGGCACATACGCGGCAAGGCGAGCGCCGAACAACAGGATCAACAGCAGCGTGATCGCGTGCGTCATGCCGGCAACCGGCGTTCGCGCGCCCGATCGGATATTCGTCGCCGTTCTCGCGAGCGCTCCCGTCGCGGGCAGTCCGCCGAACATCGGCGAGATGATGTTCGCGACGCCTTGCGCGAAGAGCTCGGTGTTGGGATTGTGGCGATCGCCGCCCATGCGATCGGCGACGACGGCGGACAGCAGCGATTCGATCGCGCCGAGCATCGCGACGGTGAAGGCCGGCGAGATCAGCGTCAGGATCAATCCCGGACGAAACGTCGGTACTTGAAGATGCGGCAATCCGGATGGAATGCCGCCGAAGCGCGATCCGATCGTCGCGACGTCGAGCCGCATCGCGATCGCAATGCCGGTGCCGACGAACAACGCAACGATGTAAGCCGGCACGCGTTTGACGAAACGATTCCAGGCGATCAACAGCAGCAGCGTGCCGGCGCCGAGCATGACGCTGTCGCGCGAGACGGCGGAGAGGTTGACCGCGATCGCCTGGATGCGGCCGATGAACTCACCCGGCACGTTGATGTCGAGACCAAGGAAATCGCGCAGCTGCGTGCTCGCGATCACGAGCGCGATGCCGTTGGTGAAACCAATGATCACCGGCCGCGGAATGTATTTGACGGCGGTGCCGGCGCCGGTCAGGCCCATCACCGCGAGCATCACGCCGGCCATCATCGTGCACATGAAGAGGCCATCGACGCCGTACTTCGTTACGATGCCCGCGACCACGACGACGAACGCACCGGTCGGGCCGCCGATTTGAAAGCGCGATCCGCCGAGCGCCGAGATCAGGAAGCCGGTGATGATCGCGCAGTAGATGCCGGCCTGCGGCGTCAGGCCCGATGCGATCGCGAACGCCATCGCCAGCGGCAGCGCGACGAGGCCGACGGTGACGCCGGCGATTAGATCGCTAACGAGCGTTCGAGTGGTGTATCCGGATGACAGTGACAGAACGGAACGCGGCAGCCATTCGGGCAGGACCTGAATCATCGTGTGTCGAACGACCAGAACGCGGCGTCGTAAGTCCACACCGTAAACGCGACGCGCGAGCCATCCGGCGAGAACGCGGGTTGCGTCTTGTTGGATGGATCGGTCGTCAACTGGATCGGCGCGCGGTCACCGGCGATTGCGATCGTGAAGATCTGATAGTAACCGTCGGCGGCCGGCGCGGTAAACGCGAGATATTTCCCGTCCGGGGAAATTCCCACGCCCGCGAAATCATGTTCGGTCGCAAAGCGGTGAATGACGCGCGGCTTTCCACCGGCGACCGGCAGCTGCAGGATCGCGTGACGGCCCGCCGCCTCCTTCGCGATCGCAACCACCGCATCGTTGCCCAGCCATTCGGCATGCGTGATGTCGCCGCTGAATCCGTCGGCGCGCACTTCACGCAGCTCCGACGTCATCGCTCCCGTCTCCTGGTCGATCCCGATCGTATAAATTACGGAATTGCCGTCGCTCTTGCGGGCGCCATCGAGCAACACGAACTTTCCATTCGGTGACCATCGCGGCCATCCAACTTCAGCGCCGCGGCCCAGGAACGTGATGCGTTTGTCCGGCTGACCGCCGTCCACCGGCCGCAACCACACATCGTCGGACATCTCGCGATGCGAATGGAACGCGATCCATTTTCCATTTGGGGACCACGACATCGCCTGATCTTCCGACTCGCTCTTCGCAATTACCGTCGACGGCGCATCCGCCGGGAATGTTTTTGACAGATCGATCACGCCGATGTCCTGCGCGATGTCGGGATACTTGCCGTCATCGAGCACGCGCCGCCACGTGCCATAGGTGAATGCCAGCAGCGATTGCGTTGGATGGTACGACGGCGTCTCTGATTGAAATGTCGTCAACTGCCGCGTCATACCGCCCTTCGCATCAACGTCGGCGAGAAATGTGCGATACGTCTGCGTCTTGAAGACTAGGGTGTGACCGCCTATCGATGGCGCGTACGTGTCGCGTGAGAATGACGAGATGCGATACGCCCGTTTACTGCGAAGGTCGGCGGTCCACAACGCGACCATGCCGTTGTCAGATGGAGACGCGAAATAGACACGATCCGCCGTGAACGCGAGCGGACCGATCACATCGACGTCCGGATCCAGGATCTGTTTGACCCCATCGCACGGGATGACGATCCGGCGATCGGCGATGCAGGCCTTCACGCCATCAGACATCGCGAATGATGCCGGCGCCTTCGCTACCGCGGTCACGGTGTCATTCGACGTCCATTCCAGAAACCGGACCTGCTGCTCTGCCGGCGGCAATGTGATCGGCGTGCCGCCGCCGATTGGCACCACGCGAATGAAGCGCCCTTCCGAATATGCGAAACGCTTTCCATCCGGGGAGATTGCACCAGCAGGATCGCGATAGCCGACGACACCAAGTTGATGCGCCGTGGTCACGTACGACAACTGCGGCAACTCGATCGCGGCCGGCACGGCCGGGCGCGTCAACGCGACGGCCGCGACGGCGACAACAACAATCGCGATCAGGATGAATGCGCGCATCAGCGCGGCACCGGCACTTCTGCGGCAGCGAGCACAAGAGGGAGTGATACGACGACCGCGACCAGCGTGAGGGCAACGCGAACGCGAAGCGTCATCGAACCTCCAGAATGGATGCGGAGAGTGTGCCTCAACCATGGCGCGAATGAAAACCCCCGCGCGCGGTGGCCTGTCAATGGAAGTCGTGTGAATCGATCGCCGCTTCGTCGGGCATTCCTTCGAGTTTCGACATCTTCTCGGCCTTGACCGATGTGACGCCGTCCTGATTCTGAAGAATTCCCTCGACGAGCAGGAACGACGCATTGACGACGGTCTGCCGATCGACAGCGTAAAGATCAGGACGGATGATGATGTTCGCGATGCCGGTCTCATCTTCGAGCGTGAGGAAGACGAAGCCCTTCGCGGTGCCGGGACGCTGGCGCGTGATCACCATGCCGGCGGTGCGGACGCGGCGGCCCTGCCGCGCGCGCGGTAATTCGATCGCGGGAATGACGCCGCGCATCGCCAGCTCTTTTCTGCGGAACGTCAGTGGATGCGGTCCGACGGTCAAACCCGTACCGCTGTAGTCGGCGATCAACCTTTCAGAAACATTCATTTCCTGTAGTGGGGAGCGACGGCTAAAGCCGTCGCTGTCCAGACCATCGATGTCGCTGTTCAGATCCATATGCGCAAACATCTCGCCCGCCGGACGAATCGCGCGTTCGACCTGCCACATCGCGGAGCGCCGATCGTGGCCGAGTGAATTGAGCGCGCCGATCTCGGCGAGCATCGCGATCTCATCGCGACGCAAGTTGACGCGGCGCACGAGATCGTCGATCGAACGGAAGCGGCCGGACGGAATCGGAATCGGCGTCCACGTGTGCGAGCAGATGTTGCAAAAGAGGGCTTGGGGCTTAGGGTGGGGGGGTTGCACCGACTCGATCATCGATTCGTCATCGCAGCCGCACTTCGGGCAGCGTTTGTCTGAACCGTGTGCCTGATAATTTGTCGATCCGATCTTCTGTCCGATCTCGGCGCGCAGCCCGCGCACGTAGCGCAATCCAAGCCGCACCGCGCCATCCGCTTCGACCGTGCAATCCCACTTCGACACCTGCACGTCGATCGGATTGAAGCGCACGCCGCGGCGCTGCGCATCCTTGACCAGCGTCGCCGGGTGATAAAAACCCATCGGCTGATTGTTGAGGAGCGCGGTAAAGAACGCCGCCGGGTAATGCACCTTGAAGTACGCGCTCGCATACGCGAGCAGTGCGAAGCTGGCTGCGTGTGATTCGGGAAATCCATACAGCGCAAATGAGGTGATCGACAGCACGATGCGATCCGCGACATCACCGGTGATGCCGTGCCTCGCCATGCCCTCGCGCAGCAATCCTTCGAGCTGCTTCATGCGTTTTTCGGATCGCTTGAAGCCCATCGCGCGGCGCAGATCTTCGGCTTGTCCGCCGGTGAAGCCCGCGACCGCCATCGCCATGCGCAGCAACTGTTCTTGAAACAGCGGCACACCGAGCGTGCGCTTGAGGATCGGCTCGAGCAGCGGATGATCGAACACCACCGGCTCGCGGCCGGCGCGCCGGCTCAGATACGGATGCACCATCTGCCCGACGATCGGACCCGGACGAATCAACGCGACTTCGACGACGAGATCGTAAAATTTTTCGGGACGCATGCGCGGCAACGTCGCCATCTGCGCGCGCGATTCAACCTGGAAGACACCGATCGTCTCCGCAGCGCGCAGCATTTCGTAAACTGCCGGATCGTCGGGAGGAATGCTCGCCAGAGTCACCGCTCGGTTGTCGGGAAAATGCGTCCCGTCGGGAATCCGGGATTCCCGGGACGCATCATCTTCCCGACAGATTTCCGCTCCCGTATTTATCAGACGTAAGGTGTCCTGCAGCACCGCCATCATGCCGAGGCCGAGCAGATCGACCTTGATCAATCCCATGTCGGCGCAGTCTTCCTTGTCCCACTGCACGATGACGCGCCCCGGCATGCTCGCGTTTTCGAGCGGCACGACGGACGACAGCTCCCCCTGGCAGATCACCATGCCGCCCGAATGCTGTCCGAGATGCCGCGGCAGGTCCTGCATCTGCCGCCACAACTCGGCAAAGTGACGCACGCGCGGTTCGTTCGCGATCATCCCGACTTCATCGAGCTTTTGCGCCAGCGTCTCATCAGGATCGATGTACTCGAACTGATGCATCACCTTGGCGAGACGATCGATCTGTCCTTCGTCGAGATCGAGCGCCTTGCCGACTTCGCGCGCGGCGCTCTTGCCGCGATACGTGATGACGTTCGCCGTCATCGCGGCGCCGTGCTGTCCGTATTTTTTGTAGACGTGCTGAATCACCGCTTCGCGGCGATCGCCGCTCGGCAGATCGAGATCGATGTCGGGCCACTCGCCGCGCTCTTCTGAAAGAAAGCGCTCGAACAACAACTCCATGCCGACCGGATCGACGGCGGTGATGCCGAGGCTGTAACACACGGCGCTATTCGCCGCCGAGCCGCGGCCCTGCACGAGGATGTCCTGCTGGCGGCAGTAATTGACGATGTCCCACACGATCAGGAAGTAGCCGGCGAGATCGAGCTTTTCGATCAGGTCGAGCTCGCGCGCGACTTGGTGCCGCGCGCGATCGTGAAACGGACGATAGCGATTGCGCGCGCCGACCTCGGTGATCTTGCGCAGGAACGACATCGGCGTCTCGCCGTCGGGGATCGGATATTTCGGAAAGCGATAACCGAGATCGTTCATGCTGAACTGCAAGCGATCGGCGAGCTCGATCGTCGCGTGGACCGCATCGGGACGATCGGCGAAGAGCCGCGCCATCTGCGCCGGCGGCTTCATGTAACGCTCGGCATTCGCGGCGAGCTTGCGGCCGGCGCGCATCAGCGGGATGTGCTCGCGAATCGACGTCAGCACGTCGAACAGCGGCCGTTCTTCCGGAGTCGCGAACGCGATGCCGCCGGTCGCGACCAGCGGCACGCGAAACGCTTCCGCGAGACAGGCCAGCGCGTCGTTGTCATCTTCCTGATCGCGTTGCAGATGACGTTGCAGTTCAACGTAGGTATTCCTGCGCCCGAAGACGCCGACGATGCGATCGAGCAGGCCGCCGACGCCGAAGCGCTCGGCCTGCAATAGCGGACGGCCGGGCATCGCGATCAGGCCGGTGGTGAAGCCGTCGAGCTCGTGAATCGCCAGCGCGCCCTCGCCTTTCGGCGCGCGCAGCTTCATGCGCGAGAGAAGACGGCAAAGATTCCGCCATCCTTCTTGCGATTCACACAGCACCGGCAGTGTGAACGCTGTTCCTTGACTCCCTGACGGCCCGGACGCCTGACCGCCGGTTTCAATCGTTATCGATGCGCCGATTAACGGCTTGAGGCCCGCGCCGAGCGCGGCTTTATGAAAGCGCGGCGCTCCCGACACACCATCGCGATCGATCAATGCCACGGCGGGATAACCCAGCGTCGCAGCGCGATCGATCAGAACTTCGGGCAGCGAGGCGGCTCGCAGAAAACTGAATGCAGACGACGTATGCAGCTCGATATACACGGCTCAATCGATGACGCCCTCTAAAAACCACTGCCCCACTTCGCGCTCGACGACGAGGCGATAGATCGTGCCGTCGGTCATCGCCACATCCCACTCATCGCGATCCCAGAAATCCTGACTGCCCGGCTGCCTGACTGCTTGACTGCCTGACTGCCCGACTGCCTGACGGCCTGGCCCAGGCGTATCCCACCAATTTCCCGATGTTCGCCACGGGCCCGCGGCTTCGACGATCGCGCCGCTGGTGAAACCTTGTCGATCCGTCTGCACGCGAATCGGGCGTCCTTCTTGAACAACGACGCGCGTCGGAATCGGAAATCGAAATCTTCGCAGCGCCGCTTTCAGTGTTGCTTCCTGCGGCGCATCATCAACCTTCGTTGTGACAGGCGGGGTCGGCGATGCATCGCGCGTGCGGAACTCTTTCATCTCGAATGCGCCCGGCTTCCAGGTGTCGACCAGCACCGGCGATCCAACATGCCGCTCGCCCATCAACGCGGTGAGCCGCGCGATCAGCGTCGAGACTTGTTCGACCGCGGGTTGCGCGCGCTCGAGCAGCGTCCATTGCAGCACCTTCGCCGGCGTCGGCTCGATGAAGACGCGCACGATGTCGATCGGCGCATCGGGCGGATGCGATTCGAGATCGAGCAGGATCAGCGTGCGCAGCGTTTTCGGATCGCGCATCGGCGCCGGTAACTGCAGCGTGCGCGTGAAGACGGTGCGCGAAGTCAGGCGCAGCGACGTGTAGAGAACAGCGGCGCCGCGATCGGCGCGCTCGAGACGATCGGCGAGCGGTTCGAGCAATCGCGCAAGTACAAATGACAACGGCTCGAGTCCTTCGATCGGCCACTCGAGCTCCAGCGCCGCCTCGAACGGCACATCGTCGACCCACGGCACCATCGGCCGCGCATCCATGCCGCGCGCGAGCGATTGCCAATACGCGCCGCGATCACCGAGACGCTCGTGAATTTCCGGACCGGATAACGCCGTCAACGCGCCAAGCGTCTTGATTCCCCACTTGGTGAGAATTTCAAGCAGGCGATTTTCTGGCGCACGCGCGCGTGGCCGGCTTGCTTCGTGGGTCACGCGCGGATGTTTGCCGAGATGCGACGGCGCCGAGGGCATCGGCGCCTGCGGCTTGGGACTTGCCTGCCCACCGTAGCCTTGGCGAAGGTGGGGCGCTTGAACAGACTCAGTCAGTTTTTCAAATTGATCGAGCACGCCGACGCCGAGAGGCGCGAGCACGATCGCTTCTTTACCGGGAACGACGACGGTTAAGCCCGGACTACCCAGCGCGAGTAGTGTCGCGGCTGTTTGCGTAGATGCAATTGCAACACGCGCCAGCGAATCACCAGGAGAGAGTTTCGATAGCGCATCGCGAAGGTGATCTCCTAATTCCTGCGCGCTGCCGAACAGGCGCGACAATCCGCTCGCGTCCAGCAACACGACCTGGCCGATCGTTTCAAAGCGCGGCGTAAACGCGCGCGCCACGTCGATCACGGCTGCCGCCGGGATCGACGGTGCATACAAGGCGGCGAACATCGATTACACCGCGTTGATGAGCGATGTTTCGGTGTCGACGGTATGACTATGCGACCAGCGCGCGGCGCTGATCGCGGCGCTCGAGCGCACGCCGCCAACGCGGCGACTGCGATCGTGATCGCCGTTCCACGTCACGCTCTTGGTGGCGCCGAGCGTAATCGATCGACCACCCGTGCTGCGCGCAATCGGCGTGGCGGTCAGGATCAAGACCGCGGTGTCGCTGCCTTCAATCGCGCGCTCGATGCGAAACCACGTCGCCGCCGGCAGACGCCGCAGCGCATTCGGGGGCACGTCGATCAAATCGATCACGACCAGCGTGCACACGCGCGACTGCACCACGAGATTGAGCGCCTTGATCGCGCGATCGATGACGCGCTCGATGAACGTGCCGGGACCATTGACGGCGCGCACGCCCGGCAGCCACGCCGGATCGATTGCGCTGGACGTTTTCGAGATCGCCTGGCCGCGCACCCACAACAAACGCGACAGATCGATGCCGCACGCGTGCGCCGTCGGCGGATCGAAGCGATCGAAGGTGTCGATGATCGCTACGGATTCGCCTCGGCGCGTCGCGGCAGCGAGCGCGGCCCACGCCACGCTCGTGCGCCCGGACGAAGAAGGGCCCACCACTTCCGAAACCTGGCCTCGCGGCAGGCCACCGGCAAGTCCGCGATCCAGCGCCGCGGAATCGAGTGGGGCAACGGCGTCTTCGCCCAGACGTTCGGGCAGTGCCGAGGTGAGCGTGCGATCGAGTTTTTTCTCTCGGAGAAGCGCTTCAACAGCGGCGCGGGCGGCCATGCATCACCTCGGTCTTTGCTAAACTTTCGCCATTATAGCGAAGTAAAAGCGAAAGTCTATCTCAAAGAATTTCCACCAAAAATGCCTGCGAAAACGCGCAGAATGAGGTCATGAGCCGGAGGCGTTTCCTCCAGACCTTCGCCGCGACAGTACTAATAGTCGCGATCGGCATCGCTGCGGCTTACGCGCAGCAGATCTGGGCCGGCGGATACGGCCGCATGCCGCCGCGCTTCGCCACCAAGTCGACCTTCCAGGGCGGCTTCAACTTCTGCCGCGCGATGTTCATGAGCGATCGGCGCGAGAAGCAGGGATGGAGCACCGACTATCCCGGCGCCGACATCAACTTCAGCATCCGCATCGGCGAGCTCACCAAAATCAACGTCACGATGCGAGACGACTCCAGCGAAGGCCCCGAGCCCGATGCCGTCGTCGTGCGGCTCACCGACGATGAGTTGTTCAAGTGCCCGTTCGTGTTGATGGAAGATGCCGGCACGATCCATCTCAACGACCTCGAGATTCAGCGGCTGCAGGACTATCTCGTGAAGGGCGGGTTCCTGCTCTCCTCCGATTATCACGGCACGTGGGCGCAGCAGCAGTTCGACGATGAGATCGCGCGCGTGCTGCCGCCGGGCCGCTATCCGCGCATCGAGCTGACGCCGCCGCTGCACGGCGATCATCCGATCTGGCACACGATGTTCAACGTCACGCAAGTGCCGCAGATGGCGTCGATCAACACCTGGCGCCGCACCGGCGACGTGATCGAGCGATGGAATGAAGACGGCGCGCCGCCCGACGTGCACGCGATCACCGACGAGCACGGCAACATCATGGTGTTGATGGTGCACAACACCGATCTCCCCGATCCGTGGGAGCGCGAGGGCGAGGACAAGGATTACTTCTTCAGGTTCTCACCGGATGCGTACGCAGTAGGCATCAACATCCTGCTCTACGCGATGTCGCACTGACAGGCCGGCAGGCTAGCGGGCGAACAGGCGAACAGGCGAACAGGAAAAACATTCCCACACAATCGAACGGTGCGGGCCGCTGAATGCAGTCGCTCTGCGTGCGCAAGCTTGACTTTATTTCTAAACGGTGATATAATTATTAACGGAGATTCACATGTCACACACCGAATTCGCAACAGAGGGACTCCGTTCATTCTTCGAGCGCTTCCAATCGTTCAGCGCCGCGGCCGACACCGACGGTCTCGCGGCGATGTATGCGGCAACGATCATGATCGCCGGCCCGCGCGGCACGATGACGATCTCCCCTGCCGACATCATGGGCGCGATTCCGAAGCGGAAGCAGATGATCGAATCCGCCGGCCATCGCGCGACGACGCTGATCGGATTCGAAGAGGAGTCGTTGACGGAACGCTATTCGCTGGTGCGCACTCAATGGCGCTGGGACTTCGCGCCGTCGATCGCCGATGCGTTCAGCGTCACGCTGCCGTCGACGTTCATCGTCGATCGCGGCGGCGACGCGCCGCGGATCGTCGTCTACGTCAACGATCACGACATCACCGCGGCGTTGCGCGATCGAGGATTGCTGCCGGCGCAGTAATATCGACGCCAATGGATCGCATTCGACAAAGCTTCGAGAACCAAGGCCTGATGCGCACGCTGGGCGCGAGCCTCGAGTCAGTTGAATCGGGCAGAGTCACGATCACGTGCGCAGCCGATGAACGACTGACGCAGCAACACGGCCTGCTCCACGGCGGCGTGCTCGCGAGTCTTGCCGACGTGGCCTGTGGTTACGCGGCAATGACGATGGTCGGTGAGGATCGCGAAGTATTGACGGTGGAATTCAAGATCAACTTTCTAAAGCCGGCGAAGACCGCTCGTTTGATCGCGATCGGTCAAGTCATTCAATCGGGGCGGACACTGACGATATGCGATGGAACGGTGTTCGATGCAACGCGCGAGAAGGTGTTGGCGAAAATGACCGCGACGATCATGGCCGTCGATAACCGCGGATGACGCAGACTTCAGTTCGAATCATTGGTCCGGGCGGCCGACACGAATCGCAGAAAAGCTAGACGGCGTCGACACGCGGCGCAGTACTTGTCCTTCTCAACCTTCGCATCTCGAAGCTCTCGAACAAATGTGAACTCACCGACACCCATCGTGGTGCCCTTCGGTCGATTGAAATACTCGGGATCGTATGAAGAGAAATCGACCAGACAGAAGTCGCACAGAATAATCGGAATGCCAAAGGCCACGACTTCGGAGTAGATGTGTTTTCCTTCGGCCAGGTGCTCGAGCTCTTTCGGTTCGCCCCCGCAATCAAAACACGGCGTGACCTCGCGAACCTCGAGTTCTCCGTAGCAGATCGGGCAACGTGATTCAGCCACTTGCTCAACGCTGCTGATACGCGATCTTTCCGCCCACGATCGTATACACCGCTGTCGTTGACGGGATCTGATCCGCCGGGATCGTCATGATCTCTTTCGACAGCACGGTGATGTCGGCGAGCTTGCCGACCGTGATCGATCCTTTCAGCGTTTCTTCCTTCGCTGCATACGCGCCATTCCACGTGTAGGACTTCAACGCTTCTTCGCGCGACATCTTTTGATCGCCGAAGAACACCGAGCCGTCTTTCGTTTGACGCGTGACGGTCGCGTAGAAGTTCGCCATCGGATCGATGCGCTCGACGGGGACATCGGTCCCGTTGGCAATGATCGCGCCGCTCTTCATCAACTTCTGCCAGACATACGCGCCGGCTTCGGCGCGCTGCGGGCCGAGACGCGCCAGCACATACGGCGCATCAGATGTCGCGTGAATGCCCTGCATGGCAGGAATCACGCCGAGCTGTCCGAATCGCGGGATGTCAGCGGGATCGAGGTGCTGCGCGTGCTCGATGCGCCATCGCAGATCTTTCAGATCGGGACGCGACTTATACGCGCGCTCGTAGAGATTCAACACTTCGCGATTGGCGCGATCGCCGATCGCATGCGTGCACAGCTGCACGCCGTTATCCAACGCGATCTTCGACACTTCCGCGATCGTCTCCATCGGCGTTGTCGGCAAGCCGACGCTCGATGGCGAATCGGCGTAGGGCGCGAGCATCCAGGCGCCGCGCGATCCGAGCGCGCCGTCGGCAACAACCTTGATCGATGCGATCGTGAGGTGATTGCCGTTCAGGCCGACCGCTTTGTACTTCGCGACATTCGCGCGCAGGTTGTCGACGCTGTCGCGCATCATCACGAACAGCCGGACGCCGAGCTTGCCATCGGCGGCGAATTTCTTGATCGTGTCGATGCTCGTAAACGGCTCGCCGGCATCGTGAAACGACGTGACGCCTTTCTCGAGACTCGCCTGCACCGCGAGCTCGAGCTGTCGGCGCGCATCGGCGTCACGCTCAGCCGCGGTCTTGGTTTGCCGCCACTGCTCGAGCGCGCGATTGGCAAGTCCCGATGCGGTCTCACGAAGCAACCCGATCGGACGGCCATTCGCATCCTTGAGGATCTCTCCGCCTGACGGATTTTGCGTTGTCGCCGTGATGTTCGCGAGTTCCATCGCCTTGGCGTTGACGAACGAGGCGTGGCCGCTCGCATGCGTGAGCATCACCGGATTGTTCGGCGACACTTTGCTCAACTCATCGTGAAACGGAAAGCCTTCGACGTTCGGCTTCGGCACGCTGCTCCACTTTTCCTGGTGCCAGCCGCGGCCAACGATCCATTCACCCGGCTTCGCCTGCTTCGCAGCGGCGCCAACCATCGCGACGATCTCGTTCCAGTCCTTCACGTCCATCAGATCGAGTGTCATCTTCGATTGGCCGAGGCCCATGAAGTGCCCGTGGCTTTCGATCAATCCCGGGACCGCCAGCTGACCGCGCAGATCGATGACCTGTGTGTTCGGTCCGACGAACTTCTGCATCGCGTCGTTGCTGCCGACGCCGACGATGCGATCGTTGGTGATCGCGACGGCTTGCGCTTGCGGCATCGACGCGTCGACGGTGACGATCTTGCCGTTGCGAAGAACGAGCGTCGCCGACGGCGTTTGCGCGTGCGTGATGCCGACGGCGAAGACGGCCACAAGGGCGCAGACGTATCTCATGATTGTGACGATTTTATTCTCTTTCCATTGCCGCGGATGGCGCAGAGGGCACGCGCGGCATGACCATCAGTCCTCGTCGTCAAATCTTGTCAACGAACTCAACTCCGCCGACGCGATTGTCTTGAAGGATATCTAGAACGATGAAGCCTTCTTCGACCGATTCGAGGGTCAGATTGGTGAGGAATTGCCAGTCCGACCCCGGTTCGTTCGGGTTTCGACCATTAACAAAACGCACGTAGGCTTTCGACTCGTGTTGACAGCGGGTGCACGCGGCTAAGGCGTTCGGAAGCCAGGCCTCAGCGGGATGTTGCGCTCGGGCAAGCGCAACCAGCCAACTCGGGTCATATGGTTCCCAACTCGCCATTGGATCGCTAGACATTGCGATTGGAGGTCGAACAGTCAGTCGATCTGATCGCCTTCACCAATACTCCATAGGCGTGCCAGGATGTTCGTGTCGGCGCCGCTGTAGCGAATGCAGTTGAGTTCCTGGCGCGCCATCGTTTTAATCATTGCATCCAGTTCTTGACTGGACGTCGGCTGACGCTTCACCCAGCAGTGACCGACGCCATCAAGGACCGCGCCGTCCGGACCAAAACCTCCGAAAAGGTGGGGCGCTGTGACGGCAGGAACACCGCACAACGTGCAGCAATCGTCCTCGACGTAGAAGGGGCCGGGCGCGTTAAGCGAGTAGCGTTTACGATTGTGCGACATCGATAGAGCTGAATCCTACAACGGTTCGTCTTCGCGAGGACGGGTCGAGATTTCAACGTGGAAGGGTGAGTCGAACCCAGTGTCCTTCTTCACCCGCTGTAATGGACCATTCGCTCAAGGCTCGGCCGGTCGTTCCCGCAAAGAACGCGATTGGAACTCTTCCAGGTCCGGAAAACTTCCAGCGTTTCATGCATGATTCGAATTCTGATGTGCGGACGAAGGAGGCGAATGTTTCCGGCAATCGCAGAGCCTTCAGCCCAGAGACGACACCCTTGCAGTCGATATCCAGCTCGTAAATCGAAGTTGCGGCAAACGACGCCCGCTCGCCCTGAGATGTCAGCTTTATTCGACACGCTTCGATTTCAACTACACGAGGGACAGTCGCAGTTGTCGCTCCGGGCTGCATGGACGCAATGAGGAAAACGCCCGCGATCGGCGACAAGAGAGTCAGCCACATAACGTTGATTAGACACCGCGTCTCGCTGTTCGCCACGGGTCCGACTTCCCTCACGCGATGGCGCCTCTTAGCGTAGTTGGCTCCGTTGGAAAAAGGGCGGCCTAGCGTTTTCTGGCGGCGCGAACCGGTCGGTCAGAGGTGCTTGCGTCAGCGACACCCTACTTTACGGCAGCATCAGCAGCTTTCCTGCGACGCTTCCGCGCCTCAGCCTTGGTTTCGGCGTTTGTGTCCCAGTACGCCATGTTCGATCGACCGAGGCGTCCACCTTGACCCGCGTCTGATTTTCCCTTGCCTATTGCCATGCCGTTCCCAAACAGAATACCAAGCGAATACTGCCCAGTGAATAGGTAGTCGTCTGGAGCATCCGATTCGACCTGAACGTCGTAGGTTTCTGCCGGCAGTGTAAAGGTGAGTGCGGAAAAGGTAATCTGACAAGGTTCAAGGCGTAGCGATCCTCGGTGCCATGCACGACCCACATAATCGAGCTTTAGGCGTGCGAAGAGGCCTACCGCATTTGTGGCAAGGGGGGCCATAGAGCGCTACTCGGTGATGGAACAATGCGTTGTGGTTGGTTTCTCTGTAGCCCGTGATCTGCTCATAGGCATCGAGGGCCGGCTGAAACCTCTGCTTCAGTGGCGATTCGGTCAGAGTCGCACCGCTTTCATGACGGAATGACTTGACCCCGAGCATCGCGTCATGAAGTCGAGTTTGGACAACTTGCCACTCGTCTTCATTGAGCATCGGGATATTCATCCTGCAACGCCAACAATAAAGGACCTTCATCGGAGACCCTGGGCTCTAAGCATTCGACGATCGTTCGCGTTGCGCCGCGTGCGCTACGCATCGCTTTGCTGCTGTGTCCGCGCCGACTCCGCTCCGGGCGGTTCTTTGAACGGCTCGATTGGAATCCCGTCGTAACTGACTTCGAGAATTTCCAGTTGCTCCGTCCCGCCAGGCGCGCGAAGCACGACCTTGTCGCCTTCCTTCGCTTTGATCAGCGTCCGAGCCAGCGGTGATACCCAACTGATGTAGTTCTTGTGAAGATCAACTTCATCCTGTCCGACGATGCAGACTTGCTTCTCTTCGCCATCGGCGGTTGCATAGCGAACGGTCGCGCCAAAGAAGATGCGCTGCGCCGCGAGTCCGCTGCGCGGCGCTTCGGGATCGACGACTTCAGCAGCATCGATGCGTTTGGAGAGAAAGCGAATGCGTGAATCGATCTGGCGGAGACGGCGCTTGCCGTATTGATAATCCGCGTTCTCGCTGCGGTCGCCGTTCGCCGCGGCCCACGCAACCACTTGCGTGACGGCGGGACGTTCTTTATTCAACAGGAACTTGTGTTCATCGCGCAGACGCTGCAGTCCTGCGGGCGTGATGTAGTTCTTGATCTTGACGCCCGGTTCGTCGCGCTTCGGGTGTCTCGTAAAACCTTTACGCATGTCGTCTATTGATTGTCTTCCATCTGAGTCATCAGTGGCTTTGGGTATTCCGACCACAATGCGCGGCTGCGCGCGGCGAGTCGCAGTTCACCGTCGATCCGGTACACGCCGGTTCGCCACCACTCGATGATCACGGCCCTCAATGCCGCCTGCTCCGGTGTCGGATTGCCGTTACTCTGCACGACATACGCGAGGGTGACGGCGGTATCAGGATCCCCATTGAGCGCCGTCAAAAACATCTGCGCGGTTTCACGATCGAGCTTGCGAACCGACAACAACCGCTGCGACACATCGATGAATTCATCGAGCGTGACCCTGTCCTGCGCGCGCACCGCGATGACGCCGATCATGCAGGCGATGCCAAGAGCGAAGCCGGCCCGTGAAACAATCCGCCGCCGCCGGCCGTCTACTGCCTGAAGGCCAACCATGTCGACATTCTGGCAGGACATCCGCTACAGCGCACGCCTTCTGATCAAGCATCCCGGCTTTTCGCTGACCGCCATCACCGTGCTGATGCTCGGCATCGGCGTCAACGCCGGCATCTTCGGAATTATCAACGGCCTGATGATTCGGCCGCTAACGGGCGCGGATACACCAGGCGAAATGGTCGGCATCTATAGCAAGGATCGAACGACTGAGCGGGGCTATCGCGCGTTTTCATACCCCGGATTCGTCGACATCCGCGAGGCCGGCGGGCCCTTCTCTCATCTCGCCGCGCACAACGTCGCGCTCGGCGGGGTCACCGAGAACAATACGACTCGCCAGACGCTCGTCGACATCATCAGCACCGATTACTTCGCCGCGCTCGGCGTGCAGCCGGCCTACGGACGCGACTTCACGCTCGAGGAAGAGCGTCCGGGCACGGCCGCGCGATCGGTAATCATCAGCTACACGTTATGGGAGCGATCGGGTTTCGATCGCGACATCCTCAAGCAGACCGTCCGCATCAACGGCCAGGACCTCGCGATCGTCGGTGTGGCGCCGCAACATTTCACGGGCACGACCGCGATGATGGGCGCGGAATATTTTGTGCCGCTCGGCATTCATGATGCGATCGAGAGTGACTTCGATTCCGGATCGCGATTCCCGATCGCCGATCGCCGCAGCAAGCCGCTGCTGATCATCGGCCGCCTTAAGCCGGGCGTTACCAAACAACAGGCACAGGCGCAGCTCGACGTGATCGCGCTCGCGCAAGAGAAGGCGTATCCCGACGACAACAAGAACCAGGATCTCGTCGCGCGCACGCCGGGCCGCATGGGCATCAGCACGAGTCCTCAGGACGATTCGCAGTTGTGGGTGCCGATGGGCATGCTGCAGGGACTCGCCGCCGCGGTGCTGCTGACGTCGTGCCTCAATCTCGCGAACATGATGCTCGCCTTCGGATCGGCGCGGCAGAAAGAGATCGCGATTCGACTCGCGGTTGGCGGCGCGCGATCGCGCATCGTGCGTCAGTTGCTGGTGCAGGGACTGATGCTGTCGATCGCCGGCGGCGCGCTCGGATTGATCCTCGCAACGTGGGCGGCGCAGCTGCTGGTCGCGTCGGTGTCGACGGTGTTGCCGATCAGCCTCGCCGTCGACCTGAGTCCGGACACGACGGTGCTCGTCGCGACGCTGATCTTCTGCACGCTGGCGACGCTGGCCTTCGGACTGTGGCCGGCGCTGCGCCTGTCTCGTCCTGATCTGTTGTCGTCGCTGAAGGATCAAGCGGGCGAAATCAGCGGACGGATCGCCGGGCGCATCAGCGTACGCAGCACACTGCTGACGGCGCAGCTCGCCTTGTCACTCGCATTGCTGGTCGTGAGCGGATTGTTCGTGCGCGGCGCCGCCGCGGCGGCATCGGCCGATCCCGGATTCAATCTCGATCCGCTCGTCGTCGCGCAGATCGAGCCGAAACTCGGAGGCTACGATGCGGTTCGCGGCCGCGAAGCACAAAGTGCCGTCCTCGAAAAACTGCGCGCGACCCCGGGCATTGAATCGGTTGCGGCGGCATCGGTTGTGCCGTTCGGCGACTACTCGTTCGGCGCCGCGGTGCAGCGTGAAGGCCGGCGCGTGAAGAATGAAGATCGCGACGCCGCCACGAAGATCGCGCACGTGTCGTACTACCACGTCACCTCCGACTACTTCCGCACCCTTGGTGTGCGTATGCTGCGCGGCCGCGAGTTCTCCGCCGCTGAAGATGTCGGCGTCAGCGGCACCGTGCCCGCGGTTATCGATCAAGGTCTTGCGGATCGTCTCTTCAAGGATGAAGATCCGATCGGCCAGTTGCTGCAGTTTGGCGCCGACTCCGGCACGCCGGACTCGAAGCCGATGCTGATCGTCGGCGTCGCACCGGGCATCAAGCACGATCTGTTCGAACCGCGGCCAGAACCGCATCTCTACGTGCCGGTGAGCGCCGATGAATCAACGCGCCTGTTCCTCTACGCGCGCGCGGCGGCGCCGCAGCATGGCGACGCGATCGTCACATCGGTGCGCGATCAGATTCGCGCCGCCGATGCCGCATTGCCCGTCATGTTCGTGAAGAGTTTTCGATCGCAGCATGAATCGAGCGCGCAGGTGTGGATCTTGCGCGCCGCGGCCAACATGTTCCTCACGCTCGGTCTCGCTGCCGCGTTCGTCGCGGTGATCGGTCTCTACGGTGTGCGCAGCTATCTCGTCTCGCGCCGCACGCGCGAGTTCGGCGTGCGCATGGCGATCGGCGCATCGCCGCTCGATGTGTTGCGACTGGTTCTGCGTGAAGCGATCACGACCACATCGATCGGTCTGGCGATCGGCGTCGGCCTCGGCGTGCTGCTCGGCTGGGGCATGAGCTTCCTGATCTACCAGGTCCGTCCGTACGATCCGATCACGCTCGCGGCGGCGACTGGCGTGCTCGCGCTGTCGTCGATCGTCGCATCGTTCATTCCAGCCCGGCGGGCCGCCCGCGTCATGCCGATGACGGCATTGCGGACAGACTGAAGGCGCGTCTCATATAATTGGAAGGTTGGCCTTCCGCGCGTCACCCTCGGCGCGTAACCGGCTGAGGATATCGTGTCGACCTTCATGCACATGCGGTTCTGGTTCGACCTGATGCAGATCATCGGCATCAATATCCTGCTGTCGGGCGACAACGCCGTCGTGATCGCGCTGGCCAGCCGATCGCTCATCGAATCCCAACGCAAGGTTGCGATCCTCGGCGGCAGCGCCGCGGCGGTGGTGCTGCGCATTTTGCTGTCGCTGGTCATCGCCTCGCTGTTGAAAGTTGCGTATCTCAAGCTGGTCGGCGGGCTGCTGCTGATCTACATCGGCATCAAGCTGGTCATCGCCGAGGAGTCGGCCGGCGAAGAGATCGCGGCCCGATCCAACTTATGGGGCGCGATTCAAACGATCCTGATCGCCGACCTGGTGATGTCGCTCGACAACGTTGTCGCGATCGCGGCCGCGGCGCACGGCAGCACGCTGTTGATCGCGCTCGGATTGCTGATCAGCATTCCGCTGATCGTGTTCGGCAGCCAGTTGATGCTGGGCGTGCTGAACAAATATCCGGTACTGGTCACGCTCGGCGGCGGCCTGCTCGGTTGGATCGCCGGCGAGATCATCGTCAGCGATCCGGTCGTGCTGCGGTATCTGCCCTACGACGAGCAGACGCTGGCCCGCGTGGCGAAACCGCTGCTCGCAGTCGTCGTGATGGGCGGTGGGCTGCTGCTCGGAAAACGATCCGGCGCCGCTCAGCGGAACGGATAACGCGCGTAGCGCGGATCCGCCGTCAGCGATTCGTTCTTCAAGAAGGCCCACGCCGCCGCGGTGACTTCATCGCTGCGCTCCGCATATGAATGCGTATGCCCGGGGATCTCAACGACCTTCGCGGGGAATCCGCGCGACGTCAATACGGCGAGCGTGTCGCGCACCATCTTGATCGGCACCATTTGATCTTGCGTGCCCGACCAGATCGCGATCGGAATTTTGCGGGGCGGCACGTCGAGCAGTTTTCGATCGCTCGATCGCAGCGCGCCGGCGTGCAACGCCACCGCGGCGAAGTACTCGGACTCGAGCAACCCGAGAAGAATCACGTGACCCGCGCCACCAGAATGTCCGAAGAGATAAACGCGGCGCTGATCGATCGGAAAGCGCGACTTCGCATCTTCCACAACCAATTGAGTCGGATCCGGTGAGTCCTGCGGGATTCGCCACGCGCCTGGCGCGGCAGCGGTCTGACCGATCAGCAACACGCCTTCAGTGCGCGCGATCGCTTTCCACGGATCGAGCAGGCCATCGACGGCGCTGCCCGATCCGTTGAAGAGAACTACAGCGGGTCCTGGACCGTTCTTGCCGAAGCCATCCGGCACAAAGACGCGATACTCGCGATCGCGCCCGTTCGATGCGACCTTGAGGAGAAGATCCTGATCGCTGAGAGAAGCCGTACGAACGAACGCGGCGCCGATGATCAACATCAGCGCCGCGAAGGTAACCGAACGCATATCGCAGGCGGGTCTGAAGACCCGCCTCTACTGCTGCGCCTGCGTCGTCGTGGTCTGATCGAGCTTCGAAGGCTTCATCAAGTGGAAGCCCGCGACGTCCTGATACGCCTTCACGACGGAGATGATCTCCCCTTCGCGGAACGGCTGCGCGAACACGGTGAAGTTCGTCGGTGATCCGCTCTCGCCGAAACCGTTCGGCACGTTCATCGCCGGATAGCCGCCGAGATTCGCGATCGCCGAGTGACGCTGCGTCGGCCCCTGCGGGCCGTTGAAGTTGCGCCCGCCACGCGGTGCATCGGCCGCGGCGCCCGCCGGACGCGGCGGCGCTGCCGCGCCACTCGAGTTCGACGCGACGATGTAGACGTCGACGTGACGCGTCGCTTCTTCGAGCTTCATCATCTGCATCATGCGCACGCGCTGCGCCTGGATGTAATCGACCGCGGGCATCAGGCGATTGCTCTGATTGCCGAAACTGCCGCGGGCCACCTTCATGCGGCCGCTGCGCGCGGACTCATCGAAGAACGCGCCGGCTTCGACGTTGATCGCCGAGACGTTGGTCTCCATCTCGGGGATGTTGACTTCGATCAGGTTGGTGATGCCGATCTGCTTCAGCACAGCAAGCGACTTCTCGAAGTTCGCCTTCGCGGTCGCGTTGGTCAGGTTGTCGACCGAATCCTTGATGTAGCCAACGCGCAACTTCTTGATGTCGAGATTCGCATTCCAGTTGAACGGAATGTCGGTGACATGAAGATCGCGGCCATCCTGCTTCGTGATCGCCTGCATCACGATCGCCGCATCTTCCGCGTAGCGCACCATCGGTCCGAGACGATCCTGCGTCCACGACAACGCCATCACACCATAGCGGCTGATGCGTCCGTAGGTAGGACGCAGGCTCGCGAGGCCGCAGCGCGCCGCCGGACTGAGAATTGATCCGCTCGTCTCGCTGCCGATGCCGAACGCGATGCAGCCCGCCGCGGTCGCCGACGATGGGCCGGCAGAGGATCCGCTCGATCCTTGCGTGGGATCCCACGGGTTCTTCGTCTGTCCGCCGAACCATTGATCGCCGCTCGCGAGCTCGCCGGTCGTGACCTTCGCGATCAGCACCGCTCCCGCATCGCGCAGCATTTCGACGACGGCCGCGTCGTAATCGAGGACCTGTTCCTTGAACGCCGGCGATCCCCACGTCGTCTTGTAGCCCTTGACCGAGATGATGTCCTTCGCGCCCCACGGAATGCCGTGCAGCGGCCCCTTGTATTTGCCGGCCGCGATCTCCGCATCGGCGCGCTTCGCTTCGGCGCGTCCGTGATCGTCGAGGAACGTCACGACGTTGTTGAGCAGCGGGTTGTAGCGATGCAGCCGCGCGAGATACATGTCGGTCAGCTCGAGCGACGACACCTGCTTGGTGCGGATCAACTCCGCAAGATGACGCACCGGCCAGAACGCCACGTCTTCGAGATTCGCGGGACGCTTCACCTTCGGCGCCGCGCTCAGTACGAACGGCTGCTTCGCGCGATTTACCACCATGCCCGGTGTGATCGAGCTGATGTGAAACGGCGGCGACACGTCGTTGGGAATGTGGATCTTGCGAATCGCCTCGATGTTGGTGAGGTTGCGGTTCGCGCTGTCGACGATGTTGTTCTTCTCTTCTTCGGGGAGGTCGATGCCGGCCAGCTTCAGCGAGTCGGTGACCATCGCGAGGGTCACCTTGCTGGCACCGGCGTCCTGCATCTTGGCCCAGAGCACGCCGGGCAGCAGCGTCGTGCCGAGACTGGTTGCGGCAAATGTCGACATGAAGCGTCGACGGGTCTGATCGATGTTCTTCATGCGGGGGATAATCGCATAAAATCGGGTCTTCTTGCGCAATCGAATCAACGAGGCGGGGTCGCGCATCGCGATCGCCCTGACCCACCGGAATTTCCGCCTCCTTTGGGCCGGCGCGCTTACCTCGAGCATAGGCACGTGGATGCAGAAGGTGGCGCAAGCGTGGCTGATCGTCACGCTGACCGGCGCCTCGTCGGCGTTTTATCTCGGTCTCGACAGCTTCGCGGGCGAGGCGCCGATCCTGCTGTTCACGGTAATCGGCGGCGTGATCGCCGACCGCCGCGATCGACGACACATGATGCTGGTATCGCAGTGCGTGCAGATGACGGTCGCCTTCGTCCTCGCCGCATTGGTGTACTTCGGCAAGATTCAGATCTGGATGGTCGTGTCGCTGTCGTTTATCTCCGGATGCGGCCAGGCGTTCGGCGGGCCGGCATATCAATCGCTGATCCCGACGCTGGTCGGCAAGGATCACTTGCCGAATGCGGTTGCGCTGAATTCGATTCAATTCAATCTCGCGCGCGTGATCGGTCCGGTTGTCGCCGGCGCGGCCCTGGCTGCGGTCGGCATGGTCGCGTGCTTTGGATTGAACGGCGTCTCGTTCCTGTTCGTGATCGCCGCGATCCTGGCTTTGCGCGACGTGCACGTGCCGCCGATGGCGACCGAGAGCATGGTCGATCAGATGAAGGGCGGCCTGCGTTACGTCAGGAAGTCGCGCAACCTGATCGCGGTGATGTCGCTCGGCTTCATCGTCGCGTTCCTCGGCTTTCCGCTGCTGACTTTTCTTCCCGTCATCACCAGGGATGTGTTTCACCGTGACGTCGCGTTCTATACGCGGCTGATGACGGTGGCGGGCGCGGGTGCGGTCACGGGCGCGCTGATCGTCGCGTATATCGGCAAGCATCGTCATATCGGGCGCGTGTTGTTGATTTGCCTGGGGCTGTTCGGCGCCGCGACGGCGTTGTTCGCGTTGTCGCGGACGCCGCTGATCAGCGCGGTGATCCTGTTCATCGGCGGATCGCTGCTCGTGATGACCACGTCGCTGACGACGTCGCTGGCGCAATTGCTGGCGCCGGGCGAGCTGCGCGGACGGGTCGTCTCGATTTATATGGTGGCGTTTCGCGGCGGCTCGCCGCTCGGCGGATTAGCGAGCGGCTGGCTGGTGACGCAAGTCGGATCGGCGCCGAAGGTGCTGATGTTCAACGGCATCGCGCTGACGATCGTGTCGCTGTTCTTCCTGGTGCGCGGCCACGGCCTGAAAGACGTCTGAACTTGTCTACGTGCCTGCCCTCTTAACATGGCGAAACGCTGCAGTTTTTGCGTACGTGGCAAAAACTGCAGCGAATTTCCATGTTAAGAGGGCAGGCACGTAGACAAATCACAGTGAGTCGAGGAATGCAAGCAGCGCGCGGCGCATGTCGTCGCTCGCGCGTCGATAGCGATCCATCACCGCGGATGCTTCGCCCGCATGCTGACGGATCGCTTCTGCCGGTGTCATCGCGCTGCCGTCGTGCATGAGTGGACGGCGGAATCGCAATCCCCAGAGCGCCGGCGTGCGAATCTCTGCAGGCTGCGCGGCTTCTTGCGCGATCCCATCGCCGGTGCCGATGTCGTGCAGCAGCAGATCCGAAAATAGCGGAACGATCTTTCTGCTCAACGCCGGCGATGCGCTGGTGCCCGTCGTCAGCGACGGAACGTGACACGAGTTGCAGCCGATCGCGTTGAAGACCTGCTCGCCGGTTCGCGCGTCATCGGTGATCGGCCCGCGCGCGAGCGGCGCGAGGAACTTCATGAACGATTCGAAGTTGTCGATCGCGCGCTTGCCGGTGCGCGGGTCGGCGAGATCTTCCGGATCGCGCACGCGATCGCACTCTCGCATCCGCGCTTCGGAGATGCCGCCGTACGGCTCGTGCGGAAACAGATCGTTGGTGATGCCCATCTCGTTCGTATACGCATCACCGGCAAACGTCAGCAGCGTTGCGACCTGCGCCTTCCACCCGAATCGGCCGACGCGACGCTGTCCAGTGGCAACATCAGTGATGATTGCCGCGCGGCCGCTGATGCCGTCGCGATCGCGATCGAATGGATCTTCGAGCGCGAGCAGCGTGTCGTCGGTGATCGCTTCGAGCAGACCCGCGCCAAACAACGGGATCGACATACGGCGAGCGACGACCGTCGCATCAAGCGGCACTTGCGATTGGCAGCGATGATCGGGAATCGAAAAGAGTTGATACAACGTGGTGCCGCCGACGATGCGAAATTCACCGTTCGCGTCACGCGATCCGGCGCGCATCTCGGTCATCGGGCTGCCGCCGCCGATCACCGGCACGTTGTGGCATGACGCGCAGCCGGTGCCGTTGAAGAGTGGGCCGAGGCCCTCGCTCGCCTCTTCGATCTCGCGGAAATCTTCGAGACCGATGCGAAATTCTTCGAACTCGCGCGGAGTGGTGCCGGCGAGTACATCACCCGGCAGAGATGGTGCTTGTGCGGATACCGCGAGCATCGTCGATGCGAGCAGGACACCGCATCCGATCAACAGTCGATAAATTTTCATTTCACGATCAGCGTCGCGCGCATCGCGGTGTGTCCCGCGCCGCACGGGCGCGAGCACTCGATGACGAAACGCCCCTCGGTATCAGCCACATACTTCACGACTGTCTCGCCGCGACGGCGCTTCGGAATTTCAACATTGACGTCGGTGCCGACGATCTTGAATCCGTGATCGGTGTCGTCGCTGGTGAGATGAAATTCGATCGTCGTGCCTCTTTCGACGACGATCTCGCTCGGCGAGTAAGCAAATCGCTCAGCGGTGATGCGCACGACCCTCGGCGTCTGCGTGAATGCGCCGCTCATGACGATCGCGAGCGAAAGAATCAACATCTTCATGATCAGAACCACCATCCCACTCCGAAGTTCGCGCGCCATGGCGCATGCACGACGCTGCTCTTGTTGCGCTCTTTCACAAAATCAACTTTGAATGCGACGTCCGGATCCGGGTAATACGTGACGCCGGTCGTGAAGGCCGAGCGGCGCAGCGAATCGAGCGGCAAGAATCCCTGCGGCATCTTGTTTTGGGTGTCGAAGATCTCGTAACGGCCGAACACCATCACCTCGTGCGTCCACGAATCGGGTGAGACGCGCGTTGCGGCTTCACCGTATGCGCCGAGCAAACGGCTGGCGACGTCGGGACCGATGCCGACACGCGCTTGAATCGCGCGATTCAAATCGCCGGCGCCTTCGATCGACACGAGTGAATACTGTCCACGCAGCTCGTGACGGCCGCGACGATAGCGCGCATCGAGCGAGGCGATGCCGACTTGCGGCGTTTCGATGTCGAGACGCGTCAAACCAAAACCCGCGCCTCCGTACCAAAAACTGCCGCCCGCAGTGAGCCCGTGATTTCGAAATTCGAGGCGGCCGGTCAGCGCCGGATCGCTCGCATCCGCGTGACTGCCCTGTTGCCGCCCTTCGGCGATGCCTTCTTCCGCGCTGAAGCCGATCGCGTTGAGGCCAGGCATCACGTAGGCCTTGTATGAAAGCCCGCGCCCAAGATCACCGAACGCGCCAACGCCGACGTCGCGCCACGTGGTCGGAATGATCACGGTGTCGACAAACGTGCGCTCGACGCCGTGAAACGTCGGCGGCTCATGCCGCTCGTTCAAGATGCCAACCGGTGTCAGCACCATCCCGGCGCGCACGTTGAAGCGCCGATGAATCAGCAGATCGATGTAGGCCTGCTCGACCGCGACTTCGCCGCTCTCCTCTTCGCCTTCCACGAATGCGTGTTCGACCTCGACCTCGGACCAGAACTTGATGCGATCAGAAAAGCTGTGGCCGACCATCAGTACGAAGCGATGAAGATCAGCTTCGGATGGCAGATGCTGCATCTTGTTGAGATGAATCTCCATGTAGCCCGAGAGCGTGGGCACACCTTCCCGCCCCTGAGCCTGTGCGGCGCTAGCTATGAGCAGGAAAACCGCAAACTTCCACGAGACAAAACTGTTGAATCGAGTCATCTAAAATTTGATTTTGACGACTCAAAATATACTGCGCGGCTCGATCTGTCAAATGTTGAATGTGGGGTCTGACCCCACTTATGTACGAGGCTATTGAGGCGGGATGACGCGGCCGCCGGTCATGAAGCGGCGGTAGGCGAGGTATTGAGTCGACGTGCGGAGGCGGCCGGTGCCGCGAATGATCTGCAGAGTCGATGACGTGACCGGCAACACCAGCGTCTCTTCTGGATCCTGGAACGACACGCGCTTGAAGCGGATCGACGTGTCGATGCGCTCCGCGGTCCAGTACGGCTCGACGCCGGGACGGCGCGCCGCTTTCTTTGGCAACGGGATGTCGACCAGGCCGCTCAACCCGCTATCGAGGCGCAGCACGTCGTAGGTTTCGGCGTCGATCCAGATCTTCCCGCGCGTGCCGCCTTCGATGTCGAAGCTGATGCAGTCTTCCTTGTCCGCGACCATCGACACATCGACGGCGGGCGTCTTGATTTCTTTGAACGAGAGCACGATCGCGTCGCGCCCGTCGATCGTGTCGCGGCGATCGAAGGTGAAGGTGTACTTGATGCGCTGTTGCGGCAGCAGCAACGACAGCGGCTGCTCTTCGGTGTCGTTCTGCTCTGGCGTCGTGCAGTTCTTGTAGTCGTTCTTGCGCGGCTTGCCGCCGTTGACGCGCAACACCTGGCGCAGCGTCTTCGCTTCGGTGGGCGTCGGATCCTCCGGCGTCGGTTGCCACAACAGACGCAATTCGGATTCGACCATGCGCGCGGGTCCATCGGCGCTGAAGGTCATGCTCAGCGGCTGCAGCGCGACCTTCTCGAGGCAGACAAGGCTTTGCGCGCGCGTGAAGAATACGGTGACGCGTTCACCGGCGCGCTGCAGCAGCGCGGGCACATCAACGCCCTGGCGGGCAGAGAGCGTGCCGGTTAGCGCCACGATCAGCGCTGCCAACGCTCCCGCCGGGCGCGCTCGATTCATTTCACCGCGAGATCAAACGTCACGGGGATGCGGCTTGGCGCGTAACACACCTTGTCGTCGCACGCCTGGTATTCGAGTTTGCCTGACAGCTTGACCGGTCCCGCTGCCAACGCCTTCTTGGCCGCCGCGGTGTTGAGGATCGTCACGTCCTGCACCAGCTTGAACGGGTGACCGTAGGTCTCAACTTTTTCGTTGAGCTCCTTGAAGAAATAAATCTCCGACGGCGGGTAGGTCGTCGGCGCAACCTTCAACCACGGTTGCGGATCGATCTTCACCGCGATCACCTGGTAGTCATGCTTGCCGGGCGCGTAGACGTGCATGTTGCGCTTCGGCGTGATGTCGAACGTCAGCGAGATCTTGTCTCCCGCTTTTACTTGAGTGCCGCTGATCGAGGTGTTCACCGTGAGGTGCATCGTGTCGTTGCGCAGCGGCTCGGGCGCCTGGGCGGAAATACCGAGAGAAAACGCCACGGCAAGCGCGGCCATCGCAAAGGCTTTCATGGGGGAAAGATACCTTAGCTGCTAGTATTTTCTGTAATCCAATGTCCGTCCGGCCTCCCACGAGGATCCTTGTCGCCGAAGACGATCCCGATATCGGGAGCCTCCTCGAGCATTACCTGAAAAAAGCCGGCTTCCTGACGACGCTGGTAGCGTCGGGCCGCGACGTGATGCCGTCGATCAAGCGCGAGACGCCCGATCTCGTCGTGCTCGACTTGATGCTGCCGGGTCTCGACGGGCTGCAATTGACGCGCGCGATCCGCGGCGATGCAGCGACGGCGATGATTCCGATCATCATGCTGACCGCGAAAGCGGAAGAATCCGATCGCATCGTCGGTCTCGAGCTCGGCGCGGACGACTACATCACCAAGCCGTTCAGTCCCAACGAGGTTGTCGCCCGCGTGCGCGCGTTGTTGCGTCGCGCGCATCGCGCACCGGCGGCCGACAGCCGCATGTCGTATGGCGCACTGAGCGTCGACGTCGATCGCCACATCGTGAAGGTCAACGGCGAAGAAGTGAAATTGACGGCGAAAGAATTCCTGCTGCTGCAATACCTGATGCAGCATCGCGGCCGCGTGCTGTCACGCGACCTGCTGTTGTCGGATGTGTGGAGTTACTCGTATACCGGCGGCACGCGCACAGTCGACGTTCACGTGCGGCGGCTCCGCGAAAAAGTGCCGATGCTTGCCGACGCGATTGTGACCGTCAAACAATTCGGTTATAAGCTGCTCGACCCCGCTCCGGCGACAAGCTTGTAGTGACCACTTCTCTTCTGATCGCGATCGGATTCGTCGCCGGCGTCGTGGCGGCCCTCGCGATCGTGGCCGCACGGCGATCCGCCGAAGACGTCGCCAATCGCGGACGCGCGACGACGATGATGTCGGCGGCGAAGCGCTACAGCCTTGGCGATCTCACGCGCCCCGCTCCCGACTACGGCGACGATGCCCTCGGCAACGTGGCGCGCGCGATGGACAGCGCGATTCACGAGCTCGGCGGCCGCATCGACAATCTCGAGCGCGATCGCGCCCGCATGGAAGCGATCCTCGCCAGCATGATCGAAGGCGTGCTGGTCGTGAACGAGCAGGGCCGCCTGCAGCTGGTGAACGACGCCGCGCGACGCTTGCTCAGGCTCGATACCGGATCGATCAATCACTCTTATATCGAAGCGATCCGTCATCCCGGCATCGTCGATCATATTCGCCAGGCGCTGAATGGCGAAGATACCGAGGGGCTCGAATTCTCAGTCACACGTGACACGACTCGTACGCTCGTTGCGCGCGTGGCGCCGGTGACGGCCGCAGGTCGCGGCGCCGTGCTCGTCCTTCACGACATCACCGAGTTGAGAAAAGCCGATCAGGTGCGGCGCGATTTCGTCGCGAACGTGTCGCACGAGCTGCGCACGCCGCTCACGGCGATCAAGGGCTACGCGGAAGCGCTGCTCGACGATCCGGATGATGCTGACGCGCGCGAAAAATTTCTCGACATCATTCATCGCCACGCGACGCGGATGGAGCGGCTGGTCAAAGACTTACTCCGCCTCGCGCGTTTGGATGCGGGCCAAGAGACCGTCGAACCAGTGCGCTGCGACGTCGAGGGATTGTTGAAGGGCCTGGTGCATGACTTCGAGCCGATGGCCGCGCAAAAGCAGCAAAGCATCGCAGTCACGGTGTCGCCGGCGGCGAAGACGCTGACCACGGATGCGATGAAGCTGCACGACATCGCGCGGAACCTGATCGAGAACGCCGTCAACTACACGCCCGATGGCGGCGCGATCGACGTTCGCGCCGACGTGCTCGATGGAGCTTTTCAATTGACGGTCGCGGATACCGGTCACGGCATCGCACCCGATGATCTCGGTCGAGTGTTCGAGCGTTTCTATCGCGTCGACAAATCGCGCACGCGTCCTGGTGGAACGGGACTGGGTCTGTCGATCGTGAAGCATCTCGTGCACGTGCTGGGCGGCGAGGTCACGGCGTCGAATCAAGATGGCGGCGGTGCGCTGTTCACCGTCACGCTGCCGGCGAAATAACTACATCTCGACTTGCACGCCGAGCTCGACAACGCGCTCAGTAGGTAGACGGAAATACGCCGTCGCTCTCACCGCATTGCGGGACATCAAGACAAATAATTTTTCGCGCCAGACCGCCATGCCTTCGCGATCCGTGACGAGCAGAGTCTGTCGGCCGAGGAAGTAAACGACGTCCTGGAAGTCGAACTTCATGCCGCGCTCCATCGCCGCTTTGTAGAGAGCGCGCGGCACGTCGGGATCCTCCATGAAGCCGTAGAACAGCCGCACCAGATACATCCCGTGTTTCAGCGTTTCGACTTCGACGCGCTTGTCATCGGAACAATGTGGTTGCTGCACCGTGATGATGTTGAGCAGCACGACGCGTTCATGCAGCACCTTGTTGTATTGCAGGTTGTGCACCAGCGCCTGCGGCACGCCGCTGCCCTGCGCCGTCATGTAGATCGCGGTGCCCGGCACGCGCGCCGGCTTCATGTATTCGACGACGGTGTAGAAATCGTCGAGGGTGACGGCCTTTTGCGCCAGCCGTTCCGCGACGATCTTCCGGCCGGTGCGCCACGTCGTCATCATCGTGAACAACGCGACCGCGACCGCGAGTGGCAGCCAGCCGCCAAGCAGGATCTTCAACGCGTTCGCACCGAAGAACGCGAGGTCGATCGTCAGGAAGCTGCCCATCAAGAGTGCCGCACCGGCGATCGGCCACTTCCATCGCTCGATCATCACGATGTAAAGCAGCAACACCGTGATCATCATCGTCAGCGTGACCGCGATGCCATATGCGGCGGCCATCGCGCTCGACGTCTTGAATCCGATCACGATCAGCACGCACGCCACCATCAACGCCCAGTTGACGCGAGGCACGTAGACCTGGCCCATTTCGCGCGCCGAGGTATGTTCGATGTCGACGCGCGGCAACAGTCCGAGTTGCACGGCCTGGCGGGTGATCGAAAACGATCCGGAGATCAGCGCCTGCGACGCGATGATGGCGGCCATCGTCGCGATGCCGACGAGCGGATACAACATCCACGACGGCGCGAGGTGATAAAACGGATGCTCCACCGACGGCTCGGAGAGCAGCAGCGCGCCTTGTCCGAGATAATTGAGCAACAACGACGGCAAGACGAGTCCGTACCACGCCAGCCGGATCGGCGATCGGCCGAAGTGTCCCATGTCGGCGTAGAGCGCTTCGCCGCCGGTGATCGCGAGCACCACGGCGCCGAGCACCGCAAAACCCTGGAAGCCGTTGACCGCAAAGAAATGCAGCGCGTACGAGGGATCGAAGGCCCACAACACCGTCGGAGCGTTCAGGATCCACTTGAGGCCGAGAACCGCGATCGTGATGAACCACACGATCACGATCGGCCCGAACAGCACGCCGACGCGATGCGTGCCGTACTTCTGGATCGCGAACAGCCCGATGATGATCGCGACGGTGATCGGCACGACGTACGGATCGAAGACCGGCGTTGCGACGCTCAATCCCTCGACGGCGCCGAGCACGGAAATCGCCGGCGTGATCATGCCGTCGCCATAGAGCAGCGTGGTGCCGAAGATTCCTAACGCGATCAACACGGGACGGCCCACCGCGAGACGCGATCCCGTTCGTTCCGATTCACCGCCCTTTCCTGGAACCAGCGCCGTCAGCGCGAGGATGCCGCCTTCGCCCTGGTTGTCGGCTCGTAACACCAGCGCGACGTACTTCACCGAGACGACCAGCAACAGCGCGTAAATGATCAGCGACAGCACGCCGAGGACGTTGGCATGCGTCGGCGGCACCGAGTGCGTGCCGAAGAAACACTCGCGCATCGCGTAGAGCGGGCTGGTGCCGATGTCGCCATAGACGACACCCAGCGCGGTCAGCGTCAGCGGGAGGAGACGGTGCGAATGGCCTGCCGAATGCGATGAGCTCGAAGCTGGAGAGTCTGACTCGGACACGGGCAGCCCCGATTATCGCCCAACCCGGCGCGCGACTACAGTAGTTACAACTATAGTTGACGAACCAAATGACCGGTCCTCCCGTCTAAGCCGGTGATGCTGTCAGATCTCGACTTTCATGTCCTGCTGGCGCTGGGTGACGGCCCGGCTCACGGCTACGCGATCGGCAAGGCGATCGAGGAGCAATCGGAAGGCCGCCTCGACCCGACCACCGGCGCGCTCTACCAGGCCTTGCGCCGTCTGGCCGAAGACGGCCTGATCGCCGAAACCGAAGGGCCGAAAGATGTCGACGCCCGGCGGCGCTACTTCTCCCTGACCGCGAGGGGCCGGAAGTCGGCCGCGACCGAAGCGGCGCGGCTCGATGCCTTGGTGCGCACGGCCCGAAAGCGACGCCTCTTTCCGCAGCGCGCCTGATGAAGATCTATCAGCGGCTGCTGCGGATCGCGGCGCCGTCGTTGTCGCGTGACTACGGCGACGCCATGGCAGAAATGCTGGCCGCGAAACTCCACGCCACGCGCGGAACCCGCCGTATACGCGTGTGGCGGCGCGAGCTGATCGCGATCATCGGACTGGCGTGGTCCGAGCGCTTCGGCGCGCGCGCACGATACCAACGCCGTCAGCAGCGCGCGATCGCGCGCATCAAGGCAGGTCCCATGGATACGCTCACTCAGGAGTTCCGGCAGGCGGCGCGCCGGCTGTGGCGCAGTCCGGCGTTTTCCGCAGCCACGGTCTTGACGCTCGCGCTGGCAATCGGCGCCAACGTCGCGATCTTCGCGGTCGTCGAGCGCGTCGTCATCAACCCGCTGCCGTATCCAGAATCCGATCGCTTGATCGAGCTCGATCACGGGTCGGTCACGTTGCGCATCGCGAACGGGATCGGCAACACGCCGGGGATTTACTTCATCTACAAGAGTCGCGCGAAGTCACTCGAATCGGCGGCGCTCTACCAGTTCGCGGCGCGAACGTTGAATGATGCCGGCGATCCGCAACGGCTGCGCGCCGTCAGTGCGACGCCGTCATTGGCGACCGTGTTGAGAGTGCCGCCTTCCGAGGGGAGATGGTTCACCGAGGACGAAGGCTTGCCGGGCGGACGTGCGGTGACGGTGCTCTCCGACGGACTGTGGACGAGGCGATTCGGTCGCGATCCATCGATCATCGGTCGAGCGTTACTGCTTGACGGCACACAGGTCGAGGTCATCGGTGTGATGCCGCCGGGTTTTGCATTTCCGGATCCGACCGCCGAACTATGGGTGCCGATGCAGATCAGCGCCGAGCAGGGTTTCGGTTTGTTCGGACAGGCCGGCGTCGCACGATTGCGAGCGGGCGTGTCGCTCGAGACCGCGCGTGCGGAAATGCAGGGCCTGCTCGCCGGCATTGGTGACGCGTATCCCGACGATCCGCGCGCGCGCGGCAACGTCAGCACCAGGCTGACCAGCACGGGACGCATGTTGAAAGAGGCTGTCGTCGGCAGCATCACGCGCACGCTGTGGATCGTGCTGGCGGCAGTCGCCACGGTGTTGATCGTCGCGTTTGCGAACGTCGCGAATTTGTTCCTGGTCCGGGCGGAAGTTCGACAACGCGAAGTCGCGATCCGCCGGGCGCTGGGCGCAGCTCGCTTCGGTCTCGCTCAATATTTCCTGACCGAAAGCGTCCTGCTCGCCGGAGTGGGAGGGCTGATCGGCAGCGTCATCGCCGGGACCGCATTGCGGCTGCTGGTGCAGAGCGGACCGGCGATGTTGCCGCGACTGCACGAGATTCGTCTCGACGCGTTCTCAATCGGGTATGCGATCGCGATCTCGATCGTCGCCGCGATGCTCTTCGGTTCGATTCCGTTATGGCGCCGCGGGCCGATGGCCGCGCTCCACGAATCCGGTCGAGGCAACACGCTGACGCGGCAGCGTCACTATGTGCGTCACCTGTTGCTTGGCGGACAGGTTGCAATGGCGCTCGTCCTGCTCACCGCTTCAGCGCTGATGGTGCGCAGCTTCCAGAATCTTCGCGCCATCGATCTCGGCTTCAACGCCGATTCGACGCTGGCGTTCAGTCTGAGCCTGTCGCCGGTCAAGTATCCGACGCTCGAGTCGATGGTCACCGCGCATCAGCAGGTCATCGATCGAGTCGCGGCCATTTCCGGCGTCGCCTCGGTCTCCGCAACGACGTGTCTGCCGTTCAGCATGGGATGCAACGGCAACACGATCCTGATCGAAGGCGAGACCTATCCTCCGGGCACGCTGCCGCCTTCATCACTGATGCGCGCGACGGCCGCGCATTACTTTGAAACGATGGGCATGCGAATCCTTCGCGGACGCGGCATCACGCGTGATGATGTCGATCGCCACGAGCCGATCGCGGTCATCAGCCAGGCATTTGCGAGGCGCGCGTTCAAGGATCAGGATCCGATCGGCCGGCGCATCGCTTCGAATCAACCGCCGGAGCGCGATGGAACGCGGCACCTCGACTGGTTGACGATCGTCGGCATCGTGTCGGATACGCCGATGCAACGCGACTTGCCCGAGCCCGCCGCCAATCCGATGGTGTTCATGCCGATGTCAGTGGCCGCCACGGGAGCGCGGATTGGTCCGAACGCGGCACTGATGAATTACGTGGTGCGCACTTCGATACCGCCACTCGCGATCGTGCCTGGTGTGCGTGAGGCGCTGCAATCCGTCGATCGCGATTTCCCGATGGCGCAGGTAACAACGCTCGACGCCATGGTTGCCCGCGCTTCATCACGCATGTCATTCACGATGGTGTTGCTGGTCATCGCCGCGCTGAGTGCCGTGACACTGGGCATCATCGGTATCTACGGCGTCACGGCGTACATCGTCGGTCAGCGCACGAGCGAGATCGGCGTGCGTCTCGCACTCGGTGCTGAACCGTCGGGCATCACGTCGCAGATCGTCAAGCAAGGCGGGATGGTCACGCTCGCAGGCATTGGTATCGGACTGATCGCGGCACTGGCGGCGAGTCGCCTGATCGCTTCGGTGTTATACGGCGTCAGTCCGCGCGATCCATTCGTGTTCGCGGTCACTGCCGTTACGTTGATGGCGGTCGCGCTGTTGGCGTCGTGGATTCCGGCGCGTCGCGCCGCACGCTTGAATCCGACGATCGCGTTGCGGGCGGACTAAGCGCGAACAGTATTTACGGCAGGCCCGCGAACGACAACACGTAATAGATGACGCCGGCAACCGCCGCTGAAATGGGAATCGTGAGGATCCACGCCCACACGATCTGACCCGCAATACCCCACCGCACCGCCGACAGTCGCCGCGTCGATCCGACGCCGATGATCGCGCCGGTGATGGTGTGCGTCGTGCTGACCGGAACGCCCATGCTCGTCGCGGTGAACAACGAGATCGCGCCCGCGGTCTCGGCGGCAAAGCCGCCGACCGGCTGCAGCTTGGTGATCTTCGATCCCATCGTGTGAATGATGCGCCACCCGCCGGAGAGCGTGCCGGCCGCGATCGCGGAATACGCGAGCAGCTCGACCCAGAATGGAATCGTGAATTCCTTGATGTAGCCCGCGGTGAACAACGCGCCGGCGATGATGCCCATCGTCTTCTGTGCGTCGTTGGCGCCGTGACCGAGGCTGTATGCGGCGGCCGACAGCAACTGCAGCTTGCGGAAATATCGATCCACTCTCGACGGCGCGAAGCCGCGCAAGATCCACATGATCGACACCATCAGCAGGAAGCCGAGGACGAAACCAATCAGCGGCGCCAGAATGATGAAGATCAGCGTCTTGGTCCAGCCCGCCGGCAACAGCGCCGACTGCCCGGCCTTCGCAACCGCGGCGCCCGCATACGCGCCGATCAGCGCGTGCGACGAGCTGGTCGGCAATCCGTAATACCAGGTGATCAAATCCCACACGATCGCGCCGAGCAGTCCGGCCAGGATCACCGAGGTCGTCACGACCGAAATGTCGATCATGCCGGAGCCGACCGTCTTCGCGACCGCGGTGCCGAAGACGGCCGCCGCCGCAAAGTTGAAGAACGCCGCCCACAGCACCGCCTTGCCCGGTGACAGGACGCGCGTCGACACGACCGTGGCGATCGAATTCGCCGCGTCGTGGAAACCGTTGATGTAGTCGAAGGTCACCGCCGTGAGCACGACGATGACGACGAGAGCCAGCTCCACCGCTCTACCCGTGCTTGACGACGACGCTCTCGAGGACGTTGGCGCAGTCCTCGCATCGGTCGGTCGCTTCCTCGAGGAGGTCGAGCACTTCCTTCCACTTCATGATCGCGATCGCGTCCCGCTCTTCGTCGAAGAGACGGCGCAAGGCTTCATCGTGAATATCGTCGGCGGCGTTTTCGAGGCGGTTCACTTCGACCGCGAGTTGATGCACGTCCTTCTTGCGCTCGAGCGCTTCGACGGCGACCTTGACCTGCATCGCGGACTGCCAGGTCAACGACGCAAGCTCGCGCGCGCCGTAGCGAAGCTGCGACATGCGATAGCGGCGCGTGACCGCCGCGGCCGCGTCGATCGCGTCCATCACGTCGTCGAGTGATTTCGCGAGCGCGTGAATATCTTCGCGATCGATCGGCGTCACGAACGTCGAGTTGAGGCGCTGGATGATGTTATGCGTCAGGCCGTCGCACTCAGATTCGATCTGCTTGATCTGAAGTGCCGTGTCCCAGGCCGGCGGATCGGAGGCGAGCATGCGTTCGAGCAAGGTCGCGCCGGAAACGATTCGGTCGGCCAGGGTGATGAAGTCGGCAAAGAACTTTTCTTCGCGGGGAATCAGGCGGAAGCGCACGGGCCAAAGTATGTCACACGAATGTTACGTTCGCGTTACATGAAAAAAAAGGGCGGGGGTGCGGCCCCGCCCTTGCGTTCACTCGCGCAGAAAGCTGGTTAGAACGAGAACCGCAGCGCGAACTGCATTTGCCGCGGTGTGCCGAGGCCGACGGTGCGGCCCACGGTGCTGGTCAGGCGTCCGAACGTGCCCGCCGCAGCCGAGGTATAGGCCTGGCCGGGCTGCACGCGATTCGCTTCGCTCAACGCCGAGTTCGGAATCGCCTGCGGCAGCGTGCCGACCGCGTTCGCGAAGTTCACCGTGTTGAAAATATTGAAGATCTCGCCGCGGAACTCGAGGTCGCTGCGGCCGCCGAGGCTGAAGTGCTTCGCGAAGAACATGTCGGCCTGGCGGAACATCGGGCCATGAATCGAGTTGCGCTCGAGATTGCCGAACGTCCCGGGCTGCGGTGTTGCGAAGGCCGCCGGGTTCAAGAACAGCAAGCCGCCATCCTTGATGAACGGGTCGACACCCGCAATCAGATCGGGACGACGCACGTTGCGCGACGCGCCGCCGCCGGGAACGTTGATGATCGCCGTGCGATCTGCCGCCGGGTTCGCGAAGATGGCGCCCGACCCATCGCGATAGACGATGTCGGGGCGAACGATCTGCACCGGAATCGGCAGGCCGCTGCGCGCGTTGACGATGCCGCCGAGATCCCATCCGCCGAGCAGCGCTTGCGCCACTGCGCTCGCGTCGCTTCCGTGCTTGCGGCCCTTACCGTAAGGCAGCGAATACAACAGGCTCAGGTTGAACGTGTGGCGCACGTCGAAGTTGTTGTAGCCGTTGTCGTAGTCGAAGTCCGCGATCGCGCGCGCGTTGTTCGCCGCCGTCGTCGCTTCGTTCGATCCGCCGGTGTTGCCGTAGCTCTTGCCGAGCGTGTACTGCAGGTTCATCGAGAGCCCCTGCGCCGAGCGGCGATTGAGCGTCAGCATCATCGCGTTGTATTGATCGTGCCCGCCGCTGGTCTTGTAGTCGACCTCAGCGAAGGGATTCTGCACGCCGGTGACATTGCCCGCGGCGTCGCGCTCCACGATCGAGAATTCGCGAATCACGAACGCCGCGTTGGCGGGATTCGGATTCGTCACCACATCGGTGACGCGGTTAGCGACGCTACGCAGGAACAGGTTGCGTCCCTGGCTGCCGACATACGCGGCCGTAGCACTCATGTTGCCGGGCAACTCACGCTGCACAGACGCGGTGTATTGATAAATCCGCTCGGGGATCGTGTAGTCATTCGAGTAAGCGCGCGGCTGATAGCTGCGGTTGTTCGGGTTGCTCGTGAAGTTTGCGACGAGCACATCCTGGTTCACCGGGAACGCGAGGAACGGACCCGAGCTCAGCGTCGTGCTGATGCGATCGCTTTCGACCGGCTGAATCTGATCTTCCGTCTGCCCCGGACCGACGAAGATGCCGAAACCCGATCGGAACACCGTCTTGCCGGGCGCGTAGGTCATCGACACGCGCGGCTGGAAGTTGTTCGCCTTCGAGTGATAGAGCGGCTTCGATGGATCGTCGAGCGTACCGGTGTCGATGTTGAACTTGACCAGCAGGTTGTCGCGCTCACGCAGCGGCGTGTAGTAGTCGTAACGCAAGCCGTAGTTGAAGGTGAGATCCGATCCGGCGTGCCACTCATCCTGCGCGAAGGCGACGAAGTATTCCTGGCTCGTGTGACGCATGCCGGTCGCGCCGTTGTTGAACGGGCTCGCCGCGCTGACGTCGCCAAGATACTGAATCGCCGACGGCTGGTTCGCGAGGAACGCGGTGACGTTAGGGAACGTATACGTCGTGCCGCCCTGGCGATCCGTCGTCATGCGAATCATGCGAACGTCCGCGCCGACTTTCATCAGGTGATTGCCGGATACCTTCGACATCGTGTCCGCGAAGGTGAGCGAGTACGGATCGTACGGCTGGCCGCGGCCGTTGGTCGCGCTATTCGCGCGCACGAGACCGCCGGGCACGGTAATACCCGATGAAGCGCCCTGCCCCGCGATACCAGTGTTCGCAACCGAACCGCTCAAGTTGATCACGAGGTTGCTGAAGTCGATGCCATTCACGGTCGGCGCAATACCATTGATGCGCGACGGCGCCGCGTTGTAGCCGAACTTCACTTCATTCATCAGCCCGCTGCTCATCGAGCCCTGCAGGTTGAGCACCGCGTTGGTCGGGTTGTCGGTGATCTTCACGACGCGGCCGCTCACGCCCTCGGGACGCGTATCGGTGCCCTGGTCGTGAAACACGCGCAGATACGATGACCAGTTCTGATTGAGCCGATAGTCGAAGCGCGCGCTGAGCGCGTTCTCCTTCACCTTCTCGAGACCCTGCAACTGATAAATATCGAAGTCAGGGCTCGTCGACGTGCCGGCAAGCAGCACCGCATCCTTGGCCGTGAAGCCGGCGCGCAACGCAGCGATCGCGGGAACGGCGCGATCCCAGGCCGCTGCGCTCGGCGCGCCCTCAACGAAGTTCACTCCGGCATCGAGGCGATACCCCTCGAAGCTGCCGAAGAAGAACGCGCGGTCCTTGAGCAGCGGTCCACCCACAGATCCGCCGAACTGGTGCTGATTGAGCGCCGACTTCGGCAGCTTCTGAATCACGCTGCCGTCGGTGTTGCGCGTCGAGTCGAAATAGTTCGGCGCATCGAACTGATCGTCGCGGTAGTACTCGAACACCGATCCGCGGACCAGGTTCGTGCCCGACTTGGTGACGACGTTGACCTGGCCGCCGGTGCCGGTGCCGAACTCCGCCGGATAGTTGTTCGATTCGACGCGGAACTCCTGCACGTTCTCGAGGCTCGCCTGCAGCTTGAACGGTGATGGAATCTCACCGTTGATGTTGCCCGGCGCCGAATCGATGATCGCGGATCCCTCAACGCCGTCGTAGCGAATCACGTTCTGCTGATTCGCGCGACCGCTGAAGCGCACGTCGTTCCACGTGCCGGTGCCCGCGTTCTGCGAACCCGGCGCCTGCAGCATCAGCTGCGACATCTGGCGGCCGTTGACCGGCAGGTTCTCGATCTCGCGCTCGCTGACGTTGACGCCAATGCGAGCCGAGCTGATGTCGAGCGCGCCGGCCTGGCCGACGACGGTGACCGTCTCCTGCACGCCCGCGGCCTGCAGGTTCAGGTCAATCGCAAATTCCTGGGATGCGACCAGCTGCATGTTTGTGTATTCGAGCGGGGCGAAGTTTCCGGCCTTGACGGCAATCGTGTAGGTCGACGGCGCCAACCCGGTTACGAGATAGCGGCCGCCGCCATCGGTCGTGACGGTTTTGATCGCGCCGGTGCGCTCGTTCTTCACGGTGACCGTGGCGCCGGCCACGGTTGCGCCGGACGGGTCCAGCACCGTGCCTGCGAAGCGGCCGTCATTCTGCGCGTTGACAACCGCTGACAGCGACAGCATCACCGCGATCGCCGCGATAGTTCGTCCCCACCTCAACATCTGATTCATTTGAAAGCAGCTCCTCATTGCTGTTCAGAAGCTACCGGGGCGCGGTCACTGCACTGTGACGGCTGCGTTAACGCTCTGTTACATGCGGGTTTTGTGCGATTATTCGGAGTTAGAGGAGCCCTATGACTCGCATTCTTTCCGTTGTGGCACTGGCTTTCATCGTCGGCGCGGCCACGCTGTCGGCGCAGATGAGGCACGTTGAGTTGAAGGACGCAAAAGGCAATTCAGTCGGCATGGCGATGATCTCGCCGGCCAAAGGCGGCGGCGTGTCGATCGATCTCGACGTGCACGGCCTGCCGCCTGGCGAACACGCGCTGCATTTCCACGCCGTTGCGAAATGTGAAGGACCGGATTTCACCAGCGCGACCGGCCACTTCAACCCGATGACGAAGAAGCACGGCATGCAGAATCCCGAAGGTCCGCACGCCGGCGACATGAACAACTTCACCGTTGATGCCAAGGGCAACGCCAAGACCACGATCACGAACAAGAACGTGACGATGGGCAGCGAGACGAATTCGATTTTCGCGAACGGCGGCACGGCGCTGATGATTCACGGCGCGGCCGACGACATGAAGACGGATCCGGCGGGCAACGCGGGACCGCGCATCGCGTGCGGAACGATTACTAAGTAAGGATCTCTCGACGGCGGTGGTGCGCTGCACCATCGCCGTTCTCTCAGAAGTGGCGCGATCGCGCCAGCGCCGGGCTGTCGCGGCCGTAGTCGAGGCGCACGCCAAGATTCATTTCTCTGCGAATCACGTTCTCACGCTGCACGGCGCATGAGGCCATCGCGCTCTGCCCCACCGCTGGATCGGCGCAGTTGCCCGAGAGATTTCCGGCGAGCGCGACTGGGATCGCGTGACCGTAGACTTCATGCGCAACGATGCGATCGAGATCGTCTTCAAAGTCGACCGCGGTGGTCGACAGTCCCGAAAGTTTCTGCAGCAGCTCGAGGTTGCAGACGACGATCACCGCATCGACGTGTGATTGCGGATCGCTGAGTGGATAGGCCTGCGCGAGGACGCGCGAGTCGAACTCGATGCTCGTGTTGTCCGGTAATCGATCCGGCGTCGTCAGCACGACCCGACGGCCGGTCGGCGCGACCGACTCAATGGCGTCGCGGAAAGTTCGACTCTCAGACGAGAGGCGCTCGATGCTCGATGAAAGGATTGGATTCCACACCAGTAACGCGCCGGCATTTGCGCCCTTGGCTGACGCGCCTGTCGATGTGACGGTGATCAACGCCGCGAATACGATGCCTCGCACAGTCCTGGCACTCATATCGGAGCAACGCTGATGCAACGGTAAGGTTAAATCTGCGTTACTTCAAGCGGCGCGCCAAAAATTTACAAGTGTGACGTTTTGTAACCGCCGCCGCGACCTGGGCGCGTCAGAACCGTCGCGACGACGAGAAACACGGCGAGCGCCATGAAGACGACGCTATAGCTCGTCGAGTCGGCCAACGCCGCCGCCGCAACAGGCCCGCCGGCTCGCGCGACTTGTTGATAGCGCGCGATCACGCCGTTCGCCTCGCCAGCCCTCTCCGGACCAAAACGATGTAACACCCAATACGGCCTCGCGAGCGTCGTCAGTCCCGCGCCGGCGGCGAAGATCATCACCCCGGCGGTCGCCGCGACGCCGCCATGCATCAGCAACGCCATCAGTCCCGCGATCTGCAGCGCGAAGCTGAAGATGATCAGCGCGATCGGGCCTGGCGAGAACGCGCGATTGGTCATCAGCAATCGCCCCGGCAACTGCATGATCCCGAACGATCCTTTCCAGCACAGTGGGATCCGAAGCTTGGAATTCACGTGACTTGAAGTCGCGGC
>JADMIO010921734.1_pt1 | contig 104789 bp, 106 predicted proteins | sample 8958161 | NCBI WGS metagenome assembly JADMIO01 (sample SAMN16585339, study PRJNA669376) | soil metagenome | isolation source: Crop rotation soil | place: USA: Cullars Rotation, Alabama | collected 2011 | reverse complement strand
CGCGACAACTTGTCCACGTGGAATTCTAAGCTTAGGATCCCAATGTGCTGGAAAGCGTATATAAGCCGCGGACCCCTGCGCGTTTCCGCGCCGCATCGGTGCCCGCCAGGCGGTATGCGCCCACTACTTCCTGTTTTCGCGCCTGCCAGACGAACAGGTGCAAGTAATGGTCATCGAACTCATCCAGGTCCAGCGCTTTGCCTGTGCCCTCCCCAGCCGCGCGAAAGGTGATCTCGCGGAGCCTGCCGAGTTCGTGCAGCGTCTGTGGAATGCGCGATGCCTCCGCGATGTAGACTTCCAGGTCGCCCGAGCGATCCAGCAACGACCCCGCTGGCAGCGCCGTAATCTCCGCCGCCATCACCTCGCCACACACCGCCGCGGCTGCCGGTTCCATAGGGGACGCCCGTTCGCGGCGCAGCGGACTCGATGTGAGCGGCTTGAATGGTTCGCGGCTGGCCAGAAGGTAAGTGCGCCAGCGCAGGTAATCCGTCTGCTCGCGTGCCGACGGCATCGCGAGCAGTTTGTCCGCCGGAATCGGAGCGCCCACGCGAATTTCCACCTGCCGTCCGCGCTTGTTGAGCAGTTCACGCACCAGCAGTGCAGTGCGGAACCTTGCATGCGCCAGGCCCGCCAGGTGAAACATCGGACTGTTGGCGCCCTCGACGAAAGCCGGGACCACCGGTACGCCGCATCCCTTACGCGCGGCGATCCCCACTAAGCGCGCCACCACCGGATGCCACTCCGGGTCGGCGATCGCTTTCCGCTTCCACTGATAGTGCGACACCTCGCCCGCCGGAAAAACAACCAGAAGTCCTCCGCCCGCAAGGTGCTCCAGCGATCTCCGCAAACCGTACCCGTTCCTGGCTACCGCCCTGCTGCCTGCAATCGGGTCCACCGCGATGATCGTCTCCCGCAGTTCCGGGACATTCGTCAAAATGCCATTGGCCAGGACCCGCACATCCCGGCGGATCTGTCCGAGCAGGCTGGCGAGCACCGCGCCCTCGAGGATTCCGAACGGATGATTCATCGTCACGATCGCCGGACCGCTGCGCGGAATGCGGTCCAGATCGGCTTCCGAAATGTCATACGTCACTGCCAGGAAATCCAGCAGCCGCTCCGCCATGGTGCGGCCCGCGTCCATTCCCTTCAGAACGCCATAGACGCGCTCGATCTCGTCGATGCCGAGCCATCTGCCCAGAAGAGCCTGGATGCTCCGGGGAGCCCGAAAGGGGATGATGCTCGGGATAACCGATTGAAATGTTGCTGCGATTGCCATCACCCTGGAAATCCGCAGCAGCGGCCGGTTTATTCCGCGTACAGAATCAATCGGCCTTCGGAGCGCACCATTCGGCCGGCAATCGTCACAGGCTCCGCAACGTGATCGAGCAGGGTGCGCTTCCAGTTGGCCAGCAGCAGAGTCATCGCCCGACCGTCCGCATCGCGCACCAGGAATGCCGGCGGGATGCCGCCGCTGATGCACCGCACGGCGCAATCCCGGTGGACCTTGCCGTTCCCTGGATTCATCACGCCGAAGTAGCACTTGCTGTCCACGATTTCTCCCGTCAACTGCACGCGGCCGAGGTCGCTTGGAGAGCCCACGGCGCTCGCCGGGCCACTCGCCGAGATCGATCCGGGCAGCAGCTCGATCATGTGATCGTCGCCGCGAAATATGCGCTCGCCTTTCAAGCGGATTTCACGACCCGCAAGACTGGACAGGCCGGCGGCGCCGTGTTTGCCGGGCCCTACCAGCAGCCAGGGCGCACCCTGGCCAGGGATGGCAAGGGCGGCGTACGGCTCGATCAGCAATCTTCCCTGGAACTCGCGATACTGCTGAAACTCGAACGTGCTGGCCGCAAATGGATGCTGCCCCGCCAATAGGATTGCTGCCGTCCCGACTGCCGCTACCGCCAGCGCCGCCACCACCCGGCGCATCGCCCTCTTCAATTGTGGAGGCATCGGCAGATAGCCGACGTAGAATTCAGACTCTTTGTTCATGCTCGATCACCGATGGCGCCACCCTCGTGCCGGCCGGCAGCGGCGAGGGGTGCACATATACCTGGCTGCCGGCCACCAGGGTGCGAAACGTGGAAACCTTCTCCGTGAAAGGCGGCGGCGATGCGCCCGTATCCGGCAGGTACTGATATCCATGCCACGGGCAGGTGATGCACCCGTCGATAATCTTGCCTTCCCCCAGCGGGCCATTCTGGTGCTGGCAGACGTTCGAGACCGCCGACACCCGGCCGTCGTACCGGAACACGGCGATGCGCTCGCCGCCGCACGAAACCACACGCGCGCGCTTTTCGGGAATCTCGTCCAATCCGCAAACGGCGACATACCCCTCCGCTGCGGGCGAAAGCGATGCCCCTGCACGATCCGTCCTGCGCTCGACTCTCGCCGCTGCCAGGTGCAGGCTCGTGACGATCGCCAGTCCCACGCCCAACATCGCGGCCAGCAGAGGACTCGTCTCGGATTGCAGTGCCCCCAGAGTCACATGCGCGATCAGCAGCCCGTACGCCAAATACACGAGCATGTGCAGCCTCTTCCACACCGGCGCCGTGAGATTGTGCAGCCAGAAATCGTGACTGGTGGCCGCCATGAAAAACAGGATCGCGAGCGAAAAAAATCCGAGTGCCTGAAACGGAAAATCGGCCAGGCTGCCGTAGCGCGCGTTGCTGACAAACAGGCTGACCAGCGGATTGAGATCGCCGAGCGCGTGGAACTGAAACAGCGAAAATACGCCGTGCGCCAGTGCCAGCAGGAACATAGTGACTCCCAAGTGCCGCCGGTTATACAACAGAGGAAGAAATCGCCGGTCGAGCCGGCACAGCGGACCGATACAGAGAATTACATGCAGCAGCAACAGTGCCGCCGTGCCGAGTCCGCGGATCAACAGCGTTTCCGCGGTCGCATTCGGATTCAACACCGATCCCACGCCCGCGAACAAGCCCAGGTAGAGCGCCAGGCCGCCCGCCAGAATCGCGTCGTAGATTCTCTTCGTCCGGTTCCAACCGATCGCCTGATAACTGACGCTCATCGAAGCTGCTCCCAATGAAAGTTCGGATTCGGCGGCGTCGTGCTCCGCCGGGCCAGCAGGCCGGCGATGAACACTGCATAGAGCAGCACCGCCAGCACTAGCCAGATCCGGAAATGCGCGCGCCGCAGTGGCTGAATCATGCGGACCTCCTTCGCACCCACCGCATCAGCAGCAGCGGCCATAGCGCCGCCACCCCCGGCGCCACGATCAGGCGAAACCCCAGCGGCGTATGCTCCGCCGCCGGATCCACGCGCTGAATTCCCCACGTCACGAAGGCGGCCGCGAACACCGCCCCCGCTGCCGCGTAAGCCGTCAAGGCATCGACCAGGATCGCCGCTGGTTGCATATCACACCTGCTTGCCGTAAATCGGGATCGCGGCGCCCGTGATCTGCGCGGCTTCCTCCGACGCCAGGTGCACCAGCAGCGCGGCCACCTGCGCCGGCTTTACCCACTGCGACGTGTCCACGTTCGGATCGCCGCCGCGATTCCCGGGCGTATCCATGGTGCCCGGCAGCACCGTATTCGCCGCAATACAGCGGTCCTTATTCTCCAGGGCGATGCTGCGGATCAACGCCACCAATGCGGCTTTCGAAGCGCTGTAGGCGCCCACCATCGCGCCCGGCTCCGCGGCTTGCCGGCTGGCCACTGCAAGGATCCGGCCGCTCCCCTGCTGCCTCATTTGCGGAAGCACTGCCCGCGCCAAATAGAATGCCGCACGATAGTTCAGGTCGAGCATCTTTTCGAAGGTGGCATCGTCCGTCTCCGCGACACTCTGACCGCCCGCGAATCCACCCATCACGTGAATCAAGGCGTCGATACGTCCGAACCGCGCCACCACATCTCCTGCCAGTTTGCGGGCAGCGTCGCCGCTCGAAAGCTCCGCCGGCATTGCGGTGAAGTTCGCGTTCGGAAAATCGCCCGCCTGGATCGATCGCGACACCCCGATTACCTTGGCGCCCGTACCCAGAAAAGCCTGCGTGACAAAGCTCCCCAGGCCGCCCTTGGCGCCCGTAATGATGGCCACTTCTCCTTCTAATGAACTCATGGCTACTCTCCCGACGACCATGCTACGCGGAATTCGGGATACAGCGTCAGGCCTCCGCACGCGAAAATCGTCTGCCCGGTCACGTACGACGCTTCATCCGACGCCAGGAATGCAAACACTGAAGCGATCTCATCCGCCTGTGCCGCGTGTCCCATCGGGATGTGGCTCTCCACTTCCCCGCGCGCCTTGGGATTATCGATCCACGCCTTATTGATCGGCGTCACCACCGCCCCCGGCCCAACCGCATTGACGCGAATGCCTTGACCCGCATACTCCAGCGCCAGCGACTTGGTCAGGTTCTCCAGCCCGCCTTTGCTCACCGAATAGGGCAGGTATTTGGGCTTTGGAATCACCTCGTGCACGCTCGAGTTGTTCAGAATCACTCCGCCGCCAGGACGCGAAAGAAAGTGCCGGATCGCCTCCCGCGAACAGAGAAATGGTCCGCGCAGGTTTACCGAAAGGATGCGGTCGAAATCCGCTGCCTCGATTTCGTGGCTCGGCGCGGGCTTCTGAATCCCCGCGTTGTTGATCAGCACGTCGATCCGTCCGAAGGCCGCGATGGTTTTAGCGAACATATCCTTGACCTGCTCTTCGCTCGAGACGTCCGCTTGCACGATTAACTCCCGGCCGTGGCCGTTCGATCGGGCCGCCTTGGCGAGAACCCGCGTTGCATCCGCCTGCTCGGCTCCACTGCGGTAATTGATGGCTACATTGGCGCCCTCGCGCGCGAACCGGATCGCGATCGCCTGCCCGATTCCGGACGATGCGCCGGTGATCAAAACGTTCTTTCCCTTGAGTCGCTCCATTTTGTTGCTCCTTGTAAACGATTCATGCCGCGCCGCTCGACGGATATTCCCGCGGGAATAAAGCGCCGCTCCCGGCGAATAGAGAGATATGCAAATCTCCAAGAATGTCGTTTTGATGCTGGGAATCGCCTGCATGGCCGCAGTCGCGGCGTCCCCATCCGACCCTGTTAATAAGAATGGAAGCGGTGTTGCGATTAAGGGCTACGATCCGGTCGCGTACTTCACGCAAAGTAAACCCGTAAAGGGCTCGTCCTCGTTCACTCACCAGTGGATGGGCGCCACCTGGTGGTTTGCCAGCGCCGAAGATCGCGACCAGTTCGCCAAAGAGCCCGAGAAGTTCGCTCCCAAGTACGGCGGCTACTGCGCGTACGGCGTCAGCCAGGGCCATACGGCCCCGATCGACCCCGAGGCCTGGACCATTATCGACGGGAAGCTCTACCTCAACTACAGCCAGGGCGTAAAGAAGACCTGGTCTTCAGATATTCCCAAGTACATCGAGCAGGCCGAGAAAAAGTGGCCGGAACTGCACAAATAATTTTTCGGATCCGGGAATAATCCGGCCTCTCTCCGGGATGATCGATTCTGGGGGAAGCTGGATCGAGGCTATGCTGTTTTCCCATAAGCCACGGACCGAGGAATTCGAGGCCGCCGCGCTGCCGCACATGAATGATATCTACCGCACCGCGGCGCGCCTCCTGGGTGGCACGACGGGCGTTGACGACGTCGTGCAGGACGTCTACCTCCAGGCCTGGAAGTCATTTAGCCAGTTCGAGTTGGGGACAAATTGCCGGGCCTGGCTTTTCAAAATCCTGTTCCATACCATGCATCACTACCGCCGCAAGTGGCTCAACCTGCGGATGGTGAAGGAAAATGAGGAAATCCTGGAACATGCCGTGGCCTACAGCCCGCCCCTGCCCGAGAACATCACCGACGAGGAGATGTTGGAGGTCCTGGAGCAGGTCCCGCAGGACTTCCGGGCAGTCGTAATCCTCGTTGACGTGGAGGAGTTTTCGTATAAGGAAGCGGCGGGCATCCTGAACGTGCCGGTCGGGACCGTTATGTCGCGCCTCAGCCGCGGCCGGCGGCTCTTGCGGGACCATTTGGCGGAAATGGCGCAGTCATACGGGATCCGTGGAGCGAGCGAAGGAAAAGGAAAAAGCGCATGAACCGGACACAATTTGGAGAGGGCGCCTGCGACAAGACCCGGCGATACCTGGACTCCTACATCAGTAATGAGCTGCTTGTCGAGACCAACCACGAAGTGCTGCGTCACGTCGAGAACTGCGCCGCCTGTTCCGCCGAACTGGAGTCCCGGGTGAAGCTCCGGTCCCGCCTGAAAGCCGCCGTCAAGAGCCAGCCCGTTCCGCCGGACTTGCAGGTTCGCATCCGCGAGCGCGTTCGCCGTCCGGCCGCAAATACCTGGTTTTCAGCCGATTGGAGCCGTTGGGCCGTAGGCGCCGCCGCCAGCCTGCTGGTCTGCGCCGGTATCTGGTGGAACTACTCGCGTGAAATCGTGCCCGCCATTGGGGACCGCCCGGCCCAAAATGCTTACATCCAGAAGATCTCGTCGAGCCTGGCCGCAGTCCTCAAAGTGGGGCTCGGCGATCATGTGCACTGCGCGGTTTTCCGCAAGTATCCCCAGCAGCCTCCGACAGTCGAGCACATGGAATCCGATCTCGGGCCGTCATTCAAAGGACTCTTGCCGGTCGTGCGGGCTGCGGTCCCCGACGGCTATCGCATCGTCATGGGCCATCAATGCACCTACTTAGGTCGCAAATTCGTCCACCTGACGCTGGAGAAGAACGGCGAGCTGCTGTCGCTCGTCATCGCCCGAAAGAATTCCGGCGAAACCCTCGAAGGACTGGCGCCATCCACCCATCCCTCGGACATTCCGATCTACCAATCGTCTGCCGGCCGCTACCAGATTGCCGGATTTGACGCAGGTAACTTCCTGGCTTACATCGTTTCTGACCTGAAGGGCAAAGCGAACCTCGACATCGCGGCCGCTCTCGCGCCTTCGGTGCACGAGTTCCTTCTGAAGGCATAGAGTAGATCCCGGCTCGACTGGCTCCGCCCCGGCCTCCCGCGTTGCCCGATTTCGCGCGCTGTCTGGAACCCATCGCCTGGACGGGCGCATCGCGAGCCTACGCCGCACCGCCGGGCACACCGGCGGCTAAAATGGTTGCGCATGCGGCTCCACTTGAAAACCATCAACGACGAACTCGCGCGGCTCGGATTCCATTCGGAGTTAGCCAAAGGCGACGGGTACTTCTACTTTCAGAGTGGCGAAGCGGCAGACTGGCTCGATACCAGCGTGAAAGCGCGGACCATCAATAGCCTGACCCTCAAGGAGGGGATAGCCGAGTTTCGACGCCTGAAGGAACTCAACGAGCGGATCCTCCGTTCGGCCAAAGGCGGCACTTCCAAGCGTCATCCTGCCTAACCCTACTCTCCTCAGGAGTACTGGTCTGAGTACTAGAACCCAGTGTCGGGACGGGTACAGCGGCCACCGTTCTAAAAACGTAGTTTTAGATTACAATACCTTTGGATCTGAATAACCCTTATAAGACTGCTTTGATCAACTTTCATTCCGGGTTCAGTCCAGTTCAAGTTGAGGAGTTCAAGATGCAGAGGCGAACCTTCCTGAAGAGCAGTATGGCTGGAACGGGGATGTTGATCCTCTCCAGAAGCCTGAATGCCGATGTCACCCTACCGACGGGGCGTATCAGTCCCACGTTCGCGAAATGGCAGGATCCCCTGACCCTTCCGCCGGTTCTCTATCCCCCGAATACGAGTGCCTACCCCGGGTACGACTATTACGAGGTGGCAGCTCAGGAATCGACCCACTACATGAGTAGGTGGCACGCGGACGAGGGCCGTGGAACGAAAATCTGGGGGTACGCTGGCTTAGGCCCAGGACTTCCCACCCTCGTAATCGGAAGGACGGATCCAACCCGCATGATCAGTGCGGGAAGGGGAGGATACCTGGGTGGCATTATCATCGCCCAACAGAATCACCCGGTCAAAGTACGCGTCGTGAACCAGTTGACCAGCAATCGCTTGCGGGATGGTCTGCCGTTGCAGCATCCCCTTCCGGTGGACTCGACGATCGCGGGCTATCCGAGTAAGTACGACATCAGCGGCGGCGACCAGCCGAATCGGATTGCCGTACATCTTCACGGCGGGCGGGTCAAGGCCAACAGCGACGGACATCCCCTCTCCTGGTTCGGGGCCGACGGCCACAAGATCGGGCAGTATTACGATACCAATCTGGTTCCGGACGGATTGCGAAACGCCTTCACTTACGAATATCCCAACAACCAGTCCTCTCGCTTGATGTGGTATCACGACCACGCTCAGTCCATCACCCGGCTCAACGCCTATGCCGGGCTGGCCAGCGCGTACCTGATGCGGGACGCCGCGGAGCAGGCGCTGGCGGCCGCGAAGAAGCTCCCCGAGTTCATCGAGACGTCCCTGTTGGGTGGCCGCGTGCCGGCCGAGATCCCGCTCGTATTGCAGGAGAAGTCCTTCAATGCGGATGGAAGCCTGTACTACCACTCGGTGTATGCCCCCAATTTCTGGGACCTGGCCCCGAACTGCCCCACGCCGCCTGTACCGTCGTGCATACCGGAGTTTTTTGGCGACACCTCGGTTGTGAACGGAACGATCTGGCCGTATTGCGAATTGCGCCAGCAGATCTATCGTTTCCGCATCCTTAATGGCAGCCAGGCGAGGGCCTACCGTCTGAAACTCGCGTGGGATAACGGATCTGGAGCGCCCAACCTGACGTCGACCACGGGCCTGCCGGTCATGGTGCAGATCGGAACCGAAGCTGGATTCCTGCCCGCCCCGGTCCGCCTGACTGGCGCTCCCCTGACCCTCGCCCCCGGCGAACGCGCGGACGTGTTGATCGACTTCTCCAAAGTCCCGGTGGACGGCAAGCTGATTCTCTTCAGTCAGGCGCCCGCTCCATTTCCGAGCGGCGACCCGAATAACGATTTCATCGACGATTCCGGTTTCAGCGCACCCGGTCTCCTCGTACAGTTCCGGATCACCGGCGCCACTCCCACGCAGACCGGCCTCACCATGCCGACTACCCTGCCCGCGGTGACGAAGCTTTCGGCCTCTGCCGCCAAAAAGCTCCGCGACATCACGTTGAACGAGGGCTTCGACGATTTTGGACGGCTCACCCAATACCTCGGAACCTTCGAACCCACCAACCTGTCCAAATCCAACCTGCTCGATACCAAGACCGGAGGCTTCGGCAGGGCATTCCTTGCCGAACCGGGGGAAGAACACGCGGGCTACCCGGTCGTGACGGAGAAAGTAAAGAACGGCGACACCGAAATCTGGACCATCGCCAATCTTACCGGGGACACACATCCCATCCATTTCCATCTCGCCAACGTGCAGATCCTTTCACGGCAGGCTTTCGACGTGAACTACTTCGCCAACCGCGCCACAGCGGGCCAGGTCCGCTACCTGGGAGCGGCCCTGCCCCCGGATCCGAATGAAGCCGGGTGGAAGGAGACGGTGCGGATGAACCCGGGCCAGATCACCAAGGTAATTATGAAGTTCGAGGAGAGTTCCGACTACGTCGGAGGCACCTACGTCTGGCACTGCCACATCCTGGAACACGAAGAGCACGACATGATGCGCGAGCTCGATTTGTCGTAACGGCGCGCTGCAATCCAAGTTCATTCGATGGAGTCATTCTAATGTTGAAATTACAGCGAATCTCGGGGCTCCGCTCACTGGCGCCGCTGCTGCTTCTGGTGGCCTCCCTGCCCCTTCAGGCGACAACCGTCACCCAAATCCTGCAGCGAACAAACAGCGAAGCCTGGACCGACACGACGCAACTGCCGTTCCGCGGGGTTGTACCCGGATCGGTGCTGAATTCGGTTACTTTGAGAGTCAACCTCTTCGCCCTTCCGGAAGTTCAGGATTTTGGCGTGACCTTCACCCCTGAAACGGGCAATGATGCCTATCTCGCGAATTTCATAGTCAACTACCAACTGACCGGTCCGTTCACTTCCACGGATCCTTTCGGCTGGGACTTTCAGGGCGGCTGGAGTTGCAGTGGCGGAAACTGCGCCTGGCAGGCGGCCGGGGATTTCGCGCCGGATGGACTCTGGCATCTGAATTCCGAAAGCTGGCCCGGCCTCGGGTTTATGGATGAACAGGTTCTTACCACCGGCTTCTCGCCGTTCATCGGGTGGGGGCCAGTAAACTTCACCCTGTCCATGCCGGTTACTGAGGGTGCTCCGGACGTCTTAGGTACCGTGGGCTCCATCGGCAGTCGGAGCGTGATCAGCCGGTTCTACGGCAACGTCCAGCTCGAATACGAAGGCGACTTCCGCCTTGCCGTTCCGGAACCGTCCGGTTGGCTCCTCGCAATCTCGGGCATCGGTCTGGCCGGCCTGCTGCGTAGGTATGCAAAGCACCTGGCCCGACTCTGAAAGCCAATGATGTTGATGAGATCCACGACGCTGGCGATCATCCTCATAGGGTTGGCTGCTTGCAGTGGCACGGGCTGCCGTAGTGAGCAAGGCTCGGCGCCTCCCGCAAACCAGCGGAAGGTCCTCTACTATGTGTGCCCGATGCATCCCGCTTCGAAGTCCGATAAACCCGGTAAGGCGCCGTGTTGCGGCATGGCTTATGAGCCCGTCTATGCCGGCGCCGCGCCGGCCGGCGCTCTGGAAATCACTCCCGCGAAACAGCAGTTAATCGGCGTCCAGTTCGAGCCCGTGGAGCTCACCGCCGGTACCGAAATCGTCCGGGCTGTGGCCCGGGTCGGATATGACCAGAAGGAGTTTCTTCTGATCGCCGATGTGATGGAGCACGAGGCAGGTAAAATCCGATTAGGCCAGGCCGCGGTTGTCTGGCGTCCCAGCGAAACCTCCCGCCGATTCTCGACCCGCGTGGATTACATTTATCCGCGCCTGGATTCCGTGACTCGCACCCTCAAAGTCCGCTTGAATGGCGGGGAGACGGGTCTCGGGATTCTCCCGGAAAGCTACATGAATGCCGAATTCCACATCTCCGGACCCCCTGCTTTAAGCGTCTCCGCGGACGCTGTTCTGGACACCGGCACCCGCCAGCAGGTCTTCGTGAAACGCGAGGAAGGCGTGCTCGAACCCCGGCTGATCGTGACCGGCCGCCGCCTGGCCGGCAATCGCGTGGAAGTACTCGCGGGATTGAAGCGCGGGGACAACGTGGTGACTTCGGCGAACTTCCTGATCGATTCGGAAAGCCGGACCCGTGGCCTTACCCCACAACCCCTGGCCACGCCTATGCGTCCGGCCGCCGCAGCGTCAATCTCCCAACCCGTTGCCATGGCCGCGCCTTCACGGTTCGTTGGCGCCGCTCGGAATCGAAGCTCCGCCCGTCACATCGACCCCGTCTGCGGCAAAGAAATCGAGGAGATGCAGGCAGTCGCCCGCACGGTGGAATACCGTGGACAGGTCATGTATTTCTGCTCCGACGAGTGCCGTAAACAGTTCGCGGTCAACCCGGAGCTCTATGGACAGAGACTCCTGGGTCCCGCCATGCCTGCGGAAACCGCTCCTGGATTCGAAGTCGTGGGTCCGCCGCAAAACCACTCCATGCCGATCTCGAAATGAAGGCGCTGCATGATCGGCCGCATTATTGAATTCTCGGCGCGCAACCCCCTGATTGTCATCCTCCTGACGATTGGCGCCCTCGCGGGCGGCTGGTGGTGCCTCGAACGCGTGCCTCTCGACGCTATTCCCGATCTGAGCGATACCCAGGTGATCGTCGCCTCCCGCTGGGACCGCAGTCCCGACATCATGGAGGATCAGGTCACCTACCCGATCGTGACCGCGATGATGGGCGCGCCGCGCGTCAAAGCCGTGCGAGGGTTCTCGGACTTCGGGTATTCCTACGTCTACATCATCTTTGAAGAAGGTACGGAGCTCTATTGGGCGCGCTCCCGGACTCTCGAATACCTCTCTTCCACGCTTCCCCGGCTGCCGCAGGGCGTAAGTACAGAGCTCGGTCCTGACGCGACGGGAGTCGGCTGGGTCTTTCAATATGCGCTGGTGGATCCCACCGGAAAACACAGCTTGGCCGACCTGCGCAGTTACCAGGACTGGTATCTGCGCTATTACCTGAAATCGGTCCCCGGTGTGGCGGATGTCGCGCCCATCGGGGGGTTCGTGAGACAGTATCAGGTCAATGTCGATCCCTTCCAGCTACAGGCCTATTCCATTCCCCTGGAGAAGGTCGTGGATGTGGTCCGCAAGGGAAACAACGACGTAGGCGGACGCCTCGTGGAGTTCACAGGAGCCGAGTACATGGTTCGCGGCCGGGGGTACGTCCGCAATGCCGAAGACATCGGCAATCTCGTGCTGTCCTCCTACCAGGGAGTGCCCGTCCGTGTAAGCGATGTCGGCGCCGTCACGCTAGGCCCCGATCTTCGCCGCGGCGTCGCGGATCTCGATGGCAAGGGCGACGTCGTCTCCGGCATCGTCATCATGCGGCAGGGCGAAAATGCGCTCCAGGTTATTCAACGAGTCAAGCAGAAGCTCGAGGAGATCGAGCCGGGTCTGCCCGCCGGCGTCCGGCTGATCACCGCCTATGACCGCTCGGAACTGATTCTCAGTGCCATCCGCAATCTAAAGATCACCCTGGCCGAGGAACTGCTCGTCGTATGCGCCATCATCCTCATCTTTCTATGGCACTTCCCCAGCGCGGTGATCCCGATCCTCACTATCCCGATTGCTGTGATCGTTTCCTTTATTCCGATGAAAGCTCTCGGAATCTCCTCGAACGTTATGTCGCTGGGCGGCATCGCGATCGCGGTCGGGGCGCTGGTGGATGCCGCGATCGTCGTGGTCGAACAGACCCACAAAAAGCTGGACGAATGGCAGCAGAACGGCCGCCCTGGCAGCTACGCCGAAGTGGTCATTGGGGCAGTCAAGGAGGTCGGAGGCGCCAGCTTTTACGCCCTGCTCGTGATCGGCGTCAGCTTTACTCCGGTGCTCGCTCTCGAAGCGCAGGAGGGCCGGCTCTTCAAGCCCCTGGCCTACACCAAGAATCTCTCGATGATCGTGGCAGCCATTCTTGCGGTTACGCTCGACCCCGCTCTCCGGCTTCTCTTCACGCACGCACGGAATTTCCGGTTCCGGCCTGTTTGGTTATGCCGCGCAGCCAATGCCCTCGTGGTCGGCACGATTCACAGCGAAGACCGGCACCCCATCAGCCGTCTGCTCATCTCGGCGTATCGGCCGGTATGCCTTTGGACCCTGCGCCATCCCCGCCTCGTTCTCGGCAGCGCCGTGACGCTGTTGCTGATCTCGATCCCGCCGTTCCTGAAGCTGGGCAGTGAATTCATGCCGCCGCTCGACGAGCAGGCTCTGTTCTACATGCCATCCACTGCTCCGGGAATCTCGGTTGCCGAGGCGCAGCGGCTGCTGCAACTCCAGGACAAGATCATCTCCGGCGTTCCTGAAGTAGAGCGTGTGATGGGCAAAGCCGGACGTGCCGAGACGTCCACCGACCCCGCGCCGCTCTCTATGATGGAGACGATTATCCAGCTCAAGCCGAAGACCGAGTGGCGCAAAGTGTCCACCTGGTACTCCTCCTGGGCGCCCCCGTTCCTCTGCTCCGTATTGCGCCACATCACGCCCGACCACATCTCAACCGAGCGGCTCATCGAAGAGCTGAACGATGCCGCTCGCATCCCTGGCGTCACCAACGCCTGGACCATGCCGATCCGCGCCCGCATCGATATGCTGACCACCAACGTCCGCACACCGGTTGGCATCAAAGTCTCGGGCGCCGACATTCAGACGATCGAAGACATCTCGATCCGGATCGAATCCCTGATCAAGGCTGTGCGGGGCACCCGTTCCGCGTATGCCGAACGGGCCGCCGGGGGTTACTTTCTGGACGTGAGCTGGAATCGGGAGCAGATGGCACGGTTCGGAGTGGACCTGGAGAAGGTGCAGACCGTGCTCGCAAGCGGAGTGGGTGGCGAAAACGTCACAACCACAGTGGAAGGCCGCGAACGATATCCCGTAAACGTGCGGTTCATGCGCGACGCGCGCAGCGATATCGAATCGCTCCGGCGCATCCCCGTCGTGACCACCGAGGGCGCTCAAATTCCGATCGCCTCCCTTGCCGACATCCGGCTGAGCACCGGTCCCTCCATGCTACGCGATGAGAACGGACTCCTGACTGGATACGTGTCCGTGGACGTGGCCGGCCGCGACCTTGGCGGCTACGTGGAAGAAGCTCGCCGCGTGGTCGCGGAGAAGATCAAGACGCCGCCCGGCTATTCGATCCAATGGAGCGGACAATACGAGGCGTTGGCGCGCGTCCGCGAGCGGCTGAAGTCCGTCGTGCCGTTGACTCTCTTTCTGATCTTCGTGCTGCTTTACCTGAATACCCGGTCCACTTTCAAGACGATCGTGATTCTGCTGGCCGTCCCCTTCTCGGCGGTTGGCGCAGTCTGGCTTCTCTATCTGTTGGGCTACAACATGAGCGCCGGAGTATGGGTCGGACTCATCGCCCTGCTCGGTGTGGACGCCGGGACAGGAGTCTTCATGCTGCTCTATCTGGATCTGTCCTACGAGCAGGCGCGCCGCGAGGGCAGGCTGGGGAGTCTGGCCGAACTTCGGGAAGCCGTAGTCCATGGGGCCGTAAAGCGGATTCGTCCCAAGTTCATGACCGTAGCGACCACGTTCGTGGCCCTGGTGCCGATCCTCTGGTCCACCGGAGTCGGGTCCGATGTGATGAAGCGGATAGCCGCTCCGATGGTCGGCGGCATCCTGACGTCATTCCTGCTGGAGTTGCTGGTGTACCCGGTCATTTACGAAAGGTGGAAATGGCGGCGTGAGATCTGCCTGCGGCCGGGCTGCCGATAGCCTTCGCCCTTCATGCGGGAACACTCTCCATCTCCGTCTCTTCCGCCCCTTCTTTGACACGCTCGCCGCTTTGCTGTAAGAGTTTGGCAACCACACCAGTCCATCCCGTCTGGTGGCTGGCGCCCACTCCGGAGCCATTGTCTCCATGGAAGTACTCGTAGAACAGCACCAGGTCCCGCCAGTTCGGATCCTCGGCAAACAACCGGTTTTGCCCGTTTACCGGCCGCCTGCCATCCGGGCCCGTCAGGAAGATGCGAGTCATGCGCCGCGAGAGTTCGGCGGCCACTTCCCACAGCGTCATCATCTGCCCGGACCCGGTTGGACACTCGACCCGAAATCCGTCGCCCAGGTAATGATGAAACTTCTGCAGCGATTCAATAAGCAGGAAATTCACTGGGAACCAGATGGGACCTCGCCAGTTGGAATTCCCTCCGAATAGTCCGGTCGAAGATTCGCCAGGTTCGTAGTCCACACGATACTCGTTTCCGTCGGCGCGCAGAATGTAAGGCTGATCGCGATGAATCCGGGATACCGCCCGGATGCCATAGGGCGAAAGAAACTCGCGCTCATCCAGCATCACCCGTAGAATCCGCCGCAACTGCTCTGCATCCACAATCGAGAGGAGCCGCCGTTCGCCCTCGCCCGGCTGCTGCATGCAGGCAACATTGTGGGTGAGGTCCTGGCGATGTTCGATGAACCATTTGAGCCGGCGCTTGAACCCGGGCAGCCGGTCACAAATCTTGGGTTCCAGGGTCTCCACCGCGAACAGGGGAATCAGGCCGACCATCGATCGTACCTTCAGGGGCAGGTGCCCTCCGTCCGGCATGTGCAGAACATCGTAGTAGAAGCCGTCCTCCTCGTTCCACATGCCGGCGCTGTCACTGCCCAGATGGTTGATGGCGGTTGCGATGTAGAGGAAATGCTCCCAGAACTTGCTGGCCACATCCTCGTACGCCGCGTCCTCGCTCGCCAGTTCCATCGCTATGGCTAGCATGTTCAGGCAGTACATCGCCATCCAGCCGGTGCCGTCCGCCTGCTCGATATGGCCGCCCGTCGGTAACGGAGCGCTGCGATCGAAGCACCCGATATTGTCCAGCCCCAGAAATCCGCCCTGGAATACGTTTCGGCCCTCGCTGTCCTTGCGGTTCACCCACCATGTGAAATTCAGTAGCAGCTTCTGGAAGATGCGCGCCAGGAATTCCCGATCGCCCCTCCCGCGGCGCTTCTTGTCGATCTTGTAAACCCGCCAGGCCGCCCATGCGTGGACCGGCGGGTTGACGTCCCCCATCGCCCACTCGTAGGCGGGAAGCTGCCCGTTGGGGTGCATGTACCATTCACGGGTCATCAGAAGAAGCTGTTGTTTGGCGAATTCACTGTCCACTAAAGCCAGAGGCACGCAATGAAACGCCAGGTCCCAGGCTGCGTACCAGGGATACTCCCATTTGTCCGGCATGGAAATGACATCGGCATTGTAAAGGTGTGACCACTCGCGGTTCCTGCCGCCGAGCCGTTCCGGGGGCGGTGGAGGCGTGGCCGGATCGCCCTTCAGCCAATCGCGAACCACATAATGATAAAACTGCTTCGACCAAAGCATCCCGGCAAGCGCCTGCCGCATCACGTTGCGGGAATCCTGCGGCAGGTCCGGTGGAATTACGGTTGCGTAGAATTCATCGGCGTCGCGAATGCGTTGCGCAAAAATGCCGTCGAACGCTGAGCCGAATGTCTCACGGCCCTCACCGGACCGGGACAGCCGCAGCCTTACGGTCCCGGTTTCCCCCGCCTCCAACGAAAGGATATAACGGGCCGCCGCCTTGGTTCCGGTTCGGGCCGGGTTCACGGCGGTGGCGGTGCCATGGACGACGTAGTCGTGAAAGCCGTCTTTCACAAACGGTCCCGCGTTAGGCGCCCCGAACAGACGCTCCAGGTTCGATTCGTTTTCGGTGAACAGCAGCTCCGGGTCGCCCTCGCATTCCAGGCGATGGCGGCCCATTTCCGGATGCTCCAGTTCGATGCCGCCGGCTTCCCGGAGTACGGGGCGGCTCCCGTTCTGCTCGCCCCATGACCAGGTATTCCGGAACCACACCGTGGGCAGCAGGTCGATTGTCGATCTCTCCGGGCCACGATTGGTCACCGAGATGCGGATCAGGATATCCTCGGGATCGTTCTTGGCATATTCGACAGTGACATCGAAGTACCGGTTCTCCGCGAATACTCCTGTGTCCGTGAGCTCGAATTCCGGGCTGTGTTTGTCGCGGCGCCGGTTTTCTTCGACCAATCGGCCATAAGGAAATGCCTCCTGCGGATACTTGTACAAATATTTCATGTACGAGTGTGTCGGCGTGCTGTCGAGGTAGAAGTAGCACTCCTTCACGTCCTCGCCGTGATTACCTTCATTGCCAGTGAGGCCGAATAGCCGCTCTTTCAGGATCGGGTCGCGGCGGTTCCACATGGATACGGCAAAACAGATGTGCTGGTGCCGGTCGCATATGCCGGCGATCCCGTCCTCGTTCCACCGGTAAGCTCGCGAGCGGGCCTGGTCGTGCGAAAAATACTCCCAGGCGTCGCCGTGCGGACTGTAGTCCTCCCGGACGGTTCCCCAGGCGCGCTCGCTCAGATATGGTCCCCATCGTTGCCAATGGGCTTCTCTGCTCCGAGCCTGCTCGAGCCGGAGCTCTTCGGACGTCAAAGGTGTAAAACTGGTTTTTCTGTCCACAGTGTTAACAAAAGACGCGATCGAAGTGGATTATTCCCAGAGCTCGCGGATTCTCGTGGAGCTAGCGGAATCGGGCCGATCCTAGAACTGCTAGTACTTAATTTCCACAAATTTACAGTGTTTTCCCCGGCCTTTCAAGGCGTCCGCGTATATCATCGTTGACGCGAGGCACCCCTTTACACTGAACAACACCGGAAATGTGTGTTTATACAGAGAACTGAGGATTGAGAACGTCTTTATGAATCATTACGGCGTAGCGACTTTGGTCGATTTCGCGAGGCAACTCGCGCCCGAAGAAGTGGCTGCGGCCATCCAGTCCCACTTGGCGACCGGATGCCCGAAGTGCTCGGATGTTTATCATTTCCTGCACCGGGTGGGCGGCGTTTGCCGCCGTGCGCAGGCCGTATCCGTTCCCGATGCGGCGCTCCGCAATGCATACGCTATTCTTCCCGCCGGCTTCGTGCCCCAGCCGGGCAGAGCCCGACGAATTGCCGCGCAACTGATTTTCGACAGCTTTCTGGAACCGGCTCCCGCCGGGCTTCGCTCCTCGTGGCAGGTCGGATGGCAGGCCCTTTACCGCGCGGGCGATTGCTCGCTGGACCTCCGGATTGAACCGGAGTTGCATTCCTCTCGCGCGGCTATGATGGGCCAGATATCCAACCATGTTGCGCCGGATGTCCGGATGGCTGACATTCCCGTAAGGGTGAAGACTGGCCGTTTGGTCCTGGCGGAGGCCCGCAGTAATCAATTCGGCGAATTTCAAATGGAGTATGAGCAGCAAAACCGGCTCCACCTTTGCGTCTATCTGGAGGGTGGCGCCCGGTACATTCAGGTGCCCCTTAAGCGATTTGCCACGGGTGCGGGCAAGGCAGACCGGGTAAACCTCGGCGGAACCAAGATGGAAACGGATTCTTCGAATTAATTCCAGGAAAAGGTCGCACATGCATATTAAATCTTCTATTCGAGCGATTCTTCTTGTCCTGGTCCTGGGCTTGCCGGCGTTCGCCGACAAGTACTTGCTCCGGCTTGCTCCCGGTGTTACGGCCACGACAATCAGCAATCAATTTGCTTCCTACGGTGTGAAGGTTACCGCCAACCTCTCAGGCTCCGCAAACGGCCTCTGCGCGGTCACGGTGCCGGACGGTGCCATCTCTTCGTTCGTTTTGCAGGCCCTTCGCGCGAGCGGCCTCGTGCAGTCATCTGAGCACGACGATCCAGTGGGCTTGCCGGTCAAGCGCACCAACACTCCGGCCTCTCATCCCGCGGTTCCCAATCTGCCCAATCAGAAGAGATTCCTGAGCTACTTCGGCAGTATGGTCTGGAGTTCCTTCCTGGACCAGCCCGTTACGAGCATCATCGATTTGAACGATGCCCAAAAACGCGCCTCGGGCGTAGGCGTGATTGCGGAAATTGACACGGGAGTGGATCCGAACCATCCGGCCCTCATGGGGGCCATTACGGCCGGATACGATTTTACGCGGAACATTGCGGGTGGCAACGAGACAGCCGACCTGAACCAGGACACGACTCCGATCCTCGATCAGGACACTACCCCAATCCTCGATAACGATTCGACTATCGTCTTGAACCAGGATACGACTCCGATCCTGGACCAGGACACGACACCGATCATCGATAACCGCCTGCCGGTTGCCTACGGTCACGGTACGATGGTGGCCGGCATGATTCACCTCGTCGCGCCGACCGCCAAAATCATGCCGCTGAAAGCCTTCGATGCGAATGGCGCGACCACTATTTCGCAGATCGTAGCGGCGATTTACTGGGCGGTGGATCACGGCGCGAACGTGATCAACATGAGCTTCAGTACCCCGCAGTCTTCGCCGGAACTGCAGAATGCCCTGGCATTTGCCATTGCGCACAATGTGGTCTGTGTCGCCTCGGTTGGCAATGACGCCCAGACGAACCCCGTTTATCCTGCGGCGTACGACTCAGTCGTCGGCGTGGCATCCACTACCAATGATGACAAACGCAGTTCCTTCTCCGATTTCGGTTCATTTGTGAATCTTGCGGCGCCCGGGGAGGCCGTGATCCTGCCCTACCCGAAGAACCGCTATGCGATGGCGTGGGGTACTTCTTTCAGTGCACCGCAAGTTGCCGCCGCCGCCGCTTTGGCGAGGCAAATCCGTCCGTTCATGAGCGTTAGTGGAGTCATTAAGGCTCTCGGTCATGGCGACAGGATATTCGCAAACGGGATGGGCTCAGGACGCCTCGATCTGAAAGAGATGATCGAGTACCTCCTCGACGACTGAGGGTTGTTAACCTTCCTGTACAATAGGGTCACGAGCTAAGGGCCGGGCGAGGACGCCCGGCCCCGGTTTTTTTTACCAATCCGTTTCCGCACAGTACTGCCCAGTGCCACCCCACGACAAAAAGCAATTTCCCCTTATATCTACTCCCACTCGATAACACCCCTTAGGTTTAGATCGGTGCTTCGGTAGAAAGAGTTGTCGGAAGAAAAATGGGATACGCGATGACGCACTTCAGTCTGGGGGAATGGATCGATATGGCGCGTGGCCTGGTCGCGGAAGATCAGGGTAACCGCATGCAGGCCCATCTCACCAGCGGCTGCGCAAGATGCAGCCACAACTTTGAATTCCTGGGGAAACTGACCGTTACATGCCGGAGCCTGGCCTCAGGGCGCGCTCCGGAGCATCTCACGCGGAGTGCCAAGTCCCTATTTCCGGCATCTCGTGAAGCGGGCCCGGTAAAACGTCTCTTGGCGAGGCTGGTTTTCGACAGTTGGCTCGAAACGGCGCCCGCCGGCACACGGTCGAGTTGGCAAACTGGCTGGCAGGGACTCTACCGGGCGGGCGATTGCTCCCTCGATTTACGGATCGAACCCGAACTGCACTCTTCCAGGGCCGCTGTGATCGGCCAGATCTCCAACCACCTGCTTCCAGCCCACAAGATGTCCGGCCTTCCAGTCCGGCTGAAATCGGGCGGCCTGGTGGTGGCGGAAACCCGCAGCAACCAATTCGGTGAGTTTCAGCTCGAGTACGAACAACAGAGCCGTCTGCAGCTTTGCGTCTACCTGCACGAAGGTTCGCGCTGCTTTCAGGTACCGCTGAAGAAGTTCAAGGCCGAGAAGCCGGCAGTCCGTCAGCTGAACCCCGGTCCAACCAAGGCAAGAAAGCAGGGGGGTACCGATGAACTGCAATGAACCATATCCCGCCCGAGCCCCCGTTTCAGCCGAGCGCAAGCTCCTGCGAGACATCGATCGCCACCCTTCACCACCAGTCTGGTTCGCCGTGTTGGTTGCCTCTTGCTGCCGGGCGGCGGGACAACAAGGTATACACCCGATCCACTGGACGTTCGACTCCGGCCGCGCTCTGTATACGAATCCGGGGCTGTTTCCAGAACGGATCGAAGAGTTAGGCGTCCAACTGGATGGTGGTGATACTCTATCGGTCTCTTGGAGGCCGGGAGATACAGCCTTTACCCTAGAGACTTCGGTCGAACTCGAGCATGTCGCATAAGTACTGGCAGTTCCGGCCCTTCTCTGTCCGGAAAATAACGTCCACCCTATATCTAGACATGCCGCCGCATTCCCTTGATACATGAACGCCAAGGACGATACCCATGACAGCCAACTCCAAGAGCGAGTTTGAACTTGCAGGAATCCGAGGGCTAACGCCCGGGGTGCAGCAGCCTAACTATGGGACGCCTATCTGGTTCTCCGCTCTGATTGGCGCTCACTGCCAGGCTCTGGTCAATGGCGAGCCGCACACCGTGCGTTGGAATTGTGTTTCCGGCCGGGCTCACTATACCAACTTCGGCCCGGACCCCGAAATCATTCAGCCTCTCGGCATCCGCCTCCAGGGTGGCCACACACTCGCCGTAAGCTGGAATCCGGGAGAAACCGGATACTCCATGGAGATATTCCGGGCACTCGATTACCTCGTCTAGTTCTTTGGCTTCTCCAGGCGATCGAGTCTCGATTTCAATTCCGCGTTTTCTTTCTCCAACTGCGTTATTCGACTCTTCAGCTGCGCCGCTTCCCCTGGCTCGGCCCGCAGGATCTCGATGGCGCCGCGCGCCGCCCGCACGATATTCGGAAGCCCTTCATTCTGGACTAATTTTTCAAGTGGGCCAATAGCGGCGATATCCCTCCTCTGCCGCAGTGCGGAGATGGCGATGATGCGGTCGGTCTTGTCCGGGTCCTGTAGCGCCTGAATCAAACGGTCCCGAACAGTGTCGTTACTCTTCCCCAAGTTCCCCAGCGCGCTGAGCGCTGATTGCCGGACGCGGTCCTCGGTGTCGTGACTCAGCTCCAGCACAGTGGGAAATGCGGCATTGTCCCCTGCCAGTTCCATCGCCTGGATCGCTGCCGCGCGCATCTGCTGGTGGGGCGAATCCATCCGAAGAAAGGGCTTCAGGATCTCCACTGCCTTGTCCGGTTTAAGCCGTCCTGCGGATACCAGCGCGGACTGCCGGACCGCAAAACTGGTATCCCGCCCCGCGACCTCCAGCAGCCGGGCGATCGTGGACGCATCGCGCTCCATCCGTCCCAGTTCGCCCGCCGCCGCTGACCGTACCTGGGAGTCTGAATCATTCAGCATCTGGAGGAGCGCCGCGCGTGCCGCACTTCCCTTGATGCGGCCCAGGCTGGCCGAAGCGTCGATCCGCACGCCGTAGAATCGGTCCGCAGTGCCGGCGCGCGCCAGCGCTGGAACCACTTCGGGCTCGGTCATGGCCCCGAGCGCCGCGGCCGCCTCGACGCGGTTGAGCGCCCGGGCTGAGTGCTCGAGCTGCCAGATCCACTCGGCGGCCGGCTTGTGAAACGTGAGCCGCTTCAGGATGACATCGCGCGGATCGAACAATACGGTCCGCGGCCGGGCCTGCAAATGGAATTGGAAATCCTCGGATTCTTTGCTGACGAAAATCCTAAGGCTCTCCGTGCCGCCGTCGCCCAGGGCTTCCAATTCGATGGGTACACGGAACGGCGCCGGCTTCCCGTCCACCTGCTGGGTCTGCTTCACCGACACCCGAAGAGACTGCCCTTTGTCGTCGTAATTCCAGGAGACGTCGAATGCGGGATGCCCCGGCTTGTAGACGTATTGATCGAAAAGCCACTCCAGGTCCTGGCCGGTAGATTCGGCGATGGCTTCGACGAAGTCGCTGGTGGTCGCGTTCCGATAGCTGAACTTTTTCGTGTAGTGCTGGATTGCCTTCCAGAAGCGCGGGTCGCCGAGCTGTTCCCGCACCATGTGAACCGTCCAGCCGCCTTTGTTGTAGATGAAGCCGTACGCGTTTTCATCCTGCCCGTTCTGCGGCACCACCGAGTAGCGCAATCCCGAGTTGACGATGCCACGGGCCGCGCGGAGTTCGTTCCAGTCGAATGCGTCGCGTCCGTCGGCATGCTCGAGCCACAAAGCTGCGAAATACGTGGCAAAGCCCTCGTTCAACCACGCGTGCCGCCAATCCGTGCAGGTCACCAGATCGCCGAACCACTGGTGAACCATCTCATGCGAGATCAATCCATCGACTCCCGCCCGCCGGTCTTCGAACTCCCGTTCCTCCATCAGGGTGTTGGCGCCGAGCGTAGTCGCGCTGGTGTTTTCCATCCCTCCGCCGAAAGTGTCCACGGCAGCTTGCGCGTACTTGGCCCAGGGATACGGAGCGATATTCGCTGAGAAGAACTCGAGCATAGGGATGGTGCGATCGAAGGTACGCGAAATATCCCCGGCCCTTCCGCGCGGGACATAGTATTCCACCGGCACTTTCCAGTTGGCCGAGCGCTTGTCGAATTCACCGGCCACCAGCGAGATGAGGTAAGTGGACATCGGCTGGTCCTGAAGCCAGTGGAAAGTGCGGGCGCCTGCGCCGCCGGTTCCCGTGGTGCCCACCAGCTTTCCATTAGACAGCACCTCCCATCCGGCTGGGACTGTGACCAGCATTTCGGTAGTGGCCTTGTCGTTAGGAAAGTCGTACAGCGGAAACCAGTAGCGATTGTTGCCTCCGGCGGTATCTCCGTTGGCCCAGATCTGGCGCGGACGGTTGGGATGGTGGTCGTCGGGCAAAATAAAGAAGAGGCCGCGCTTTGGCTGCGCCTGGTAGCGGATGGCGACCTCGACCGGGGCGCCCGCGGCATACTGCCGGTCCATCGCAAGGACGAGTTGGTTGTCCGCCGTGCGAAACTGGATCGGGCGGCCGGCCACGGTCACGCTATCGATCTGGAGTCCGGAGGAGTCGAGCGTAACTTCCCGCAGGTCTCCGGAGAGGGGCGCGAAGCGAAGCGTCGCTGTGCCCAGCACTTTTCTCGCGGGCAGGTCGAACGCGAGCTCCAGCTTCAGGTGCTGGAGATCGAAATCGCGGCTGCGGGCGTAAGAAGGTTTTTCGTTAAAGGGATTCTGCGCGAATACTGCGGAAGCAAGCAGGAGGAGAATCGCCGGTCGCATGATTATCGCGATTGTAACGCGACCGGCCGATCCGAGTTTTATGGGTAACAGCTACAGCTTGACCTGCGGGATGCGGGCCTCCGCCGCCGGCAAGGCCGGGAACTCGGTGTAGGGCGCCGCTTGGTACCAGTAGCCCACGGAGAAAAAATTGTCGCCACGATCGTTGGCGTGGCCGTGCTCCATGGTGTGCTTCAGGTAGCGCTCGAAGGTTACGGGATTGTCGCCATGCCAGCGGTAGCAGCAGTAACGGCCGCCGGTACGCTCCGGGTTCACAATCAGCGGAGCGCCGTACATGGAGTGGCCGAACGGAATGGCGCCGTCGCGCCCGCCGAAATTCCAGCTCCCCAAAAAATAGTCCTCCGACCCAGTCCCCACGATGGCGGGCTTGCTTTCATCGTCGATGAAAATCATTTCGTCGCCTTCGCCCCACCAGCCGTTGGCGTTCTGCACGACACCCAGGGTGCAGCCCATCAGGTGACCGCGGCCGCGCGTCTCCAGGTAAATGTGATTGGATTTGCCGTCGGGATTGAGCTTCTGCCCGCCCTGCGCCGGCACCGGCACGCACGGGGAATCCTGGCGATACTGCGCGTGGAAGTAGAGGGCATCGTCCGGGAGCGCCGGGACCGTCATGTAATCGATGTTGGAATAGAAAGAGCCGACCTCCTGCTTACCGTCGTTGGTGACCGTGAAGCGGGCCGAGCGCTTGTAGGGCATCACAAAGTAGCAGTTGAGCGACTTACCGGGCGAGCAGGCCAGGTACTCGGATTGATAGATGAAGTACGAGTTGAGATTGAGGCCGAAGAAATCCCCCACCGGTACCTCGACGCTGGGCTTGGCATTGCCGTCCCAGTAGCCGCGCAGAACCAACTCCTTGAGATGATCGCCGCTGCGCGCCGAGATGGTGAACCAGATGTGTGTGATGATGCCCGGCCCCTGGGCGTTGAAGACCTCCAGGGTGCCGCCGGCGGGGATATTCCAGAAATCGCGGTTGCCACCGGTCTTATCGAAACTAGACTGTTTGAGGGACTTGTAATTCTGTGCCCGCGTATAGCGCGGCAGAAAAGAGGAGATCGAAGCCGCGGCCTGGGACTGCGCCTGCGCCTGCGCCGCGTCCGGCGCTGCGGCGGCCAGTCCCCCTGCGGCAAGCAATCGATTGAGGAAACCGCGCCGATCGTTGGTTGGAGTGCTCATCCTTCACCTCACTTGGAAAGGGCCTGGGCGATGGCTTTGCCAGCCAGCGGTCCCATCACCTGATAGCCTGCGGCGTTCGGGTGCAGCCCGTCATAGGTCAATTCGGCTTTGAAGAATCCCTTATCGTCGACCATCGCCGAGTAGTAGTCGAGATAGACCATGCCATTCTTGGAGCTGTAGTCCTGGAGCCACTGGTTCAGCGCTTTGATGCGGGCAGGAGGACGCGTCTCCGTCTGGGGACGATGGTAGTCGCAGACCGGCATTACTGCGGACATGATTACTTTGATGTTGTTGGCGCGAGCCATGTCTGCCATGGCCATCAGATTATTCTCAATGGTTTCGGTCGTGACTGGGCCGATATTGGATCCGATGTCGTTGGTGCCGGCGAGTATCACGACGGCTTTGGGCCTGAGGGCAATCACGTCCGGATAGAAGCGGAGCAGCATCTGCGCGGTCACTTGGCCGCTGATGCCGCGGTTGATGTAGGGCTTGCCTGGAAAGAACGGCGACATCACGCCAGGATTGTTGCTGCGTCCCCAACCGTCGGTGATGGAATCTCCCATGAAGACCACGCGCTCCTCGCCGGCGGCGGGGGGCTGGATTTTCTGATTGTCGGCGGCGTATCGGGCGGTGTTGCCGTAATCGTTGACGAGCTGAAAAATGCCGCGCAGAGAAGAAGGAACGGTGGGAGCCTGCGGCTGCTGGGCGGATGCCGCAACCGCGAAAACAAGCGCTACCGGGACTCGCATGGTAGCTATTGTATGGCAGGGCGGCTGCCGTCGCATGGAATCCGGCCTCGGCGCCCCTGGCCCGCGGCATCAACCCGCGTGCTAAGGCCGCCGATTCCGGAAAGGCGCCTAGAAAGTCAGCTTGGTCTTGGAGCCTTCGAGGTCCACTTCCTGCAGGCGTTCGACATCGCCGTCGCGGGTGGATTGCACACGCGTGGCGTCGAACTTCTTGTCGCCCTCTTCGACTTTCACTGGGGACGTGAAGGTCTTCTGGGTATCCACTTCGGTGAAGATCGCATTGGATCCTTCCACCTTCAATTTGTATTGGCCGGGCTTCAGCTGGACGGCGCCCGCTTTGGTGGGACTGGTAACCGTGATCTGGTACGTCTTGGCGTTCAGTACGACTAGGCTGGACAGGCTGAGCAGTCCAACCGCGAACATTTTCTTCATTGTTGTAATGGTTCTCCCAACTCTTGGATGATGACTACACCTGTTGAGGCGCGGAAAGCTTGCCGCTGGTTACTTTCAACCGTTAAAAGCACAACAGGCCCGAATTGCTTATTGACAAATTCAGACTCGTGCGGGTGTGAGGGCGAGGAGTTCGGAAGCGGCCTGCGAAACCCGCGCCGCGCTGACTCGCGTCATACAGCGATGATCGATAGGACATTCCCGCAGCAGACAAGGACTGCATTCGGCGTGTTCGCGAACCACCCGCGCCAGCGGTCCGGTCGGTCCCGTGGTGACGTCGTCGGTGGCGCCGAAGATAGCCACGGTCGGAACCCCCAGCGCGGAGGCAACATGCATCGCGCCGGAGTCGTTCGTCAGGAAAAGACGGCATGCCGCGGCCAGATCGACGAACTCGCGAAGAGTGGTCTGGCCGGCGAGGTTGTGCACCGGCATGCGGCGGATGGATGCGGCGACCCGGTCACAAACATCCCTCTCGGATGCGGAACCGAATACCACCACGGTAGGGGACAGTGAGTCGAAGGCCTCGGCGCTCTCGGCGAAGCGCTCAGGCAGCCAGCGTTTGGCATTGCCGTACGCCGCCCCGGGGCTGATTCCGATCACCGGACTGAAGATCCCGATCGAGGCGAGATGCGCCAGCCCGGAATCACGCGCCGCGTCGGCGCCTTCGAGACGGAGGGCATCGTCAGCCGGCAGATGCTCGATCATGCCGGCGCGGCGCAGCAGTTCCAGGTAGTAAAAACGCTCGTGCCGCGGGATATCGCCCGGTTCCGGCACCGGAATGGCGCGTGTCAGGAGAGGCCCCCGGGCATCGCGCCGGTACCCGATGCGCTCGGGGATGCGGGCGAGCCATGCCATCAGTGCGGCGTCGAAAGCGTTTTGCAGCAGGATGGCGCAGTCGAAATGCTCAGCGCGGATGCGGGAGGCGAATTCGTGCCGGCCACGGAGGCCTTTCTGCGGCGAATAAAGAATGGTGCGGTCGAGTGAAGACTCGCGGGCATAGAGGTCGGCCACCCAGGGACGGGCGACCAGGGCGATCTCGGCGCGGGGAAAAACGCGGCGAATCACGCGTACAGCGGGCAGTGACATCACCGCGTCGCCCACCCAGTTGGTGGCGCGCACCAGTACCTTCGACATCGCGGAGGGGTTCCAGACCACTGTTCTCAGCATAACAGTGGGGGCCGAATTGCGGCATCGCGGGTGAATGAGATACAGAGTCACATTTCGCAAGCGGTTCAGCGCCGACGGCGAGCCCGCCGACGATCCCAGGTCGCTCATTACACCTGAGGATGGCGTCATACAGGACGAGGAAATGGTGGAGATCATTGAACCCGCCGGATTGGGTGTGGCGGAAGACCTGAACGAAGGGTCCGGGTCGCAGGAAAGCAACGACAACGGCTTCCTGGCTTTTGGGACCGAGACCTGCGTATTCGATGTCGCTGACGGCCGTGACGACGAGTTCAAAGCCGCCCTGGTAGAGAGCCGCGTAGTCCTGGAGTTCGAGGAAGTGCCGGACGAGTCGCTGACCACTTGAGCTTGCCTTTTGGCGAATAAAAGGCGAAAATAGATGCATGGCACTCGTCGGCATCGCGCGGCTGGCGGCGCAGAGCCCGCTGCTCGAGGCCAAGCGCGCGGTTCAGTACTTCGAAATCCCGGCGCGGTCAATACTCAACCGCACCAAACCCACCATGCCGTTCCGCTGGACGATCAACCCCTACCGGGGCTGTGAGTTCGGATGTAAGTACTGCTATGCGCGTTACACGCACGAATTCATGGAGATGGCCGCGGAGGAGTTTGAGGACAAGATCTACGCCAAGGCGGCGAGCGCGCATCTGTTGCGGCAGGAACTGAGGGGCATCGACCGGCGGGACCACATCGCGATGGGGACGGCGACCGATCCCTATCAGCCGGCGGAACGGCGTTATGGCCGGACGCGGGCGATCCTTGAGGTATTCGCGCAGGAACGCGGCTGGCACCTGGGAATCGTCACCAAGTCGGACCTGGTGATGCGGGATCTGGATCTGCTGCGAGAGGTGGCGCGCGCCAACGTCCTGAGCGTGAACGTCACGATCACGACCCTCGATGACAAGTTGGCGCGGATGATGGAGCCCAGGGCACCGCGTCCCTCTCTGCGGCTGGAGGCGGTCCGAAAGCTGAGCGAGGCGGGGGGGTTGCGCGTAAGCGTGTTTCCGAACCCGATCATGCCGGGGCTGACGGACGGGCCGCGCCAGCTCGATCGCCTGGCCAAGGCGGCGCGTGACGCTGGCGCGGTCTCCTTCGGGGGCGGGCCGCTGTTCCTCATGCCGTCGGCGCAAAAAGTGTTCCTGCCATTCCTGGAGAAGGAGTTTCCTCATTTGGTAGAGCGGTATCGCGGATTGTACGAGAAGTCCGCCTACTTGGGCAAGGAGTATAAAGACCTGCTGGCGGCCCGTGTGCGGCAAATCCGCGACCGCTACGGGCTGGCATCGGGGCCCATCGAGTACAAGCCCGAGGTCTGGGCGCCGGAGCAGGAGACGCTCTTTCCGCTAAAGTGAAGGCGGATGGACCTGGCGGATTTCGACTTCCACTTGCCTGAGAGCCTGATTGCGCAGGAAGCGGCAGCCGATCGCGCATCGTCGCGGATGCTGGTGGTCTATCGCAGCGAGGGCCGGTGGGAGGATCGCAGCTTCCGCGAATTCCCGTCGTTTCTCCGGCCGGGTGACTGCCTGACGCTCAACGATTCGCGAGTCTTCCCGGCGCGGCTCTTCGGACGCAGGACCGGGGTGCGATCGCTGCCGGTCGGTAAGAACAATCCCAAGCGCCGGGAATACCTGAGCGGCGAGGTCGAGGTGTTTCTGCTGCGTCCGGTGTCCGCGGATGGCAAGGACTGGGAGGCTCTGGTACGGCCAGGCCGCAAAATGCGGCTGCGCGAGCGCATCCGATTTGCCAACGGCCTGGAAGGCGAGATCGTCGGTCGCGGCGAGTTCGGTGAACGAACGGTGCGCTTCACGGGCGCCGGTGATTTGTACGCCGAGTTCGAAAAGATCGGGCACGTGCCGCTGCCTCCGTATATCAAACGCGCCGACCAGCGCGCCGATCGCGAGCGATACCAGACGGTCTTCGCTCGCGAAAATGGGTCCGTGGCGGCGCCCACCGCGGGACTGCATTTCACGGCAGAGGTGCTGGAGGAATGCCGCCGGCGGGCGGAAGTCGCGTATGTCACCCTGCACGTCGGCCTCGGGACTTTTCAGCCCCTGCATGCGGAGCGCGTAGAGGAAGGCCGGCTGCACTCGGAGCGTTATCGGATCACCGGCGAGAACGCCGCGAAAATTCGCCAGGCAGATCGCGTAGTGTGCATCGGAACAACCAGCGTTCGAACCGTGGAGAGCGCCTGGCGATGCGGGACGATGGCGGGGGAGACCGACATTTTCATTTATCCCGGATATGAGTTTCAGCGGGTCGGCGCGATGTTGACCAATTTCCATCTGCCGCGCACGTCCCTTCTGCTCCTGGTCTGCGCGTTCGGCGGCACGGACCTGGTCTTAGGCGCGTATCGTCACGCGGTGGAGGCGGGGTATCGCTTCTACTCGTATGGCGACTGCATGCTGCTGGTATAAACGCGCTTCAGCGCGTGATAGCGCCTTCGGACGCGCTGGAGACCAGCTTGCAATATTTCGCGATGACGCCGACCCGATAGCGCGGATCGCGCGGGGCCCAGGCCTTCTGACGACGCTCCAGTTCCTCGGGCGGGATATCCACGTTCAGCACGCCCCGGTTGGCATCCACCGTAATCGGATCGCCTTCCTGGACGGAAGCGATAGGACCTCCGTTAAAGGCTTCGGGCGCCACGTGGGCAATCATGAACCCGTGCGTAGCGCCGCTGAAACGGCCGTCCGTCACGAGTGCCACATCGTCGGACAGCCCGGCGCCGACAATGGCTCCGGTAACGCCCAGCATTTCGCGCATGCCGGGACCCCCGCGGGGCCCTTCGTAACGGATCACCACCACATCGCCGGCCTTGATGCGCCCTTCGGTGACGGCGTGCATGGCGTCTTCCTCGCGCTCGAAAACGCGGGCAGGACCGTGGTGGACCTTCTTATCGTGGCCGGCCAGTTTGATGACGCAGCCTTCCGGAGCGAGATTGCCGCGCAGGATCGCGATACCGCCGCGGGGCTTCAGCACCTTGTCGAGTGGGCGGACAACTTCCTGCCCCGGAGTCTCACGAGCTTCGGCGGCCTCCTCGGCGAACGTGCGGCCGGTGATGGTGGTTGCCGAGCCGTCCACGTACTTGCCCTCCACCAACCGCTGCGCGATTACCGGAATTCCGCCGGCCTTATCGACATCGGCCGCCATGAAACGGCCGCCCGGTTTGAGGTCGACGAAGACCGGAGTGCGCGCGAGGGTAGGTTCGAAGTCATCGATGGTCAATGGAACCTCGGCTTCGCGCGCCATCGCCAGAAGGTGCAGCACGGCGTTAGTTGACCCCGCGGTGGCCGCCACGCCGGCGATAGCGTTGTCGAATGCGGTGCGAGTGCAGATGTCGCGCGGCAGGATGTTGCGGCGCACGGCGTTGAGGATCACTTCGCCGCACCGGTAAGCCACCGCATCCTTGCGCTTGTCTACCTGCGGGACGGCGGCGGTGCCCATCGGCGAAAGGCCGATCAGTTCCATCACGGTGGCCATCGTGTTCGCGGTGAACTGGCCACCGCACGCGCCCGCGCCCGGGCACGCGTGATTTTCGATGTCGAGCAACTCCGCGTCGCTCATCTTGCCGCGCGCGTTCGCGCCGACGGCTTCAAAGACGTCCTGAATGGTGATGTCGTGGCCGTTGTGCTTGCCCGGAAGAATGGATCCGCCGTAGAGAACCACGCCCGGCACGTTGAGCCGGAGAAGCGCCATAGCGGCTGCCGGGATCGTCTTGTCACAAGCGACCAGGGCCACGACTCCGTCGAACATATGGCCCCGGACCAGCAGTTCGATGGAATCGGCGATGACTTCGCGGCTGATGAGCGAGGTCTTCATGCCTTCCGTGCCCATGGTGACGCCGTCGGAGATGGCGATGGTGTTGAACTCCATCGGAGTGCCGCCCGCTGCGCGGATCCCTTCCTTCACCTTCACTGCCAGTTCCCGCAGATTGTAGTTGCAGGGCATGGTTTCGATCCAGGTGTTGGCAACGCCGATGATGGGTTTGGCGAGGTCCTCATCGGTGAATCCTATTGCTTTGAGCATGGCGCGCGCGGGGGCGCGGTCGCGTCCCTGGGTGATGGTGTAGCTGTTCAGTTTCATGGGCGGAAGTAATAGTGTAGCGCGGAGGGAGAATTCCACGGCAGATTGCATGATCGGATCATTGTCAACCCTGCGGTATCTGCGGCGAACGGCATCCGGCATGAACGCTTTGTGCGACCGATTCCGTTTGCGCCTGATGCAACCTCAGGGCTCTCCAAGCCGATGAGTATCGCCTGGCATCCACATCCGCCGGACAAAGGGCGCATCACTGCCGGCAGGAAATCGACAGGGCGTGCGAACGGGCTAGGCGCGCTGTATGAGCCCGCCATGACCGCTACATTGCCGAACCGACAAAGTCGGCCTCGTTTATGTCGAAAGCAGAGCGGCTTTATCCTTAAAGTACCGGTACGCCGCAGACCGCGGAACAGCCGACTGCGTGCCGATCTTGCCGCCTAACAGCCTCGAGAGTTTGGCCCGGCGTCGTCCCGTTTGCGACGAGTTATCTTGCGTCCGCCATTCCTTACTGCAACGGTTGATGATGGCATTGATTGCAGCTTCGGACACCCCGGCGTTTCTTGGCGCCAGGACGTCGTTTGCTCTCCCAGCCGTGGCTGGCAGATGGCGCCGTAACGTCCGAAGAATCGCATGGCAACCGAGCCGCCGTGCGTCCTCCTGCAAGCCGTGGTGACCTGCTGCCGCGCGGCCCCCGCGTTAAGCGTCAAACACAAAAGCCCGTTGCATGAAGCCGTCTAAGGTGAATCCTTGGCCGAGGGCCAGTCTGCGCTGTTGGATTTCGTTAAATTCCATGCTTTCAAGCAATTCCAGAACTAACAGACCGGCATAGTACCGTACTCCAGGTATCTCTGTTGAGGATCTGCCGAATAGTACTTTCCCGATAGCCAACGAATGATCACCTTATGTATACTCCAGTTGCTAACTCAAGTTAGCGATTCATGGTGAATGGGTTGGCCTCACATCAGATCGGGCCGCATCTTCGACGTGCTCCGAAGCACGGCGCCCAATAAAGATGTCACTGTCCTCTTCTATCTGTCCGGATAACGAGAAGCGAAGGCTATGGTGGTCGAGAGTTTGTCCGCCAGTTGGTTAAGCAAGAAGTAGATAGAAAAATGAAACTTACGATATTTTTACTTTCGGCGTTCGCGTGCTTCGCAACTGGACTGCCTACTGTTCCGATACTAGCTCCGGATTCGATTTCGATCAGTTCAGATAGCCCCGGCTTGGGCGTCGTGGTCCGGGCCATTCCTGGTACTACTTGGGAAGTCTGGTTCAACGACAATCCGTACAATGATATGGCGGGTCATAATGGTGATTTCGACTTCAGCGATGCGGTCGGCCATATCACATTCCTGGAAGGATTTGCTACGTTGCAGTACATAGCCTCCGACTCGGCTGCTCACAACCAGCTGCGGTTGTGGGGTGATTGGTTGGACATAGGCGGTTCGGCCACGTATTCATTACTAACCGATGGTGCGCCGGTCACGGTCGAGATGCTGACCAATGGTATTTGGACATATTCATCAGGGCCTGCAAGCAATAATTTCGATAATACCGTCCACGCTTGGGTGCTGAAGGAAACACCGGCGCCGCCCGGCAATGTACCAGAGCCGATATCCGCTGTGCTTCTCGGTTGCGGGCTGATTATCCTGGCGAGCGTGCGACGATTGCGACGGTGCTACCCTGGCCTGGAATTTTATCGAAAGCCGGCGCGGCTGCCCTGGCGCTTCCGTCGTAATGTGCTCGGGAGCGGGCTTTAGGCAGCCAATCACCCCTTCGCAAGTCCGGAGACCGGAGATCGGATAGCTTGGCTTGGCCGAGATTAACTCTCACTCCCGCCGCAGCGCCTGAACCGTAAACTCCTCCTCCTTCAACGGCACGTTATATTCCAGTTTTTCGAATTTCAGCACCGTGCGGCTGTTGCGGCGAAGGTCGGTCATTTCAAGCGTTCGCGCGGTGACGATCCCTTGCACATTCTCGAGGTCGGTGCAGTGCATGCGGCGGACTACCTGGTCCTTAATCAGACTCTCGTATTGGACGGGAACATAGTTATCCTTGCGGACCCACATGCGGGTGAAGGTGTACTGGGATGTCTTGCCCGGCCGCGGGCGGGCCTCAATGCGCCAGCAGGCGGCGCCGTCAATCGGATCTTCGCCCGTGAGTTTGTAGTCGTACTGATTCGCATCGCGCTCTTCGAGATCTTCGAAGCTGAAATCGGTGCCGAAGAAGCGGGTGGAGCGATCCTGCAGGGCAATGCGGCGGTCCCGGCCAATGGCTGGGGTCCACATCCACTGGTCGGCGGAACGATCGGGGTGATTGATCACCAGCAGGGCGACGCCCTTCACTTCCGCCGGAGTGGTGAACCGGATGATGGCCTTGCTCTCGCCGTATGACCCGATGCGGACGCTGGTCCAGGATTTTTTCGAGACTTTGTTGCCGGCCCCGAAGACCTCCAGCGAGCCTTCATAGCGCTGCGAATTGCTGCGTCCCCGCCGCTGCGATTCCTCAATGACCTGGCGGGGGTCCTGCGCGAACAAGGGGACTGCGATGGACCAACAGAGCAGGAACTTATTCATATTCCAAGGCCTCCACCAGCGAACTGCGAACAGCGGTCTCGGACGGCAGAATGGCCGCCGCCAATGCGGCGCCGAGAATCACGGGAAAGAGCAGTGCGGCTATGGAGAAAGGAAACTTGTACTCCAGGGGGATTCCGGTAAGGTCGGTCTGGATCACTTGCAAGTCGTAATACAGGTTAATGGCTCCCGTGAAGATGCCGAGGATCAGCCCGATTAACCCGATGGTCACGGCCTCCATCCACACGGTGTGGCGGATCTGGGAGCGCAGTCCGCCTACCGCGCGTAGGACCCCGAGCTCGCGGCGCCGGTCTGCGATCGAAACCGTCAGAGTATTGACTATGCCCAACACGGCCACGGCAACGGCTACCAGGATCTGGAGGGACGTCATGCCGAACCATTGGTTTACGATTTGGGAAACGTATTCGCGGACTTCGCGGTTCAGGAAGACCATTAGGTGCCGTTGTTTGCCAAGACGATCGATAATGGCGCGGCGGCCATCCTCCCCGGTGACGCCGGGGCGCAGATAGACACGGAAAACATCGACACTATCGTCCTGGAAGGCGCGGACGTATAGTTTGCGGTCTATAAACATCGTGCCGAGCTGATTCGACAGATCGCGGATGATGCCGACGACCGGCAGCCGCAGAATGCCCGTGGGGGCAGGCAGTTCGATGATATCGCCGAGCCGGAGCTTGGCCAGTCCGGCAAGATTCTCGGCCAGGATGAGGCCCTTGCCTTCGGAAGCGAGCCGGGTCATCGTCGCCAAGTCTCCCGCGACCATATGACGCTTCACGCGCCGGCTCACTTTGGCCTCGTCCACCGCCACTAACAGGATGGGAAGATTGCGGAATTGCATGCGCACGGAACGTACAGGCTGGACTTCCTGGATCAAGGGGATGTCGGCCAATTCGTTTTCGAGCGACGCGGGAAAGTGGAAGTCGCGGGAAGCGAGGTTCTGGGACGTGGAGACGAACAGGTCGGGATTCAGCGTATTGTTGACCCATTCGTCCACCGATACAAAACTGCCGCGCGCGAGGCCTCCCTGCCCGATAACCAGCGCGAGCGACAGCACCAGAGCCGCCACCGTGGCTGAGGTCCGCCGCGGGGCCTGCAACAGGCTATCGGCGGCGAGCGATCCTTCCACCGGCCGCAGCCACTTCAGCGGCGTCCGCAGGATCCTGACCAGCGCCTGCGAGAACAGAGGGACCAGCAGCAGCGCGGACAGCATCGCCAGCCCATAGCCCAGGTAGAAGACGGAGCGGTACCTGGCAAAACCGAGGCAAACCACCGAAATTGCGATGAAGATGGCAGCGGCGATGCGCCGGGTGCGGCTCTCACCGGTGGTGAGCACCTGGTACTTGCCCTTTTGCAATGCCTGCACCGGTTCCACACGCGCGGCGTTCCGCGCCGGCACGTAGGCGGCCAGCATGCTGGTGGCGACACCCAGTCCGATGGCGAAGAGCAGAAGGCGCGGATCGATGATGGCCTCCTGCGCGTTCTGACGGGTACCAAACATGGCACTCATGGCCTGGCCGGTAATGCCAGTCAGGCTGTGCGCAAATGCCACCCCGATGCCCGCTCCGATCAGGGATCCGATCAGCCCTGCGAGCGCGCTCTCCGCCAGGAAAAGGGTGCGGATCTGCTCGCGCGTGGCGCCGAGCGCGCGCAGGATTCCGATCTCGGAACGCCTCTGCGTGACTGCGATCGCGAACGAATTGTAGATGATGAACATCCCGATCAAGAGGGCGAACATGCTGGTGACGTTCAGGGCCAGCGAGTAGACACCTACCAGGGATGCGAAATCGCGCGTACGCCCCGACGGGGGTTCGACCGTAAAGCCGGGTCCGATCGCCTTGCGGATGGCCGCCTCTCCCTGATCCAGCGAGACGCCCTCCCGGAGTGCAATATCGATGCGGTCGAAGCGCCGGCCGCGCCCGAAGATCTGCTCGGCGGCGTAGATGTCCATGATGCCGAGATTTCCGCCAAACGCCTGTGCCATGCCCCCCGCTTTGAGCAACCCACGGACGGTGAACCGCCGCGGACCCTGCATGGTCTCGAAGGACAATTGGCTCCCGACCGCGATTCCATTGCGATCGGCGAAGGCGCGCGTGAGGATCAGCGAGTCCGGCTGCGCCAGAAAGATCAGCGGATCCTCCACCGCATCGCCCTCGCTGCTATCCAGATCGTAATTGCGGAGGCCCTGATCGCCCGTCATATCGACCGCCACGATGAACAGCTTGCCCTGTCCCTTGATGCCCGTTTCAACCTCCGCCTCGATTACGGGGGCGGCGACGCGCACTTCCTCGACGGATTGCACACGCTCCAGGACGTCTTCGTTGAATCCGGCATCGCCTGCGCTCACCTGGAGCTGGGCCTTACCGGAGATCCGGTCCACCGTGTCGCTGAAAGCCTGCAGCACCGAATCGTTGGCGATGTGCATGCCGACCAGCAGAGCGACACCGAGCGCAATTCCGGCCGTAGTCAGGACGGAACGTAGCAGGTGCCGCCGCAGGTAGGGCCAACTGATAAGCCGCAGGAGGATCATCGGCGGATGTCTCCATCGATTCGGGCGTCGCGCAGTGTAACGGTCCGCGGACAGCTCTCGGCCACCGTCGTGTCGTGCGTCACGATCAGGACGGTCGCGTCCAGGCGGTCGTGGAGATCGTGTATGAGCCTCAGAATGTCCGCGCCGGTGCGGCTGTCCAGGTTGCCGGTCGGCTCGTCGGCCAGCAGAATGGGCGGATAGAAAGCGAGTGCGCGGGCAATCGCGACGCGCTGGCGCTCGCCCCCCGAGAGTTCGTCTGGCAGGTGGTCGACTCGGGGACCCAGTTGAACCAGGTCGAGTAGCTCGCGCGCCCGTTTGTCCGTCTCCCGGCGCGGAAGCCCTTTGAGATGAAGCGGAAGGGCCACATTCTCCACGCACGTAAGGCTCGGGAGCAGGTTGAAAAACTGGAAAATGAAGCCGATCTTATCGCGCCGCAGACGGGTCAGATCGTCGTCCGAAAGCGACGCCAGGGAGCGCCCGTCAATCCTGATTTCGCCCGACGTGGCGCGGTCCAGCCCGCCGATCAGATTGAGGAGAGTCGACTTGCCCGAGCCGGAGGGTCCCACGATCGAGACCATCTCGCCACGGCCGATCTCCAGGTTGACCGATTCCAGCGCGGCCACCTGGCGCTTTCCGTTGTAGCATTTGGAGACCCCAATCAGAGAGATCATCGCTTATGACGATGATAGCGGGTGATAAAGGATTCAACCCTGGTACGGGGTCGGCTTAACTGGTGATCCGGTTTTTGACGGCATACCGGACCACATCGGCAATGGAGTGGAGATTGAGCTTGGACATCAGGTTCCGCCGGTGAGTCTCCACGGTCCGGGCGCTGATATTCAAGAGCCCGGCGATTTCTTTATTGCTCCTGCCGTCCGCCAAAAGTTGCAGGATCTCGGTCTCCCGCACCGTCAATGGATTCGGCTCCTCGCTCTTCTCCTGCCTGCCGGCCTCGGTCTGGCGAAGGTAGCCGGACAGCAGGAGCTCGGAGATCTTGGGCGTGAAAAACGGCCGGCCCTCGGTCAGCGAATCGATAGCCGTCACCAGATCCCGGCCCGCATCCGACTTCAACATGTACCCGCGCGCGCCGGACGCCAGTACCTGCCTCACGATCTGTTCGGAATCGTGCATCGACAGGACCAGGACTTTGATTTGCGGACGGGACCGCAGCAGTTGTGCCGTGGCTTCCAGTCCGTTCATGTCCGGCATGCTGACATCCATCACGACCACGTCCGGGTTGTGCTGTTCCGCCAGCGCGATGGCCTCCCGGCCCGTGACCGCCTCGCCAACCACTTCCCAGCCGGGCTGCTTTTCAATGACTGCGCGCAACCCCTGCCGGATGAACTCGTGGTCGTCAACCACCAGAATCCGGACGTTTTTCATTGCCATGGGAGTCTCACCCGGATTACCGTCCTCCCCGGCCGGGAGTCCGTTTCGAGGCTGCCTCCAAGCTGCCGGGCGCGTTCCTGCATTCCGGGAATTCCGACACCCAGCACCACGCCTTGGGTCGGCGGTTGCAGGGCCGGCGCCGGAATGCCGCGCCCGTGATCTTCGATTTCGAGCGTCAGGCTGTCTCCGTCGAGCAGCGCGCGGATTTCCGCATCCGCGCTTCCCGAATGCTTGTGGATATTGACCAGGCTCTCCTGGACGATGCGGAACAAGGCCAATTCCCGATCATTGTCCACTCGGGGCAACACCCCGGGTAGCGCGAGCCGTACCGCGATGCCGGTTCGCTTCGAATAACCCTCGGCGAACGTCTGCAGAGCAGTGGCCAGACCCAATTCATCCAACAGGGGAGGATGAAGCAGGTACGAGAGCGTGCGAACGCCGCGGGCACTCGCATTGGCGTGATCCACGCAGTCCTGCACGGCTTTGGCTGCCTCCGGCTCGCTGCGGATGCTCTCCAGCTCCTGCAGCATCGAGAGGCGAAGGGACAGTCCGGCAAGATCCTGCACCGCGCCGTCGTGTAACTCTCGTGCAATGCGCCGCCGCTCCTGGTCCTGCATGCGAAGCAACTGGCCGGAAAGCCGCCGCAGCTCCGCCACCATGGCTTCGATCCTGGCGCCGGCAGCGACTCGTGGGCTGATGTCGCGGGCAATTGCCGCGAGCCCCACGATCCGTCCGGCTCGGTCCCGAATTGGGGAAACCGAAATCGAGATTCGCACCAGGGCGCCGTTCTTGCGGCGCTGGTCGGTTTCCCGCTGCAGCACCGCGCGGCCGTTTCTCACGTCCTCATGCAGAGCGTGTAATTCATCCTCCTGGACAAAAAGAATCGCGGGGCTCCGGCCCAGCACCTCGTCTGCCGCGTACCCGTACAGACTCTCCGCTCCCCGGTTCCAACTGATAATGCGGCCTTCGGGCGAGCACGAGATGATGGCATCCTCCGACTGTTCCACGATGGCCGCCAGCAGCGAAACGCGCGCGTCGGATTCCGGATCCCGCAGACTCCGCAGGCGCGCCATGGCCCGCAGAGTCGCGGCCACAACTTCCAGTGGCTCATCCGCGCTCAGCGACGAATCGGCCCCATTTTCGAGTCCGTGAACGCGATTTTTGCTTGAGGTATGCCGGGAAATGTGCACCACCGGGACGTTCCGCGTCTCCGGAGTGTTTTTGATTTTCCGGCAAAGCTCGAGCCCGCCCGGGTCGGGTCCTGCGGCGTCCAGCAGGACTACATCGGCCGCGGCCGCGCGCAAAATTTGGAGCGCGTCCTCGCCAGGGGCCGCTTCGACCACCTGAAGGCCCGCTTCGCGCAGGCCGAGCGTCCAGTATTCGCGCTTCGCTGGATCATCTTCGACGTTTAATACAGTGAAACGCTCCGCTGCCGCCGCAAGCGATGACAACTCCGGCTGCTGAGCCTTAGGGAAGTTTCCTGACCCCATGGAAAATTGCTGCACCCAAACCGAAAACTAATGAACGTGTCGATCATAACACCTATCACTCGATTCCCAGCTTGTGTTGCATCTCTTCCAGCGAGAAGCCTTTCGTTTCCGGATAGATGAAGAGTACTACGAAGAATTGCAAAACCATCATCGCGGCAAAAAAGACAAACGGCGCACCGCCCGAAGAGGCGGCCAGAACGGGGAAGATGCTGGCGATCAGCGCGTTCATAATCCAGTGCGTGAAACTGCCAAGGCTTTGACCCTTCGCCCGGACGCGAGTCGGGAAGACTTCGCTGAGGTAGACCCAGATCACCGCGCCCTGCGAAAAACCGAAAAACGCGATGAATCCCACCAGGCACCAGACCAGCAGATTCTCATGCGCGTGGGAAAAGAAGATGGCGGCGACTCCCGCCAATGCCGCTGCTGTCCCAACGGCGCCGATCAGCAGCAGCTTCTTGCGCCCCAGGCGATCGATTACCGACATCGCCACCATTGTGAACAGCAGGTTGGTCGCGCCGACCGCCACCGCCTGCAGGTCTCCCGAGACCTTCGTAAACCCGGCCTTCGCGAAAATATCGTTCAGGTAATAGAGGATCGCGTTGATGCCGGACAGCTGGTTGAACATCCCGATCGAGACGGCCAGGAAGATCGGTACGCGGTACTTCCTGGAAAAGAGCGGCTCATGAGACGAGCCGTGCCGCGGGTCCAGCGACTCGACGATTTCGGCCAGGTCCTTTCGATACTCGGGATCTCCCGTCCGGCGCAGAACCTCTTCGGCCTCTTTCATCCGCCCCTGCCTTGCGAGCCAGCGCGGCGTTTCGGGAATGGTCAGCAGCAGCAGACAGAAGATCGCTGCGGGAATCGCCGCGATTCCGAGCTTCCAGCGCCATTCCGATTCCCCGAATCCCATGGTCCCGATCACGTAATTGGAAAGGTACGCCAACAAGATTCCGAAGACGATATTGAATTGAAAGAATCCTACCAGTCGGCCGCGGATTTTGGCCGGTGCGATCTCCGCGATGTACATCGGACCAAGCACGGACGATGCGCCGATGCCGAGGCCCCCAAGAAAACGCGCAACCAGCAGTGAGGGCCAGTTGAACGCGAACGCGCAACCGACAGCTGAAATCAGGTACAAGATGCCGGTAATGCGCAGGCTGGCGCGGCGTCCATAAAGGTCCCCGGGAATGCCGCCGAACATGGCGCCCAGGATCGTCCCCCAAAGCGCCGCCGCCACCGTCACTCCCAGGCTGGCGGGAGTGAGGGAGTAGGTCTCCGTTAACTGCCCGGTCGCGCCGGAGATGACGGCCGTATCGAAGCCGAACAGGAGCCCCCCGAGTGCCGCCACGATGGAGCTCTTCGCCAGATTTGCATTGATGGACATCGCGCGGTCCATTGTAGCGGAATGGCGGCGCGATCACTCGGGCGCTGTGACTTCGGTGACCTCGCGGAACCCATTCCGTGCCAGTAGACGGATATGCCAGCCGCGCGACAGCAACTCCTGCGGGAGCCACTCCACCACGTAACCGGAGGAGTACATCAAAAACCTCTTCCGCCGCGATAGGAACTGCGCGGCGGGCTCCAGGTTTCCCCGCAGCCGCAGCATGCGTTGCATAGACGGATAGCTGAGATCGAACCACGCCGCGCCTGTACGCCGGAGTGCGGCGTCGATATCCATCAGGTAATACGTGCGCGCCAGCAGAGCACCGTCGCCGGCATGCTCGATTTCCAGGAAATGCATGCCGCTGGCAATCACGATGGGCAAGCCGTCCGACAATTCCCGCGAGACCGGCGGATAGCCCGGTACACGTAATTCGGCAGGCGTGGCCGTCACCGGACCGGATGCCTGCACCGCCCGCGGACGAAGGGCGGCCCAAAGCTGCCCTCCGAATGTCCCTGTGAAGAACGCCAGCAGGACCAGCGCCAGCACCGCTCCGTGGCGAGCGGGGTGCGCGGAAGACCGGTTCACTCCCCAGGCTGCCAGGCAGGCGATCCCTACCACTCCAGGCGCTCCATAGCGCAGCGCGAATGCGCCCGATGTCAGCGCCGACAGCAGGACGGCTCCGGCGGGTATCGCCGCGAACCCCGCGATCGCCGCAAGTTCATGAGCCGGCATCGATGGGGCGGACTGAGTCTCTTCGGTGCGCGCGCCCCGCTCCACCGTCAGCAGCACGAGAACGATACCGGCCAGCACCGGCCACAGCAGCGGCTCCAGCAATTCCGCATAAGCTGAGGGACCCGTCCACGCATTCACGTAAAAAGGCCAGAATGAGTTGACCGGCGTCTTCAAGGCATGCATCAGCGCCGGATACAGCAGGACAGGAGTTCCCGCGACGGCCATCACCGACCAGAGCATCCAGTCCGGCCGCCTGGTCTGGCGTAGGCGCGCGAGCTCTCCCGCAGCCAGCGGAATCGCCAGCATGACCGCGTAACAATGAGTCGAAAACGCAACAAAGAGCGCAGTACCCAATCCGGCCAGGTGCGGCCCGCGACAGCTCGAACCGGCGGCTTCGCTCCAACAGAGCAGCACCACTCCGGAACAGCCCAGTAGGATCCCATAAGGCCGCGCATCCAGCGCGAATGGATACGCGCCGGTCAACCACGGCAGCAGCATCCCCGCAAAAGCTAGAGTAACCGGCACGCGTTTCCGCAGAAACCGGAAAATACACAGGCTCATCACCAGGAATCCGATGATCACTGGAAGCCGCGTGGCCATCGGACCGTTCCCGAAGACCGACCAGGCCCCGCGGACCGCCAGGTATTGAAACGGCGGATTCAGATCGAGGCCGGCGCGCAACGCTGCACGGATCTCTTCCAGACGCGGTAGCGCCGCGATCTTGACCGTCAGCAGTTCGTCGTACCAGTAGAGGCGATGGCCGGCGCGGAAGGCCGTGATCACGAACAGCATCCAGCAGACCAGGACCGCGCTGATGCCCGACTTCGCGTCGATCCGGGCTGCCAGGACGTCGAACAGACGGATCAGGCGCCGCATTTCACGCAGATGCTAGCACGCATGCCGCCGGCATCCAATACTAACTGAGATTAGCATTCCGGTCCTGCCCTTTTTGAAGGCTGTAATTTAGCGCCTGATCTCGCAGAATGACTCTCGTAAGTTGCTATGGATACTCTCCGGCTGCGCGCCATCGACAGGAGCCTCTCCTTCCCCGCCCTGCTGACCGCGCGCACCGGCTCGCTGCTTCTGCGCGGGCGCACTCCCGATCCGCGGCCCTTGATCGTCCGCCCGGGCGGCATGGGCGACCTCATCCTTTTGTGTGTCGCCGCCGAGCGTCTCGGATTCGATCCGCGCGAGTTCTACTGGGTCATCGAACGGCGGTCCGCGGTGTGGGCCCGGCATCTGCGGCTCGAATATGTCTGCTTCGATGAGGGACTGGTTGCGCAGAATTGGAAGCTTGCCGGGCGCTTTGCAACCGTCATCAATTCCGAGCAGTTATTCGGACTTTCGCAGGCCACTGCGCTGCTGGCATGCGGCCGGAACTCCACGCTGACCTGCTTCGACACCAATCGCGCAGCGGCTTGGGCCGATCGCCAGGTACCCTACGACCCTGATCTGACACACGAGACCACTGCCTTTGAAGCGCTCCTGGCAACGGGTCTCAACCTGGCTCGGCTCCCGCGAGGGGAGGCCGCTCGTCCCAGGGCGTCTGCCGCGACCGAAAAAAGAATCGTAGGCCTCGCCGGCCTGCAGTCCGTCACCCGCGCGTTCTCCGTGGGTGAATGGGCGCGATTTATCCATCACTGGATCGGCGGTGAAGAGTTTTGGATCGCATCATCCGAGCTGGACCGGCCATTCGCGCGGCAGCTGGTCGCCCGGTTTCCCCGCCAGGCGCAGACATTCGAAGGCAGCTTCGGCGAGCTTTGCGGCCTCGTCCGGAACTCGCCGGAAGTGTTGACGGTAGACGGCGGCTTCCTGCACATCGCTTCGTATTACGGAGTGCCCGTAACCGCCATCTTCACCAGCAGCCGCGCAACCAAATGGGCGCCTCTGGCGATAGGAAGCCGCATCGTGAGACGCCGCGATCTGGATTGCCAGCCGTGCGCCTGGTTCGCACAGGTTCCCCAATGTCCGCATCATTTTCTCTGTAAGGAGCTCGATTTTGGCACACACCTTGGAAGCATCCACCCGCACCCTGCCCCTGCAACCCACGACCGTCTGCTGCCCCTTGTGCGGGTTTGACGATCACCGGCGGTTGTACCGCTCCGAGCAGCCTTTCATGCAGATCGTACGCTGCGGGCGCTGCGGCATGATGTACCAGAATCCGCGCATCGCCGAAAGCGAGATGGAAGACGCTTACGAACTGCTGGAAGAATACAAGCACTACTCTATCCTCGCCGATAGCAAGCGAAAGCTGTTTCAAAAGCGGATTCAAAGCTTCTCCGCCACGTGGGGGCTGCCCGATCGAGGCGCGTTTCTCGATATCGGCGCGTCGCATGGGGTAATGCTCGACACGATCCGCGAAGTTCTGCCGCGGTGGGATGTGGCCGGTGTCGAGATTTCGCCCTCCATGCGCGGGGCCCTGATCCAACGCGGCCATCGTGTTTATCCCAGCCTCTCGAGCATCGACGCCTCCGCCCGGTTCGACTGGATCAACCTGGATAATGTACTGGAGCACATTCCGGACCCGGTCGCGACCCTGGCGAAGTTGCGGCGGCAGTTGAGGCCCGGGGCTTTTGTCTACATCGATGTCCCCAACGAATCCTTCTTTCAACTGCGCTATCGGATCAACGATGCCGTGCGCGGCTTCAAGAAAGCACCGACCTTTCCGGGCCACGTGAACCTGTTTACCCCGGCCACGCTGGAGAAGACCTGCGTCACGGCGGGATTCCGCTGCGAGCGCATCTGGCAGGAGAGCCTGTCCGCGCCGCATCGCCTGGGAGCCATGGCCGGGGTGAGCGCCACACCGCGCGCCGAGGCCGTGATGCAGATCCTGCGGTTTAGCCGCTTGGACGTCATGTTACGCGCGGCCTATTACATCTGCGCGCGGATTCGAGTGAGGGGCTGACTTCAGCGCTTACAGCGCCAGAAAAACCGAAACCGCCACGAATACGGCGATCACGTAGCTGACGCGGTCCCGCACGGCGAATACAATCGGATCGTACGATAGGCCATCGCGGTTGGCCAGCATCCAGATGCGATTCAGCCAGAACAGGACTGCCAGGCAGACCGGCCAAAGAAAGGACGGTTGCCGGTACAGCCTGGTCACCTCTTCGCTGTTGATGTACAGCGCCAGAACCACTACCGAAGCACAGCCGCCGGCGGCTCCCCACATAGCCAGCATCCCAAGGTCCTCGGCGCGATAGTCGCGGCGCGTGGCTATGGCGCCCTCCAGTTTCATCAGCATGCGGAGCTCGTTGAATCGCTTGACCACCGCCAGGCTGAAAAAGAAGAACGTGGAAAAGGCAGCCAGCCAGAACGAGACCCTCACGCCGGCGGCTTCGCCTCCCAACAATACGCGGAAAGTGTAGAAGAACGCGAGCAGGAAGATGTCCACCAGCAGCATCGTTTTCAGGGCGATGCTGTAACCGGCGCTCAGCACCAGGTAACCCGCCAGGAAGATCACGAACCGGAACGAAATCAGGCTCCCGAAACCGATCGCCGTGGCCAAAAGGAGAAAAGCCAGAAGACCGCCGAAGCGCGGGGAAAGCGCCCCACTGGCGAACGGCCTTCTGCACTTGGCGGGATGTTTGCGGTCCGACTCGAGATCCAGCAGATCGTTGACGATATATCCGGCGGATGCGCAGATCGAAAAACTGAAGAAGGCCAGAAATACCGAGCGGAATACCTCCGGCTCGAAGATCCGGTGAGAGGTGGCCGCGGGAACAGCGATCAGGAGATTTTTCAGCCACTGGTGTATCCGCATCCCGCGGATTACATCGCGAACGGCTTGGGAAAGGGTCTTCGGCTGGGCCATGCGGCGAGACGGTCTATGGTAACACGCTCCCGCCGCCCACCCTCGACTGCCAATCGGCAGGTTGACAGGGATGCCGGTTCACAGGAACACTGTAACAAGGGTTTAAGGAGCCGGCATGACGTCCAGTTTTCCAGAGCTCTATAAGAGCGATATTTTGCGAGCCATCGATACGGTCGACCTCGAAAGGGTCAACCAGGCGATCGACACGCTCCGTGAGGCGCGCCGGCAAGGCCGCCATATTTTCGTTTGCGGCAACGGCGGCAGCGCCGCCACCGCCTCCCATTTCGTTTGCGACGTACTCAAAGGATGCAGTTTCAATCGCGAAGAGCGCTTCCGCATCATGGCGCTGAACGACTCGCTGCCGACCTTGACCGCCTACTCCAACGACGTCAGCTACGAGTGCGCCTTCGCCGAGCAGTTGAAGAACTTCGCGCAGCCCGGCGATGTGGTGATCGCCATCAGCGGTTCCGGCAATTCGCCCAATGTGCTGCGCGCCATCGAATACGGCAACTCGGCCGGCTGCCACACGATCGCTCTGACCGGGCGTGACGGCGGCAAGCTGGGACCCCTCGCCCAGCTCAACATTCAGGTCGCCAATCCCCACATGGGCCGCATCGAGGACTGCCACATGATCGTCCTCCACATGATCTGCTACTACTTCATGGATGTAGAACACCACGCCGGCACAGAAGCGGCACAGTGAGCATCGCCGGAGACGAGACCGGGGGCGTCCGGCGCGGCTCGTGGTCGTGGATCGTCTCCACGCTATTGGCCGGCGTGCTGCTGTATTTCGCGCTCCGCGGCGTAGAGTGGCGCCGGGTGGGGCAGATGATCGCATCGGCCAACTGGAACCTGCTGCTGCTCTCCGCCGCCATTGCCTTCCTCAACTTCCTCATGCGCGCCCTGCGTTGGCGGATCCTGCTGAATGCCACGGAAAGCCTCTCCGTGGGCGAGGTGTATTGGGCCAACATGGCCGGCTATCTCGGCAACCAGTATCTTCCCGCCCGGGCCGGCGAGTTGATCCGCACAGTCCTGATCAGCAATCGCTCGTCCCTGAGCAAGACGTACGTGCTGACGACGGCTCTCGGCGAGCGGCTGATGGATGTGATCGCGCTCGTCCTCGGCAGCTCGATCGTGCTTCTGGGAGTCAATCCCAAGCCGGCCTGGATGCAGGACCTCTCGAGGACCCTGGCCATCGTAGCCGGCGCGGGGGCGGTCGCGATCATGGTCATCCCGCACACCAGCGGGCTGGTGGAGAACCTGCTGGGCCGTATCCCGCTGCCCCATCGATTCCGCAAGATTGCGCTGGCGCTGGCGGAGCAGGTCCTTTCCGGCCTGCGTGCATTCCACGACTGGGGCCGTTTCGCGGCCTTCGTATTCTTGACCGCGGTGATCTGGGCGGCGGACTCCCTGGCCACCATGGCTTGCGCCGCTTCGGTCGGCGTCCACATTTCCTTTCGCGTCGCGCTGCTGGTGCTCACCGCGCTCGGACTGAGCAGCGCGCTTCCCTCGACGCCCGGCTACATCGGAATCTTCCAGTTCGTCGCGGTAACCGTGTTGGCGCCTTTCGGAGTCAGCCGTGATGCGGCGCTGGCCTACATCCTGTTACTCCAGGCGCTGGGCTATATCCTGGTCCTGCCCACCGGGCTGCCTGGACTATTCCGGTTCCGCCGGGCTGGTTTTCGGTAAATGCCTTTGCAAACGGGCGGAGCGGCCGGCCTTGGATCTCATTTACCGTCGCTATCCCAAAAACCTGACCTAATATGTTGCTCGGATAGCATTTCAAAATCGCTATATGGAAGCAGACCAACACGGCTACAAATCGATGTTGATATCGGAGCTCTTGCGACGTGATCGCCCGCAGTGTAGGAGGTCCTCCCTGCCCAGCGGCGGAACGAACTGTGTGAGCGCCCAAGCGAAGTCGCTGTTCGGCATCGCGCTTCACCGTCTTCTCTCGCTCCTGCTAAGATCGGTTCGTATGGAACTTGCGATTCACATCCAGGTGGAGGAGTTGCCCGAGGGTGCCTTTCTGGCCACGTCTGACGAACTCCCCGGCTTGGTTGCGCAAGGGCGTACTGTTGCTGAGGCGCTGGATATTGCGCGCGATGTGGCGCGCAAACTGATCGAGGCGCGCCGGGAGCGAGAGGGCGTTCCGAACCTTCCAACTACGAGCGAGAGACGCGACTACACCATAGTGGTCGCGGCTTGAATGGCCAGACTGGCGGGATTTCGCTACCGCGAGATCGTCCGGAAACTGAAGACGCCCGGCTCTGCATTCGACCGGCAAGCGGCAGGCAGTCACGAGATCTGGTTCAACGCATCGCGCAACCGGTACACGACCGTCCCCAACCATCCGGGAGACATGCCGGCGGGTACGCTTCGCGCGATTCTTCGACAGGCAGGGATCGATCCCGAAGAGTTCCTGGCGGCCTGAAACTCTGTCGGCGCCGGTTGCGGAGCCGCGGCACGGGCGCTTTCCGTTAAAGCACGATCAGCGAAACAGCTGCAGACAGATGAGGAGATCCCGTGTATTCCGACCGTTCGGTCACCGTTGGCGGGTGTTCAGACGCTAGCCCAACACGGCACAGGCTGAAGTGGAGATCCCAACTGGAGATTTCTTCCCCGGGGCGGCCTCGCGATCGAGGATCACGACACCCGCATCGCCAGGCTGCCAGCAGATCGCGCAACTTCGAAGCCACGACTGTTTTTCTGAGACTGCCGCAGATCGCCGAGATCGGGCGCGATCATCGGTCTATTCGACCTGGAAATTCTCCCTCTTGCATCAGGGCCAGACGAACCGCGACGAAATCGGCTTCATTGATCGCGAGCACCTGATTGTAACGACGCCGACGTCGGTTTGGCCGACAGGATCGCACCGTCCCACTCCTAGTGGTCGCTCCAGCTATCGGAGCGCGGATGTAACAGCCGGACAATATCTCCAGGCGCGGCATGTCTTCCCGCGATGTTCGGACCTTTATGCCGATTCCAGTGAAGACATGCGGGCGCGAGGTTGTCTGCGTGGGTTGCGCCGCCATGCTGACGGGCGATGATGTGGTCGAGGTGGAACGGCAGCGGATATCGTGAAGCCGGGAGTTGGCAGTATTCGCAACGACTCGCGGCCGCTGCCACACGTACCGAGCGAATTCGGGATTCACGATTTATCGACGGCGCAGGGCGAGCCGGGCTTTGGACTGGATCACCGCGAGCAGGTTACCGGAATGCAGGTAGCTGTCGAATTCCGCGCGCTCGTCGTCGGTCAGTTCGCCGGTCTCCGACCGTTCGGCCAGTTGGCGCATGCGATCAACGTCGCTACCGCGAATCGGATCGAGAGCAGATACTCCGCGGCTTCCGGCAACAACTCGCCTCCCGGGTTTTGCATGAGCCTGGCCCAAGTCCCCGGCTCCCGGTTCGCACCGAGCATTTTGCGTGTCCAATGTATATAAGGGATTTGGTCGGGGCGAGTGGATTCGAACCACCGACCTCCTGGTCCCGAACTAGCATTTATCAATAACTTACAAAGATCGTTTACTGGAAACAAAAGACTTGGACGTCTTCTGTTTGGACCCTATTTGGGCCCTAAAGGCGAATGTGTGGCGAACTCGGCTGCCGTTGGACCCTGCTTGGACCCTGGTTTCATGTTCCGACGCTGTCGTTTCTGGGGGAGTCATAATAAGAAGGTGCGTAAGCGAGTTCTCCAACGAATCCTCAGCGGGGCGTCAGATGCCAACGTCTATTTTGAGGACCTGCGGTCGCTGGTTAGCCGGATTGGGCTTCGCGGAAAGAATACGCGGGGATCATCACATCTTCAGCAAGACCGGCGTTAACGAAATCCTGAATTTGCAGCCGCGCGGTTCGCTGGCGAAACCGTATCAGGTCAAGCAGGTTCGCTCTGTCATCGTTCGATATAAACTGTCAGAGGGGACTGAATGACGAAATACGAGATCATTCTCTACTGGAGCACACAGGACGAGGCGTTCATCGCGGAGGTGCCCGAGTTGCCCGGGTGCGCCGCGGATGGCGGCACGCGCATTCAAGCTCTGGAGAACGTGGAAACCGTCATTCAGGAATGGATCGAAACCGCTCGCGAACTCGGTCGCTCGATTCCGGAGCCGAAAGGCCGACTCCTGTTCGCCTGATGCGGCGCACCGTCACACCCCTGCTTCGCTCTTGATCTGGTAAAGTTGACTAACCGATAAGCGCGGCCCACATCCGGGATCGATAGGGTGGTCCCTTGTTAAATACGACGCGCATCGTGCAGGATGGAGCTTTGCTTTCCGCCGTTGCTTCGATATGCCTGCTTCTCTTGCTCCGATTCAACCCGCGAATATTCCTCGGGCATTATCCCGAGGAGATTCGACGGATCGTCCCACCCAGATCGGAGAAGGTGAGGCGGACATCTCTCTTGCTCGCGATGCTCATCGGGGCTCCCGTTCTGTCGGCATTGCTTTGGCGAACCGCGACGCTGGATAGCCCTCCTTCTGGGATTACTTCATCTATTCCTTCGGCGTGCTTCTTATCTTCAACCTCTCTTCAACCTCGTTGACTTGCCTATCCTCGATTGGCTTATGGTGTGCTGGTTCAAGCCACGCTGGGCCATTCTTCCCGGCACGGAGCATATCGTGCTGCCCAACCCTTACCTCCGTCACTTCAAGGAGTTCTTGATGGGAACCGTGGTTTAGTGATCGTAGGTCTTTTCATCGCTGCCGTTCTGAGCATCCAGTTTTGATGATCGGTCGGCGCGGTATGGTGGAAGTCGCGCGGCAGACCGGTACAAATCCGGCTGCATCATCAGACCTCCTGGTCAGAGCCCAAGAGGTCTGCGACGTCATCGGACGGCAGGTTGATCAAAACACGGCTGCAACGATAATGGAGTGCAATGGCCGGGTCGGAGTAGGGTCCAAAAACGGACCCTTTTGGGACCCTGATGTCCTTGTTGGGTGGCTGTAAGTGTTTGAAAAATTTGGTCGGGGCGCGTGGATTCGAACCACCGACCTCCTGGTCCCGAACCATCAACCCACGTACTGTCAAAGACTTAGCGGCAGCACAGCAGTTTTGCGCAGGGTTGCGATATGTCGCGACTCTTCAAAGGCTTCCGGGCCTGCCGCGCGCCGGGACTGGCAATCCCGAGCAACGCTTCTATGTGTGGGGTGGGCACAAAAATGGGCACAGTTTCTACCGGACCTTACTGCTCCGCATCGGCTGCCCCTCGCGACCCTGATTCGGATTTGGCGCGCTGTTGTGCCAGGCGATCAAACGTCTTGAAGAAATATCCGTCGCAGATCACCTTCATTTCCGCGACTTCAGTCAGAGTGAATCGTGACGGGTCCGCGGACCGGTTGCGGTAGGAAGCCCGCAACGCGAGGTGTTTGGCTCTCAAGCTCTCGTCTGGTACGAAATCGCCGACGTTCCGATGAAAGCTCTCCTCAAACGTTTCGCCTAGCGAGCTGTCGCCATACACCGAGAATCCACTTTCCAGAGCCTGAAGAAATGCAACATATGCTTGGGGTTCAAACGACATGAATACGTCGGTCTTGCTAAGCAGGGATAGCCCACTCAGATAATGATTGAAGGGCTCGTGCTTAACGCGGTCGTCCGACTGCGGGAGCATCGCGAAACAGAGTATGACGCGGTTAGGGAGATCGGTGGTGAGAGCGGCGTTCGGCCATCCGATGCGCAACTGGGGCGACCGCTCGACGCCCACCAACATGTCGGTTTCAAGATCGACGAGTTTCTCATAATATCGAGAAACGTGTTCCGGCATGTACCACCAAAAGAAGCCGGCTGTGCCGATATTCAGTGCGACGACCGCAGTGTTCGCAAAACCAAGCCCGAGATGCCACAGAGCCTGCAAGGGGATTTTTTTCGGGAGCGTGAACTCCACCAGCAGTTGATCCTTCTTCTTGTCCACAGGGTAGAGCTTGACCCAGGTGACCCTAGCATTCCAGTCGTTCAGGGCTTTCGGCCTCACCGAATGCGAATTCGAGCAAACGCGAATCCTCAACCGCCATTTTCGATCGTGTCCTTCATTTTCGGCCGGCTCCTGTCGGGCAAGCTCGCGCCTCAGTGCGGCCATCGCCTGATGGTCGGCCCTATCGATTTCTGCCTTCAACCATTTGATCCATTCTGCGGAGTCGGCGGCGCTCTCCATCTTGTCAAATGATTGTTTACTGAAGACGAATTTGCGCTTTTCCGGGTCCTCTGTCGCGTCAGCGAACCATTGGAGCAGCGAGAGCACTTCGGGTGGAAACGGCTCGCTGGGGAGAGATCGGTCTATCGCGAGGCGAGTCTCCAGAAGATTCGGTTCCTCTCCGAAAAGTATAATTAGCGCACGACCGGCAGCGGAAGACGGGCGCAGCAGTGATAGATGGCCGCGATGAAGTTCTCGGCAGTGCGAAATCCGAACGAGCGATGACTGATTGACTTGATCTTGTTGTTCATGCCTTCGACGGCCCCGTTGGAAAGCCGGATCGTAGTCCAGGGAAGTATCCCAGCGAGATGGGTTCGCAGCATCTGCGCGAATTTCTTGAAGGGTTCCAGTTTCGATCGCATCGCTGAGCGGATCCACTTGTTCAGGTGTTGTTCAGCACGCCACGGCTGCTTGTAGTTCCAAAACAGTTGAAAGGCCTCCTTCAAATACCAGGCGCGCACCAGCGGCGAGTTCCAGCGGACCAAGGTGGAAAGTCGTTCCGTCTGGTCATTGGTCAAGTTCCACGGATTCTTCAGCAACAGCCAGCGTGTTCCCTTGACCTCCACCTTCTCTTTCGAACAGAGTTGCCGCCAGAGTTCGCGGCGGACCGCATCCACGGCCAAGTTGAGATGCTTGACAATGTGAAACCGATCAAACAGGATCTTCGCGTTCGGCGCATGTTCCCGTACGAGCTTGGCGTAAGTAGCCCACATGTCCATGCACACCACTTGCAACGTCCGGCAGCGCCGAGGGCCCATTTCCTTGGTAAAAAACGGCTTCACGGCCTCTTCGGTCCGGTCGTCTCCGACCCACAGCAGAACCCGTCGTTCCAGATCGTAAACCACCGTGAGATACACTTGGCCCTTGCGTCGGCTCACTTCGTCGATTCCAATCACATGGACCGGTGGTCGCTTCCGATGGCGCAGACCGTATGTCACCGCTCGCTTCACAATCGTGGCGACACTTTTCCCGTTCAGCCCGTAGTGGCGCGCCGTTCCCTGCCAACTCAATTCCCTCGCCATCACCGCCACGGCGTTGGCCAGCGCCGTGGTCACGCGAGCCCACGGCTCGGCCCAAGGAAAGTCCTCCACCCGAACCCCGCACCGCGGACATTCCACTCGCCGCGGGCGGTAGCGCAGTTTCAAGGGAAGCGTCCGCATCGACAAATCGCGCCATTCCCGCTCTGGCCGCACGCTATGCACCTCCCGGCATCGATGGCGGCACACGCCACAACGCAACAGACGCTGGCCGCGACGGTCGACATAGACAATCATCGCGTCTTCTTGTTCCACCACCTTATTCACAGTGTGCGCTTTCAATCGCAGCTGCTTTCTGATAAATGTCTCGATGAGCATCTCGAACCCGATCCTTTCGTTGTTGGGCCTGACGAACACAACAACGAGATCGGCCAGAGGTGCTCATTTCACTACGGTCCACCGCAACTTCATGCATCTACGGAACTTCGGCTTCAATTATACTTTTCGGACAGGAACCGAAGATTCATCAGTCCGGATAGAGACTGCTCGCTGATTGCGTCCTTCGGCAGTTCCAAATTGGCCGGGTCCGACGAAACATATAAGCCGCGCAGGCGGTTGCTGTGAATGGTGGTTGCGAGATCCCGTAGCGCGTTTATTTCTTTGTTGTCCGGACGGCGCCGGGTCAACGTCGGCCCCCACAAAGCCCAGAACAGCTTCTTCACGTGGTCATCGATTTGCTTCTGGTGCCAACTGGAGTCCTCGCCGCGTGCCTCCGCGATCCAGCCGATGCCAATCAACTGAGCTTTCCCAAGTTCCTCCAGCGCCAGAACGGCGAGATGGTAGGCGATGTTCGGAAGGCCCTCGGCGCGTAGGTTAGACGCGGCGCGATGGAGATCCCGCGCGTTCGCGTGGCAGGCCTCCGTTAGTCTCACAATCCCCGGATCCGGTTGATCCATTGACAGACCAGCTTACTCCCCCTCGTGGGGTTCTGGCCAGGAAGCCCTCTGTAACCGCACCTTCGAGTTGAGACAGTCGAATCGACTTGCGAGGGTGACAGGGAGCGGCTCACACGTTAGCCGGAGACTCGGCAGCCGAGTCTTTAAAGCAGAACCGCAACGCTCATCCAGGTGCAACCGTTCGGCCCAAGCCGCCGGATGTGCGTTTTGCTACAATCTCGGCTGCTTTTATAGATGACGAGGATCGCCAATGTTCAGTAGCATTTCGATCGAGAACGCCCGCTGTTTTTCGGGAAAAAGCTTCCCCCTACCATTACGGCCCTTGACGCTGCTCTGCGGCACGAACAGTAGCGGCAAATCGACAGTCCTTAAATCGCTCCTATTGTTGCGCCAAACTCACCTCGCAGGCTCGCGGTACGATGCCCCCAGAGGCCTGGTTCATTTTATTGGCCCGCGGATCGATCTTGGAAACTTCGCCACCTTTGTCGCGGAGAACGATGTCACGCGTGACGTGACTCTGCGACTCGAGCTTGATTCGCTGTCCCAAGCCGCCCCAGCAGTACTCAGAACATCATTCTCCTTCGGACTCCCTGCCGAAACATTAGGAACGCCGTCTGACGCTGAGGGTGCCGCGCTCTGTGTATTGAAAGAGATCGATTCTGAGTACATTTCGCCTTCTGCGAAGATCAAGGCGTGGCGGACACGCCTCATTTCTCTACTTGATGGCCAGCCGCAATACGAACTGCAGGTATCCAGGGAGCAGATAAAAGCTCGGAAAGAAATATCGGACTTAGTCAACCGGATGGAGGATTTGCATTACGTTTTTTCAGCCAACCTGAACGGCCTCAGTCCATTCGTGATCCCTCCTAATCTGCGATTCGATTCGAGGCTTCAGAGACTCGGTGGCTATTTACCCTACCAATCCGAACCTCTTCGAGATTTACACGATGCTTCAAGATTCTTCGATGCGCAGATAACTGGAATTGAGTATGTGGGCCCAACCCGCGCAGCTGCCATGCGCTACTACTACACGAGTGGAGACACGAGCCAGGATAATACTGGTGACAGTCTTCCCAACATTCTGCTCAGCAAGAAGCTTCAAAAGGTACGCTATGCGGTACCAAACGGGGATCAAAAGGAGGCTACTCTTGGCGAGGCCATCAGTGACTGGATCTGCTACCTACGGACCGGCGAATTCCCTCGCTCGCGACATGCCGCCGAATACAAGGCTGCGTCCGCCGACAATATCCTCGTAACACTCAAGGTTAAGTCGCCTTCCACGGCTGGCCTCCATTCGTTGGCCGATGTCGGCTTCGGCTACTCACAAGTACTTCCAATCCTCTTGGCCGGATTGTTGACAGGGGAAGGCGGAACCATTCTGATCGAGCAGCCAGAATTGCACCTGAACCCGGGCCTTCAGGTACGGATCGCAGAGTTCTTTGTTTCACTTGTGCGGTCCGGGAGGCAAGTCCTTGTCGAGACACACAGCGAACACATCGTAAACATGATCCGCGTTCTTGCAGCCGAGGACGCTTCTGACAGGACGGCGAAGCTTTCGTCGGTGCTGTATTTTCAACCAACGCCCGCGGGCCCTTCTGTCATCGATATGAGCATCCGCGAGGACGGTTCGACTGCCGAGTGGCCGCACGACTTCTTTGGTGAGAGCCTGAATCTGTCTGCACGGTTGATGAAGGCACAGCGGAGATTCATCAAGCGAGGTCTCCTCCAATGACCGAGGCTCGAGCCATCACCTTCTCTCCCGTCTTCCTGGATCAGGCCTTCCCTCGCACGGATAACGAGTTGCGGATAGTCGCAACCGCGCTCGGCGATCTGCAGGAGGAGTTGGAACTCGGGCGAGTTGTCTTGATATTTCCCGAAGTCTTTGAAAGCTTCCTCGATCTTAGCTTGTATGCGTGGGGACAAAGCGGACGATGCGACTCTTGGTTAAGGGACATCGCAAACTACCTATTCCAGATCGTGAACTCCTTCCCGAAAAGCGTAATCCGCATTTCGCTCGAACCGGTGAAGAACCAGAGACCTCATCCTATTCCCGGCGGTATAGCCAGCCTCTTAACTGACGAATGGGCACTGCAGATGGCTGATCTACTGGCCAGACATGATGCAGCAATCGCTGGTGATCGATATTTCATCGGAATAGCGTCCCCTTACAAGTGCGCTGGGGTTGATGCTGGTGGGTACGAACCGCCGCTGCCGGCGAGGTATTTTCCGCTGGTCTCCACTGCCGCAGTCCGAGGCGACCTACTGCCTTTCATCACCTATCGTTGCCCACAGAACGTAAAGTCACAGCGGCTAACTTACAGGCACGTCAGACAAAACTATCGATGCATCGGTGGGCTCGAATTGAAGGATGTACCCGGGTCTGATCATCAGCGACTGGTTTTTGCGACGGGCAAATGGGTTGAATTTGATACCGGAGGAAAGCGTGACGCCACGCTAGTTCCCGACGCATGGACAGCCCAGATCTGTGCGAAGCTCGAGCTTGCGAGTGACGCCTGCGACGGGATCAAGGCTGCGCTGATTGAGGGTCGGCCTCTCGAAGAGTTTATGAAGCCACGTCTCGCTTGAGCGCTTCCGAATCGTAAATGAGTTGTCAATGGCGCATTGCGATTGCGGGACGGAGTCGGCGAGCGCTGGATGCCCCGGAATCACAGTCCTGAGAACTGTAGCGTGTCCCGCTCGTCGGGCCTGCGGCTGGTAATTTTAGCTGTCCGGCACCAAAGGCTCGACCCACCGAATGAGCTCGGGCAGATCGAACGTGACCATCTTCCAGACCTCTTCCAGGTCCACGCCCTCATAGAAGTGGATGAGCTTGTCACGGGTCCCGGCGATCAGCCTCCATGGAACTTCGGGATGCGCCGCGCGGAATTCCGGCGACATCCTCTTGACCGCCTCGCCAATGATCAGAAGCTGGTGCAGAACGGCGGATTGGGTCTTGGCGTCCGCGAGGAAATCGGATTTCTCCGCCGGTCCTTTAAACTCGATTGCGAGGCGCGCGGCCTTGAGTATATCGAGGAGATGCGCGTCATCGCGAGGCAAAGTACGGCTCCGCGCTCTCCAGGATGGCCTTGCGCCGAATCCAATTGGAACTTCGCTCGATGGCGCGCTGCGATACGAGATCTACCTTGCGCCCGACAATGCCGGAAAGCTCTTCTTCCATCGCGACGTGGTTCAGCAGACTCCAGTCCGCGTCGGGGGCGAATGTTACCAGTAGGTCCAAGTCGCTTTCCGGACGGAAATCATCGCGCAGCGCAGACCCGAACACGCGGAGCTCGGCGATCTTCCACCGGCGGCAGAACTCCTCGAGCTGCTTTGTCGGCATGGGGATCTCCGTCCGCATGTCATTCTTCCTTCACCAGTTTGGCACAACCGACTCGGACGGGAAGGCCCGGGGATCGTGCTATGGTTTTCGGCGATGGAGGAACCTCCGTTCTCAAAACAGGCTCTCGCGAGGATTGAGGCGGCCAGACTGGAGGCCGGCGCAGACCTCCTGAATGGCCTGGTAGCTTTCTGGCGCGGCATCGGCATGAGTAGCAAGGCGCTCAGGGAGCACGACCCGGCGGAATTGATGCCACTCTTCGAGCGGTACGCCGAGAAGCAGTTCGATGCGGAGGCCAAGGAACTGCTGGCTTGTTTTCCCGATCCGGAAGCGTATTCCTTCAAGTTGATCTTGCTGCCCATGAAAGTCGCCACGCGGATCTGCCCAACCAGCGGCATCGTCTTGCCCGAAAACGTCGGGGCGACCGAATGGACTGACCTGTACCGCACACTGAAGGCAGCCGCCATGAAGTCGGGCCGGAAGGGGTTCGGTGAAGGATTCCAGCAGCTATCCGCCGACTGGGAGGATTACCTCGACCGCAGCTTCAGCCGTCAGTTCCTGAAGGGCAAAATCACCACAACGACGCCGGATAAGGAGTCAGCCGTCAAGGCGTTCATGCTCCTGTTCTGGCTGAAGTATCTCTTCCACCTCCGGCTGTTCGCCAACAACCACAGGTTCATTCAACGCATTTGCACCCACCTCTCGGAACGGCTACATGTCTGGAGATCCGAGGCCTACCGCCGGATTGGTGATGCGGAACCGCCGCCCATCGAAACTGTGCCAGGTGGGGCGCAGGTTGACCCCGCCGCCGCCAGCGGAACCGCCGCCATCACGCCGAAGAAGCGTGGACCGAAACCGGGCCACGAGACGGCGGCTCGCGTGGCCGAGATCGTCGCCACCGTGGTCAAGAACGGTGATTGGAAGAACAAGCTCGAAGAGGTTTGCAGTGCCATGGACAAAGCAGAACTGCCGTATCCGAAAACCTGGCCGAAACGCGACGTGAAGTTGACCAGTTGGGAAGACGGGGCCACCTTCGAACCGGCCCTCGCGAAAAAGGCCATCGAGCACCTGCTCAAGCTGGCAAAGCAGCGAAAGAAATCCCCTCCCGAAAATCTCTCCTAATTTCCGCCAACTTTCTCGCCGCCACCGTTGCTAGCGGAAGCCCATTCTTCCGCGCTGTACTAAGCGAAGATTTCCAAAACAATTTTCGGTCCCGATGATTGCGTATGGGCGATCGCGACGCCCACCACGATCATTGAAAACCGAATAGATCATGCCGGCCGGAAGCCCAAACTACGGCCAGTCTGCGATGACGCCGTGCCAGCCGAGCGGACACCCGGAAATGCCTTCGCCAACGCTTGGCGTGATCCTGCCCCTTGTCCCGGCAGTGCGCCGGGGCTCGACCACAACAGTTTTGGAAATCAGGAAAGGAGCGACATGGCAACGGTAGATAGTGTTCTCGAAACGCTGCTGAACGAGTACGACGTGGCGCGCATTACGGGCCTCTCGGTGGCTTCCGTTCGGCGGTGGCGGCTCTTGCGGCAGGGGCCCAAGTACATCAAGATCGGCGCCGCCGTCCGCTACCGGCCGGAAGACGTTGCCGCGTGGCTGGAGTCCCGGCCCAGCGGCGGCGGGCAGCAGGCCTGAGGGGCGGGCATGGACATCATCACATTCACACCCGGCGAATCGTCCCGCTACTACACGGACCGGCTCCCCCACCTGAAGCAGACGGGTGCGCAGTGGAGCTGCGGTTGTCCCAGGCACGGCGGCAAGGACCCGAACTTCAAAGTGGAAGCGGCGATCGGCCGATGGTACTGCCATTCAGTCTGCTGCTGCGGCGGCGACATCATCGACCTCGAAATGGCACTCACGGCTGCGGATTTCAAAACGGCGAAAGCCGAAGTCTTCCGCATCGTGGGCAGAATCGAACCTCGGCGTGCAACTGGCGGGTGGCGCGAAGTCGAGCGCTACCCCTACACGGACCCGAACGGCAACCTGCTCTTCGAGTCCGTCCGTTATCTGAAGCCGGACGGCAAGAAGACCTTCGTTCAAGTCCGTCCCAGTGGAATCGAAGCCGCTGGCACCACCGACCCCGAGCGGATCGGCGGCGTCCCCGCCGGCGGCATTGTGGTGGGGCTTGTAGAGGGCAAGTACCTTCCCGATCCCAAGGCTCAGCGTGCGACCGGCAAGCTGACCTGGAAACATGTGGAAGACCAGATCGATTACGACGGCGCGGAGTATCGCTTCCGTGATTGCCCGCGCGTGCCGTACCGTCTCACCAAGGTACTGGGAGCGGAGACGGTCTACCTCCCCGAGGGCGAGAAGGACGTCCACACCGTGGAGTCCTGGGAGCTGGTGGCTTCCTGCAATCCGGGCGGGTCCGGCGAGAGTCATCTATATGCTGGATGGGCGGACTATTTTCGGAACCGCCACCTCATCATACTTCCCGATAACGACGATCCCGGCAGGAAGCACGCGCTGGCGGTGGCCACGGCGCTGTTGTCGGCGGCCGCTTCCATCCGCGTCGTGGAGTTGCCCGGCCTCCCGCCAAAAGGCGACGTGACCGACTGGCGCGTTGCCGGTGGCACGCTCGATGAATTCCGTGAAGCAGTCGAAGCTGCGGCAGCTCTGGATGCGACATCGCTGGCGACACTGCGGTCGCGCTGGAGCATTACCGATGAAGAACCCAAACGCCCGGCGGCGCGCGTGGAAGCGGCTGACGATTGGCCGAAGCTGGAGCCGATCCAAAGCGAGCTTCCGCCCGTGCAGCCCTTCTCCGAAGAGCTTCTCCCCGCTCTCTTCCGTCCCCTCGTGCGGGACGTGACGGAGCGGATGCAGGTGCCCATGGATTACCCCGCGGTGGTGACGATGCTCTGTCTCGCCGGCGCGGCGAACCGTCGGGCTGTCATCCAACCGAAGGCGAACGACACCGGCTGGGTGGTGGTGCCCAATCTCTGGGGCGGCATCATCGCACCTCCGGGATTCATGAAGTCGCCAGTCATCCAGGCTGCTACCCGTCCGTTACACCAGATTCAATCCGAGTGGCGGCAGCAGCATGAGGAATCGCTTGACCAATACGGCCGCGACAAGGAGGAATTCGAACTCCGGCGCGCGGCGTGGAAGGAGCAGTTCAAAGCCAGTGCCAAGAAGGGCAGGACGGCGCCCGACCGGCCGGAGGACGAGCCGGAAGAGCCGACGCTGCGGCGGCTGATTGTAAATGACGCCACCTTCGAAGCGATGCACCAGACGATGAGCGAAAACCCGGCAGGCATCCTGGTCATCCGGGATGAGCTGACCGGCTGGTGGAGCCAGTTGGACCGGGCCGGCCGCGACGGCGAGCGCGCATTTTGCCTGCAAGCCTGGAACGGCGACATCGGCCACACGATTGACCGAATCGGCCGCGGCACCATTCACGTGGAAGCGTGCTGCATGTCGATGTTGGGCGGCATTCAGCCCGGCCGGCTTCGTTCTTATTTGACGGAAGCGCTCGAAGACGGCAAGCAACGATGGCCTCATTCAGCGCTTTCAATTGCTGGTCTGGCCGGAAACCGATCCCGATTGGGAGTACGTGGACCGGGCTCCGGACGCGGCGTCGGAACAGCAGGCGGCGCTGGTGTTCGGCAAGGTGGTGGAGCTGGACTCCGAAACTCCGATGCGGTACCGCTACGCGCCGGATGCACAGGAACTCTTCGTGGAATGGCTCGCGGAGCTTGAGACGAAGGTGCGTGGCGACGAACTCCATCCCGCGCTTGTTTCTCACCTGAGCAAGTATCGGAAGCTGATGCCTGCGTTGTCGGTCCTGTTCGAGTTGGCTGCGTGGGCGGCGGGCAACGGCAGCGCCGACACCGTTTCGCTGGAACACACCAGGCAGGCCGCGGCGTGGTGCGATTATTTGGAGTCGCACTCGAAGCGCGTTTACTCCTGCGTGGTGACGCCCCAGCTCCGGGCCGCCCGCGAGCTCGCTGAGAAGATCAGGAAGCGCAAGGTGGGCACCGGCGGTTTCTTCTCCTGCCGCGAGGTCTACCTGAAGGGATGGAGCGGTCTGGATACTCCCGAAGCCGTGAAGCCGGCGGCGGAGGTGCTGGTAGATGCCGGGTGGGTCCGTGACCTGTCTGGTGAGTCCGGTCCGTTCGGCGGTCGTCCCTCCAACCGGTTCGAAGTCAATCCGGTGGTGTGGCAATGAGCACCACGGTCAGCAGCCCGGCGGGTCGTAGCCGGTTGTTGGATTGGACTCCGAAAACACCAATCTCGGCGGATTCGGCGGAAAAGGTCCCACCGCGGCTCAAGGTGCGCCCTGCGCCACGGGCAGGACGTCCTGGTGGCATGTTGGGACCGTGCTCCTATATGGCGATTTTGAAATCCTGTCTGAGCAAAATATTTTGCTCAGGCAGACTGTAATCACCCAATGTCTACAACGGCTACAGAGACGATGGGTGGACCCTTTTTGGCGGGAATTTTGGTTTTGGGCCCTGGTTGGACCCTGATTTCAGGTGGGAGTGTCTGTAAGTCTTTGAGGAATTTGGTCGGGGCGAGTGGATTCGAACCACCGACCTCCTGGTCCCGAACCAGGGGACAGCGGTTTTGCCGGGTTTTGCGCCGGTTTGCTGATCTTCCATATAGTCCCAGTTCAGCTTGTGTCTTCAATGGTTTGCGCGCCGCCGGCTTTGCATGCGTCTGCACTCAGTTGCAGGCTTTGGTTGCACGAAAAGGGCAAGAAAAGGGCAAGGTTTGCGGGGCACCTGAAATCGCTCCAGATCATTTCTCTGATCCTCACGGTTTCTGCCGGCCTATCGTCTTGAAAAAACTGACGAAGCCGGGGGCGTTGATACTCAGTCTATCCAGCACGTACTCGACGCTCTTGTTGATCGAGGCGGCCTGCCGCATGAGCGTGTTCGCAACCACTTCTGGGTCGAGATCATACAGGTTACGCAGGAACGTACTCGGCCCCATCGCAGTGATCGAATAAGGCTCCAACGCTTTTCCCGGGAAGTCCTTCAAGTTGTGCGTGACGATGACTTCCGCATTGCACCGGACGGCGGCGGCCAGGACATGTCGATCCTTGGGATGGTTTGTCATCACGGAGATGAGATCCTCGTGACCTTCCACCCACGCTTCCGGGAAGTGGCGGCGGATTTCACTCTCTCTGTAGGCGACTTGCTCATCGGTCAGACCGAAGTTCTCCGCGAGGTTCCGGTTCACTTCGGTCATGATTTCGTCGGTCCATCTTGGAAGGTACAGTCTTTGCTCGCCCGCAAGGCGCAGCAGAGTGTCAGCTAAAGGCATCGGGATGAGAACGCAGGCATCCAGGACGACCTTGAATTCTGCTTTCACTCGACTGTCTCACTCATCCTTGCCACCCTCTGGCATCACGTTACGGTCGTACAGCCCAGCTTCAAATGCTTGCCGCGATAGACGGTCGAGAGCAGCCTGACGTTCTTCGTCGCGCTTGTGGACGAATTCAAGGACGTCGCGTAAATAGACTCGACGCTGATTCCCAACCCTGTGGTGGGCCATGGCGCCGGTCTCGAGCAACTTGATGAAGAACGGCCTGGACATGCCGAGCAGGTCCGCAGCACGCTGCGTGGTGACGACCTGCTGATCCGGTACCAGTGTGATTGACTTGCCTTCTGCCATGAGTTCGACCACCTTCCGGAGAACTTCGTAAACCGTGGGCGGGAGGATGAGACGTTCCCCAGACGCACTCACCAACGCTGGAGCGCCCAAGTCGAGCATCCGCTCAAGATCGCGAACCTGCCCTCGCTCGGTGGCTGGCAGGGTAATCGGTTCTCGGGTACCTACGCTCATGTCATCAGGATAGCGCATACTCGAAATACGCGCAATACTCGAAATTTTCACTCAGTACCGCCATCGGTGCCACCGTTGTCCTCGGATCCTTTGTGGTCGATGTCCTTTCCCTTTGGATCCAAGGACTTCGGCCGTTTCTTATTCTTCACTTTGGGGAGCACACGGTCCAGAACTTTTACCTCCTGCGCAACGTAATCAGGGCTAAGGTGGGCGTACCGCATTGTTGTCTTTAGCGATTCGTGACCGAGTATTTCCTTGACCGCCATGAGGCTGGCTCCGCTCATCACGAGCTGCGAAGCACACGAGTGCCGAAGATCATGAAAGCGGAATGGTCGATTGATCCCGGCCGCTTTGAGTGCAGCCTTCCAAGACTTCTTCATGTCACCGATGGGTTGACCCTCTTGTGCTCCCTCAAGGTGACAGAAGACGTATTCATATTTACCGGTCTTGTTTCGAACTCGGTTGAGGACGTCCAGAGCCGCATCGGTCATTGGGATAGTGACGGTCTTCTTGGACTTGGTTTTGGTGACCCGGATAACGCCGGTGTTGAAGTCGCACTCATCCCAACGGAGACGGAGGATATTTCGTTTCCTCAGCGCGGTGTTAGCAGCCAGCTCGATGACGGGGCGCACATGCCAGCGCTCGTGGTCAGCGGCTTCGAGCAAGGCTGCATATTCGTCGTTGCTCAGATAGCGAACGAGTTCATTGTTGGGCTTGAAAAGCTTGATGCCCTTCATGGGGCTCGGACCCGGAATCACGCTGCCTTCGATCGCCCAATTGAACATCGCCCGGAGCACTTCCAGTTTTCGGTCAACTGTGGCCTGTTCGACGGTGAGGGCGTAGGCTGATTTCACGGACTCGATCCACTGAGGGTTCAGCCTGTCAAGACTGGTCTCCCGACCGACCTTCTCCTCCCAAAACTTGAGGCCGACTTTCGCATAGTTCTCGTAAGAACGCTGATTTACCTTCGCCCAGGAACGATACTCATCGCAGAGTTCACCGAAGGTCAGCTTCTTGAGGGCCGTTGCGCGGGCGAGTTGATCCCAGGTTCCGCTTTCGATTGCGCGCTGTTGCTCGCTCCACCAGATCTGGGCCTCTCGCCGTCTACGGAAGCGGCGCCGCTTGCGTGTCAGGTCCGGATAGCGGACTTCCACCAGCCAGCGCCTGGACTCGGGGTGCCAGACCGGACCCTCCGAGTAGTCCTTGCTCTTACGATTTGCGTCGGCCCCAGCGGCGTCAGGCGGCAGATGATTCACCGGACCCATTGCTCCCATTGCCTTTCGGCTGAACTCGCTGCAAAACGAATCGGTCGAGATCCTGGCGCCTGATTCGGACCGCTGTGCCAAGCTTCACGTGCTTCAATTTCCCATCGCACAACCAGTGATAAATCGTTGACGGGGAGAGCTGACAGTATTCCGCGACCTGTTCGACGGTCAAAAGTTGGGCATTGCCCTGTGACATCACAACTCCTCCTGTTCAACGGTTCGGAGTCTTGGTGCCGCAAGAGCCATTCCGAAGATACGCGAATTCGGACCGTTGACCGCTGCCTGCTTGAAGACGGCACGGAAAGGCTCGAGGTCCGACTTCAGGAAACGGATGTTCCGGCCCATTACGCGGAGGTGGGGAATCTGCTTTCGCTCAACCCAGAGATAAACCGTCTGGACGCTGACCCCAAGGTATACAGCTGCGTCACGGACAGTAAGCGGACGCTCTTCCCATGCGACCGCGCATCCCAGTGCGCTTCCGCCCGCGGAGTTGAGTTGGGGGAGGTGCTTTGAATTCATGCCTATTTGTAAGGCATCCGCTCTTTTTCTGCAAAAGTCTGGTCGGCTGGGTCTGTGGGGTTGGCCGAGGCCGGGCTGCCCCGGTTTGCAGACGGGGGCCGGTCTTACGGATTCCGAACGCCCTCAAGACGATTCGTTTGGTGAGGACTTCCGTGACATACTTCGGGTGCATTGCCGAGGCATCCGGTGGCCGGGGGCTGTCATGGATATTGAGGGAACGATCCGAGCGCTTCAAGAAGGACTGATGGAGCCGAGAGGGACTTCTGGTGTTGCGAGGTGGCGACGCAGCCAGTGGTCCATCGAATCTATCTGCTTGATGATCTTGGCGCTGCGGCGCCGTCGAGGGCCTGATCTCGACCGGGCCATTGAGAATCTCCGGTTCATCCAGAATCGAGATGGAAGTTGGCCGGCGTTCGCCGGCGATGAGCGGACGGGTTGCTGGGTAACCGCTCTGGCGGCAATCACTCTCATGATCGTCGGACGCGAGAGTGCGGGCCTGGCATCCGCAATCCGCTGGTTAATCGACGCAAAAGGCCGAGAGGCAAACTGGTTTTGGCGCTGGAAGTTCCAAGCCGTCGACAAGCACGTGGAGTTCGATCCGGCGAAGTACGGGTGGAGTTGGATTTCAGGTACGACGAGTTGGGCCATTCCCACCGCTTTCAGCCTGATCGCGCTCCGGCAAGCGAAGACCCGCAGTGTCAACCGGACGGCTGACCTGGACCTACGCACCAAGATGGGAACGAGCATGCTCCTCGACCGAATGTGTCCGGGCGGCGGGTGGAACGCCGGGAATGGAGTGGCGTTCGGTGTGCCATATGCTCCTTACATTGATGCCACAGCCGTCGCGCTTCTCGCACTCGGTGGGCATCCGAAGGAGCCGGGCGTCCAGGCTTCATTGGCCTGGCTCGTGAATCGGCTGCCTGGATGTCCATCCCCGTACAGCTTGGCGTGGGGCGTCCTTGCTTTAGCGGCCTATCGAGACATCAGCAGCGAAGTCAACGAGACGCTGGCTCGCGCCACGAAGGAATTAACCGCCCTCATAGAGACGGGGGTCGGCACGGACGATATCTGCACTCTGGCTGCTTGCGCGTTGGCCCTCGAAGCGTCCGAGGGCAATAACGTTTTCGAGGTGCGGACTTGATGGAATTTGATCGACGGCGGGCCCTTGTCAGCGCTGCGGGGATTGCAGTGGGCGGAATGGCAACAGCCCGACTCCTTCCGGAAGAAATGCTTCTGCGCGACGGACGTCCTTCGAGATCTCGAGTCGGGATCCTCTCGGTAGTTGAGTACGCCGAGGGCCTGGTCGATACCCTCGAGCGGGCGGTGCGCCTTTTTGAGTTGAGCCTCCGTGACAGGTCCGTCTTGCTGAAACCTAACCTGGTCGAGTACATAGCAGGTGCCGAGGTCAATACGAATCCTGTCCTGGTGGGAGCTGCGGCAGAGGCATTCCTGAGGCTGGGCGCCCGAAGTGTTGTGGTCGCGGAAGGGCCCGGCCACCAGCGCGACACGCACTTGGTCCTTTCTGAGAGCGGGCTCGGACCTCAGCTACGCAGCCAGAAGATCGCCTTCATTGATTTGAACCGTGACGAACTGATTAGAGCGCGCCTCCGAGCGAACTACACGGGACTCGATCACCTGTGGCTGCCGCGGACGGTGCTTGCGTCCGACTTCATCGTATCGATGCCCAAGATCAAGACCCATCATTGGGCCGGAGTTACGCTCAGCATGAAGAACATGTTCGGCATCGTGCCCGGGACCAAATACGGCTGGCCCAAGAACGTTCTGCACTGGGAGGGCATCCATCGGAGCATCCTTGATATCTGCGCTACGGTGCCGGTCCACTTCGTTATCGCGGATGGGGTCATCGCTATGGAGGGCAATGGCCCGTTGCACGGGACTCCGCGGCACCTTGGAAAGATCGTTTTGGCCGACGATCCTGTGGCTGCAGACTTCACTTGTGCGCGATTGATGGGCCTCTATCCCGATCACGTGTGGCATCTCAAGCGGGCCGCGCGGTTTCTTGGGAACGGCTCGAATCACCGGATTGACTTGATCGCCGAAGCGCTGCCAGCACGGACAACCCCGTTCAATGTGCTCCCAGAGTTCAGGTATCTTCAAACCCGCGTGTGAGCACCCGCAAGCCCCTCCGGCTCGCACGCTGATTAGGTCCAACAACATTATTTACAGCGGTGCCGGCGCTCCCGACGGCGAAATAGGTCCACCAACATTTCTTACGCGTGGAGGGTCGACGTGGAAAGAAATAGGTCCAGCAACATTTTTTGTCACCCGTCCGGCACGACGCAAGGTGAAATAGGTCCAGAAACATTTTTCGCAACCGCGCTGGAGTAACCGATCGCGAATAGGTCCGACAACATTTCTTACAACAGTCGGTTGGAACCAAACCAAAGCGCCGCGTGAACAGAAATAGGTCCAAGAACATTTCTTGCAGCGGCAGTGGCGCGCCCGAAGCGAGAGGTCTGAGGCCGCGTTCCAACCACATTGTCTATATATAGCTCGGTGATCCGCACCTGTCTAGCAGGATGCTGAAAAAGGGCGCGGAAAAGACTTTACGGCCAAAACAACTTCGCATCATAATGTATTAGGATGCGCGGTCAAGATACGCAGCAAGCCACGATGTTCAGCTATTTGTCCCCGGAAGAACGAGTGCCGGCCGAGCACCCTTTGCGGCCGATTCGGCGCATGGTGGACGCGGCGCTCCAGCCCTTGTCGCCGGCCTTCGACAAGATGTACTCGGACATCGGCCGACCGTCTATCGCTCCCGAAAAAATGCTGAAGGCACTGCTGCTACAGGTGTTGTACACGGTTCGCAGTGAGCGGATGTTGATGGAGCAACTGGGATACAACCTGCTGTTCCGGTGGTTTGTAGGCCTGAACATGGATGACGCGGTGTGGGTGCCCACGGTGTTCAGCAAGAATCGGGACAGGCTGCTGGAAAGCGAGATCGCCAAAAAGTTCTTTGATCAGGTGCTGGAACAGGCGAGGGCGGGGGAACTGCTGTCGGATGAACATTTCAGCGTCGATGGGACACTCATCGAGGCGTGGGCCGGCCAGAAGAGCTTTCAACGCAAAGACGCCAGCGATCAGCCGCCCAAGGATGATCCGGGCAACCCGACAGTAAACTTCCACGGCGAGCAGCGGAGCAACCAGACACACGAATCGACAACGGACCCGGATGCCCGGTTGGCCCGAAAGAGCGGCGGTCATGAAGCCAAGTTGGCATACTGCGGAAACCTGATGATCGAGAACCGCAATGGACTGGTAGTCGATACCGAGTTGCTGCAGTGCAATGGCACGGCCGAACGCGACGCCGCGATGCTGATGGTGGAGAGAGTGGAAGGCGTGGGGCGCATCACGGTGGCTGGAGACAAGGGATACGACACCAAGGACTTCGTAGCAGAGATGCGCGGGATGAACGCCACCCCGCATGTCGCACAAAATCAGAAGCGCCGCGGCGGCAGCGCCATTGACGGTCGGACGACGCGGCATGAAGGCTACCGAATCAGTCAGCAGAAACGCAAGCGGATCGAGGAAGTGTTCGGCTGGATGAAGACGGTAGGCCTGTTGCGCAAAACACGACATCGCGGCGTATTCAAGGTTGGGTGGGTCTTTACCTTCGCGGCTGCCGCCTACAACCTGGTGCGCATGCGGAATCTACTGACCAGTTCAGTTGGTGCCGCATGACGCACCGGAGAAGTGTGTCCAAGCTCGGCAAAACCGAGCAAATAGGCCAATACTTACAGCAACTTAGCTGCTTTTGGCGCGGTTGACATCATTTCGGGATTGATTGCGTTGCAGGGAGCGAGCTCACAGAAGGCCTTTTTCAGCATCCTGCTAGAGGCAAACGAGGCGGTGCATGCAAATTCAGGTGAGATCGGAACGGCCTCTGTCGGCTGAACGAAAGTATGGAGCGAAACAGCTTTCCGCCTACAATCGGGGCCAGAGGAAACGCGTGTTTTCGTCAGTCGAAGATCTCGGCCAACGGTTGGAAGCGGCCAAGTACGTGATCGACCCGATCACCCTCCAGGTAGTCTACCTTGCTGCCCAGATGCAGAAGCCGGTTATCGTAGAAGGCCCGCCAGGTTGCGGTAAGACGGCATTGGCTCAGGCGATCGCCGCAGCTGGAAATACGGTCATCGAACGGCTGCAGTGTTACGAGGGCATCAACGAAGAGAAGGCCATCGGCAAGTTCGACAGCGCCCTCCAGAAGTTGTTTCTCGAAACGCAGGCCGACCGCCTTGAAAGTGACTGGGAGTCGATCCGCAATAATCTCCACACCCTCGACTTCTTTGTGCAGGGCCCCTTGCTGAGATCACTGCTTCACGAGCGACCATGCGTCCTGCTCATCGATGAAGTGGACAAGGTAGATGAGGGGTTCGAAGCGTTGCTGCTCGAGATCCTCTCGGAATGGCAGATCTCAGTCCCAAAGCTGGGAACCATCAAGCAGAAGTCGGTTCCCTTCGTCATCCTGACCTCGAACGAGGTCCGGCGCCTGGGCGACCCGCTGCGACGTCGGAGTTTCTATCTGCGGGTGGAGTTCCCGACAGTGGAGCGGGAGGCCGAGATTCTGAGGGTTCGGAGCACGACCGCAAACGCCGGGTTACAGCGGCTTGTCGCCGGCCTGGCCCACGCCCTGCGCGGCTGGCAGATGGAGAAGCCTGTTTCGATCGCCGAGATGCTTGAGCTGGCGCAGGCGCTGGAGATTCTCGGAGTACAAGACATTACGCCGGAGATGCGCGACACGTTGATGCCTTTGGTGGCGAAAACGGGCTCGGATCGGAAGCGGCTCTTACTGCGGGACGGCTTCGCATCGCTGGTGCATGATGCACACAAATATGCCGAAGACGTTTCGGAATGCGCATCGGAGAGGGAACGGTCGGAGGTGACGACTCGATAGTGGGAGCAGGTTCGGCAATGGGAAAGCGGGCAAGATTTGTTTGTCTATTCGTGGCCAGTGCGGCTGTGTGCACCGCACACGAGGACCCACGCGCGGTCGCCATGGAATGGGCAGATCATTATGCGGCCGTTTATCAGGTGCCAAACGAGCTCGTCCATTCGATCATCGAGGTCGAGTCGGCCTGGAATCCGGGTGCCGTGTCGAGCAAAGGGGCTGTGGGGCTGATGCAACTCATGCCCGCGACGGCCGTGACATTTGGGGTCACGAACCGCTTCGACACGGAGCAGAATATTCGAGGCGGAGTGGCCTGCCTGGCCCGATTGCTGAAGTTGTTCGATGGGGACCTGCGCTTGGTCGCGGCGGCCTATCTGACAGGGGAGAACCGAATTCTGCCAGTCGGGCTCGCGTACTCGGATGCTGAGGTTTACCGGTATGTGAGTAAGGTAGCGCGACTGTATCGAGAGAAGCGTTCGAAGCGCCTTCAGGGAAAGGCTTTCGCGAAAAGCAGACCGGAAGGAGGTAGTTAACCATGACGGTGAAACAGTGGGTTTTCTGGACTCTACCTTGGATCCTCGCGTTGCTGGATTTTGGGGCACCAGCGCAAGGCCAGACTGCGGTCCAGCCGCAGATACAACCGCAAGTCGTCGGCCGACCGATTCGAGACGGCCAGGTGACGACCGTGCTTCTGGCACCGCGTTACGTGACGGCGATCCGGATGCCGGAGCCGATCAATTCGGTGGTAGTCGGCGACCCAGCTTCGTTCTCGGCGGAGCATTCGGATCGAGAACCGAACTTGGTGTTCGTCAAGCCAATCACGGCAAAGGCGGCGCAAACCAACCTGCTCATATCGTCGACTCGCGGCCTGCAGGCAAGCCTGCTCCTGATCAGCCGTGGGGAACCGAAGGACGAGGAGCAACGCGGAGTGGATTTCCTGATGCGGTATAGGCCCGCCGGCCAATTCATGATCCAACCTTCCGACTCTCCCTCGGTGATGATTCCGCAAACCGTAACGGTCGGCAGGACGGCAACTACGTCTTCGTCGGGTCTGTCAAGTCCGATTGTGCCCACCTCGGCGACCCCTCGCGGCGGCTCGAAGGAACGACCAGCTTCGCTGCCGCCGGTTGCCGCAGATTCAACGAAGGAGGACCGGGCTGCTCTCGATGAGCTTCTGGACCGTCAACGGCGTGCGCCGTTGCCCGTCCTCTACGGGCAGAAGCCGGGTGTCTCGCCGCCGGGGAAAGAACTGGTTAAAACCGGGGTCAGCGAGGTGATCGATCAAGGCATTGAGGTGGTGGTCTTGTTCTCTGCCGTGAACGTTCAGGACCATGCGGTCGAATTGATGCCCCCGCAGATTCAGTTGGGCGGCAAGAAGAAGAGCGGGAAAATCATCCGCAAGTCACGCTGGTCCACAGCCGAGCAGTTGCCCGTGACGGATTTCCGGATGAGTCGGCGCCGCCTCGGCCCGGGTGAGCGAGCCGATGGCGTGGTGGTCTTCCAGCGGCCGTCTTTCAAGCAATCAACTGAGACACTGTTCCTTCAAATGGCCGAGTCGGGCGCGGTGGATCGTCCGGCCTTGGCTCCAATTGGTTTCGGAATTAGCAGCTTCCGTGAGGTGAGTTATGACGCCCGATGATCGAATCCGCGATAAGGAGCTCGAGGGACAGGCGAGCGAGGAGGACGATCCCACGCTTACCACGCGAGTGAGCCCAACCGGCGGCACAGAGCGGGAATCGAAGCCGGTGGAGACCAGCCCGCCTGACGCACCGGCAGCATCTACCGGGATCGTGCAACAGATCTGGCGTCGAATCAAGGAAGAACGCAGCAGACCTAAACGAGTTGAGATCAACACGCGTGGCCGAAACAACATGGACCGGAGTAAAGTATTTCTGGTTCTTGCCACGGCCGTCGTGTTGTGCGGCTTCGCATTTCTCGCCTTATTCTCCACCTCAAGCTCGGAGAAGCGGGCGCAGGACCGGCGGACGAAGCCCAGTTTGGGGCGACCGGAAAGCGCATCGACACAACAGGCGGGGCCCGCCGGGTCCACAATCCCGCTGCTCAGTGCTGACCAGGGCACCGGCGATCAAAGTGCCGAGCAACTGAGCCCGGACGACATCCTGGCCACGTCGCGCCGCGCACAGACCGGGAACCAGCAGCCGCCGGCGAAAGCGCCCAGCGAGTATGCGCTGAATCAAGTGCCTCCCGTCAATGATCCGGCCCTTGAAGCGTACCGGCGACAGAACAATTACGCCTACACTCCGCCGCCGCCTCCACCACCAACAACTGCGGTCGCACCAGTTCCACAACCAGCAAACGAGTCGGAGAGCCTAAAGAAATCCTCCCTTGTATTTGTGCGAAACACAACTTCGGCAACGGTGATGAACGCCAGCCATGCGTCGGCTCAGCCTGCCGTCATCGAGCGAAAGGGGGCCTCGACGTTGCTGCCGACCGGCAGCCGATTGGTGGCACGACTACAGACTGCTGTCAGTAGCGCGGTGAAGACGCCGGCGATTGCCGTGATCGAGTATAACTACGAGCGGAATGGGGAGATCGTTATTCCGGCAGGCACGAAGGCTATCGGACAGTTGGCACAAGCCAATCAAAATGGCCAAGTGGGCCTCCGCTTCACAGCACTCGAAATGCCCGACGGCACTACCGAGAGCATCGAAGGCAGCGGCGTCAGCCTGGACTACGGCCCACTGAAGGGTGTCGTGAATGGACGGAATGGGGTGAAGCGCGCCCTGGTCCGATCGATCACCGGCGTTGGGACGATGGCGGCCTACCTGGTCGGCGGCCGCGGTTACGGCGGGCTGACAGGCCCGATCGATCAAAGTGTTCTGCTGCGGGAACGGATCGCTTCAAACATCGGCCTCGCGGGTGAGCAGGAATTGATGGCATTGGCATACACCCAAAACGTGGTCGTCATGCTTCCGGGCAACACCCGGTTCTACATCGTCCTTCAGGAACCGGTCACGGCGCCAAATGGGCTCGATCGGACGCCGGCCGGGGTGACGGGTGCCCGGAGTAACATCGCCAGTGTAGAAGGACAGGCTCTGCCGACGGCGGCTGAGCTCCGGGAACTGGTGGCGCTGAAGAACGAACTCACCCGGATGTATCGCGAAGTGGCTGCGACGCGGGCACCAGAACCACCGGCGCCGCAGCAGTGAGGAGGCCATGCGCGCAAACTGGAAACCCCTCGAAGAGAAGCTCGGCGCGCTCCGCTGCGTCGGATTCATGTTCATGGGTCGATTGAATGGGATTTATCAGTACAAACACGGAATCAGCCGGCGCTACTTGTTCCTCGACTACTTTGGGCGGGCCTACGAATCTGCGGGCAGGAATCAGTTTCGAGAGATCGCCTTCGAGGCGGCTCTGGAGCGGGTGGAAGAACCACTGGGAGCGCTGGGCGCAACGCTCGAGACCCCATATGATGCCGATTACGTGAGGCGGAAGTCGGCTGCATTGAGAGAGGCCGGAATCGAGACGTTGCGCATCCTCATCGAACCGGACGACGGAACCGTCTGAAAGCTTGTGGTGCGAGCATTCCAGATGAGGTAAAGTAGCCCAAGGAGTCGGTTGTGCGGCGTGATTACCAAGCGACCAGTCCGCTCCTCTGGGTAGCGACGCAGTTTGGGCGATTTCTGGGCGACGGATACCGGGAAATCCGGGGGCTCATCACTTCAAACGCGCCGAACAATCTCAAGAAGGCCTTCACGGGCAGCATGGCTGCGGTGATTTTAGCCCTGCTGACTGTAATCGTGATCGCATCGCAACTCCACCCTGCCGCGGTGATTCTCGCCGTTGTCTGCGTCCTGCTCATCGTGTATGGCAGGAGTCTCTTCCGACGGCTGGCGCTGTTTGCCGGCTACTTCCTGTGTGGTTTTGTGATGTTCATTGGGGCCGGGCTGATCACAACGGTTCCGCTTGAGAAGAGCTATCCACTCCTGGCCAAGGCGGTCGCTGTTGGGTTGTTTGTCGTGTTGTGCCTGGTGATTCCAGCCCTGCTGTCCATGAGACCGAGGCAGGAGATCGTTTCGAGTGGTGCAAGCTGGGCCTCAAGCGGCGACCAGATGACGAAACCCGCTCTCACCTTTGCCGACGTCGGAGGCCTGGAAGAGGCCAAGAAGCAGATCCGCAAGTTGGTGCTGGCGAACCTGAACGGGAAGAAGTTCGGCCCGTATGGGGTGTTCAGGAATGGCATTCTGCTCCATGGCGCGCGTGGAACGGGAAAGACGTTCCTGGCAGAAGCAGTGGCGGGGGAATTCAAGCTCAAGTACTGGTGTGTATCGGCGGCCGGTCTTCACCACAAGTACGTTGGTGAAACCGAACGTCATATTGAAATGCTGTTCCAACAGGCGATCGGAAGCAGTCCTGCCGTCCTATTCATTGACGAGATTGATGCCTTGGGAGCAAAGCGACAGCAACTCGGAGACGGGGACGACACTGGTGGTGCGGCACGTGGATATAACTCGGCGACCACTCAGTTGATGGGCTGTATCGATGATGCTCGAAAACACCCAGGTTTGATTCTCATCGCGGCCACGAACTTCTATGATGGTTTGGATCGGGCTCTGATCCGGGAAGGTCGATTCGATCTCCATGTTCGGCTCGACCTGCCTAACGAGGATGAGAGGGCTCGGATCTTTGAGGCCCAACTGGCGAAGCGCCCATCTAGGCGCTTCGACCTCCAGCCGTTCGCGAAGAAAACACCCGGCTGGAGCGCAGCCAAGATCGGCACACTGGTAGATCGCGCTGCCTTCTTTGCCGCCGAAGGACGAAGAAAGATCGAGGAACGCGACCTGACGCGAGCCTTCGCGGACACAGGCGGGAAGGACCGCCCCGCATTCAAAGAGGTTGACTGGGCGGATGTCGTGCTGTCTCCTGATACCGAGGCCGATCTCCGGAATCTGGTTCGCCTGATGGACCCTGTGTATGGAGAGCGGCTCAGGTTGGCGATGCCTACTGGCCTCTTGCTTATTGGGCCGCCTGGGACCGGCAAGACCATGATTGCGCGGCTGATCGCGACGCAGACGAACCGGAGCTTCTACCCGATCACGGCCGCCGATATCCTCGGCGGGGCAACCGGCGCATCCGTGAAGAAGCTCGCCGAGCTCTTTGCCCGCGCGAAAGAGAACAGTCCGTCAATCATCTTCATCGACGAGATGGATGGCCTGTTGCCCCGCAACAACGGTTTTCAGTCGCAGCACGACATCCAACTGGTCGAACAGGCGCGGAGCCTCATCAGTGAGCTTGAGCCACAGCACAATGTATTCCTGATCGGCACGACGAACCACCTGGACAGCATCGACGCAGCCATCCTTCGTGGGGGCCGTTTTTCCGAAAAGATCGAAATCGGCACGCCCCACGAGAGCGGCTACCAGCGCCTGCTGACAAGGCACCTCGGCGGCGTCCGGTTGGTTGACGGGCTGTCGGTAGAACTGCTGGTTGAAAGGCTGAAGGGCATTTCACCGGCCGATCTGGAAGCCATCTGCCATAGCGCCAAGCGCATGGCGATGAGGCGAATGGCGGAGGACGCCGAGGAGTTGCCTCCGCTCACCTGGAACGACTTCACCGAGGCGATGAAGCGGGTTCAAGTTCAGTTTTCTAAGAGATCCTAACGATCGCCTCGTCTTCTTTCCCCATTTCTGCTTCTCCCTTTTGACCTCGTCAAGAGCTCCATTAGGAGACTTTTGAAAACAGCGGGCGGTTTGCTCTATTCTGCCTCCACGATCTGGTAGCCGCTTTCGGGCCCGGGCTTTTCCGCCGGGGTCTTCGATGCGGAGACCAGCGCTGAATGCCAATCACAGGGAGGTTAACCGCACCATGAATCAATTCGCAAAACGGGTTGTCGTCGCGCTTGCACTCTGCCTCATCATCGTGCAAAGCGTGGCGATCGCCCAGAATCTTGGGGCAGCCCCGCAGGTGAACGTCGCCGTGCAGGGCCAAACCGGAGCGCAGCCGGAAGGCGCGTTCCTCAATTTCGTCAACTGGATCGGCAACGTGATTGCCCCGGTCGGCGCAGGCGTCGCGGTGTTGGGGGCGATCGGTAGCTACGCCACCGGAAGAGGCACATTCCGGTGGATGGTGACGGCAGCCGGACTACTCGCAATCTCGGGTGTCACCCGGTTGATCGAGTTCTGGATCGCCCAGGGCGGCGGCGGAGTCTCTTGAAGCCTGGTCGCCACGATTGAGCAACCAGATAGGCGGGCCGGTTTCCAATGAAGCCGGCCTGCCGGATCCCAAATAGGGGAAAGCGACATGGCAGTTCCACAGCTCGTACTCGACGCAATCCGATTTCTGCTGGCGTTAGCTGCTCCAGCCTCTCTTGTCGCGCTCGTCCTGGCTGGAATTGCATTGCGACGCGAGGGAACGACATCGTTTTCGGTGGGAGGAGGCGGATTCTCGAAGTGGATGTTCTGGGCCATCGTGATGATCACCCTCCCGCAGGTTTTCGGATGGTTCGCTTTTTGGGGTGTCGGCGCGCCACTCCCCGGTGGAGGCATCGGCAACGGATGGATGTCCGGGTTCGCGAATGACACTGTGATCTTCGTGAACACCTTCGTGATCGGCCGTTTGGTGCCGGTCCTCGCGGCGTGGATGGTTCTTCGGTCGGTGATCGACTGGAGTGAGGGCTATACTCCGTTGGCCTCGATCCTTGGTGCCATGTTCCTACTCGCTATCCCCGCGAGCGCTGCTCTTCTCCAAGGTTGGAATGACGGCACGCGGTTCGGTACGGCAGCGGTCCTCGAAGGTGCTTGGACGTATACCGCCAGCCGAATCATGCCCATTGCGGCTGGACTAGCTGTCATTGGAGCGGTTGTGAACTTCGCGTTCGGCCGGCCAGCTATCCGGCTCATCGGCTCAGCCGCAGCGTTCCTGACCGTCTCCGCTCTGTGGCGCTTGGTCGTTTCGATGATGTAGCACTCGAGGCCGCATGAACTTCCTAACGGGCATTACAAACCTGACGAATTGGACGGGCAACGTCATGATGCCGACGCTAGCCGCGTTGTTCTTCGCGCTCGGCGTTCTCCGCTACGCGCACGGGCAGGCGCACACCTACGCGCCGTGGGCGGGCTTTCTCTGCTTGATGGTTTCGGGTGTCTTGCGTGGCATCGAGAAATTCGCAGCCCAGGCCGCATGGAACAACCCGGACTTGGTATGGATCACGCTTCGGGGGCTGGTGAATTGGACCTGTAACGTCTTTCTCCCCGTGTACGCGGTGCTCCAGCTTTTGCATGGATTCATGTTGTACGCGGGCATCGGTCATCGGATCTATGCCGGCAGTGCCTGGATGCGGCACTTCAGCGCCGCGGCACTGTGCCTGGCTCTATCCGGCTTGCTGCGTCTGGCGGAATGGTTCATCGCGCAAGGACTGGGCGGCATTAGCTGAAAGGAGATAAGAGAGGCAATGGCGTTAAACATCACCCCAGTTCACCGAAATCTCCACACAAGAGTGAGCTTCCTCTATCTGGAATTCGAAGACTGGTTCGTCGTCATCGGCCTGGCAGCTCTCACCAACATCTTTGGTCGTTGGATTGATCGCCACGTATTCGGAATTCCGATGAACGTGTTTCTGCAATATATCGTTCCCGTCCTGAGCATCCCATTTCTCATGCTGTTCAAATACGGAAAACCGCGAGGCTATCTGAAGGACTTTCTGATCTGGCACACCAAGCCCCGGATCTACTGCGGACTTGAGCCGGATTCGGTAATGAAGCTCGACTACTTCAAAGAGGAGAGGATCGATGCCAACGACTATCGAACAGCATAACGCGTCCCTTCACCAGCCAGCGTTTTCCGAGTTGCTGCCGGTGCGCGACATCTTGCACGACGTGATCATCCGAACGACCGGTGCTCTAGTCGCGGGCTATGAACTCACTGGCATCAACTCGTATTACCACAGCGACGATGGACGGAACCGGACGAAACTGGCGCTCGAGGCGCTGATCCGGTCACTGCCCGAGCGATCCATGCGAATGCAAGTGCGCTTCGAGATTGCCGAAGGGCTTGGCGATCTGCGAGAGCGATATCAGCAGCAACTCCGGAATCAGAATCCGACATTGTTGGCGCTCGATCGCGTCAGGATGGACGCCTGGAGGAAGAAGGAGCAAGAAGGCTACTATCTGCTGCCGCTCCTGCATGCCTACTTCCACTGGAATCCTACAATTCATCACGAGCTTCCCGGTGCGGCTTTCGGCAAGGCAGTGACGAAGCGCTTCAACCTCGACGCCTTTAGCCTTTCTGCGAACAGATGCATCCAGCGAACAGCGCGCGAGCACGAGGATGCTTTGGCCGAGTTCGGTTCCATCCTCTCCGGTGTCGAGCAGACGTTGAGAGCGACGGGCATGGGAGTTCGGCGGCTTACGGACGCAGAGATCTTCCTCGAAATGAAGCGTGCCCTGAATCCGCTGTTGTCAGACCGCGCCCCGCTTCGGCGGCCGGAGGCCTCACTGCAACATCGTAGTGCGCGGGACCAGATCGTCAATACGAACATCGAACACGAGGAAGAGACCTACATTCGAATCGGTGGCCTCCTATACTCGTTCATCAGTTTGAAGGACCTGCCCGATGCCACCTTTCCAGGGATACTGCGCGATCTTGTGGGCCTCGACTTTCCGATCACGGTCAACACCGATGTCATGATTCCGGACCAGGCGGCGATGATCAAACACTACAAGGGTCGCTTAAAGAAGATGCAGGCCGCCCAACGGGACTCGCATGGCGGGTACCGCATCGACATCGACGCGCAGGTGGCACAGCGCCAGCTAATCGAAACACTCGAGAATCTAATCGCGAGTTCGCTCAAGACGTGTCGCACCAGCATGGTGATCGGTATCCGTACGTCGCAACCCGTGCAGAGCCACCGGGACCTCGCCGAACAGGAGCGGGTCTTGTCCGACAGGCGACAGAAGGTTCTGTACACGGTCATGCAGATGAACGGAAGCCGGGGGCTTCCTGAGGATTTGGCAAAGCGGCGGTTGTTCATCGGGGGTCTTCCCGGTATGAGCGAAGAGAATCAGAGGGAGAATGACTGCCTGACCGTGCATGCGGCCGACCTGCTGCCAATGGAGACTTCCTGGCGCGGCACGCCGCAGTCGCCGCTGATTTTGCTCGACACCCCTCAGCGTCAACTCGTGCCTTTCTCTCCGTGGGATTCATCGCTCGCGGACGCGAACCTGCTAATCATGGCGGCATCAGGCGGGGGCAAAACCTTCATGGCGATGTTGTTCTTGCTGATGATGGCTCGACTGAAACCGTTGATCTCGATTCTCGAGCGTGGCGACTCGTACCGTCCCCTGGTGGAGTTGATGGGTGGGCGTTCGATCGAGGTGGACCTCGAAGGAAGCGTAACCCTCAATCCCTGGGACCTGGCTCCGGGTGTGACGACTCCCGGAAAGGATAAGATCGCCTTCCTAAAGAATCTTACCCGCCACATGATCGGGGACAGCCCGAATTCAGACACGGCCCTACTCGACAACCTGCTCAGCGAGGCGATTAGCCGCACCTATAAACGTTGCGCAATCCGGCACAGCAACCCGACGCCGACGTTCAATGATCTGCGAGAAGAGCTCCAACAATGGCGTGATGAAGAGCGCATCGAGCGGACCGTGGAGGAAGCAAAACTGGCGGCTCTCAAACTCCGCGAGTGGACTGGCGAGAAGGGCGTTTACTCGAAGTTGTTCGACCAGCACACCACGTTGAAGACGGACGCCGACTGGCTGTTCTTCAACGTGGAAAGGCTGAGTGACGACCCAAAGCTCGAAACTGCGATGAGTATGATGATTGCCCATGCAATGCAGGAGCGGGCCTCGGGCAGAACGGGCCAACACAGCATTACGGTTCTCGACGAGTGCTGGTCATTGCTGGACTCCAACGTCCTGGCTCCCGAAGTGGTGCAGCTATTCCGCACGGCGCGCAAACGCGGCGGTAGCGTCTGGGGCATTTCGCAGACCCTCGAAGACTTCGTCGGAACAGACACGCAGCCGCGTATTCACGGTCCCGGCATTGTCCGTAACGTTTCGACGAAAATCATCGGCCGGCAGCCGGGAGACGTGAGCCCGCTTGCGACTCATCTGGCGCTGAACCAGGTGGCGTTGGACGAGATCAAGCACTTTGGAGCGCCCCGCAAGGGACGGAGCGCCGACGTCCTGCTGGTGATTGGTGAGAAGGCGGAGACCACGCAAACGATTCGTCTCGTGCCAACGCCAGTCGAGTATTGGGTATGTACGACCTTCCCGCGAGAACGCGCCTACCGAGGCTATTGCTTCGCCAATCACCCGACTCGACCTCCGTTGGACGTGTACCAGGAACTCGCTCAAAGGTTTCCAAACGGACTCGCCGACGTGCCGCCGCTTGCCGAAGAGCTATCGGGTGCAGTGACCGGTGTGGCCTCACAGAGGTAAGGAGATGCCTATGAAGCTCCTATCGCTCATGTTCACAAGCCTGATGGCGTTCTTTCTGGTGACCCGAGTACGACGGGTTGTGGCTGTGACCTTGGTCGGGGCGATCGCGTTTACGGTCGTCGCGCCGCCGGCAAAGGCGCAACTCGGCATTCCGGCCGTGATCGCAGCGGCAGCGCAGGTTGTGAGCACGATCAATAACGTCATTAGGCCTCTGCTAAGCGCCATTCAGGGCACGATTGGGGCGATCAACGGAGTGCTCAATCAGCTCCGCAATCTCTGGGAACAGGTGGTGTACCCACTTCAGCTAATCAATCGAGCGCGGGCGCTGGTCAATTCGATGATCGCCCAATTTCGCGGCCTCCTCACCGCTCTGATGCGCGTGAACGTGTCAAGCGCTCAGTTGCCGAACCCCGTTTCGCTCGAAAGTATCATTCGCAATCGCGGCACCGGAGACTTCGCTCAACTGACCACCGCCTTTGGCCAGACCTACCGGGCAATTCCCCAACCGGGGGACGCGCACCCCATGGAACGGGATCTGGCGGACATCGATGATGCGATGGCCATTGCGAATCTCAAGACGCTCAAGGCATCGGACGCGATGGTGGACCAGATGATGGGAGCCGCGGACGCGATCGAAAACGAGGGCGTGAATATGGCTCCTGGCTCTGCGCCGTTCCTTGCGGCGGCGGGAATCATCGCCTCGGTGAAGAGCCAGGCGATGATGCAGCGAATGATCGCAGCGGCCATCCGTCAGGAAGCAGCGCGTGTGGCGCACGACAACACCGTGAGGAAGCGGAACGCGATGTTTGGCGCGCAGTTTCGGGATGACGTGCGAACGATCTTCAAGAAGTAAGGAGAGAAACGCGATGCCGCAGATTCTTCGATTCATTAGACGCCTGACGGGTTGGGCGTGGACACAACGCACCAAGCTTCTGGTGCTGCTCCTGGTGGTGACTCTAGCCGCCCCACAGCCTGCCAAGGGCCAGTTCCTTCCTATCGATATGGCCGCTATCGTGTCGGCGATCGGTGCGATCAACACCGCGATTACGAACGTTATCGGCGCCGGCTTGCGCGACATTAGTGGTGCGCTGAACGCGGTTAACGGGGTATTGAACGCGATTCAGAGCTTCTTCCAGAACACGGTCTACCCGCTTGACGCAATCAACCGTGCTCGCGGCGTGGTTGGCGCCGTGCAGGGTTTCTACAACGCGATCCGCGGGCTGGTAAATCTCAACGTGGCCAGCGCGACGCTCGCCAATCCCCGTCAGCTCGAAGCAGTCCTCTTGTCACGAAATGCGGGAAGCATCGCTCAGGTGGCCAACCGGTTCACTACCGTTTATCAGGCCATACCTCCTGCGACCGATGCCCCCGCGCCGGTGAGGGATCTGATCGACATGACGGACGCAACCGCGCAGGCGGCGTTGAAGAAGGCGATTGTTACGGACGCAGCCTCGGACCAGTTGATGGATGCATCCGACCAACTGGCTGCTGAACTCGCCGTGGCGGCGCCAGGAACGGCTCCGATGATTGAGGCACAAGCGGCGGCCATGTTGGTGAAGGCCCACGCGCTGACACAGTCTGCGATGGCGGAGCTGTTCCGCATCAGGGCGATCGACATGGCGAACACCGGAGCGAGTCTGAAATTCAACGCGAATCACGCGAGCGATACGCGGCGAGACGTAACAAACATGTTCAAGAAGTAAAGGGGCAGGCGATGTTCTTCTTCGAGCAGACATTCCAAACAGTACTGAATGGCATCGACGCCCCTGGTGGTCCCATGGGAGCAATCACAAATATAGCCAATGCAATCCTCCTGCTCTGCGCGCTCTTTGCCGTTTACGAGGCCTACGCGCGAGGGGGAGACGCGCGCATGATCGGCATCGCCGCGGCGAAGTTCCTCCTCCTGGGTTTGATCGTCTCCAACTACAGCGCAATCTTTCGTAACGTCAATGGTGCCTTCAATCAGGTGGCGGCTACGATCTCTCCCAATGATTGGGCCAACAACTGGATGCTTCAGGTCAACCAGTATTTTAACGGCCTCGGGAACGCGAATTGGTTCAATCTGGTTGTCAGCAGCATTGTGGCTTTGGTCAGCGTGCTCGTGCAGTTGATCGCTGCCATAGTGTTTCCGATCGCGCTGCTGATTTTCACCATCCTTTACTGCTTGTACGGCGCCGTCTTGTATGCGGTCGGGCCAATGGTGCTCGCGCTTTATCCAGCCTTTGGTGTTGGCCAACTGGCACGTAGCTATCTGGTGAACTTGTTCGTGTTCCACGCCTGGGGCATTGTCTACGCCTTATTCAGCGTGCTCCTTACCGCCATCAATGCCCAGAGCCTGGCAGCCATGCTTGCAGCCAACAGTTTGGGCGGGTGGTTTCAGGGTGCGAGCGGAGCGCTGCTGATGTCCCTGGCGAGCATATTATTCGCAGTTATGGTTGCGTTGATCCCATTTCTCGCGCGACGGATTGTGACCGGTGAAATCGGCAGCTCGATGATGACTGTGGTCCACGCGGTCAGTTCGGCAGTGGGAGCGTTTAAGGGCCTTCCTCCAACCAAGAAGTGATCACGTGAGTGAAAAGGAAGCCCAGAGGAGCTAATCGAGATGTTGAGGCGAAAAGAAAAACCCAACGACAATTCCGCCATCCCAGAAAGAGCGGCATTCACGAAATACTACGAGCACGATGGCCAGCTTCGAGCCTATGCGAACCGGTCGATGCTGATGGCCGGACTGTTCGGGGTGATCGCTTTGGTCTCCCTTGGGTTTGCAATCTACGTGAGGCTGCAGCCGGCGACCGTCATCCGGGTCTCCGCGGACGGCGAAGCGACGGTAGTCGGCGCCAGGCCTGCGAGCACTGGACCAGAGACGAGGAGCAGCTTGCTGAGCGTTCTGGCTGCAATGCCGGCGGGTGAGGCGGCGCCGACTCACATTGAAGGCCGCGCCGTCGTCAGGAAATTTCTCGAAAGCTACATGCGGTACACCCCGACATCGGTCGACAAGAATCTGGCCGATGCCCTCAACATGATGACCGCCAACCTGCGCATGTACAGTCTCAATCTCCTCCGGGACCAGGACTTGATCGGCAAGATCAAAGAGGAACAGATCACCTCCTCATTCAAGATCCGGTCGATTGAGCCGGTTCCTGGTCAGCCGTGGACGTTCCAGGCTTTTGGGGTCAAGGAAGTTCATCGAGTCAGGAATAGGAGCGAATTCACGGACCGAATCGTTGGCAAGTATCACGTCCGGCTGATTCAGGAACGGCGAACGGAACGTGTGCCGAGCGGCCTGCTGGTCGCTGAGTACAGGGAAGAACAGATGGTTGGTGAAAAGGATACCGGACTTTTGCAGGAGTCAAGCCTCCTGGGGAGCCGGTGATGGATTCTGCCGTCCCCGGTTTCAGCGAGAGGGCATCTCCGGATCGGGGGCTGGTGGGAGCGAAGCCAGCGCAATCTGGCGAAACAGCGTACCTGAGAGAGGACGCGACGCGGCCCGCAGCTCGCAAGGGTGCGCGGGCCGCTGATGAATTGAAAGGAGGCGATTCGATGGGTGCAGCGACGGAACCAACAACAAGCGGCCTGGCTGAGCCGAAGGCCTCGGCTGGCAAGAAGGAGCGCAGCTCCCGGCGCCTGCGACGGACCAAAACGGAGGAGCCTTCGACGGCCCGCTACTTTTTGATCAAGGCGTCGGGCAGCGAGGGGCTCCAGCTCGGTCAGGAGGTCGCGTCGGAAAACGAAGCGCTCACCGCATCATTCCGTGCGAGCGGCAGCTACGCCGTAGTGATGGAGTGGAAGGCCAACGTCGACGTGAGCACGGGTGCGCCAGTGATCAAAAAGGAGGGAGTTCAGCACGAGAAGAAATAGCGCATTCATAACGGGCAGCACTGGCTTCATGCACGTAGGTGTGTAAGCGACCCGTAGCTCTGATACGGGAAAGTGCTGGTCGGGTTTCCGCGCGAACCCTGGCCAGAGTCTCACCAACCTGGCCACGGATAGCGAAGAGACCCATTCCAGCGGACTCCTTGCTGTTCTGCCAACAGACGGAAAAGGAGAGTATCCATGTTGAAAAACAAAATGGCGACACTGCTCACAGTCGTTTCGGCAATGCTCATCAGCGCAGGCATGACCTGGCAACAGCGTCTGCTCTTCGTCGGCGGCATTGCGTTCGGTGTGGTGGTGGAAGCGCTCCCGGGCCTTGTAGATGAGCTCAAAGAACGCGTCGCGGAATGGCAGCGCATCCGGCAGCTCACCGTAAAGGCCAAGGCGGCGTAGTAGTAGACAACCCGGTGACGGCTCTCCGAGCCTGGCACCCGGGAACTTGACTCAAGTTCACGGTAACAGGCGGAAGGAGAGTACCGGAGACGGCACTCCTGTCTGTCTGTTGCCATTCAACAGAAAACAGACAAGGAGATGCCCAATGAAAACCATAGTTACGTCCCAATTGCCAGTCTTGGCGTTGGAGATTGATCAGGAAGGAACGGTAGCTCAGAAAAGCATGCAGCTCACGAGGCAGGGACAACTCGACAACACGCTGCTTGAGGTCCTCTATCCGGGCATTCGAGTGGCGACGGTCGAGATTCCTGGTAGCGAGCTGGATGACTATGGGCGTGCCAAGGTGGAACAGGCTCTGGCGCAGTTTACGGTCGGTGGGGTGGAGTATCGCCTCATCGGCGCATCGGGCTCTGCGAAGAATGGCAAATACTACGCCGTCAGCAAGGAGTTCGAGAAGCCGATCGCCGAGCGGTTCCAGCAGTGGCCGGAAGCTGCGATCACCTATTTCGGGATCTTGATCTCGCCCTGCAAAGTGCGGATCGAGGAACCGGATACGCGGGTGCTCGTCGTGGAAGATCACACCCTCGGCACGAATGACTGTCGCGGCTGGATTCGGCGTTCCCTGTTTGAGAAGCTGAATCTTCCCGCCCGTCACTTCTACCAGTTTCGTCTCGCGTTCAACCGGACCCAGGCGAAGGGGAGCTTCAAGGTCGTGGAGAATGACGTCGCGGATCATGTCAGCGCGGACATCATTCTACCGAAAAGCTCTATGAAGCCTGCACTGCCGGAAAAGTCGACGTGGGTGAAGCTCTGTTTCGGCGATGCGCAACTGTTTCGGGGCCCGATCGTTTTGGGCATCCGGGAGGTCTCACGCGAGCTGGAGTACGAGTCGAGCTACACGTTGTTGACGCATGCTCCGGAGGCCTCTATCGACCTGGAAGTCTTGCCTCACGCGCTTCAGCAAGTGCAGACACTCAAGGCGACGGTCGAGGACAACAATTTCGACGAGCTCTTCCGGCTTCTGGGGACCTCGAAAACGTCACGTCCGGTGCACGGAGACGAGGACGTCACAGAGGACGGAGAGTACTCCTCCGCGGAGCGAACGGTTGTGGAGGCGGTGCTCAAGGCTGACGGCTCCGGCCAGTTGGTCAAGTTCCCCTTCATTAACAACCAGCTCCAGCGGATCCTGTGCCGGTGGGCGTACAAGCTGGCGACGGCGGGAGGGTTCAAACTTCCAGCATTCGCGCTAGCGGACGACGGCTACCTGGTGCTCGAGAACGGACGGGTTTACTCAGGTTCCGATTGGATGCCGGAGGGGCACGCCATCACGAGTCTCGGCTCGCGGCGTCTTCTCGAAGTTCGGTATCCCATTCGGGCGAAGGACGACCTGCTCCCGTTAACAAAGCTGGATGCTCCGGACACGGTGGCAAAGTTGATGAACGACCTGAAGCGGCAAGGGTGCTCGATGTCCGAGCCACAAGCTGTCGAGCGGATCGTCATCGGCCAAATCCGGCTGGAACATACCATCACGCTCCACTCGAAGACGGCGGCGAAGAACGGAGGCGACTACGACTTCGACACCGTGTGCGTGGTGGAGGAGAGCCGGTTCCCACGCTGGGTCGAGGATCGCTTCAGCCATCGCGAGACTTTCTCGAACGAGAAGGACAAGCGGAAGAAGAAGCGCTCGGCCTGGTGGAACCTGCCTCAGGTCGCGGTCTCGGCGAAGGGCAACGAAATCGGGATCATCACTGACCTGATGTCGTCCTGCCTGGCTTCCGGTCGCCCCGATCTGGCCGAGCTGCTGGCAAGAGAACTCCAGGCGGCACTCGATGCCCTGAAGCACGGGACGATGCCCGACCAGAACGTGATTGTCAGTGTGCGCAAGCAGGTGACTACCGCGCCATGGTTGCGGTTGAAAGACGAGAAGCGCGTTGGAAGTCTGCCGCTGCACTTGACCGTGAGCCCCACGGACAAGATCGGCAAGCTGTACAACGTGATTCGCAAGGAACTCGACGACTTCTTCAGCGATGTCCGTCCTCTGGCGGACTTTCGTGGCCTGATGGTCAATGGACACTTCGACCGCGAAATGTACAAGGAGGCGGGGCAGATCGCGACCGTCTATGGAGTCAACATCGCGTTGATCGTGAAGAAGCGCGAGAAGTACCAGCAGGAAGTCGCGGATGCCCAAGCTGCCCTCAACGAGTGCGACCTCGACAACGTTGAGGAGCGGAGGAAGGCATTCAAGCGACGCAACAAGGCAAAAGCGGCGTTGCACTGGTATGAGGAACGCTCCCGCCAGGAGATACGAAACATGATCCACCTGGTGCGGAAGTGGGCCGAACGGAAGTCGGCGAACGCGTTCGACTGGCTCGCCGCTCTCTATGCAATTACCTGCAAGGGGAGCAAGAGCACCGGAAGTATCGTGTTCTACGCCTTTCCGCAGGAACTCGTCAACATGATCGCGGAGCGCACAGGTGGCCGTCCGGTCACCGTCGCAATTCCTGATCTGGTTGATGGGGACGTGTGCATCGACGACGACGGCAACGTGTATCTCGTCGAGCAGGTCGAAGACGGCCAAGGACAGATCCTCGAGAGGGGAACCTTCCTCATGCAAGTCACGAGGGATGGCGATCTGATTTACGATCACGGCCGGCCTCAACGAATCCGTGCAGTTGAGTTCGAGGCTGGACGGTCTGAAGTGCGGGACGGGAGGCTTGAGCTTCCCGGTTCCCAGCTGAAGCCGAAGGTCCAAAAGCCGAAGCTGGACAAAAAGTAGTATGCCTTCGAGGAGGTCTGGGCAACCGGACCTCCCTCGGGTTTTGGCAGACGCAGGGAAAGTGATCGAAGGAGTACAGCCCATGCAACGTACCGTGACCCTTATCCTAATCGCGACTCTGGCCGCATTCGGTCAGAAGATCGAAACACAGAAGCCGGATCGCAACAAGATCACGCGGCTGGGCACGACGCCTAATCATCTGAGCGTGATCGAACTCGGCGAGCCGGTCACCCGAGTAGCCGCCGGCAGTTCGTCATTCAAGATCGAATGGCGCGAAAACACGGTGTTTGTCCAGCCGCTCGAACCCGATGCGACGACCAACCTCTTCATCTGGACCGCGTCTGGCCGTCTCAGCTACGAGTTGGTGCCGGCGGGCTCGGTGGAGCAGATGCATTTCGCGATTGACCAGGACCCATCCACTGTTCAGGCCAGAAAGGCAGAACCCGTCGAACAGGCGCCTGTTGTTCAACGACCGAAGGTACCCGCGGCCATGCTGATGCAAAGCACGCCCGTCAAGCTGGTCGGGTCCTCAAGAAACCACCAGAAAGTCGAGATCGTCCTTCAGGACGTTTACCAGAAGGACGGGCGTGTCTACCTTCGGTATGCCATCGTGAACGGTGGTCGGACGGTCTATCTACCGGCGGCTCCGGAAGTGTTCACGCTGAAGTCACCGCGCGCGCCACAGTCGCTGATTCCATTGGCCAACAGCCAGCTTGCCAGCGGCTACCAGCTCAAGTGGAACGGCGAGGCTCGGGTTCCCATAGTTCATACGGAGCTCCAGGTCCCAGTCGTTCGGCCTGGTCAAACCGCCCTTGGCCTTATCGCGTTCGATCTGCCACGCTCCGGCCAACCGGAATTGCGAACCGTTGTGAAATTGGCGTTCCCGGCGGACGCGACAGGTAGTGTGAGTGCGGTCCTGGTGCTGTAGTCATGACTGAGGACAGGCAAATCACGACCGAGGATGTTTTGGAGGCAGCCCTGAGAAGGCGGCCGCTCTGCGATGCCGGCGTAGTGGACAATCCGGTGACGACCGATAAGGTTCTCGCTGCGTTCGAAGTCAGCATGAAGCGCCGGTCGGATCTCAATGTGTTAAACCGGGCGCTGAATGTCTTCCTCCAACCTCGGAACCCTTTCGAACCCGAGAGGACACGCAAGCCAACAATGGAAACCGTGATTTTCGGACTGCTCTTTGCTGTTGTGGTCGCGGCCTTCCTGTTCTTCAATCTCGCGGCACCGTGGCTGGAGGTGCGTCCATGAACGACACCTGGAGGGTACGGCTCGCAGGAGTGTTGCGGGAGGGGGAAGTTGTTGGGCTGTACTTTACGACCGCGATGCTCGTCGTTGTCGAATTCTGCTTCGTGTATTGGCTGCACCGGATCCAGCTCCCGGAAGCATCAAGTAAGGCGGCCTCCGGCTTCATTGTGATGCCGCCGTGGTACCAAAAGCCGAGATTCGAAGTGACCCTGCTACTCACAATCCTGGCGGGTCTGTTGTTTTCGGTGTGCTGGGGGCTCTGGAATCTGTGGCGGAAGCGGACCGGCACCGGGTCATGGGAGACCGCCGTTCAATCGGTCAAACAACGGGTGCGGACGACGACGTCAGTGGCGGCGCTGACGGGCGTCGAGTTGGTACTGGTCACCTGGCTTCGCGGCTGAATCTCTCCACGCGCCACGCCCCAGCTCCCCCCAAAGCCGCCAGCTTAGAAAGGCACAATCATGATTCGCGATTCTTATCCGGATAGTCCCTACCGCGACCGGCCGGCGTTGTCGGCATCTCCAATCTTTGTGTGCACGGCAGTGGCCGGGCTAATTCTGTTCACGCTCTGGTTCCTCGGAGCGAAAGCCTACCATTTCACTAATCTTCAGATGGCCGAATGCCTCGTCTACTTCATGCTTGGGATCGGCGTGCCCGGAATCACGATCTGGGTTTTGGTAAAGCGCCGAGAGTGGAAGGAGAACCAGAGACGCTATCCGCCTCTGGTGATGAGCCCGGCTGCGGACGCCAAGCATGTGAAGAAGGCCTGGGACCAAAACGCCGTGGTGCTTGGCTACGACGTGCACGGGACCCCGTGGTTGTGGCCGGACAAAGTGCGCGTCATGCAGGGGATCGTTCTGGGCATGACGGGCAGTGGAAAGACGACGCTCCTCAAGAACATCATCACCCAGGATCTGGCACGGAGGATGGGACCGGCCGGCGATCGGCACAAAATCCCCATGGTGATCTTCGACGGAAAGGGTGATCTCGATTTCTTCTACGAGCTGTTGCCGCACATCGCACGCGCCGGCCGGCTCGACGATTTGCGTCTAATCAATCCCGCACGGCCCGACCTCTCCTGCCTGTATAACCCCTTCCACACGACGGACGAGAACTACATGGCGCAGGTGAACATGGTGTTTGGCTCGTTCAATCTGCACGATGAGTTCTTCGCCAAGCACCAACTGAACTACCTGGCCGATATCGTCCGGATTCTCCACTACACCGGTGTTCCCTTCAATTTCTACGACGTCATCGTGATGGCACTGGATGAGGAGGTGCTGAAGGGCCAGATCGAGAAAGCGCGCAAGCACATGCAGTCCGACCGGAAAATCTCCATGCAGCGCGGCTTGAACTTTGAGATGTCGGTCCGGAACCTGATCGAGTCGTTCAACGACCGCGAACGGGTGCCGAAGATCCAGGGTTTGCTGAACGAGTGCATGACATTTCTCGACGACGAGTTGTCGGTGATCACCGGCCCTTACGAGGATCTGCTGTCGATCGATGACGTAATCGACCAGGAACTGATCCTGTTCGTCACGCTGAACATCAACAAGAATACCGAGCCGGTTCGGGCACTCGGAAAGATGCTGCTTCAGAACCTACAGCTCGTCGTCGGCAAACGGTACGAAAGCGAAGAGGACCGAAAACGTCTGAACCGTCCGATTCTGAGCGTCGTACTCGATGAGTTCGCGCCATTCGGGTACCGGAATTTCGCCCAGATCTTGCAGACGGCGCGCGGCACCAACACCGCCTTCCTGTTCTCGATGCAAAGCCTGCCGCAACTCCTTCAGGTTGGCAAGGGCTTCAAGGATGACGTTACCAGCGCTCCAAACACGAAGATCGCGATGCGGACGCAGGACGAGGAGACCTCCAGGTTCTTCATCCGGGCTTCTGCCGAGCACACGGTGACCAAGCGGACGGTGTCGGTAGTGCGCGAACAGGTGTTCGGCTGGGAGCGATTTCAGAAAGGTACGAGTGGCTCGGAGCGCGAAGAACGCGAGTATCGGGCCGAGGACGAACGGATCAAGAATCTGCCGAAAGGCCAGATGCAAATCCTCATGACGGACGACACGGAAGGAACCTTGCACCGTCACCTGCACGTGCGCACGCCCCCGGACGTGGGACTTCAAGGGCTTGACATGGAGTTGGCGCCACGGCTTCGACAGTCCAGAGCGGACGCGCCGGGCGCCAATCTCCGGTTCAAGAACCCTGAGCTCGCGGCGTCGATTGGCCGGCGGATGCAAGGACGGAGGTAGGAGAATGCGACACGGGCTCTACAGCATCCTGAATACGGGTGTGATGGCTGCGTTGATCAGTCTCGCACCAGCGTACTGTCAACCGCAGCCGGCAGCGCCACAGGCGACGCCGAAACAACCTGGGCAACCGAACTTGGGCAACGGCAGACCCGCATCGATTGGCTCTGCTCCAAAGTCGGTGCAGCCGTCGCCGGCGGCGCAGTACTCGCCGCTCGCAGCACAGGGCGGCTACCGTCGGCATGGAATGACGTGGTACGACGCACTGTTTCATTCGCTCAATCCGAAGAACATTGACTGGGGAATGAGCTGGGAACAGCGGCGGAGCATCTTCCTGGAGAACTCGATCGGCAACAAATACTTCATGTATACGGCGGCGCTGTCTCTGCTGCTGGTCTATTCCTTTGTGGTCATCATTTGGCAGCGGTGGAACCATGCGGAGCGACTCAAGCAGTTGGCGCAGGGAACCGCAGACGCCATGAATTACGCGAAGTACTGGAAGGAGCGAGCCGGCGAAGCCATTCGGAAGCATAATGCCCACATCGAACGGTGCAACCGGGTGATCGAAAGCGGCGAAACCGGCGTGCCGACAGGCGACGCGGCGGAGGCGGCCGATTGGCGAATAGAGATGGAACGGATGCGCACGGAGCTGTCCAATGCGCAGTCGGATAAAAAGAGGCTCGAAGCCGAACTTGAACAGAAGAAGGTTATGGTGGCCGACATGTCCGCACGTGTGGATGAGGCGACTCAAAAAGTTAGCAGCGCCAGCGGTCGCGGCAATGGTAGTGGAGCCGGTCTGAAAGCCGACGATAAGGCGGCTCTGGTCGACCGTATTAACCGGTTGGAGACCGCGCTGGCCGCGGCCAAGGAAGAGAACCGACGACTGAAAGGCGCGTGAGGCAACGGAAATGCTGATCTCGGTACTGGGGTTTGGAAGCATCTGGTCACGGCGGGTGGCAAGAGATCCGCAAAATCCGGGACGCTTCACCGGCCTGGATGCGGCGTACTACAACACCACCGGCGTTCCGGTCGGGCAGAAGATTCGGAACCGGCCGCGCGTGTTCGGCGTCGCGCGGTTCAACGGCAACAGTGGACTGCGCCCCGATTGCACCTACCGGATGGTATACAAGGTGTTCGACGCTGAGGCGCCGTGCGTCTGGGATGGGCACAACAGAGTGTTCTTCCGCGCCATTCTTCCCCGACCAGCGAAGCCGGACGCGTACCTCGTGACGGTCACGAATGAGCAGACTGGCGGGATCGACAAGGATCTGGCAGGGGAGTGGCTGCATCCGGAAGCGCACTTGATTTCTTTCAGCGAGTGCGGCCACGACCAGGAAGTGATGCTGGTGATGCCGGCATTCAGTTGGCTGCGCGGGCGGCTGGGTGCGTTCTTTCTCGAACCGGTCGTGCAAAAACCGTGGGAAGCGCATCTGATGTTGTCTGCATGAGAGGCGGCCGCTGATGCGCTATGTGAAGGGAAGTATCGCTCTCAATGCAGTTAACGATCACGCCGTTCTGCGCCACGTCCTCAGGTGCCGGCACGTCTCACACGAGCAGTTGTGGCAGTTTCTTCAGCTCAACGGACACCTATGGCCGAGACGGACGCTCAACTGGCGCATACAGCGCCTGGTGGAACACGGACTCGTGGTCAGGTCCGACCTGAGCTTTGTGTCCGGAGTGCGCGTTTATACGATCTCGGATCTCGGCGCGTCGTATCTGATCGGGACAGGGGAATCCGCTGCCCTGATGATCGGGAGCAAAGCGAATAACGTGGATGAGAACGCCGTACAGCATTCGCTCGACCTCAATGATATCCACTTGGCGATGCTTCGGACCAGGCAACTTGTGTCATGGAAGTGTGAACTTGAGATTCGGTCGCAGAACGAGCTTACGGGAGCGGGTTTCGCGAAGGACTACGACGCGATCGTTACCGTGAACACGACGGGGCAGGATTCGCAATTTGCCCTCGAGTACGAGCGCAAGCCGAAACAGCCGAAACGCTACTGGCAAATCCGTGAGCTGATCGAGAAGGAGACGCACGTAGATTGCGTCTTGTACTTGACCTCGACCTTTCACTTGCTGAGTTATGTCTCGCGCTTCTTCGAACGTAGCGGAAAGGCCGTGTACTTCGGAGTCCTCGATGAGTTTCGATTGCACACGCTGCAAACGAAAGTGATGGACAGTCGCCGCACAGTGACGTTCCCGCTTAGCGCTGTGCTGCAAGCGAACACGCGATAGATCTGGTGCTTTGTTCCCCTATTGCCTGCCCATTGCCACACCCTTTGCCATACCTTTTGCCCGCCGCACGATCGCGGAAGCGGCTGCGCGTTCAATCACATAGGCATCTACTACCCCGTGGTTTGAGGTTGTTGGGGTAGGCAAAGTGGTTGGCGGGTGCCAGCCAGTTTGAGGTGGTGAAGCCCGGGAGCGTGGGTGCCGGCTTGAACAGCGGTTGGGGGTTGTGGCGCGGCTGTGTCCATGGGAGCGGGAGCAGGACAGCCATCGTGGATGCCCGGAGAGGTTTGGAGTGGCGCAGTGGGAGGCACTGTGCAGGTTTCCGGTTTGCAGGTGTGTGGTTGTGAAGCCGTAGAGGAGACGCCGGACAGGCCGTCAATGAGGGGACGCGACCGAGGACAACCGTGGGACAGTTGGTGACTTCCGGTTTATGCCTCGGGATAGTGACCATGTCTTGCCGCGCACGGGATTGCGCCGACGGAGATGGGGATGAGCTGGGATGTTGCTCCTCGGAGTGGTCTCCGACCGCTCGCGCGCCCACCAGGGCAGGCCGGTCCATCGTTCAAAGAGCGACTTGGGTGACGCGAGATCGTGCCGCCGCGGGCGTCTGGCCGGCAGACTGGTCGGGTGAACCGCACTGACTGACCCAGTTTGAACGGCGATTGTGCCCGACGAGTTGGGCGTGCTTCAGCGGCCTGGCTGCAACGCTCAAGCGAATGCGGTCATGTCCTGCGAAGAGAGACCGACTGCAGAATGTTTGAACTCGGAGAAACGATACGAAGGGCACGGCGTTGTCTGCCAGGAACCGCTGGTCCGAGATGACGGCGGCGAAACCAGGAGCAAGCGGATCTGAACAGAGGAAGTACGTGGGATCCGGATGCAATCGAGAACTCTGGTGACCAAGGCGGAGGGTACCGCGGGTACGCAGTTGTGCGCGCGCCGCTGAACGGCTGCTGCAGAGAAGGTGTCGATGGACTTCAGTAATCCCGCATGAGTTTGTGGAGTGAGAGCGAAGTGACTGTGGCGGATCGCGCCCGCCCCTGACAGCACGTAGCGCTCGGGTCGTCCAAGATTCGGCCGGAGCAAACGCCGCAGTTCGTGGCCGGAGGTTGACTACACGCGCGCATTGGCGCTCGAACTCGGGATACGCGACGTAACCCGAGACTGACAGGACACCGTCTTCCGACAATCCAGAGGGTGGCAGGGAGCGGATCGGCGTGGAGAGATCGCCGGCCGGGGCGGCAGCAGTCGCGAATGCGCGTGAACAGACCTGAATGGAGGTGGTGTCGTGTGTGGGCGGAACTGCCGCGTCAACACCGATGGGAAGCGAACTGGCGAGCGATTTCCGTGATGACCCCGAAGCTCAAAGCCTCAAAGTCGGGGGAAGCGGGTAACGCCAGGCTGAGTTGTCCGACGGACAGAGCGTGGTGACGGGCGGGCTTCGCGCACCGTGTCGCTGCACATTCTTTCGCAAGAGCCGCGAGTGGGTAGTTCGGTCTCAATTGCCAAAAGCCGAGGCGGGTTGGACTCCCGCACGAAGGAACATAAATCCCGCTGGTGGATTTGGCGGCGACGTTGGCAAGCGGTGCGCGAATGGCGCGCCCGTCCCGCGGGTGTTCTGGCACGACGAGTAGAAAGCGGAACGGCATAGTGAGGCGTGCGGTGCGGACTCAGGTGCAGGAACTTGATGGAACGGCGGCGGAAATCCGGACCGCAGTCGGGCACAGAAGCGGTTGGATCGGTTACCAGCCACGAGCAAGAAGCCCCCGCAGGCTGGGAGCATGCGCCTCGGGCGGGTGGGAAATGCCACTTTGAGCAATCCAATGAAGGGAGCAAGGTATGCAAGACACAGCGACAACGAATGGACCACCGCCTGTTCCGGTGGTTCCGATGAGTGGGCACAGGAGCGGTAGCGAGGTTACTCCGACGTTTGAACCGGAACGGGTTCAGGCGCTTCTGGCGGCGTTGGAGGAGCCGTTCGATGTTTCCGAGATCAAGTGGCGCGTGACGAATACTACGCAGGTTGGGTCGAAGAGCGGACCGCGATACCGCGGTCAGATGCTGGCGTACGCCGATCCGCGGGCGTACACCGATCGGCTTAACCAACTTTTCACGCCGACAGGCTGGACGCGGGATTACAACATCCAAATGGTCCAGAACTTCGAGCGGAAGGAGCGGGGCGCGACTGAAAGGACCATCACGGCAAAGATCGTGGTGACGTGCAAGGTCACGGTCCATGGTTTAGGTGCACACACAGGACTCGGCGAGGAGTGGGCGGAAAACGACAACGCCGGCACGGCCGCGGAAGCTCAGGCGTTCAAGCGGGCATGTTCGTGTTTCGGGCTCGGCCGCTATCTGTACGATCTGGAAGGCCAGTGGGTGGACCTCGATGAGAAGAAGCGCCCGTTTGAGACGCCCAAGCTTCCCGAGTGGGCTCGCCCGCAGCGGCGCCAAAGCTGCGCCCAGAAAACCGAAAGCGGTAACTATCGGGGCAACCGCGGGAAGCAATCTGGGAACAGTGGGCCTGCGAAAAACGGAAAAGCCGGCCTGTACCGCGGTGAAGTGCTGGAACAGGTGAAGATTCTCTGCGACAAGGTGGGCTTCAGCCTCTCGAAGAGCGTGCTGCGGGCGGTGGCGAAGGTCGAGGATCCCGACAAGATCTCTGACATGGTGAAACTCACGGCTGTGTTCGAGAAATTGCAGGACACCGAACGCGGCGTGGAACGGTTGCGGGCGGCTGTGACAAAGGCTGGCGATCGTCGGTACGCGGCGCTATGCCGGGAACTGAATCTGGCAAGCGACGCCATAGACGACATCCCCGACCGGATGGTGCTTCGTCGCCTGGTGGAAACGCTCGAGGGAGACACGAACCGTGCGCAAACATCGAACGGTGGTGACAACGCCGCCGGGAGTGAAGCGCAGTTCGATGGCGCGGCGGTCCTCAGTGATCTGCGCGGCCGACTGCTTCACCAAGCCAGCCGGGTGTCTGGCGCCACGAGACGGACACTCGCGCAGGTGATCAACGAGGCGGCGAACGGCACGTTCAGGTTTGCGAATTTGAAGGACCTCCAACCGGAAGATGCGGGCAAGGTTCGCGACGCATTGGCAGCGCTGGACCGAATGCTGACGGCAACGTGAGGCGACCAACGGGCGGCATGAGGAGCGAAGAGAACGGAGGAGCTTGAAGCAAATGCCGCCGTTCACGGGCGGGATGATGGTTCGGAGATCCTGGGTGCGGCTGGAAGGGGCGTCGGTCTTGTGGTAGGGAAAGCACGACGCGTTCTTCGGGTTTGGGAACCGATGGGAGTCCACGATGCGTTGAGGGTTCATCGGTAACTGCTGCCCACTGATCGCAGAAAATCCGGTGAGACTTCGGTCGGCGACACTTCCGCGGGTCGACAAACCGTCAACGTGGATCTCTGGAAACTGGGGCGTCTATCGGGGGCGGGTCCGGAATCCGGGGATAAGGGCCGACAGGGTTAGGCCAGTTTCTGAAGAACAAAAGCCTAAAACTGATCTTTGCGGAATCGTTGCCAGTCCGATTGTACCCGGCCGCTCTCATCCATACACGGGAAATCTGGGATGTGGGAATAGGCTTGCACGTCAGTTCTGAGCAGCATCATCGTGTTCATGCCGGCGAAGTAGTTGAAGTTCATCGCCGGGCGCATCACGTGCACCAGGGTGCCGGTTAGGAGGACATGGCGGCTGACGGGATACATCACCAGTTCCGCGTTCGCGAACCCCACCATCTGGCCGCGCTCGCCTTCCAGCACGACCGGACTGTCAGAAGCGATCAGGCGCCCTCCCCGACTGATAGACGTTCCCCAATATCGGCGCCGCAGGCATTCAACGATCCCATCAACGCCCGAAAACGCTCTCTGCAAATACCAATCCGTCTCTGCGCTGATGCTGTATTCCCCGGATTCAAAGAAGCGCTTCATCCCCTCGTAGTCGGCACCGGGAGCGTCCGGGTCCAGTCCGGCCGCCATGAGTGCCGCGCGCCACGTCTCCGGCGTCCGCAGTTCTTGCGTCATCCTCTCTCGCGTTATCCGCTCCAGCACGCCGAGCACGAACGGACGAAAGCTCGGCACGCGGACCCACTGATAGGCGATGAAGTGCAGAAGCAGGTCCAGTTCGTCTTCTCTGGGAGACCTGCGCTCCGTGTCCAGACCTCGCAGAACGGGTGCAACCATCCCCTCCAACTGCGAGAAAAAGCGCTCTACGACCACGGGGTCCGGGGCCGGATCCGCGAGCCTATAAAAATCCCGGATATGTCCCGCATTCGCCGGGGTCGTCGGGCATTGCCCCCGCCGTGAGAAGTCTGTGACCCACAGCCTGCCATCGTTCTCGGCGGTTTCCGTAAAACCGGCCAGCCAGCATTGCGGTACGTAGTGATGTCTTCGCGGCTCGGCTTGTTGCCGGATCGGTGGCACCATTCAGCCATTATCGAATCCTGCGCGGGGCGTGACATTAGCCGCCCACATCTGCGCATCAGTCAGCTAAACTCGCGGGGTTCCATGTGCAAAGTCAAGGTCGCGATCGACACCAGCACTTTACGAAGCGACGCGAGGCTCTCCAGCGGGCCGATGGAGGCATTGGCTCGTTTCGCCGAGAAGGGGCACGTCGAAATCCTGATTCCGTCTGTGGTCGCCGGGGAATTCACCTCCAAGCCGTCGGCGAAGATCGAATCACTGGAGGAACTGCACAAGACGCTCAAAAAACTGAAGCACAACGTCCCGAGCGATCTCCACGTCACCATTGCCGAGTTCGAGACGCGCATCGCGGAAATATTCGACCGGCTCGAAGCCGTGGCGAAGCAGCGATTCACCGAATGGCAGAAGCGGACGGAAGCGAAGATCGTGCAACCTGCCGCCGATCATGCGGCCAGGGTCATGGACAAATATTTCGCCGGCGGGCTTCCCTTCGGCTCCGTCAAAGCCAGAACGGATATCCCGGACGCATTCATCGTCGAAACCATCCTGGACCTCGCCTCACAAGGCGAACTCTTTGCCGTCGCGGATGATGGCCGGGTAGCGGAGGCGCTCAAGAAGATCCCAGTGATCACGGTATTCAAGAGCATCAAGAACCTGCTGGAATCAGGTGAGTTTGAAGAGGCGCTGGCCGATATCGGTGTTGACACCGAAACCGAGTATGAGAAGGCCAACATCGATAAGGTCGTTATGGAATTCCTACGGGATCACGCCCGTTTCCATCGCTCGATGGAGGAGGACGTTGCCAGCCTGGTTGCCGGGAAAACACTCGATTACCGGAATCCGCATTACGACGAAAAAGAAGGCCCGGATGAAATTTATATCGATTCCGTGGAAGAAGTCTCCGACTGGATCTTCGATGGCAACAGCGATTATCTCGGCGAGGGAGTAATCCTGGTGAGTTTTGAGGCTCGAGTCGAGGTCTCCGCGGACGACCCGATGGGTGGCCCCTGGTACGACGAGGAGGGAAATGTGGATTCTTCCCGAATGGTAACCATTTCTGGAGCGGTTTCCATCAGCCTCGATCACGTCGATCTTCTGCAGAACCCCATCAACACCTCCGGGCAGGAATTGCTCAAGGCCGCCACAGTCAGTATCGACGAGCTTGACCACATTTCACTAGTCGCTCGGTCCTGTTAGGTACGCCGCTCGAGCCCACCGCCCGCGATATGCGTGCGTATCGGTACAGGCCATCGCCGTAGGTTGCGGCGTCGGCGCGGTTTTGTTGTTAGTGTCGGAAGTCGGACAGCATTTCGCGATTCCACTTGGCCGTATCACTGCCCGACGATTACATGTGTCCAGCCAAGCGTAGTTCCCCCTGACGAGGTGTAGATCCAGGGCTGGTCGGAGATTTCAACACCGCCCGCGCACGCGGCTTTCCTCAAACTGCCGAATCGGGATTCCCGGGAGGAGTTGCGGAGGTAGCCAACCGGCGTGACACAGAAGGGTGACTGAGAAGCTAACGGCCTGATCGTATCCTCTTTATATGAACGGGCACCCGCTTGCCCCGTTCGCGGCTTGGATCCAGTCAAGCTCCAGGCTTTCTTTGTAACCTCCACAAGTACATGGCAACGACGAGGCAAAGCGCGTTCAGTCGCACTGCGCATACCGTGTACCTGTAAGCCATTGACACACAAACACAGAAGGAGAAATGCAATGACCCCGAGTGGTCTTATCGTCAACGAAGTGCTGCGAGTGCAGGACCCGAACGCGAAACGTCTGGGGCTGGACCGGCTGGATGAAGACAACCTGATCTTGGAGTTTGCGCGGTGGGCGGAGGGGCAGCTCAAAAAGTGGTTGGATTACGCGAAGGGCGCCCTGCTGTTCGTGATGGTTCCTGAGCAGCCGGAATCTGGGATGTTCTACATCTACGACCGAGCTCGACAGACGTTCTTCATGGTGGATCCGGCTGAGGTCGATCGGTACGGCGGTTATCGGATTGAGGAGTTTGAGCAGATGGCGCAAGTCTTTGGCTTGAAGGCACTTGCCCAGAACCCCCAGGTGCTCGCCGAGACGCGTTGAGGAGACTTTTGAAAAGCCGAGGCGTTTCGGTGTATAGACGAGCAGGGAGAAAACACCATGGACCTCCGGCTACCAGCGACGCTCGACATGGCCCGGGTGTTCGGCGCACTTTTCGTGAACCGGCGGGCCTACACCATTCAATCCATGCGGCCGCACCCGGAGAGCGGTCGCCACTATTACTACCGGCCGAAGTCGAGGGAGGCTGGAGAGCCAGTGGAATTGAGCCTCGAGACAGTGCGGCGGCACTTGGCCGGTGAGCTAACCATCGGGATCTACGCCATCAACCCAACCACGCAACGCTGCAAATGGATGGCGATCGATGCCGACTACAAGACGGCGCTTGAAGATCTGATCAAGGTGCAGCGCCAACTTCAGGACGACGGCATTCAGGCCGCGCTGGAGAAATCCAAACGCGGTGGACATCTCTGGATCTTCTTCGAGACACCTGTGCTGGCTCGTGAGGCGCGAATCTACATCTACCACGTCGCCGGGAAGCTCGCGGTGCAGGTCAAGGGGGCCAGCCTAGCGGATGGGATCGAGATCTTCCCAAAGCAGGACCAATTGAGACAGGAAGAATTCGGCAACGCCATCCGGGCGCCTTTGGGAGTTCACTGGGGCGCTCGGGCGAGCCGCGGCTGGCGCTATTGGTACTACGGCGCCGACTACAAGCTGGACGATCAACTGGCCTACCTGAAGGGGCTCAAGAAAGTGACGGAACAACACCTCCAGGGGATGATCGCCGGGAAGACCGTCCCACAGGAGTTCGCTCAACAGGCAGGGCGAACCGAACGTCCGAGGTATTTCGAGTCCCGGCCGGGCGAGTTCCGGATTTTGGACTACCTGGTCGTTCGGCGGCAGGCAGGGCGAAATTGGGTGACTCGTTGCCCATCGTGCGCAGCGCAAGGTCATGACACAAGCGGAGACAATCTGGCGATCTCGGTCGAAGAACCGCGGAAATACTGCTGCTGGGCGGGGTGCACGAAAGAGATGATCCGCGCAGCGGTGGGCCGACCTATCCCGGATCGGAGGCTGGCATGACCGGAGGTGGGTGGAGGTGGCTGAGATCCGTGCGGGTGCTGATCTCGGACTGGACGGTCGTGTCGGCATCACTATTCGCTCTTGTGGGCCATGCATTGTGGCGCGTTGAGTCGGGGAAGTGGTCTCCGGGGATATTGTGCATGCAAGTCGCGGCAATTGTGGCCGTCGCCGTGGGGACGGAGTACCGGATCTCAAAGACAGGGAGAGTGTATGACGACAAGCTCACCGCAGCAGGAACGGAAGGAAACGCAACCGGGCCGGCAACCCAGCTTGGCCGTGAGAGGAGAACGGCGCCGAATGGAGCGGCGACTACAAGAAGCCGGGATCCTATGTCAGCCCGAAGTATCGATTCAGTATCAAACGCTCGCCAGGCGGTCGGTGCTGCGCGGCGTTGAGTCGGGGGGCGCGACGAAGGAAATCGGACGATACACCACGTTTTGCGATGAGAGCGGTGGCCCCGTCGCTTGGCTCCAACCAATCGATTCAGTGGCCGTGAACGGGCGGCACGCAGTGGTTATTGCACCGGGCTTGGTGAGTGTCGATGTGTTCCGGGTGCGGAACACCTATGACGTGCTCATCGCAAAACACGCGGTGGTGCAAACGGTCGAAGGCCAGCGCGGTCGCGTCGAAGCGAGGGTGTTGTTCCGCGGACATCAGGGGCATCTGCCGCTGGACCTGGTCGGAGACGACAAACAGATGGTGGGCCGGATCGTTCCCGAGTTCTTCAACAAGGCGGGGGAGCCCATCGAGATCCCAGCGGAGTTTATGAGCGTGCTCAAAGCGGCGGTGCGAGGGGCGAACTGTTTGGGCTGCACGCACCAGCATTACCTGACGGCTCCGAACGCAACGGCAAAGATGGTGGCAACTAATGGTCTCACTGCCCTTCCCGGGGCCGAAGCGGCGCCTGATCCCGCCCTGACTGTCTGAGCCGAAGGGGGCGCTTTGAGCGTGTATGCGAAGCATGGGCGGGGGACCATTCGGTGAAAGCCGCCGGTGGCCAACTTGCACTCCCTGTCGTCGACCGACGTCAGACGCGCGCCGAGCGGATCGCGCTGATTCGGCGCCGGCTCAACGGCTTTGAGTTTCGCCAGGCCGCGCGCGAGGAGCGCCGGCGGCGAAGACGTCCGAAGGTAGAAGGCGAGCCGCGGCAGATGAGTTTGCTGGAGAGAGCCGGAGAGTGACATGAGCGACGAGACAGTGGGACGGCACCTCGAGCGCCGCACGTCAGGCGACGGGAAGCAGCACTGGATCTTATGCCTGAGGGATCTGTCGTCCATGGTCCTGCAAGTCTTCGAGGCAGGTTGGACGGAATGTCTATACAGGGTCGACATTCGGGAGTTCCCGGAATGGACAGTAGCCGTCATTCGGGACTTCGAGATGGAGAACTTCGCCTGGAGTATCGTCCCGCGAGCCGACAAGTTGGCCGCGGCGATTTGTGGACGGTTCGATGTGAATCCAGCGCGGCTGATCCTGATCGAGCAACACGATACGAGCTGGCCACGGTGGGTAGCGGCGATGCTCGGCAGACACACGGACCGGCGGTATTGGGTGGCGACCGCCAAAGACGGCGAACACCGCTGGGCTTCCGAACCAGCGGACAGGAAGACCGTGGAGGACTTGCTTCAGAGGTGCGTGGAGGAAGAGGGAGTTCGGATATGGCAAAACGGAGAACCGGTAGCGTTGTGGGACTGGCGATTGCGCTCCTTGTGCTGGCGGTTCCAGCGCCCGGCGAGGACTTTCAAGGAAAGATAGTCGGAATCGTGGACGGTGACACAATTGAAGTCCTTCACAGCCTGCGAACAGAGCGGATTCGCCTCCACGGCGTAGACGCGCCCGAGAAGTCACAGGCCTTCGGGTCGCGGGCGCGCCAAATCACCGCTGGGCTGGTGTTCGGCCGCATCGTGACCGTCCGAGAGAAGGGGCGAGACCGCTACGGCCGGACGCTGGCGGAGATCGTACTGCCGGATGGCCGCATTCTCAACCGGGAACTGGTAGCGAGCGGATTCGCATGGCACTACAAGCGCTACTCCAGCGACCTCGGTCTGGCGCGATTGGAAGAGACGGCGCGTGCGCAGAAGAGGGGGTTGTGGGTCGACGCGCACCCAGTAGCTCCGTGGGAGTTCCGAAGGCTTGAGGCACAGAAGAAGTAGGGTGGGGCGACCCGCCGGTATGTGGAGAGACGGTTCTAAGAAGGAGACTCGATGGAACGAGTGAAGAATGCAAGCTTGGTCGTCTGCCTTTTCGTTGTACTGCTGGTAATCTTCGCCAGCTACTTCCGGGCCACAGAAGTCGGCGCTTTCTTCGGAGCACTCGCGGGAACGCCGGTCCTGGTCCATGTCTTCAATCGTTTGGCGCCGCCGAAACGGGAGCGAGAGCGAGGACGGCCTATCTTGGCAGAATTGATGCCCAAGGCAGAACCCGCGCCGCGAGAGCAAGTCCTTGTGCTGCGCATGGAGGGTCCGAATGGCCAGCGATAGCGGGTGTGATCCGGCTGCACGGCGGTGGCTGTATCTGGGGATCTGGCTGCTGGTGAGTGCAGGTGTGTTTTGGTGCTGGTGGGCAAGCCGGCAAGAAGGGCCGCCGTCGGATCGACTCGTCGGAACGCGGCGAGAACCGGAGTTCATTTTTGTGACGACGCCGGATCCGATAGTCAGGCACTGGTTGCCAGCGGTCGCAGGGTTTGGAGCGCTGATCGCCGGGCTCGTCAGCAGCATCACGGGACACGGAAGTCTGCGTTACCTGATGTTCGCAGGAACAGTGTCGGCGATGAAGGCCGTGACGCTCGGGATCGAGCGGCTTGTGGGCCATTGAACTCTCGTGAAGTCAAGACGACTCGCCGTGAATGTCGCCGGTGACTGACAGCCGAAGAGAGGGTCGCGGAAATCCGATCAAAGGATGGTTGAAATGAAAGAACGATCAATGTTGTACGTGGGACTGGCGGGCTTGGTCGTGGGCGCAGCAAGCTGGGGACAGCAGTTACAGACGGGCGACGAGCAGCGAGCGCAACCGTCCGCGGTGTGGGAAAGGGTCAACGAACGGAAGGTCTCGCTGCCAGCCGGAACCATGCTGGCCGTACGGCTCACGGATCCTGTCTCGAGTGATAAGAGCCAGGCGGATGACCGCTTCGAGGGAACGCTCGATACGGCCGTCGTGGTAGGCGGAAAGGTCGCAGCGGACAAGGGCAGTTCGGTCGTCGGGCGCGTGGTGCGAGCACGAAAGGCGGGGCGAATGACGGCTCCTTCCGAGTTGGTGCTCGAACTGGTGGAACTGGTTTGCCCGACGGATCGGGTGGCGATCCAGACCGATCCGATTGAGCGGAGCGGCAAGACTTCATCTCACACCGGGGACGCAGTGGCAATCGGCAGCACGGCAGCATTGGGCACAGCACTGGGAGCGATCTTCGGCGGGGGGAAGGGTGCCGCGATCGGCGCCGCCGCCGGGGGCGCGGTGGGCGCTGGAGGAACGCTCGGTGCGAAGGGGAAACCAACGGCCGTGAAAAGCGAAGCCGTGCTAATGTTCCGCCTGCGATCGCCGGCCACGGTCACGGTGCTGGAGAAGAAGGAAGCGCGGCCGTGAAGGTGGCACCACAACAAGACGCGGCTGGCGAAATCCCGCGATCAGCCTAACTTTCGGTCTTCAATTCCAACCGCATGAACGCGGTTGCTCCCCTAGCGACGGCGCCCTGAAGGACAAGGCGATCCGCGCGCGTACGAGGAGATAGTTTTGTCGCGTAGAGGGGGTACTTGTGAGCGTCGGCACTCGAAGCGTTTTGTTTGGGGTACACGCCTTCTGGCTGCACCCGTTCATCACCGCCGAAGCTTGGCGACGGATCTATGGCTTTCCGTGGGACGTTCGCCTCTGGGTGGCCTTCTTCGTCCATGATCTCGGCTACTGGAAGAAAAACAATATGGAAGGGCCAGAGGGCGAGATGCACGTCTATGTGGGAGCCCGTATCCTGAGATGGCTTTTTGGAGACGCATGGGGCGAGTTTTGCTTGCGCCACTCGCGCTACTGGGCAAAGAAGCACGGCTGTGAAGTCTCGCGTCTGGCGGCGGCTGACAAGCTGGCGTTCGTGCTGACTCCATGGTGGCTCTATTTGCCCATGGCGCGCGCCGTCGGCGAACTGGCTGAGTACATGGCGGTGTCTCAGGAGCGGCAAGCGGGCGATCATTCGTTTACGGAATCCGAGCGCATACTGCTATCGAGCGGCAGCTCACGGTTGTGGTTGATGGGGTTGCAGGCATACACCAGGCGCTGGGTGGCAGAGCATAAGGACCGCTGTCTGCGAGTGGAGGAAATCCGCGCCGCGCAGGTGCTTGCAGTGTCCATCTCAGCGCGTGCCTGAGGGGATGAACTATGCTTGCGCGAGTCTTGTTGGCCGGGCGGAAGACATGGAAGTGTTGACGCCGGCTTAAAAGAGCAGCAATTTCGCCGGTTTTGACGCCATAAGGCGCGCCCGTTTGAGCGCCAGCGCAGACTGGTGCGTTGGCCGCCGGCGATGGCTTTCCAGCACAGTGGGATCCGAAGCTTGGAATTCACGTGACTTGAAGTCGCGGCCGCACTGACCCTATAGTGAGTCGTATTAATTTAAATCATACCAACATGGTCAAATAAAACGAAAGGCTCAGTCGAAAGACTGGGCCTTTCGTT
>JADMIO010830125.1_pt1 | contig 104792 bp, 104 predicted proteins | sample 8958161 | NCBI WGS metagenome assembly JADMIO01 (sample SAMN16585339, study PRJNA669376) | soil metagenome | isolation source: Crop rotation soil | place: USA: Cullars Rotation, Alabama | collected 2011 | reverse complement strand
GCCGCGACTTCAAGTCACGTGAATTCCAAGCTTCGGATCCCACTGTGCTGGAAAGTCGCGCTTTCGCACTACCAATTTTTTTTCCTCGAGCCGGTCGACAATGCCGGTCAGATTACTGACGGTTACCATCATCTTCTGGCCGATTTCACCGAATGGAAGCCCGCCCGCGTAGCCAATCGTCGCGAGGACATAAAACTGCGGCGGGGTTAGGCCCGCTTTGTCCAAGTCGCTTTCGAGCTTTTTATGCGATTGCAAACCGAAACGAAGAAACCGAATCCAAAGACTGGTGGTGTATGAAGTGAAGAAGGGGCGCTTGTAAACAGCCACTCGTTGACTGTAGTCGCCCGGCTGTGAAAAAGCAACTTTATTTGCGCGCACTAGATCCAGCACATTGCATCCGGATCAGCAGAGTGTTAGTCGAAAATCCATGCGCGTAGGCTGGCTCATTCGATGAGACTTCATGTCCTCGGCTGTGGCGATGCCTTCGGCAGCGGCGGTCGCCATCAGAGCGGCTATCTTGTTGAAGCGAGTGATCGGTTGTTCCTGCTTGACTGTGGACCAACCACACTACTCGCCATGAAACGCGCCGGCTTTGCGCCCCGCCATCTCGACGCCATTATTCTCAGTCATTTACATGGTGATCACTTCGCTGGCATTCCATTTTTTTTGATTGAATATCTTTATCAAAATCCGCCCACTAGCCCCGTCACGATCGCGGGACCGCCGGACACTCGCGAACGGGTCATGGACCTTTGCAAGTTGATGTACGGAAGCGGCAAAAGCCCGACTCAAAACGCACCATTCACTTTTCAAATTTTGCATCCAAAAGAGTCTACGACTGTCAAGGGCATTGAAGTTTTTCCCTTCCGAGTACCACACCAAACCGGAGACATTTCCCTGGCGCTGAAAGTTGCCTACGATGACCGCCGGGTGCTTTTTTCCGGTGACTCCGCTTGGACGGATGACTTTATCGCGCAGGCTCGCGGTGTCGATCTATTTCTCTGCGAGTGCTCGTTTTTTACCGAGCAACCTGCGATGCACATCAATTACCAAATATTGCGAGCGAACCGGAAACGGCTAGAGTGTAAAAAACTCCTTCTCACGCATTTAGGCGAAGAAATGCTGGCCCGAAAAAATCAATTGGAAATAGCGTTCGCCGAGGACGGAATGGTCTTGACAGTGTAGCTTGACTGCGTTGGTCGGTTTAGCGAGGTTGCCGGTCGGCCCTGTCAGCTTGGATCGCCTTCTTCCCGCCCTGTTTGAAAAGGTAGGATCACAGCCCGATGGCCGCTTTTGCTCAAAATTTGCTGAGCTGCCTCCTGCGCCGTAATGAGCTCAGGATACGGTCCTACCCGGACGCGATAAGCCGTTTCGCTCGGACCCGTGGCGGTTTTCTCGACGAAAGCATCGATGCCTTGCTCGTTGATCTGGCGCGAAAGGGATTCCGCCCGCTCTCGGTCACGAAAAGCTCCCACCTGCAAAATAAACCCCTCGCTAACCTTAATCTGGCTTTTCTCTTGCGCAGGGACAATAACTGACGACATGCGGTCACCACGAACGCCGACCTGCTGCTCCATCGCGGCTGCTTTCCCCGGCGCTCCGGGCGCTCCCTTGAGCAAGTCGTAATTATCGAAGCCGTATTCCAAAAGGTGCTTCGTATCGCCCCATTGATCGCGCGCGCCGAGAATTGCAACGATCAAAGTCGTGCCATTTCGTTGTACTGCCCCCACAAAGCACTTTAGGGCCGCATGCGTATAACCGGTTTTGCCGCCGAGCGCGCCGTCGTAATTCCACAGCAAACGATTATGGTTTCTGACCGAAATCCGCCGCGGCACGACTTTTTTACGTACCAATGCGGTACTCGTCACGGAACTGAATTTGGTCTGGACGATTTCGCGAAAGGTCTGGTTTTTCATTGCATAGCGGAACAAGATCGCGAGATCCTTTGCGGTGGAATAGTGATCGGTCGCGGTGAGACCGTGGGGATTGGTGAAGTGGCTATTGATGGCTCCAAGATCGTGCGCCTTTTTTGTCATCAATTCACCAAATCGCTCCACCGAGCCGCCGATACCTTCGGCCAACACCACAGCAGCATCGTTGGCCGAGGCAAGCATGATGCCGTAAAGCAGCTCTTCAATGGTCAACGATTGACCCGGACGGAGATAGAGCTTGGAAGCAGGGACGCGAGTCGCCTCCTTTGAGACCGTCAACTTTTCTGCAAGACTGTGGCCGCTTTCCAAAGTCAGAATGGCCGTCATAATCTTGGTCGTGCTTGCGGGCGGTAGACGGAGATCGGCCTCCTTTTGGTAAATTATTTTTCCCGTCGCCGCGTCCATCAAAACAGCGGCCCGTGCCGTAAGGTCTTCATCCGGAGAAAATGCCCAGCTTGAGTTTGCGGGCGCGGCAATGAAGAAAATGGCGAGAACAAAACTCCTAGCGATGAAATCTCGAACGCGCAGTGTTGCTGACCTCCTCCTTTAGACTTAGTTTGATGCTTTCGCGTGCTGAATAAAACCGGATTTTACCATGAGTTTTACATGAAATCAGCCTTTTTTTCCGAGCATACCGGGCTAAAAAATTATCTCTGATTCAGGACGCACTTGACGTTATTGAAATGTGTCGCGGTTCGACAGGTTCAACTTGTAAATTGAGCGAACACGGGGCGCGAACTCCCGATGTAATCACTAATGAATTTTGGCCAGGGTCGGTTATTTTTTGTCCGGGCTCACGCCATGCCGGCGGACTTCGCGCTCGGCGCTATCGCTGTTTCGCGCCTGCTCGCCCATCGCTTCGCGGCGAATTTTGTCCTGGCAAACTTCACAGATTCCTCCACGCATGTTCTCCGCCGGCTTGGCGCACACCATACATTTTTTTACCGATTCAGTCATGGCGGCTTCCTGTCAGTTCACTATTTTTATCTGCTTGGGGTCTTCGAGAATAATCTCCAGGCCGTACTGCGGATGATCTTTGATAAATCCGCTGATTTCTACCTCACGATTTTCGAAGCTTTTTGGCGGCTGTTTGCTTTTTTCAAAGAGCTCCGCGGCTGAATTGAAGATCACCGCCGTCAATGCTTCGCGTGACGGTCCAAAACTCAAAAAATAGGTATTGCTTTTGGTAGCATGGCCAACACGAAAAATCCGCCCGCGGACGCGCGCTTCGCGATCGGCGACCGCGCGAATCTTCTCCACGTCGCGTGCCGCGAGCACGGGTACTTCAACCGTTTTTTGCTCCACCGCTGGTGTCAGCGGTATAAAACTCACGCGGTGCAGCGGGAGTTCTCCGTTGTCCGCCACCGAGGGTTCTTCACTGACTACGGCAAACGGCTCCGGCCCCGACGGGTTCCATCGCTGGTAGAGTACATGCGTGAAAAGGCCGCCCAGAAAGGAGAGCAACAATCCACCCGTCACTGCGCTTGAGTAGCGGGTCATGGCTTTCGCTCCCAAAGCCGCAGAAACGCACGCCGATATTCTTCAGCGAGAGGAGCGGCTTCACGAAAAAACAAAAGGTTTTCGTCGTTGGAGTTTTCCGCTGCATACGTCCAATTGTAGGAGCCGGCAAGGACCACGCTCCGATCGATGATCGCGAACTTTTGATGCATTAAACCGCCATCTTTTTCGGCACCGACAGGCTTGGCTCCCGAAATCCGGCGCAAGGGAATCTTCTGCGTATCGAAGAATTTTCCCTTGGAGCTTGGATTCCCGAGATCAAACTCTCGGTCGATGACGATCTGAACGGCAACGCCCCTTTTTTTCGCCTGCACCACTGCATTGGCCAAATCATCGCTGGTAAAAGCATAAACGGCGACAAGCAATTCCTTTTTGGCCGCGCCGATCTCGCGCAGCACGTGTGCAGCGCATTTCCCATTGGGACTGAAGCAAGCTTGGACGATCATTTCAGCGCTGGCCGCTCTCGGCGTCAGCACCGCATAGAAAGCCCACAAGCACGCTAAGAAAATTGACTTTCTCATCGGTAAACAGGACGGGCGGCAAGCGCTGCTGCTGGCTTCCTGCGCATGCACAGCCCCAAAATCAGCCTCTCGAGCGCCAAACCGGCCTGAGTTCCACCCGATTTCAGACGGTAGTCAGTGGCGAAGAGCGCCTCCATGTACGACTGCAATTCGGCGAGGGAAAACCGCTCCGCGCGTTGAAAGCACATGTAGTCGGCGTATAGGTTGCGTGTAAGCAGCGGCCCGCGATCCCTTGAAACCAATTGTTGAAACTGCTGGTAGCTCATGCCGCGTCTCCACAGCTTCGAGAGATCTGTCGCCAAGAGCTGCCGCGCCCGAAGCAAACGCCGTATCTCACCTGTAAGTGTGGCCAGAATTTTGAGCGCGGCCTCTCCCTGGGCGAGCAAACGCGCCAAGTGCGCCAGCGCTGCCGGCGCGTCGCGATCGCCCAGCGCACGAGTCAGATCGAAGATCCAAGCTTCTCCCTGATCGACAACGACGCTTTCCACGTCTTGCGCTGTGATCATCGAACGGTCACCAACGAACAGAACCAATTTTTCGAGCTCCTGCTGAACCGAGCGCAAATCATCGCCGGTTCTGGCCAAAAACATCTCCTGGCCTCGATAATCCAGCGTTTTTCCCGCCTGGCGCAGCCGCTCTCCGATAATTTCCAGCAAGGTCGTCCGGCTCACCCTGCCCGTTTTGTCATGTTCGAGAGAGAGATCAAACGCGGCACCGACCGCTTCGAAGCGCTTGAAAACCCGCGAGCGCCGGTCAACTTGCACGGCGCTGAGTAATAGAACGCTCCATTCAGGAACCCCTTGGTCCAAGAGAACGCCAAGCCGATGATCCTCCGAACCTTGATGCTTGGTGAAATCAACTGCGCGAGTCTGGCAGTAGCTCAGCAGAGTTTCGATCTCTTCAGCGCACTCCGTTCCTTCATTTTTAAAGAGCTCCAGGAGCGGTTCTGAGGCGACACCCTGCAGACCTTCCCAACGTTCCTGTGTCCAGCCTTCCACGAGCAGCAAGTCGATCAATAATTTTGCGGCCGCATCACGCTTCCCGTCACGCCAGAGCTCGAGCACCTTCTCACTGAGCTCTTTTTTTTGCTCCCGGGAATAAAAATAGGGGGCATTTTCCACCCACAAGACTTTTTTGCCGGGGAAAAAGGGCGGCGTTATCAGCGACGCTTCGATTTGGTCCCAAGTGGTCGTGCGGCCGTCATAACGTTCCAGATTGAATCCCCTGCGTTCCTGCGGCACGAGCTGATCCACCACCGCTTTGCAAGTCTCGTCGACCTGTAGATCGTCGCCGAAAAGGAGCACTAGGTGCGGACCGCGACCGGATTTTAACTCGTTCAGGAAGGTTCTGATGTCGGGTTTCACCATCCCCGCTGCCTTAAAAGCTCCTGGCTGAGCGTTGCATTATCCGATAGAGCGGCCGCCGATGGATCGCATCAATGCTTCGGCACCCACATCTGATTCTTTTCATTCCAGGCGTAATCCGAGCGCCATACTTTCAAACCAATCGTATATTTGCCACCGGACTTGGTGACGAAAATTCTTTCCGAGGAATGCGGGATTTCTGTGCGCGCGATGATCATCACTTTTTTTGAAATACCTTTATTGATAAGAATACGATCGCCCTCGCGCATTGTGACGCGATTCTCCCGTCTGCGCTTGCTATTCATGCGAGAAAATTATCATCGGCGAAGTTTTCAAGCAAATAAACCTCGTTGACACTCCTGTCGTGCGCTTTGTCAATCCGGAGCGAAGTTGAAGGGCTTGAACCTACAACTGCCACACATCATTTCGTAAAGGAAGCTGAGGCTTGTTGTCTCGATCAAGCCGAATTTTCCCCGATCGCGATTTACAGGTGACGCCGACGGACCGCGCCCGCATCCGCTCAGCTTGACAATCCCTGTGCCCTCCGATAGCTCTCCAAAAGCCGATTCAATCTCGAGATGAATATTGATGTTCACGCTCACTATGTGCCTACCGGCAGCCTGGAAATGGCAGCTCGGATCGGTGCTCGCCATGGTCTAGAGGTGCACACGGCCGACGGCGGTCATACTGTCCTGCTGCGCGACGGAAAACCGTTTCTGACTCAAGCCAAGGCTGAGTTTTGGAATCTCGAGCTCCGTCTTTCCATCATGGACCAACAGAACATAGACATGCAGGTCTTATCTCCCGCCGGCTCGTACTTTTTCTACTGGATGGCGACGGCCAATGCGCTTGAATATGACCGCTGGCTCAATGATCGCCTGGGCGATGCTGTGGCCAAATTCCCGCAGCGCTTCGTTGCATTAGCCTCTGTCCCGATGCAGGAGCCTTTACGCGCCGCCGCCGAATTGGAGCGAGCGGTAAGCCGGCTGGGCTTTCGCGGCGCAGAGATCGCCTCGAATATCAATGGACGATATCTCGATGACCCGGCATTGGAACCGTTCTGGCAAGCAGCCCAGGCTCTCGACGCGGTAATTTTCATTCATCCCAATCAGGTGGTGGGCGCCGAGCGCATGAAAGATTACAACCTCAGCAATTTGATCGGCAATCCTACGGATACCTCGCTTGCGGTGGCGAAGCTTATTTTCAGCGGCGTCCTCGAACGTTTTCCTCGGCTGACTTTGCTGCTGGCGCACGCCGGCGGTTTTTTGCCTTACACGTGGGGTCGCCTCGATCGCGGTTATGCAATCCAAAATTCGGGTACGAGAAAATGTTCCAAACCGCCGTCCGACTATGTTAATTTGCTGTACTTCGACACGATTACCCATAGCCCTATGGCACTGCAATATTTGATCGGGAATTTCGGCGCAGAGCGCGTTCTGCTCGGCAGCGACTATCCCTATGATATGGGAGATCCCGAACCGCTGACCTCATTGTCGAGCAGCAACCTTGACCAGGCACAGATGCGCCAGGTCGCCGGCGCGAACGCCTGTAAACTGTTCCACATCGACAGCTAAAAAGTTCAACTTGGAGGCATGAATGCGATTTGTCACCTTCTTGCGCAAGAATGAGCGACGGCTCGGGTTAATGGGGCCACAAGAGCACATCATCGATCTCGCCGAGCTCAACCGGCGCTATTTGAAAGGCGGCAGCCTGCCTTTTCTCACCAGCATGCAGGGTTTCATTGAAGCCGGCGGCAAGGCGACTCAAGTCGCGCGAAAAGCGGAAAAGTACATTGCTGGGAAGAATGCCGATGAGGTAAAAAAACTTGTCAGTACCGGCGCGTTGGTCAAACCTAACCAAGCGAAAATCATCTCGCCGATTCCACAGCCCAAGAAAAATTGCGTCATGCTCGGCATCAACTATCGAGAACATGTCGACGAAGGCGCGCGCGCACGTTCGCTTGAAATCAAGTATCCCGAGTGGCCGGTTTTTTTTACCAAGCCGGCAACCTCGGTGATCGGCCATTTGGGCAAGGTCATCAATCATAAATGCACTAGCAAGCTGGATTGGGAGGTCGAACTCGCCGTGGTCATGGGGAAGAAGGGCCGCGACATCCCCAAGGACAAAGCGTACGACTACGTATTCGGCTACACGGTGTGTCTCGATATGACGGCCCGCGAACTGCAACGCCAGCACGGCCAATGGTTCAAGGGAAAATCTCTCGACACTTTCTGTCCCCTAGGTCCTTGGATTGTGCATAAGAGCGCGCTGCCGGATCCTCAGCAGGTTCGCCTGATTTGCCGAGTCAACGGCGAGGTCATGCAGGACGGCAACACTCGCGATATGATCTTTGATATTCCGACAACCATCGAAAGCCTCTCTGCCGGGATGACCCTTGAGCCGGGCGACATTATCAGCACCGGAACGCCCTCGGGCGTTGGCTTCGCACGCGTCCCGCCCGTGTTTCTCAAACCGGGTGACAAAGTGGAAGGCGAGGTCGAAGGCATCGGGACGTTGGAGGTCGAGATCGTAGCTCCGTAGATTTTTTGACGAGGTCCAAATGACCTCCATTCGGCCTGCCGCGGTTGCTGGATCTTTTTATCCATCCGCGGCTTCGGAACTCAGAACGCTCCTGGATGACTGTTTTCAGACTAGTCCTCTGGGCCCGCACGGCGCGACGGAAAAAAATCCGTCCATTATTGCCGGCCTCGTGCCCCATGCGGGTGCTATTTACTCCGGCCCGTGCGCCGCGCATCTTTTCAGCCGGCTCGACACTTCGCACCAGCGCATCATTGTTCTCGGCGTCAATCACCGCGGGCACGGCCATCGCGCCGCATTGAGTCCGTGGCCGCGCTGGCAGACACCACTCGGCGAAATCGCCGTCAATCAGCACCTGAACGAAGTTATTCGCGCGCGCGTGAATTTTCTTGCCGACGAACCGAATGCCCATTCTCAGGAGCATAGCATCGAAATTGAGCTTCCATTTCTTCAATACACCCTGCCTGATTTCGATTTCGTCCCCATTTCGCTGTCCCGTTTGTCCCTCGATGAGTGCGCCGAACTTGGCGGCGCGATTGCGGCAGCATGCCAAGCCGAAGCCAATACCCGCACGCTCATTTTGGCGAGCAGCGATCTGAGCCACTATCTCTCGCCCGAACGGACCGAGGCGCTCGACCGATTGGCGCTGCAGCCAATTTTGGCGCTCGATCCCGAAGGCCTGCTACGTGTTATCGCAGAAGAGAACATCTCGATGTGCGGCGTTATACCGACTGCGATCATGTTGTTTGCAGTGAACGCGATGGGTGCTCAGCGCGCGAGGTTATTAAACCATTGCCATTCGGGTGATGTCATACCGATGCGTAAAGTGGTGGGATACGCAGCGGTGGCGATCGAGCATTGAGGGGCTGAGTCAGCCCGAAAGTTTGCCTGTCGCTCGCGGTTTAGCATGAACGATCGAAACCGTTCAGGCGACAGCTTATCACTTTGTTGACTTGCCCATACCGCTTTGTTAAGGGTGCTAGCGATGCTAGGGGTGTCTGCCTGAGGCAGACTGAGAGCCTGATCAACTCAGGTAACCCTTTGAACCTGATCCGGGTCGCACCGGCGTAGGGAAGCGTGAAAGTCGCCGTCCCGTCTTGTCCAGAGCGGGACAAACTTGAAACCGTATTCCCTGGCAACTCTGCGAGGCTGCCGCGGATACGGTTTTTTTATTGTTATGAAATTGAAGATTAATGGCGAGGAAAGCGAAATCGCTGACGGACTTACTGTCACCGCGCTCCTCGAGGAGCTGAAAATTCGGCCGGCGCGCGTCGTCGTCGAACGCAATCGGGAGATTGTCGCCCGTGAAGCTTACGAGATTACGCGCCTCGCCGATGGTGATACGCTCGAAATTGTCCATTTTGTCGGCGGAGGATAATGATGGAAGATTTTTTTGAAATTGCGGGAAATAAATATCGCTCCCGACTGATTGTCGGCACGGGAAAATACAAGGATTTCGCGGAGACCAAGCGCGCCATCGAAGTTTCCGGCGCAGAAATCGTAACGGTCGCAGTGCGGCGAGTCAACATTACCGATCCCAACAAGGAAAATTTGCTCGACTATCTCGATCCAAAAAAATACACCATTTTGCCCAATACGGCAGGCTGTTATAACGCCGGAGACGCCGTGCGAACCTGCCGCTTGGCGCGCGAAGCGGGGGTTGGAAAATTGGTCAAGCTTGAAGTCATTGGCGACGACAGAACTCTTTTTCCGGATGTCCCGGCCACCATCGAGGCGGCGAAAATCCTGGTGCAGGAAGGTTTCGTAGTGCTGCCCTATATCAACGACGATCCGATTACGGCCAAGCGTCTGGAAGAGATTGGCTGCGCGGCGGTGATGCCGTTGGCCGCACCGATTGGCTCCGGGCTTGGTATCCGCAATCCATACAATATCCGAATCATTTTAGAGCAGGCCAAGGTTCCGGTAATCGTTGATGCCGGCGTCGGCACCGCTTCGGATGCGGCCATGGCCATGGAAATGGGGTGTCACGGCGTGCTGATGAATACCGCAATTGCCGGCGCCAAGGATCCCATTCTGATGGCCGAGGCGATGCGCCTGGGTATCGAAGCAGGGCGCAAAGCTTATCTCGCCGGAAGAATCGCCAAAAAACTTTATGCCACCGCTTCAAGCCCGCTCGATGGACTGTTGAGCTGAAGCGCGCAAGTGCCCACTCCGAATTTTGACCTTTATCTGGTAACGGACCGATTGCACACGGGTGGCAGGGATCTACTTTGGGTGCTAGAACAGGCGCTCGACGGCGGTGTTCAAGCAATCCAGCTGCGCGAAAAGGATTTGAGCGGCAAGGAACTGTTCATCCTCGCTGAAAAAACGCGCCGACTTTGCCAACGCTATCAAGCTGCGTTGCTCATTAATGACCGACTCGATGTGGCCTTAGCGATCGATGCCGCCGGAGTGCAGCTTGGAAAAACCTCGCTGCCACTGCCGGAGGCGCGCACACTGCTTGGCAACCATCGCTTTATCGGCGCTTCGATTCACTCTCTTGAGGAAGCGCAAAACGCACAGAGGGGCGGCGCCGACTTCATCGTATTCGGCCCGGTTTTCTTTACCCCTTCCAAAGCAGCGTATGGCACGCCCCAAGGCGTTGCGGCCCTCAAGAAAATTGTGGAAATCGCCGAGCTCCCTGTTTATGCTATCGGCGGCATCAAGCCGGGCAATATTACTGAACTGCGGAGCGCCTCGGTCCAACGAGTCGCGCTGATTTCCGCGATCATTGAAGCCCCGCACCCAAAGGAAACCGCAGAAAAAATTCTCGAACTGCTTCGGAGATGAGACTTGGGCGAGACACTTGAGAAAGTCGCAGCTTATTTGCAACCCAACCCGGTGTTATCCCTAGGGGTCGCCTTCGTCGCTGGTTTTGCGGCGATGAAAACCGTCGCCTACGATCAGCGAGCCGGCTTTATTCTCTTTTCGCTGGTTGGCGTGGTTGGTTTAATCCTCGGCGAGTTCGTGTTACTTTACTACGGTCTCGATGGGTATTTAGAGCCGATTTCCGAGTTCAGAATATTATTTGACTTTATCGCCGCGTACATTGGTTCCTTTCTAGTGGCGGCGATCATTCACTTCGTCAAACCCACCTGAGCCACCCTAGCTCAGTCGGTAGAGCAACTGATTCGTAATCAGTAGGTCGGCGGTTCGAATCCGCCGGGTGGCTCCAGTTTCTTCAACGCATTGCTGCTCCGCTCTCTCTTCCAGGTATCCCTGACTTCGTTGAGATGGGGTTTAAATAAACTCCACTAAATTGAAGATCGAGTTGCTTGATCGGAATTTCACAGTGATGCTCCCTTCAGCACCATCTGCTTGACGTGTCAGCGCTGACACTCATGGCACGCGTTGCCAGCTATTTAAGGATTTCAACGGAAGCTTCTAGTAATTCTCCACGGTTTAGATGGTGAATTATGAGCGGCACGTAATTCGCAGTAATCGCAGGCAAATGCAACGACGCTACGCCAGGCAATTGCAGAGAAATTGGAAAAAGCGGGGTCAGCTTCACTGCCGACATTCCCATGTGGAAAAGGAATTTTTTTACCAAAACCCGACAGGACATATGATTTGCACGACCTGCGGAGCACCCATCAAACTTCTCGATAATCAGTCGTTGGAGGATATACCATGTACAACGAAATCGCGTCTGGAGATATCGCTCTAACCCTGCTCATTCTGTTCACCTCTCTCGTTGCATGGATTTTGGTCATGAACATTTTGACAAAGCTCAAGCGTCGACGAAAACGGCGCGCCATCGAATACGGTATCAAGGATTTCATGCGCCAGGTGCGCAGCTAACCTGAGCAGCTTCTAAACTTGTCTGCATCCAAACGGGTGCCGCGAGCCGTAGGACCAATGCCGGATGATCTCTAAGTATCGCCATACTTCTGAATAGAGAGTTAAGCGTTCCAGACGGAGTTTTAAGAGTTTACGAGGCCGCGAACGACTTCCCTCGAACGCGAAGTGCGACGGGGTCTCGAACTATCGACTGCGCACGAACAGCACTTCGTATTGGCGCGTATAGTCCGCCAGTTTCTCCGCAAGCTGGACACGGCTGGGCGCGATACTGAGATTCACCGGGTATCCTTCGGGTTTCAGTCCTGGTTTCGCTGGTTCGCGGCCGCGTTGCACAAAGATTCTCTGACCTTCGTCGGACAGCGCAAAATCGATGAAGAGCTTGGCCGCATTTGGATGTGGCGCTTTTTGGACCATGCTGATCGGATGTAGCGCTATGATTGCAGGCTCCAATCCGACCCAATCGACCGGCGCTCCTTGTTTTTTCATCAAATACGGGCGGTACCAGTAGGCAACGATCTGCAAATCGTATTCTCCCGCCCCTAAGAGCTGCGTCACCATGGAGCGCCCGCTCCGAATCGCAACGTCCTGCTTGGCCAGTGCCCGCATGAACTCGAGGCCTTTCTTCTCGCCCATCAGGTAAAGCATGTTGGCGAACCAGCGATCCTCGTTCTGATCGAGCACCATACGCCCTTTCCAGCGCGGCTGTAGCAGATCGTCATAACGACGTGGAATCTCATCGCGTTTGACTCGTACGGTGTTGTACGCCGTCACGATCAAGTTATCGTAAAGATCGGTCCAGTAGCCGTTGGGATCCTTAAATCCCTCCGGGTATGTCGCAGCGAAGGGTGACTTGTACGCTGCAATGAAGCCCCTGCGCTCTAGATGAAAAGTTTCGAATTCGCCGACGCTGATGACGTCCGCCGTGTAAGTGCCGGTTTGCCGCTCGACGTTCATCCGGCTAAAAATTTTTTCGTGGGTCGAGCGGAAAATATCGGTTTTGATCGACGGGTATTTGGCTTCGAAAGCGCTGGTCAGAGCGCGCGCGAATTCGGTTTCGACGGAGGTATAGAACACCATCTTGCCTTCCTTCTTGGCGCCTTCCGCAAGCGCAGTCGAGCGCAGGTCCGCCTCGCCCGCCGGTGCAGCAATCCTGCCGCCAAAAAAGATAAGCACCGCTAGTACCGCAATACGCTTCATCGATTGCCGCCTTTCACACACTCGGTAAGAGCGGGCGCAGCATCGGCAATCGCCCGCCAATCGCGATATCGACTGACGCCGCGTGGTTGCGACTCCGTGCGATTCCATGGCGCATCGAGTAAAGCCACCGGCACTTGCATCGCGGTCGCCAGGTATTGCGCCATCGGCAGCGAATCCTCGACCGCCCAGCAAAAATGCTGCGCGGCCAATTCGGCAAGGCTGATCGCAATCGTATTTTCCGTGGCAAAGCGCGAATATTTGTCGACCATCATGAATGACCGATAGGAAATTTTTTGTTTCGAGAGCCATTCGAGAGATGCCTCATAGCTTTCGGGCGGCCGGCCGGTTACGATGCCGATCTCGAAGCCTGCTTTTTCCCATCTTCGAAGCGCTTCAACCGCTTCCGGAATGGGCGCCATCTGTAACAACTCTTCCGGCCGGTGCACAATCCGATAAAGCGCTTGCCGTTCCTCTGGGCTGAGCTGGCAGGCATGACCCACATCGAACGTGGTCAGTTGCTCATACTCGATGCGTTTGCCGAATTCACGTTCGACGATGAGCAGGAAATGGCGCGCCGCTTCGCAAAGTACATCGTCGAGGTCGACATAGACAATTCTTGATAGCTCGTTTTGCACGCTTAACTCTCGAAAATCGCTTTCAGTCGCTGGGTGAGATCGCGGCGCAACTTATGAGTTTGGCCGGGCTCATAGCGGGTGGTTTTCCACTGCGCGACATCGAAGGGCAGCTTTTCCAGCGGCGTCGAGCAAATATGGACGGATGGTTTCTTGAGAGCATGAGCGAAGCCGGCCTCATAAAGCACGTTCGGCTTCGACTCCGACAAGTCGATGATGACCGCGCTCGAGCGACGAATCATGCGGTGCACTTCATCGACGACGTTGCCTTGAAATTCACGCCGGTCCACTCGGTCACAAACGGCGCCCACTTGCTCGGCGGCGTAGCTCATGGCCACGAAAAACACATCTTCATATTGCGGCGCGAACGGCATCGCCGCGAACACGAGCTTCTCGATTTTAGTGACTTCCGCGGAATTGGTTCGCGTTTTTCCGCTCTGGAACTCCGCCTGAAGCGCCGGGATCAGACCATCGACCGTCACGACGCCCTTTGAAACCAGGTTTCTTTTCAGCCCGGGAATTACGATGAAGGCTCCGTCGGCTTTCGCAGCGTCCTGATAGTGCTGCGCCTGCCGGCTTGCTTCCGCGGTCAATCCGGGAAAGTCCCAGTTCTTCGTCTCAACGATGAACTGGCGGCCGTCCGGCGCGTACACGACAAAATCGGGAGCAAGCCCACCGACCGCCCGCTCCGTCGCGAATTTAAGTCCCGCTTCGCGCAAGCGCTCGGCGACAATATCCTCGAGATCCTTTTCCTGTGAATCCGCCATTTAGTTCGTAGTGCTGTCGCAACGACTCGGAAAATCATACGGAGTTGAATAGAAACCGTTACCCCCGAATGTTTTAGTCGGAGGTCCAGTCCGAATCCCGCCTAGATTCCCGCTAAAAACATGCGGGAATGACAAACTCACCGGAGCGTCATAGTTGGTAAACACGCAGAAGAAAACCCTTTGGCAAGCGTCACTTCATGAAATGCTTGGTGCTGCAACTTGTGATTTCCTCGGCCTGCCGCGCTACCCCCTCAGCGCGCTCGTTTTCAAGTTTTTGAAACGAAATCGCTGCCACGCACGAAAAACCGATACCTTTTGTCTTTCCATTTTCCCGCGTAATCCACGCCGATCCGCGGCGCTGCGTGAAATTTTGGCTGGGGTTCGGCGCGATCCTCGACATACAGAACAACATCGCACAGATCTGCGCCGTTCAAAGAGCGGTCGATGGCGAAGGCCTGGCAAAGTTTTCCCGGACCGCTAGCGAGAGCGCGCATGTTGTCGAGTTGGCGCCGGGTTTTCATGAGATCAAGTCCGGTCACCGGCTCCACGGCTCTGATCAATACTGCGGCAGGATGGTCCTGGCGCTCCGTCACGAAATTTAGCATGTGATAAAATCCGTAAATAAAGTACACGTAAGCGTGACCTGCCGGCCCAAACATCACTTCCGTCCGGGCCGTCCGGCCTTTTGATGCGTGACAGGCGAGATCTTGCGGTCCGACATAAGCTTCGGTTTCAATGATACGCCCAACGGTCACCCCTTCGGGATGTTGGCGCACTAGATATTTGCCGAGTAGCTGCTTCGCGACGTCGATCGTCGGTTGCTCGTAGAACGCGCGTGGTAGCTTCGCGCCGACGCTGGAAGAGGTTTTCGGTCGGCTGATCGGGACGGCAGCTCTAACCACTGAAGATTTTAACCTGACGACGGTTTTTCATCCTGACTGCGGCAAACCGTCATTGATCTCCACCCAGGGTGCCTTCGATCCGACGTGAATGTGCTTCGATGCTTTCACCCCCGGATCGCTGTCGAGAGTTCCCGGACGAAAACGAAGATGTTCGAGATCTTTGTCCTTACGCTTGATGATGGGTGAGCCACACCGGCCGCAAAATACCCGATAATATCCCGGCGACGATTCCCATTCCTTCAGGAGCTCTGCGCCGGAGACGAAGCGCAATGACGCGGTTGGAATTGTCGAGCCACTGGAAAATGCCGAGCCCGACATCTTGCGGCAGAGGCTGCAATGACAGTGGGTCACAGCGCCGAGCTCGCCGTCAATTTCGTATTTCACGCCGCCGCATAAACATGAGCCTTTGAGCATAGCGTCTCCTATCGAATCTCCTTTACCAGACTCCAGTCCACCAATTGACTCAAGGGAATCTCCTTGGTCAATTTTAACCTCTCTTTTGTGAGTTGGACGTCCAACTGCACGCCCTTATCAGAAATCATCCCATCATTGCTGAATGAGTTGACGGAAGTGTCGTACGCCTTGGCCGCCTGCATCGGCGTAATGCGCAGATAGTCAGCGAGCATTTGCACGGTGTCGTTTCGATTCTGTTTGAAATAGCGCGTGCCGCGCACCGTCGCACGAACGACTTTTCGTACTTGATCGCGATGGCTCTGAAGCTTCTGATCGGTGACCGCGATGCCCGACAGCGGCAGCTCGATTAGGTCGCCCAGATAAACCAGCCGGCGAAAACCTTCGTCTTCCGCCTTGACCGCGAACGCCACGTCGATCGGCGTGGCATCGATCGCGCCGCTGTGCAGTGCCGCCAAACGAGTCGGACTTTCGCCGGTCACGATGATTTGGACGTCCCGCTCCGGCTCTAAACCGAAATGCCGCACCGCTACACGAGCTAGATAATCGACGGTGCCAGCGATCGAATCCACACCGATCACTCTTCCCTTGAGATCCTTGGGCGTTTTAATTTCTGGCCGGGCGATCAGAACATGCAGCGGCCGTCCCGCGATGCCGACCACCGCCTTAACCGGAACACCTGTCACAGCAGCGCGCAGCGCCGAGCCCCAAGCGAGCAAATAATCGACGTCGCCGGAGATCAAGGCCTTCACGCCGAGAGCGGGTTGCATCTGTACCTTATCGACGTCGATGCCTTCGTCCTTGTAAAATCCCTTGCGCATCGCCACAACAACGGGAAATTCGAAAAGTCCGCGGCTCGGCGTCGCAATCGTGACCCGCTCGGCCGCCGGCGCATCGCCTACGAGCAAAAAAAGCAGCGGCATCAAAATACGCAGCACACGCAAGCGCAATGGCACAGCTCTCGAAATCATCGAGCGCCTCGCGTTCTATTCCATCCGAACATTCTTGCTGAAGTCATACTGCGCCGAGTAATCGCTCTGATACGTGCAGGTAATGCGGTCTTTGTTCCAGCCGCCGGCAAAGCATCTCCTGAGAAACGAGATGATCAAATTCCATGCGTCCTTGGCGGCTTCCTTCCGATAACGGCCGGGCATGGTGTCGTTCAGCCAACCGTGCGGCGCGCCAGCATAGATACGAATGTGACAATTCTTTTTGGTTTTCTCCAGACAGTTACGAAAACGCACCACATCGTCGATCGAAATGATGTGATCAGCCTCTCCGAAAATGCCCAGCACCGGGCAGTTGACCTGCGCGATCAAGTCCTCGATCGGTGTCGGGCGAAGCTCGTTGCCTTGCCATTCTCTTCCGCCGATCGCGCCATAAAGCACCACCGCGCCGGCGATATCGTTTCGCCTGGCCGCGAGCAGCACGGGTTGTCGGCCGGTCTGACAAACCCCGATGATGCCGATACGCTCGCCATCGACTTCTTTGGTTTTCTTGAGATACTCAACGGCCGCTTCAAGGTCCTCCAAAGCCCCGTCGTCGGTGAGATCGGCTCGCTGCTCGCCCCGCAGCACGGCTTGGCGATCACCCGTGAAACGATGAAACAGATCGGGGGCCAAGCCAACGAAACCCGCTTGAGCCAATTTTACGGTCAGATCTTTGGTATGCTGATCGATTCCGTAGCGCTCATGGAGAATGATGACAGCGGGCCGCTTGCCTTTCGCTTTCGGCAACGATCGCACTGCACTGATGCCGCCGCCGTAGCGAATCATCTTCGGCACAAATCCCGTTGGTCGCGCCATTCAACCCCCCACGCGAAACAAAATCGCTGTTGTCCCGCCAAGCTTATCCATCCGGCCCGCGACTCGTCAAGCAACCAAGAGCCGTTGCCCGGAGTCGAGCATGTCTTTATATTTGTGCCATGGACTTGAAAGACGGCGCGAGCATCGTCGCAGATTTGACGACGATTGGACGAAAAAGCGGTTTAGCGCGCACCGTTGAGCTGCGCTTTATTTATCATCAGGGAAGCTTTTACGCGTCATCGAGCCGAGTCAAAGGCAAGCATTGGTGCGAAAACCTGCTCGAAAATCCCGCCGTAGTGATCACCGTAAAAGGACAAAAAGTCGCCGGTCGCGCTCGTCAGGTCAACGATGACAAACTGCGCAGAAAAATTCTTGCCGCTCGACATTCCTTAAGCGATCTGGACCGAATAGTCTTCGAGATCACCCCGCGCAATTAGCCAGCGCTCGCCCAATGACGCAGCTTACTTCTTGCTGGCGTCCTTCTGATCGGTCAATTTCTTTTCGATATTCTCGGCACCTTTTTGCATGCCTTCCATCATAGCTTTTTCCTTTTGCATGCCTTCTTGAAGCACTTTTTGCACTTCTTGGTCCCGCGCCGCGCTGTCCTTCTTGTCGCCGCACGCCGCAATCATCGCGAGCAGCGCAAGCATTACGATCGGACTGATTAGCTTCATGATGACGACCTCCGTAGAGCCAGCTGCCTTTGGTGTAGCAGCTATCGTAGCGAACCGCCAACCGGCTCGGCGTGCTAAATATTTTTATTCGCGTTCTCGTCTGTTATCCTTGGCTAATGTCTCGGTTATTTATTTCCGCTGTCTTAGGTTTGTTTTTCGTCATCCTGTCGGATCCGGCAGTTGAATCCCAGGGATCGGCAAAAACCCAAGTCGAGACCGGCCTTGCCGTAACCGATCTCGGAATGTGGCGCGAGCTCCAACAAGGCGTCGCGAGCCGCACGGTTACGCTGGAACGCTCGCAGCCCAACTACACCGTCGAGCTAAAGCTCGTGCGCTTTAACAGCGAACTGATCACAGCGCGCGTGCTTGAGTCCGGCGAATTCCAGCTGCGCAGCGCCAGCGCCAAGACCTTCGCCGAAAAGAGCCAGGCCATCGCCGCAATCAATGCCAACTACTTCGACGAACGAGGCCGGCCCCTGGCATATCTGAAGACCAGGGTCAAAGAAGTCAACCGCATTCTTTCGAAGCACGCCCTCTATACCGGGATCTTCGCGATTGGTGAGTCGGGCGCGTTTGTCACCCACCGCGATGAATTTGCGCCGGCGCAAGCCAACGAAGCCTTGCAATCGGGCCCGCTCTTGTTGCATCGCGGTCTACCGCTTACCGTTAGCACCGATCTCGGCCGCTATGCGCGCCGGGCGGTTATCGGCACGGATAAGAACGGCGCTGTGATCGTTGCTGTCGCCGATGCGGTGCTTGGCGGGTTAGGCCTGGGCGAATTACAAAAAATATTCGTCGACAGCCGGTGGCATATTGATACCGTAGAGTTGCTCAATCTCGACGGCGGCGGCTCAGCGCAACTCTACGTGAAGTCGGGCAAATTCGAAGAATGGTTGCCCGGCACCTCGGAAGTTCCGGTGGCAATCGGTTTTTTCAGCAAACCCAGGTAGCGCAATTCAGTACCATTTACTGCAGAGACACGGAGTTCGCAGAGAATTTTTAAATTCCGTCTCCGTGCCTCAGCAGTCTATGCGGTATACCCGATTTGTTCCTGATTCACTCCAGCGAGGCGAAGGCGATCCGGCTCCAGTCGAGGGCCGAAGCCGGTAGCACTCCGAGATAGATGGTGCCAACGAGCGCTAGTGCGATAGCAACATAGACATAGGGCGCCTGGCGAAAGCTCTTGCCGTCGACTCCGCCTTCTTCCATGTACATCGCGACGATCACGCGCAGGTAATAGACCACCGAAAGCAAGCTGTTAAGCACGCCAACGATTGCCAGCCCGATATAGCCGGACAACACGGCGCCCCGAAACACGTAGAACTTCCCGACGAAGCCGGCGAGCGGCGGAAACCCGGCGAGGGACAACATAAAAATCGACATCGCCACGCCAAGAAATGGCCGTTTGAATCCCAAGCCGGCAAAGCTAGCATAATTTTCATTGGGACCGTCATCATCAGCCACAGAGGTCAACACGGCAAACGCGCCGACGGTCATGAGAGCATAACTGGCAACATAAAAAAGCAGCGGCAAGCCGCCCCATTCTTCGCCGACAACGATCGCAATCAACAAATATCCAGCATGGGCGATGCTCGAATAGGCAAGCATCCGCTTCACGCTCGATTGAGTCAGGGCTAGCAGGTTACCAAGTGTCATGGTGCCGATGGCGATCAGCCATAGAGGGAAGAGCCAATCGCTATCGAGCGCCGAAAGCTTATGCAACAGGACACGCGCCCAGGCCGCAAATGCAGCGGCTTTGACGGCAACGGCCATGAAACCGGTGACCGGCGTCGGCGCCCCTTCGTAGACATCGGGCACCCAGAAATGAAACGGGACGGCGCCGACTTTAAAGGCAAATCCGACCAGCAAGAGCAACCCGCCGCCGATCAGATATGCCGGCCATTGGCTCGGTTGCTCCACCAGCGCATCGGCGATGACGTTGAGATGCGTTGAGCCGGTGGCGCCGTAAATCAGCGCGATACCATAAAGTAGGAAGCCCGTGGCAAAGGCGCCTATGAAAAAATATTTCATGGCGGCCTCGCTGGCGCGATCGCTTGCGCGCCACATGCCCGTCAACACGTAAACAGCGATGGACATGGTTTCCAGGCCAAGAAAAAATACCAGCAGGTCATTGGCCGCTGCCATGATCATCATGCCCACCGTGGCAAACAGGACGAGCGCGTAGAATTCCCCCTCATGGATCCCTGTAAGTCGGAGATACTGAATCGATGAAAGGATGGTCAGTGCCGCCGCGAGCAAAAAAATCAGCGAAAAATAGAGCGCGAAATTGTCCAACATCAGGGTATCGTCGAAGGCGCCCTGTTGTCCGCCCCAGAGCGCCAGGGACTCGGCGACCGCTAGACCGATGCCGAGCAAACTAATGAATGCCAGATAACCCCTGGACTCGCGCTCGCTGATGAACAAATCGCGAATGAGGACGACGAGCGCGGTCAGCAGCACTTGAACCGCCGGCAAAAGCGGCAGGAAATTAACGTTCATGATTTGTCGGAATCATGCCAGTGCGGTGATTTAAAGCGACCGGCGCAGCGACCGCACTCTGGATTCTTTTCAAAGTCAATTCCACCGCGGGTGCCATGCGGTGCAAAAATGGCGTCGGGTAGATTCCCATCAACACGACGAAAAACACAATCGGCCCGAGAAGACCGATCTCCCGAAGATCCAAGTCGCTTAATTTCTCATTGGCAGCGTTGACCAGAGGCCCGAAGATAACCCGCCGGTACATCCACAGCATATAAATGGCACCGAGAATCACACCGGTTGTAGCGGCAGCCGTCCAAAGCGGCCGCGCACTGAAAGATCCGAGTAAGATTAAAAATTCGCCGATAAAGCCGTTCAAGCCCGGCAAGCCGATCGAAGACAAGGTGATGACCATCAGCATGGCGGAAAAAATCGGCAGCTGTTTCCACAGGCCGCCGAATTCACTAATCAAACGGGTATGGCGCCGGTCATAGATCATGCCGACCAGAAGAAATAGCGCGCCCGTGGAAAGTCCGTGATTGAGCATTTGATAAACGCTGCCTTGGATTCCCTGGATGTTCAGCGCAAACAAGCCGAGCATCACAAAACCGAGATGGCTGACCGAGGAATAGGCGACCAATTTCTTGATGTCGCTCTGCATCATCGCCACGAGAGCGCCATAGATTATGCCGATCACCGCGAGTGCCACGATAATCGGCGCCGCGGCCAGCGCTGCGTCAGGGAAAAGCGGTATGGCGAAGCGCAGGAAGCCGTAAGTGCCCAGCTTCAGCAAAACACCCGCTAAGATGACCGAGCCTGCGGTCGGCGCTTCGACGTGGGCGTCGGGCAACCAGGTATGGAAGGGAAACAAAGGCACCTTGATCGCGAAGGACAGCGCGAAGGCGAGAAATAGCCAGAGCTGCTGGTCGAAGGGCAGGTGCAGGCCGTAAAGCTTCAAGACATCGAAGGTCAATGCCTGCTCCACCTGCGCGTGGCGGGTCGCCAGATAAATAATCGCGACCAGCATGAGCAAACTGCCGGTCATCGTATAGACGACAAATTTCAGCGCCGCATAAATTCGCCGCGTCCCGCCCCAAACGCCGATGAGAAAATACATCGGCACGAGCATGACTTCCCAGAAGACATAGAAGAGAAATAAATCCAACGCGACGAATGCGCCGAGCATTCCGGTTTCCAGGAGCAGCATGAAGATCAAATATTCTTTGACCCGCTCTTTCACCGACCAGGACGCGAGGATGGCGACCGGCATCAGCAAGGTCGTGAGCAAGACCAGGAATAGGCTAATCCCGTCGATGCCGACCAGATATTGAATGCCGAAAGACGGCATCCATGGCGCGCGCTCGATGAGCTGCATCTCGCCGCTGGCGCCGTCGAAGAGTGCAAAGATTTTGACCGACCACAAAAAATCCAGTCCGCTGGCGAGTGTCGCTAGGCTGAAGAGCGTCTGCGTTTGCCGGCGCGGCACGAGCATCAGCAGCGCCGCCCCAAGCACCGGAATGAGCAGCAAAACCGAGATATGGCCGATCGGCAAGTCGAACATAATCAAGACTGACCGAGAAGATAAGCCAGCAACGCCAGCGTACCCACCAGCAACCCCGTCGCGTAGTGTTGCACGTTGCCGGTTTGCAGCCCGCACCACACCCAGCTCAGACCGCGGGCCATCGTAGCGACGCCATTGACTGCACCGTCAATCACCCGGGGATCGATAAACTCGGCAAAGAATCGTGAGCAGCCGGTGAATGGTCGAACAATCAAGTAATCGTAAATTTCATCGACGTAGTATTTATTGAGCGAGAGCCGATACAAAAACCCCTGCTCAGCGGCACTTGGCGCTCCCTTGGCAGCCGCGCGGCCGTATTTCGCGTAAGCCCAATAAGCCCCGACAGCTACCACTGCAAGCGTCAGCACCGTGACGAGAATCTCTGTCGCCACCGAGCTTTCCTGCGCTGCCACGGCGCCGAACATCGGTTGAAGCCAGTGCTCCCAACGGCTGCCCCACAAATATTCGGGGGCGCCGACCCATCCGGCGAAGATCGAGCCGATCGCCAAAATCACTAATGGAAATGTCATAACCGCTGGCGCCTCATGAAGGTGCGCCTTGGCATGATCGTCGCCACGGAATTCGCCATGGAAAACCATGAAGAGCTGACGGAACATGTAAAAGGCCGTCAATCCCGCGGTGACCAATCCGATCCCCCAAAGGACGATCGCACCGCGGCTGAAGGCCTCCCATAGAATCAGATCCTTGGAGAAAAACCCGGCGGTGAACGGCGCTCCGGCGATGGCCAGTGTCGCGATCAGGTAAGTCCAGTAAGTCGTCGGCATTCGGCTCTTGAGCCCGCCCATTTTGCGCATGTCCTGTTCGCCGTCCAGAGCATGAATCACGCTACCAGAACCGAGAAATAGACAAGCTTTGAAGAAAGCGTGCGTGAAGACATGAAAGATCGCCGCACCGAATGCCGCCATGCCCACGGCGAGGAACATGTAGCCCAACTGGCTGATGGTGGAATAAGCGAGGACCTTTTTGATGTCGTTTTGACTCAAGGCGATGGTTGCGGCGAAAAATGCCGTGGCCGCGCCGATCCCAGCGATCAGCGACAACGTCGCCGGCGCCAGGACAAACAAAAAATGCAATCGCGCCGTCATGTAAACTCCCGCGGTCACCATGGTGGCAGCGTGAATCAATGCGCTCACCGGCGTCGGCCCGGCCATGGCATCCGGGAGCCAGACAAAGAGCGGGATCTGCGCGGATTTGCCGGTGGCGCCGATGAAAAGCAGCAGGGTGATCGCGCCGATCATAGCCGGACTGAGGAGCTGGGTATGTTTTTGCAATTCGAGAAAATCCAGCGTCCAGACACCCTGGCGGCCCAGCGCCGTGACCAGCAGAAAAATCCCCAAAATGAAACCGAAGTCGCCGATGCGGTTCACGATAAAAGCTTTGTTGCCGGCGATCGTATTGTTGATATCGCGATACCAAAACCCGATCAGGAGATAGGAACAGAGACCGACGCCTTCCCAGCCCACGAAGAGCAACAGCAGATTGTCGGCCATAACCAGGAGCAGCATGAAAAAAATAAACAGGTTGAGATAGATGAAGAAGCGCGCGAACCCTTCATCGTGCGCCATGTAGCCGAGGGAGTAGATGTGAATCAAAAAACCGACGCCGGTGACGATCAGGAGCATTACCGCCGTCAAGGCGTCCACTTGGAATGCGACATTTACTTTGAAGAGTCCCGATTCGATCCACGTGTACACCGGATCGCGCAGCACGCCATTGGCAGGAAGCTGCCAAAAGAGATAGAGCGCAATTGCGCAGGAAGCGCCGACCGCGGCGCATGCCAACGCGCCGGCGGTTCTGTTGCCCCAAGCCCGGCCCCAGAAAAGATTCAATACAGTGGCGCAGAGCGGGATCAAGGGAATCCAGCGCAACAGATCGGAGGCAACGGTGGACAACTCTGCGCTTACCATTTCAGTAGCTGCATGTTTTGTGGGTCGAGGCTTCGGCTTTGACGAAAGACTGAAATAATGATGGCCAGGCCAATCACGGCCTCCGCTGCGGCAACCGCCATGACAAAAAAGACCGCCACTTGTCCGCCCATGGAACCGAGCTGACGGGCAAAGGCGATAAAGGTCAGATTGACAGCGTTCAGCATCAATTCGATTGACATCAAAACCACGATCAGATTGCGCCGAATGAGAACGCCGACCACACCGATGGCGAAAACGATGGCGCTGAGGATGAGGTAATAATTAAGCGGCACCATCTGATCCATGCTCCCTTTTCGCCAACACCACCGCACCGATCATTGCGACCAACAACAGAACTGAAGCGATTTCAAAGGGCAGAACATACTCGCCGAATAGACTTTTGGCCAAGACGTCGGGACTACCGAACAATTCCGTCGAGGTCACCGGATTCTCGCCGGGTTCGTAGTGGGAGAGTAACGGCACCAAGAAGGCCCCGAGCAGCACGGATAAGACCACGGCCAAACCCCACCAAGCGGTACTCGGCTGCTCCAATGTAGTGGGATTCAAAAACATGATCACGAAAAGAAACAACACCATAATCGCGCCGGCGTACACCATGACCTGCAGAACGCCGACCATGGGCGCCTGTAAGCTGATGAATAGAATCGCGATCAGCAAGAGCGCCGTCACCAGCGCCATTGCGCAGTGCACCACGCGGCGCAGAAAAACAACCATCAAGGAAGAGATCACCAGAAGGGTCGCGAGAAGCAAAAAAATGACAGTCGCAGCGTTCATGGAAAACTATTGCGCGGCGACGATGATCAGTGCGGTCACGGCGACATTGAGCAGAGCCAACGGCAGCATCATCTTCCATCCGAGGCGCATCACTTGATCGTAGCGAAAGCGCGGCACGCTCCAGCGCAGGAGAATCTGTAGCCAGCAGAAAAAAAGCACCTTCAATGTAAAGGCCGCCACCTGGAGAATCACCACCGCCAAATGGGGCAGCAGCCAAATACTACCCCACGGAAAATGAAAGCCGTCGCGCATCAGGTACGGAACCTGCCAGCCGCCGAAAAAAAGTGTGGTCACGAGAGCCGCCGCGGTCACCACTTCGGCAAACTCACCGGCGAAATACATCAAAAATTTACCGCCGGAGTATTCCACGTGATAACCGGCCACCAGCTCCGATTCGCCTTCTGGTAAGTCGAACGGGATGCGCTTGGTTTCCGCCACGGCCGCAGTAAAAAAAAGTAAAAAAGCGAGGGGCTGCAGAAACACGCCCCAGGCGGGAAGCCAACCGATAACGGGCTGTAGAAAAGCGGCGCCTGCAGGCAGCAACTCGCGGATGAGCATCCCTTGGTCGCGCGCAATCTCCTGCAGATCCAGGGTCGAATAGACCATCAGGACTCCCATCACAGAGAGTCCCATGGCGACTTCGTAAGAAATCATTTGTGCCGAGCCGCGTACTCCGCCAAGCAGGGAAAATTTGTTGTTTGACGCCCAGGCGCCGATCACGATGCCATAGACGCCGAGAGATCCCATGGCGAATACGTAAAGAATACCGACGTTGAGGTTGGCGACCTGCAAATTGATCACTCGATCGCCGAGAATTAAGACATCACCAAAAGGAATGACGGCAAAAGTGACGAGGGCGGGAAATAACGCCATGCAGGGCGCCAAAGTGTGCAGCAGCTTATCACCGGCAGGCGGGATGAAATCTTCCTTGGTGAGGAACTTAAGCGGATCGGCGATCAGCGTGTTTACCAACCCCATTCCGGCGAAACCGAAAATGGAGGCGCGGTTGGCACCGATGCGATCCTGGATCAGCGCGCTGCCCTTCCGTTCCACCCAACCCAAAACGCCAGCCAAGTTGAGAACCATGAAAAGAACGAGAAAGGCTTTTACGGCAATAATGGCAAAGTCAACGATCATGATACTCCGCCACCACCGCTGCCCAACTCTATCCCCTGAGCGCCGATCGAATCGTAGGTTAATTTGTTATAGGCAGGAATTTCCCGGGCCAACGCCGCGAAGATTTCCCCCGGTGTCCCGTAGCCGTTTTGTTCGCCCGCAAGTTCCAACAGCCGCGCAAAAATTTCGCTGTCGGGGAGCGCCCCTTCGGGCGCGATCAGCGCAGCATTGAGTTTTTGCAGCCGGCCTTTGCGGTTGGTGTAAGTCCCTTCCTTTTCGCCGAAATGCGTCGCCGGGAGAACCACGTGCGCCAGCTTGCTGGTTTCCGTCACCCGGCTGTCTTGAACGACTAGAAACGAGAGCTTTTGCAAGGCGGCGCGAACGGTTTCCGGATCCGCAGCTTTTGTCAGGTCTTCGCCGACGATAAATGCGGCGGCAAAATCACCGGACAGAAGCCGGCGCAGCAGCCCGTCAAACCCATCGCTGGAGACCACTCCCATATCTCTCGCACCGCGGAAATTCGGCGCACGGTCGGGACTGACGAGAATCTTTTCTACTTCGCTCAGTTCGCGCTCCTGATAGAAAACCTCGAGCGCTGCATCGGCGCGGAGCTTCTTCATTAGCCTGGCGAAAAGATAGGCTTCCTCATTGGTGTTTCGCCCGGAAAGAATCGCCGCAAGCGAAGCAGATGCCTTGAGTCCTGCATAGACCGCTTGTAATGCCTGCTCCCATGTCGCGGCCACCAAGCCGCCCTCCTGGCGAATCAGCGGCGTAGTCAGGCGCTCGCCGCCGGCGAGATCGTGAAAGCAATAACGTCCTTCGTCACAGAGCCAATGACTGTTGACCGCTTCATTGACGCGCGGTTTAAAACGGGCGATGCGGTTCTGATACGTTTCCACGCTGATGTTGCACCCGGTGCTGCAGCCGGGACAGATGGACGGCGTTTTTTGCAGATACCAGACGCGCACTTTGAAGCGGAAATCCCGATCCGTGAGCGCGCCCACCGGACAGATGTCGACGACATTTGCGGAAAGCGGATTATCGAGCACGCTGTCGTCGAAGAGCGCGATGGTCGAATGATCGCTGCGGTTGACGACGGTCAGCTCATTGGTCTTGGTAATCTCCTGGCAGAAGCGCACGCAGCGCGTGCACTTGATGCAGCGCTCGCCGTCGAAAACCACGTTGGGTCCAAATATCGTTCTCTTGCGATCATGAACTTTCCCGACTTCGAACCGGCTCGCTTGCCGATCGTGTTCCATATAATAGTCTTGCAGCCAGCACTCGCCCGCTTGATCGCAGATCGGACAATCCACCGGATGATTGATCAGTAGAAACTCCAGCACCGCCTTGCGCACGGCCAAGACTTTGGGGCTTTGCGTCAGAACGCTCATGCCCTCCGCCACCTGAGTGTTGCAGGCGATCTGGAGCTTGGGCATCTTCTCGATCTCGACCAGGCACATGCGGCAATTGCCGGCGATGGAGAGCTTGGGATGATAGCAATAACGCGGGATCGCGACCCCGAGTTCGTCGGCCACCTGAATCACCGTCTTGCCCTTGGCGGTGGTGACTTCCTTGCCGTCGATCGTGATTTTCACCGGATCCATAAAAAACTTGGCCTATTGGAGTACTGAAATGTTGGAGTAATGTTCGTCACCCACCCATTACTTCAGTACTCCATCACTCCAATTCTCTTCTCACCGTGCATTTCTTCTCCGCGATATGCGCGTCGAATTCATCGCGGAATTTTTTGATAAAGGCCGCCGCCGGCATTGCCGCCGCGTCGCCGAAGGGGCAGATCGTATTTCCCATAATGTTGCCGCTGATGTTGAGAATCAAATCCAAGTCCGCCGCTTCCCCTTCACCGTGTTCGATCCGATGAAATATTTTTTCCATCCAGTGACAACCTTCGCGGCACGGACTGCATTGGCCGCACGACTCATGGGCAAAAAAACGCGCGAGGTTCCAGGCGGCGCGCACCATGCAGGTGGTTTCGTCCATCACGATCACGCCGCCCGAGCCGAGCAGGCTGCCCGCCGCCTGAACCGATTCATAGTCCAAGTTTACTTTTTCGATTTCTTCCGGTCGCAGAACGGGCATCGAACCGCCTCCGGGAATAACGCCCTTGAGCTTCTTGCCATCGGGAACGCCGCCGCAATCTTCTTCGAGGAATTTTTTGAACGGGTAACCCATTTCCAGCTCATAGACGCCGGGTTTAGCGATGTGGCCGCTGACGCTGAAAAGTTTCGTTCCCTTGCTTTTCTCCGTGCCCAGTGCGGCATAGGCTGCCGCGCCGCGCTCGAGAATCCAGGGAAGCGCCGCGAGCGTTTCGACATTGTTCACCACCGTCGGACACCCGAACATGCCATGGGTAGCCGGAAACGGCGGTTTCACTTTGGGCCAGCCGCGGCTTCCTTCGAGTGAAGAGAGCAGCGCTGTCTCCTCGCCGCAGATGTAGGCGCCCGCGCCGCGGTGCACGATGACATCGAGATCGTAACCGGAGCCAAAAATGTCCTTGCCGATCAAGCCGGCTTGATAGGCCTCCGCCACCGCGTTTTCCAGGCGCGTGGCGCCGAAGGCGAGCTCGCCGCGAACGTAGATAAATGCCGTGTGCGATTGGATCGCATAGGCCGCGATCAATGTCCCCTCGAGAACCGCATGGGGGTCACGTTCCATCAGTAAGCGATCCTTGAAGGTTCCCGGTTCGCTCTCATCAGCGTTGCAGACAAGGTATTTTGGCTTGGGGCTGTCTTTCGGCACAAAGCTCCACTTCATGCCGGTGGGAAAGCCTGCGCCGCCGCGGCCACGCAGCCCGGAAGCTTTGATTTCGTCGATCAGCTCCGCCGGTTTCATACTCTCGACAACCCTGTGCCACGGTCGATAACCCCCAGCGGACTCGTAGGTCGCCAGCCGGTAAAACTCGGGAACATCGATATTACGCAGGAGAATTTTTTCCATTTTGCTTTGATTTCTGACTGAAGCCGCGAAATGGGCTCAGAACCGACCAAAACTCACGTCAACGATTCGAGAATTTTCTCGGTCTTTTCTTCATTCAGGTTTTCGTAATAATCGTCATTGATCTGCATCATCGGCGCCGTCCCGCAGGAGGCGAGACATTCGACTTCGCTTAAGGTAAACCGGCCATCGGCGGTGGTTTGACCGACGTCGACGCCCAATTTTCGCTTGATCAAAGCCGTAATCCGTTCGGCTCCCCCGAGCGCGCATGAAAGCGTTCGGCAGACCTGAATATGGTGGCGGCCGATGGGCTTGGTGTTAAACATCGTGTAAAAACTCACCACTCCCTGCACCCGGGCCGGTTCCTGTCCCATCAACGTTGCCACGTAGGCGATCGCCTCCGGGCCCAAATAGCCAAACTCCTGCTGCGCTAAATACAGCACGGGCAGCATTGCCGCTTCCTTTTTCGGATAGCGCGCCACTGTTTCTTCGAATTTTTTGCGCGCCTCGGGCGAAAACTCTAAAGCCATAACATTAGTGCTGAGTGCTGCGTCCCGAGTGCTGAGCAAGAAACAAATCAATCATAAAACTCTCAATGGCCTTTAACTCAGAACTCAGGACTCATTACTCAGGACTTTCTTATCGATCGCACTCGCCGCCGATCATATTCACCATACCGAAAGTCGGCACGATGTCGGCGACCATGTAACCCTCGATCATCTGGTGAAACGCACCCATGGCGATAAAGCAAGGCGGGCGCACTCGAATGCGATAGGGCCTGCCGCCGCCATCGCTCACGATGTAGAAACCCAACTCGCCATTCCCGCCCTCCACGGCGAAGTAGGTTTCTCCTGCCGGGACATGGATTCCCTCCATGATGATTTTGAAATGGTGCATCAGACCTTCGATGCTGTTGTAAACTTTTTCCTTCTCCGGCAAGACGAAGCGCGGATCCTCGATCCACACCGGCCCTACCGGGAGTTGCGCCAGAGCTTGCTCAACGATCTTCATACTCTGCTCGATCTCGCGGATGCGGCAGATAAATCGATCGTAGTTATCTCCCCGCGTGCCCACCGGCACTTCGAAATTGAGCTGGTCGTACACTAAGTAGGGAAAAGCCTTGCGCACGTCGTAACCGATGCCGGTTCCGCGCAAGATCGGCCCGGTGAGACAGTAGTTGAGCGCCGTCTCTTGAGAGATCACTCCGACGTTCGAGAGGCGATCGAGAAAAATCCGGTTCCGCGATAGCAACCGGTCACAATCGTCGAGCAGCTTGCGGATGATCTTGAACGCCCGGGTGACGTTTTCGGCAAAACCGTCCGGCAAATCGTGCTTGACCCCGCCAATGCGGACATACGTCACCGTGAGCCGTGCGCCGGTCAATTGCTCGACAATGCGAGTGATCAGCTCGCGTCCCTCGATCATATAAAAACCCGCGGTGATCGCACCCAGCTCGGAGGAAGCCATGCCGCAACAGGTGAGGTGATCGTAGATTCTCGCCAGCTCGCTGATGATCACACGAATATACTGGCAGCGCGGCGGCGTTTCGGCGCCGATTAATTTTTCGACGGTCATCGCATATCCGACATTATTGATCAGCGGCGAAGCGTAATTCAGTCGGTCAGTGTACGGGATCACTTGCGTCCAGGTCGATTGCTCGCAGCTCTTGTCGAAACCTCGATGCAAGTAACCGACTTCGACGTCGCAATCGAGAACCTTTTCACCTTCCAGCTTGAGATTGAATTTAATGGTTCCATGGGTCGCTGGATGGGACGGCCCCATTTGCAACTCCATCGTTTCAGCCGGAAGCTCCTTCACTTCTGCTTTCATAATATCAGTGTTTACTACCCAAAGTTTTTTTCAAGCGCATCAGCTTGTTGTGCGACCGTTCGTCGACGAACGTGCCTTCAATTTTGCGTTCTGGAACTCGGGGCTGAACGAGATTGACCGGATAGTCTTTCCGGAGCGGATGACCGCGAAATTCTTCGTACAAGAGAACTCGGCGCAAATCCGGATGCTCGATGAAGCGAATACCGAAAAGATCCCAGACTTCGCGCTCCATGAAGTTCGCACCGCGCCAGATCGGCGTCAGCGACTCGATGGATGGATCGTTCTCCGGCACCGGAACACGGATTCGCAGCCGGGCGCGCCGGGCGCGCGATAAGATCTGATAGACGACTTCGAAGCGCGGTTCCTTTCTCTGCCAATAATCCACCGCCGTGATGTCCGAGAGAAAATCGAAATCAAGCCCCGGTGTCTCCTTCAAAATCCGAAAGCTCTCTCTCAGCCCGGCCCGGCCGAGGACCAGCACGTCGTCTCCCTGCGGCCGCAGGATTTCGATGATCTTGGCCCCCAATTCTTGCCGAATCGTTTCTAGTCGAGAATCGGTTTCCGCCATTTCGTCAATCCCAATCGAGGGCACCCTTCTTCCACACGTAGATGTAGCCGATGGTCAGAATACCGAGAAAAATTCCCATCTGTACCAAGCCAAAGATTCCCAGCTGGCGAAAGTAGATCGCCCAAGGGTAGAGAAATACGACTTCAAGATCGAAGATCAAAAAGAGCATTGCGATCAGGTAAAACTTCACTGAAAAACGAATGCGCGCGTCGCCGCGCGGCGCGTTGCCCGACTCGAACGGCTCGACCTTCGCCGGGTTGGTGGAATGAGGTCCCACTCTCCAGGCGATGAGCAGCAGCGCTAACACGACCACCGCCGCCAGCGTGAACATCACTACCAGCGGAAAATAAGGATTGTTCATTTCTATGATTTAAAAAGCCAACCCTGGAAAAGGTTCGGAACGGGGTCTAGCAAATCACCAAGATTGCTAAGTTTTTTCTATGAAAAAACCGCAGTGAAGTCAAGGTAACGTGCCCCTCGAGAGCCTTTCCAGGGCTGCAAGTTTGGAGCTTGGATTGACCATTCACAAGCGTTGGTGCTAATCGGTCGAGGGTCTTTTGAACGAGCCACAACCGTTACCAAGGAGCGGGCCATGAGATTCCGTTCACTTTCGGTAGGCAATGTAGTCGTCGCGTTTTTTCTCTGTAATTTCGGCTCGGCGGCGGCACAGCAGGCGCTCGATGCGGCGAGGAAAGACGGACAGGTCGTCTTTTACGCCTCGATGGAAGCTCAGTCCGCGCAACGGCTCAGCGCAGCCTTCGAAAAAAAATATCCACTCATTAAAGTCGACACTGTGCGTATCGGCTCGGAAAAGATGGCGACCCGACTGTTCGCCGAAGCACAGGCGCGCAGGATATCAGCCGATGTCGTACACCAATCGGCTTTCGATTTTTATGGTGTGCTGCAGAAAGGGATTTTCGACAGCTATCTTTCGCCCGAGCGCAGTGCTTTTCCGGCCGACTACAAAGACGACAAAGGGCTTTGGACGCTGCACTCCGCGACCCTCAACGTGATCGCTTACAATACGCGGCGATTTCCCGGTTTGCCCGTACCGAAGGGGTTTTGGGATTTGACGGCGCCGAACTGGAAAGGCCAAATGATCATGGATGAAAACGAGAGCAAATGGATGGCCGGCATGATGACATACTCGGGCGAGGCAAAAACCTTGGAACTTTTACGCAAGCTCGCCATCCAGGATATTCAGTTTCGAACCGGCCACTCGCTGATCCAGACCATGGTTGCCGCCGGCGAGCGGCCCGTCGCCGTTGTGGCGTTCGCCAACGGTGTGGATCGACTGAAAAAAGACGGCGCGCCGATCGACTGGATCGCCCCCGAGCCGGTCATCGGCCTTACCTTTGGGCTCGCGATCGTCAAAGGAGCGCCCCACCCAAACGCGGCCCGTCTGTTTGTCGATTTTCTCCTATCGCGCGAGGGTCAGGAAATTCTCGGCGCGGCTGGCTACTTCGCGCCGCGCACCGATGTCATTTCGCCGATTCTCAGCGAAGCCCCGCCGAAAACGAAAATCGTGCCGCTGCCGATGTCATTGGCGCCGCGCTACGGTGAGTATTTTCAAACCTACCGTAAAATTATGGGTCTTCGATGATCTCGAAAATTATTTCAGCAAAGAAATCTGGTGTTCTTAATCGATGTCCCGAAATGCATCGTCATTCCGGGCAAGCTGGCGATAGCTAGCGCGACCCGGAATCCAGGAGTTTCGTAAGGGCGCATCGCATGCGCCCTCTCCGGTCATCCGAGGCGCACGCTGATCGCCAGACCAAAAAATTACGCCCTATGATTTTAATTCTAATGGGAGCAAACCGTGACGATTTACCAAGCTGAACTGGGAAATTTCACCATTGCGCTCGCTGGCGACACCATGCTCACGCGCAAGCTCATTCCGTTCAAAGAAGAAAGATTCTTGGCCTTACGCGACGTACTTCACGGCGCCGACGCGACCTTTGCCAACCTTGAAGGCACCGTCCATCTCTGGGACGAAGGCACTCCCGGGATTACTCAGGGTACTTTCATGACGACTGACCCCAAGTTACTCGAAGATTTGCAATGGCTCGGCGTCAATCTGGTTTCCTGCGCTAACAATCATGCCTTTGATTACGGCGAGGCTGGCGTGTTGGCGAATATCCGGCATCTCGACCATGCCGGCATTGTGCACGCGGGAACGGGAAAAAATCTCGCCGAGGCAAGAGCGCCTGGTTATCTCGACACGCCGAACGGGAGGGTGGCACTGATCTCGATTACTGCGACATTCAGGCCGTGGAACCAAGCGGGTGAACAACGCCCCGACTTACGCGGCCGGCCGGGCATCAATCCGCTCGGCTTCAAAACCACTTATCGCGTAGATGCGCCGGCATTGGAGCAACTGCAGCGGATCAGTCGCGTGCTGGGCTTCGAAATGGGCAAAGAGCGCGCGCGCAAGCATTTTTATAGCGATAAGGAGATCGCGGACAACAAGGAATCCGAAGTCGATTTGTTGGGCCACCGTTTTGTCGAAGACCGGAGCTTTTCCATCGCGACCGAAGGAAACCCCCGGGATATCGCGGACAACCTCAGATGGATCCACGAAGCGCGCCGGCAGGCCGACTGGGTTGTTGTCAGCGTCCACTGCCATGAATTCGGCGGCGCCAGCCTGCTGACTGCCACCAGCCGCGCCGGACTTGAAGAACCCGCGGACTTTATCGTTGCCTTCGCGCACCAAGCGATTGACCGCGGCGCGGATGTTGTCGTCGGTCATGGACCGCATTTTCCGTTGGGCATCGAAATCTACAAAGGCCGATCGATTTTATACAGCGTCGGCAACCTGATTTTTCAAAACGAAACCGTCGGCTTTTTCCCCGCAGACGCTTACGAGCGCTTCGACTTGGATCTCCGAGCCACACCATCGGATTTTCTCGACGCCCGCACCAATGGCGGTAAAAAAGGTCATCCCAGTGATCCCGCTTACTGGGAAAACATCTTCGCAGTTTGCGAGTTCAGCCAGAGCAAACTCAAGGAGATCAGAATTCACCCCATCGATCAGGGTTTCGGCCGCCCCCGCCCCCAACGAGGCCGACCGGTTCTCGCCGAAGGCGAAGTCGCCGAGCGCGTGCTCGAACGCATCGCGCGACTCTCAAAGCGCTACGGCACGAAAGTAGTAAATCGTGAGGGCGTAGGAATCATTGAGCTGTAACAAAAAAAATCTCGCCGTTAATTCCTCACTTGATCCGACACCTTTGTCTCAACCGTTATCCTGAGCAGCGACGATTCTCCGCAAAGAATTCTTGGCATCTCGCGAATGATTCGCGTAAAATCTGCAGAAAACCTAGGGGATTCTCGTTACTTCATGGATCTCACTCCGTACCACGCGAAATACTACGCTCATGAACTGACTAAGCGCTGTCCGTCGGACAGCGTGGAGAAGTTCGCTGGCGCGCTGGTAGACGCTCAGGTGGATCTCAACCCGCACCAGGTCGAGGCCGCTCTTTTCGCCTTCCGGTCCCCACTATCGAAAGGTGCGATCCTGGCCGACGAAGTTGGTCTAGGTAAAACGATCGAGGCCGGGATTCTGCTGGCGGAGAAGTGGGCCGAACGTAAACGGCGGCTCCTGGTGATCGTTCCGTCGAATCTTCGTAAGCAGTGGAGCCAAGAGCTTGCGGATAAGTTTTTTCTCCCGTCTGCGATTCTTGAAAATCGCACTTTCAACGAAGAGATAAAGCGCGGCAATCTGAACCCGTTTAAGCAAGAAGCGATTATAATCTGCTCCTACCAGTTCGCGCGGACGAAGGAACCGTACGTGCAACAAACCCAATGGGACCTTGTGGTTATCGACGAAGCACACCGGCTGAGAAACGTCTATAAAAATACAAGCAAGATCGCCAACTCAGTCAAGGCTGCGGTGGCGCCATTTCAGAAGGCTTTGCTGACCGCCACTCCGCTTCAGAACTCGCTGCTTGAGCTTTACGGTCTCGTTAGCATCATCGATGAGTACACGTTCGGAGACTTGAAAAGTTTTCGTTCGCAGTTCACTCGGCTGACCGACAACGCTGAGTTTGGCGATCTGAAAGAGCGCCTCCGGCCCATCTGCAAGCGGACGCTCCGCAAGCAGGTCCTTGAATACATCAAGTACACAAACCGGCACGCGCTGGTGCAGGAATTCGTGCCGACTGACGAAGAACAACGCCTCTACGATCTTGTTTCGGAATACTTACAGCGGCCCAATCTCTACGCGTTGCCGGCGAGTCAACGCCAGTTGATGACTCTTATTTTACGAAAGCTCCTGGCCTCCTCGACTTACGCGATTTCGGACACCCTCAAAGGTTTGGCCGACAAGCTGGAGCTGGCCGCACAGGCGAACGAGGAAGTAAAAGCGGCTCCGGAGGGACTTGAAGAAAACTACGAAGAGCTCGATGAATTGAAGGACGAATGGGAAGAAGACGATGACACAGGACAGAAGGGCGACAAGAAGAAACTGACCGCGGACCAGGTTCGCGAACTTCGTCAAGAGCAGGCAACCTTGCAGGAGTTCTACGACCTGGCGAAATCCATCGTCAAAAATTCAAAAGGCGAAGTGCTTCTGATGGCTTTGCGGCGTGGCTTCGCGGCGGCTGCAAGGGCCCAGCAGGAGCAGGGAGCGGCCACGCTCCAGCAGAAGGCGATCATTTTCACTGAGTCCCGCCGCACTCAGGAATATCTATACGGGATTCTTGAGCAAACCGAATTCGCCCGCAAGATAGTTCTTTTCAACGGCTCGAACAACGACCTGAAGTCGCGGGAGATCTACCAGGGATGGCTCGACAGGAACACGGGCACCGACCGGGTCACTGGATCGCCCACCGCTGACAAACGCGCGGCCCTCGTCGAATACTTCCGTGACGAAGCCGCGATCATGATTGCCACCGAAGCGGCGGCCGAAGGCATCAACCTCCAGTTCTGCAATCTCGTCGTTAACTACGATCTTCCATGGAATCCGCAGCGGATCGAGCAGCGCATTGGCCGTTGTCACCGTTACGGCCAGAAGTTCGACGTGGTCGTGGTGAATTTTCTTAACAAGAAAAATGCCGCCGACCAAAGGGTCTATCAGCTACTCGACCAAAAGTTCCAGCTGTTCAGCGGCGTGTTCGGTGCGAGCGATGAAGTCCTCGGTACCATTGAATCCGGGGTTGATTTCGAGAAACGGATCGTCGCCATTTATCAGAAGTGTCGCTCGCCCCAACAGATCGAATTCGAGTTCGACCAGCTCCAAGATGACTTGGAATCCGAGATCGACGACAAACGCCGCGACGCGCGGGAGAAGCTTCTCAACAACTTCGATCAGGAGGTCGTCGAAAAGCTCCGTATCGATAGCCAGGATTACCTCGGGCGGTTCGAGAACTGGCTTTGGGAATTGACCCGGTTTTATTTGGCGCCCTATGCTCGATTCGAGATGGCCGATCATTCTTTCTTGTTGGAGCGAAACCCGTTCGAGAGCGAGCGCATCCATCCCGGCCCCTATCGGCTAGGAAAACGGGTCGAGGACGCCAATACCTATCGTGTCGGGCACCCGCTGGCGCAACGAATCATCGAGCGTTGCAGGTCGGCTAATGTTGAGCCTGCCGAGGTAGTCTTTCGTTACAAGGACGCGGGAAAGAAAATTTCCGTCCTTGAAGGACTCGTCAGCGCGAGCGGTTGGCTTTCATGTGCGCGTCTGACGATCACTGCCTTTGAAACGGAAGATCATCTCTTGTTCGCCGGAGTCAAAGACGACGGCGCCTTACTCGACTCCGTCCAACTCGGTCGGTTGTTTGATCTTCCAGGTGAAGTTGCGGACAAAGCAAACCCAGCAAACGATGTTCAGCAAAAACTGGCAGATCAAATAAATGCTCAGCAAAATGTTATGGCGGAACATCTTTCTCAAAAGAACGGCGCCTGGTTCGATGTCGAGATGGACAAGCTCGACCGCTGGGCGGAGGATAGGCGATCATCTTTAAAGGCAGCACTCGACGAAGTGGACGTGAAGATCCGCGAGATGAGAAAGGAAGCGCGATTAGCTCCCAATCTTCCGAACAAGCTGGAGTTGCAACGGCAACTGCGGCAACTCGAAGGCAAGCGGAACGAAGCATGGAAAGAGTTCGATGAAGCCTCACGGGACGTCGAGCGGCAAAAAGATAAGCTTCTGGACGAGATCAGCCATCGGCTCCAGCAGCGAATTGAGAAAGAACCGCTTTTTTCGTTGCGCTGGAGAGTGGTGTGATACAAAGCCGATGGTTTGTTATCCTTGTCATTCAAAGATTCTCTACGCACTGTGTAAAGAATTGGGTCGGTTGAACGAGTGAAAGTACCAAGCCACCGTCTGGTCGAAATTGACTACCAAGAATAATCTAAAGAAGAGAGCAGAACATCACTGAACGATTGTACTTTGGAGGAGGCATGAGCAGTGTCGTTCTTTGGCGACGTCTCACTGAGACAGACTTCAACGCAATGCACGGTGTAGCCTCACCTTATGGGCGTGGTGGAGGTGCAATGCACATTGCGTTGGGTGTACGCAGCACAACATTTCCTATCGATCGGTTTTTGAACGCTCGAGGCAGGACTACTGTCACCATCGCCACTGCTCCACAACCCAGCAATCACGATGCCGCTACTTTGACGTTTAGCAGCAATCCGTCTCGTAGAGGCGGAGAGTGGTTGATCCGCGACCAATATAGTCATCGACACCCCGCTTGGTCGTCGGCTGCTGGTTTTCCGTCGAAATACAATGAGGCGAATCCCCCTTACGTGCTAATTTTTCGTGTCGATAACACTTTCCACGTGCGCTTCGCACGGGCCAGGCAGCTTTTAAGATTACCCTCTCGTGCCATCCCAAGTGGAATTCTGGATCACGATAAAGGAGTTCAGCCTGCAGGTGAAGCCTTTCTGAGAGCATTGGACGTTCCTACAAGAACTCTGGTCGACACGTTTGAGGAACAAGCTTTACAAGATACCGCAGAGATCTTCGATCCACGCAGTGTTCCTGATGGCCGCCAACGCATGCTCGTCTCAATCTTGCGGCGCCAGGGTCAGCAAGACTTTCGTCGCAAGTTGCTCGCTGCCTATAATCGACAATGCGCGATGACACGATGCAAAGTAGATTGGATTTTGGAGGCGGCTCACATCACACCGTATCGCGGTATCAGGACCAATGGCGTTTCAAATGGGTTACTGCTTCGAGCCGACATTCACACGCTTTTTGATCTTGCACTAGTTTCCATTGATCCGACCCGTATGAAAATTCATGTTTCCCGTAGGGTCACGGATCCATTATACCTCGCCCTAGATGGGAAAAAGCCAATTCTACCAGGTAGCAAAGCAGCCTGGCCGAGCATGATAGCACTAGAGGAGCACTTTAGCTTATTTCAACCATAGATCGCGGTGTGCGTATGGAAATAATTATCGTTGGACTCCTAAGAAGAGAAAACACGTATGACGCTGCCTGAAAAGCTTGAACTTCACTCGCACAATATCGCGGAAGAGAAGATCAATGAGATCCTGCGAATATTTCCCGAAGCACGCGCTGAGGGTGGTAGGATCAACTTTGATCTCCTGAAGTTGATCCTTGGAGAAGTCGTTGACACAGGTAAGGAGCGTTACGGTATAAGCTGGCCCGGTAAAGCGGATTGCTTCAAAACAATTCAAGTGCCCAGCTTGGGGACATTGCGGCCGTGTCCCGAGGAGAGTGTCAACTTCGATACAACCGAAAACCTGATCATCGAAGGTGACAACCTTGAAGTCCTCAAGCTTTTGCAGAAATCTTACCTCGGAAAAGTCAAGATGATCTACCTTGATCCTCCTTACAACACGGGCAACGATTTCATCTACCCCGATAATTACACTGAGAGCTTGCAAACCTACCTGGAATTTACCGGCCAAGTTGACGCTGAGGGGCGCAAGTTTAGTACTAATACGGAGGCCGATGGTCGGTTTCACTCTAAGTGGTTGAACATGATGTACCCGAGACTCTATCTAGCCCGGAACTTATTGAGTGATGATGGGGTGATGCTAGTTAGTATTAGCGACCATGAAGTAGCAGCTCTTAGATTTTTATTGAATGAAATTTTTGGCGAAGAGAACTTTAGCGCTCAGTTTGTTTGGAAAAGTCGCAAATACCCAGATTCCCGCGCAAAAACAGGTGTTTCCACGGATCACGAGTATATTGTGTTGTTCACTCGTTCAGAGCGTGGTGTGTTGAGAGGCGTAGAACGAGACGAATCGAAGTTTGCAAATCCAGACAATGATCCTCGAGGCCCATGGATGAGCCGGAGTCTCTTAGGTCTCGCTACGAAGGCCCAACGGCCGAACCTCCATTACTCAATTCGGGACCCAAAGACGGGTCGTACGTACGAGCCGCCAGAAGATACAGGCTGGCGTTATTCCGCAGACCGCATGCGATCTCTCATAGAGGCACATTGTATCCTGTTTCCATCGAAGCCGGACGGACGCCCGCGTGAAAAGAAGTTTCGGTCGGATCTTCAAACCGAGTTCGTGGCATTTCCAAGCATTATCGATGATGTGTTTACGGCCGATGGAACTGCCCAGATTCGCGAACTATTTGGCGAAGATGTTTTTGATTTTCCAAAGCCATCACGGTTGCTTGAGCGCTTGATCAAGCAGTGTACCGATGAGGAGGGTATTATACTCGACATTTTTGCCGGTAGCGGGTCGTCGGCCCAAGCTGTGCTCGAATTGAACAGATCGGATGGTGGACACCGAAAATTTATTCTAGTTCAGCTTCCTGAACCAACACAGCGAAAAGATTTTGTCACCATCGCTGAGATCACAAGAGAACGTGTTCGACGCGTCATCAAGAAGATAGCTGAGGAAAAACAAGAGCCCCTTTCATTTAATGAAGGGGAGTCGCTAGACCGTGGATTCCGCGTCTTTAAACTTGGCGAGTCAAACTTCAATCCGTGGAGTGCCAACGTGCCACAAGGTGACACGGCAGTCCTTCAAAAGCAGCTAGAGATGCACGTAAGCCATATCCGGGAAGGTCGGACGAGCGAGGATTTGCTCTATGAAATTCTGCTCAAAAGCGGTTTTCCGCTCACAACGAAAGTGGAGAAAATAGCGCTCGCTGGAAAAACGGTCTACAGCTTGGCTGATGGCGCGATGCTGATTTGCTTGGAACGGAACCTCACCCACGAGGTTATCAAGGCGATGGCTGATCGGAAGCCGGAACGGGTTGTGTGCCTGGATGAAGGGTTTGCTGGAAACGATCAGCTAAAGGCGAATGCGGTGCAGAGCATGAAGGCAAAAGGCGTGACCAGCTTCAAGACAGTGTGAAAGTAACGCATGAAGCTACAGTTCGACGCCAATCAGCAATTCCAGCTCGACGCCGTCGCGGCGGGAGCGGATCTCTTCGACGGTCAGCCTCAAGGCGCTCCTGAATACTCAGTCGTAAACGTCTCGGATTGGGGCGATATGTTTACCGGGCAGAGCCGTACGGAACTCGGCGTCGGCAATCGTCTGCTCTTAGCCGAAGAAAAGCTAACAACCAATACGCGGCTCGTTCAGTCTCGTAATGATATCGAGCTAACCAACGGCTCCGCCGTGCTGGAAGCTTGGGAGCTGTTCGATGGCCCAGCCAATCTCCCCCGTCGGTGTCCGCATTTCTCGGTGGAGATGGAGACCGGGACCGGGAAGACCTACGTTTATCTCCGGACGATTTTTGAGCTGTCGCGGCGCTACGGCTTTCAGAAGTTCATCATTGTCGTGCCGAGCGTGGCGATCCGGGAAGGCGTGCTCAAAAACATCGATATCACGGCGGAACACTTCCGGGCGTTGTTCAATAATCTGCCGTTCGAGCATTTCGTTTACGACGCAAGAAGAATCAATCGCCTGAGGCAATTTGCCGTAAGTAACACGCTTCAGATTCTCGTGATTAACATTGACGCCTTTCGCAAGAACTTCACGGGGACCGAGGAAGAGCAGAAAAGCAACGTCATCTACAAAGAAAGCGACAAGCTTTCCGGCCGCCAGCCCATCGAATTCGTGCAGGCGACGAGGCCGATTGTCATCATCGACGAACCACAGAGCGTAGATAATACCGAAAAGGCTCAGGAGGCGATCAAGGCCCTGAATCCACTCTGCACGCTCCGCTACTCGGCGACCCACCGGAATCCGTACAATCTAGTCTACCGCCTGGACCCGATCCGTGCCTTTGAATTGAAACTCGTAAAGCAGATCGTTGTCGCCAGCGCGAGCGCCAATGGAGCTGCCAACGATGCCTTCGTGCGCATGGAGCAGATCGACTACAAGAAAGGCATCAAGGCGAAGCTGCGCATCCATATTCAAACGAAGGATGGCCCGAAAGAGAAATCGGTTACAGTCAAAAACGGCGCCGACCTGTTCACCGTGTCGGGTGAACGGGCCTGCTATCAAGACGGGTTTTCCGTGGCGGAGATTAACGCCGAGCCGGGCAACGAATTTCTGCGGTTTAACAATGGGCGAAGGCTGCGTTTGGGCGAAGAAATAGGCGGAATGCGTGAGGACATTTGGCGTGTGCAGATCAAGCACACGTTAAAAGCACATCTGGAAAAGGAACTGCGCTCGCGTGGTCGAGGAATAAAAGTGCTGAGCCTGTTTTTCATCGACCGGGTGGCGAACTACCGTGACTACGACAATGGGGGTCAACCGGTGAAGGGAAAGTTCGCCGAGGCCTTTGAAGCGGAGCTAGCGGAATTAGCCAAGGATAGTCGCTACAACGAACTTGAGTGGCTCCGCCTTTCGTTTGACAAGCTCCACAACGGCTACTTCGCCCAAGACAGGAAAGGCGTTCTGAAAGACACGCGTGGCGACACGCAGGCCGACGATGAGGTGTACAACCTGATCATGAAGGAAAAAGAGCGGCTGTTGTCATTGGATGAACCCTTGCGGTTTATTTTCAGCCATTCTGCGCTGCGCGAAGGATGGGACAACCCGAACGTGTTTCAGGTCTGTACGCTCAACGAAACCAAAAGCGCGGTAAAAAAACGCCAGGAGATCGGCCGTGGGTTGCGCTTGCCGGTGGATCAAAATGGTCTGCGCGTTTTTGACGAGTCGCTGAACAAGCTTTACGTGATGGCCAACGAAAGCTACGAAGACTTCGCCCGGGCTCTCCAGACCGAATACGAGGAAGATTGTGGCGTGACCTTCGGCAAAGTGCCGCTCACGGCGCTCGCCAGGATCATCCGCGTCGTCGACGGCGTTGAGCAACCAATCGGCCGCCAAGACGCGGAAGTAATTCGGACGGCTCTCGTCGAGCAAAAAATGCTCGATAACGAAGGGCGTATTCAACCGGCTTTCGATCCGAAGAAGAAAGACTTCAAGCTTGAATTGCCCGCGGCGCAGACCGATCTGGCGCTAGCAGTGGTCGATCTTCTGTCTGCCTATCAAATCGAGCGGCATGTCAGGAAAGAAAAAGACGAAGGCGTCAATCGTCTCAAGAAAGAAGTTTTGCTCGACGAAAACTTCAAGGCGCTTTGGGAACGCATCAAGCCCAAGACAACTTATCGCGTCGAATTCGAAACCGACGAATTGGTGCGGCGAGCGGTGAATGGCATAAAGAGCATGGCGAAAATTGAAATACCGAAAATTCAGATGCTCACTGGGCAGATGGAAGTTACCAAAGCTGGTGTCGCAGGTAGAGCCATAAGCGCTGCAGAAGAAGCGACGAATTACGGGAATCGTCCATTGCCGGATATCCTGGCGTACTTACAAAACGAAACGGAGTTAACCCGCTCCACGCTGGTTCGTATCCTCAAAGAGTCTGGTCGCCTCGGCGAGTTCTTCAATAACGCGCAGCGTTTTATGGACGCCGTGGCCGCCATTCTCAAACATGAACTTCATCGCCTCATCGTGGATGGAATCAAGTACGAGCGTTTATCGGGAGACGGTCCTGATACCGAATGGGAACAGGCTCTTTTCAAAAACGAAGAGCTGATCAACTACCTGAACGCTTTGCCGGTTAAAAAATCTGTCTACGAATACGTGGTCTACGAATCTAACATAGAGCGAGAGTTCGCCCAGAAGCTAGACGACCGGGAAGATATCAGGCTTTTCGTAAAACTGCCGAACTGGTTCAAAGTCGAAACGCCGGTCGGCCAATACAACCCCGACTGGGCGATCCTGAAGCACCACGATCAGACGGTTTATCTTGTCCGCGAAACCAAAGGGACCAAAGATTTTCTGAAGCTCAGAACCAGCGAGGCGGATAAAGTCCGCTGCGGCCAAAAGCACTTCGAAGCGCTTGATGTTCCGTTCGCCGTGGCGGTGACGGCAGACGAGGTATGAGTCTGCAACTAACAGACGCCGAACAGGCATGGCTTGATGCGTATCGGGCGGCTCTAAACGAGCAGCATCCTGGTGCCGTTCACGAGATGCTTATCTATGGCTCTAAGGTCAGAGGTCAGGCCCATGCGGATAGCGACCTCGACGTGCTCTTGATTGTCAAAGATGATGCCGCCGGGCTTAAAAGAGAACTGCGACGGATCGGTTACCTGCTCGCGGCGAAAACTGACGTCTTGCCGTCTATCCTCGCTTACACGGAAGAAGAGTGGGAAAGCCGCAGGCGTAGCGGTTCAAGTTCCGTAAAGCGGTAGAGCGCGACGCGGTGCGCGTCGTATGAAATGAAGTTTTGATCGATCGAAAACTCGAGAAGAGAGTAAAAGGCCGAATGAGTGAAGGTTTCGGGGATCATCTGGCTTGAAGAGATAGTCGAAAAGATTGAGCGTAAGCACCACGTCACCAAGGATGAGGTGCGAGAAGTTTTAGCGGGTTCTCGTCATTTCAGATTTGTCGAGAAAGGACACCGGAAGGGAGAAAACGTCTATTCGGCGATGGGTCAGACAAGAGGCGGCCGCTATTTGATCGTGTTCTTCATAAGAAAAAGAACCGGCCAGGTATTACCGATATCAGCCCGGGAAATGGATCAGGCCGAGAGGCGAGGATATGAAAAAAGGTAGAAGTTCTATTTCCAAAGCTCGTTCCTACAGGGAAATCGGAGAATTTTGGGACGAGCATAGTTTAAGTGATTACTGGGGTAAGACGAGGAAAGTAAAATTAGACGTGGTCCTTGAACCAGAGGTGACCTACTATCCGGTCGCCAAAGATCTCTCTGACGAGATTCGGTCCGAAGCGCGGAAACAAGGCGTTTCTTCCGATACTCTCGTTAACATATGGCTTAAGGAAAGAATCAAAGAAAATAAATCAAAGCGCGGCAAGTTGAGGCCGTCGGCAAGCAATATTTGACTCGCGGGACATCGATCGGTCGAAAGAATGAGATATTTCGATTACAAATCGGTAGCGCGTGAAGCAAAGATTCCTACGGCCCAAGTTGAAAAAGCTTGTCGACCTTGTGCGGGAAGGGTCTCCGCATGACCCGATGATGGCGGAACTGCACATACTGCGAGCTTGCACGGCTATACGTGACGGTCACGTCAAAATCGACGATGCTTTGAAATTGCAAGCCAAGAATCGAACCTAATCCTCTGCTCAGAGTATTTAGAGCGAACTTCACTCCGATGCGGACCGAAGATTAGCGCTCATTTTGGATCGCGATTCGCTCAAATGGTTCAAGCAGGCCAGAGGACAATTTCAAATCTATTATCGGGATGGAACCGGGACGCGGCTTATCAGCCGGACTTTGTTGCGGAAGCAGCCGATGCGATCTACCTGCTCGAAGCGAAAGCGAGGAGCCAGTTGCAGGATCCAGTGGTGCTGGCAAAAAAGGAAGCGGCCATAAAGTGGTGTGAGCTGGCGAGCAGATACAACGGGCAAAACGGCGGCAAGCCGTGGAAGTATGCGATCATTCCGCACGACGCTGTTGCTGACAACATGACGCTTGAGGGGCTGATAGCTCAGTTTGGAGATTCTTCAGCGGCGTAGACGGTGCGTTCAAGCTAGAAAAAAGCACTAAAGCGGCCTGACTTCATATGTGTAGTCGGCGTACCCAGCGCCTCGCAAACTGCTCGATTTGAATACTAGCGAATGAGTTCGAAAACGAATGCGGTTACGTGTGCGTTTCGCAAACCGAGATTTCCGGTGATCTGCGACGTAGACGGTGATCTTTTTGCGGCCGAATCGGCGGCGGCGCTGCGACGCCTTCTCGTCCGCATGGAGCTACTGGATAAGGAAAAAATGCGGTTCGTGGATACTTCCGGGGAGAGCTGGATGTTTCTGCAAAAGGAGATGATCTTCGCGCCGAAATTTTTTCCGAGAACATGGCGCAAGATCGAAATCATCAACTTATTTAATCGGAGCCGCGTAGCGAATAAGCGGGGATTGCATTATCCAGAAAGTAGGCTGGGAAATCGCCGGCTCGATGTGATTGTTCGCGAGATCGCCGCGTTTTTGAAGCAGGGAAGCTAGCATCATCGATTTTTCAAGTTGCGGTATCAAACAAATGAAACGCTGCAGCGCGTCTTAGCATGATCACGATTCACGCGGATGCGGTCGGAAGCCTGCTTCGGCCGGCGGAACTGCTTGCGGCGCAAAAGCAATTCGCCGCCGGCGCAATCACTGCGGCTCAGTTCAAAGGTATCGAAGATCGCGCGGTCGACGACGCCATAGCAGTGCAGGAGAACATCGGCTTCGAAGTTGTCAGCGACGGCGAAATGCGCCGGGAGTCCTTTCAGAGCCAGATGACGGCGGCGATCAGCGGCTTTGGCGAATTTGATCTCGATGCTTTCCTTTGGGGTGACTGGCACGATGAGCAAGGCGTTCAGAGAAAACGACGTCCACGCCGACTAGGCGCGGTCGCACGACTAAAACGGCGTCGTTATCTCTCGGCTCACGAGTTTTCCTACCTGAAAAGCAAAACCAAACGGATTCCCAAGATAACGCTTCCCAGTCCGGGCCTGTGGGCGAATTTCTGGTCACCGAAGTATTCCGGCGCTGCCTATCCGACGCTCGAGGCCTTTCTGACCGATATCACTGCGATCCTGCGCGAAGAAATTGCGGAACTGGTTCGTCTTGGGGCTAGCTACATTCAAATCGACGCGCCACATTACGGTTTATTGCTCGATCCGAAAACGCTCCCGTTCTACGAGAAGCTCGGCTGGAATTTGGATCGCTGGCTCTCTCTCGGCGTCGAGCTCGACAACACAGTGATGCAGGGTTTCTCCGACGTGACTTTCGGATTTCATATCTGACGCGGCAATCAAGGAAGCCGGTGGCTTTCCGAAGGAGGTTATGAGTCGATCAGCCGCAAGTTATTTCGAAATCTCAAGGCGCAACGATTGCTCCTCGAATATGACGATTGCCGCTCGGGCTCTTTTGAGCCGCTGCGACATGTGCCGGAGGATAAATTTATCGTGCTAGGGTTGATAACAACCAAGCGGCCCGAGCTTGAATCCATGGATTTTTTGCGGCAGCGCGTTATCGATGCCAGCCGATACGTCTCGCTGGAACGCTTGGGACTGAGCACACAGTGCGGCTTCGCATCATCTATTATCGGCAACCGAATTTCTTTTGACGACCAACGGAGAAAACTGGAACTGGTCGTGAAGACCGCTCACGGAGTATGGGGATGATAACTTCGCCGTGGGATGTTCTAGAGTCCTAGCGCGGCTGCGTTTCTCCCCGCCAACCGGGAAAAAACCACGTTCCGCGTTTGGCCCGTGCAGGAAGGATAATTGTGGAAGAACAGCCCGACAATATCGCCCGAGGCGAACAAGCCGCCGATCGGGTCGTTCGACGTATTCAGCACCTGGGCTTGGGTATTGATCTGTAACCCTCCGAAGGTAAACGTGATGCCGCCCGTAACTGCGTATGCCCAGTACGGCGGCTTATCAATGCTGTCGGCCCAGTTAGATTTCTTCGGCGTAATGCCTTCAGTTGAGCGCCCGTCCAACTTTGTGGCATCGAACGGAATATCTTTGCGTACCGCACCGTTGAATTCAGCAATCGTATGATTCAGCACCGCGGGCTCAATGCCGATCTTTTTCGCCAGCTCATCGATGCTGTCGGCTTCAATGGGGTGCGAGAACTCGTAATAACGCTGGTTCAATAATTTCGCCGCCTTCTGATCGTAAATCTGATACGCAATCGCGCCCGGTTGACCGAGCACTGCCCAACCGGTTTTGGCATAGGTATAGGAATGGCGTGCTTCTCCTTCATCGAAAAAACGCTGGCCCAGGGAATTGACCGTGATCCCGTAAGTGTAGCCGTAGCGATTCGCTTTGTTGCTGATCTCCACATCCGGAAACGTGGCGTCGATGGGTGTCGCATGGGCGCCCTGCCAATGGCCGGCTGTTTTTGCGCCCAGCTCGATCGCCATCATGAGCACCTCGCCGGTGTCATGCTTGCTGCCGCGCACTTTCATCAAATCGGCATTGGGACCGAGATAGCGCGCGCGTTTTTCCGCGCTGGCCTGAAAGCCCCCGGCACAGAGGATTAGCGAATTCGGGCGCAGTTCATATTCTTCGTGGGGATCGGAGACGCGCACGCCGTGAATCCTGCGGTCATTGCCAAGCAGTGCGGTTACACGAGATTCGTAGCGGAGCTCGATCCCCATTCGGGTCGCGATCTCGCGCCATTGCATGAGCTGTCCGAGCCCACCGCTCACGCCGCCCACGGGATGAATCACCAAACCTGGCTCGAAGTAATAGCGCCCATCGATGATCACGTGGCTATCGATATCCCATTTAATCCCGACCTCGCGCATCCAGTGAATCGCCGAGTTCGATTGCGACACCAGAACTTCGGACAACTCCTTGCTGATACGGCCGCGCGTCACTCGTTGCAGGTCGGCATGGAATTGCTCCGCGGTATAAGCCGGCAGATGTAACTTCGCGAAAGTCGCGCCATCCATCTCGGGCAGGAACTGGCGAATCTCGTCGGCGCCGGAAAATACCCAACGAAAGCCGGTATGGGAGAAACGCGCATTCCCGCCAAATTCCGGTTCCGGCGCTTTTTCGAGCATGACCACTTTCGGGGCGCCGGCCTGTTTTGCCGCCACCGCTGCCTCAAAGGCCGCGCTGCCACCGCCGACGACGACAACTGGGACGTTTTCAGCTCTCATGGTTCCTGCTTACCTAGCAAGAAAAATCCGCAATCCGAACCTCGAAACCTGTCCTGAGCTCGGTCGAAGGATGCGAAACAAACCTAAATTTATGAGAGCAAAATGCAAATTCAAAACGGGGCGTTTGAGATTTTTTTTCAATTACCCATTCGGATTTGTTTCGAGCTTCGGTTTTCGAATTTCGGATTTTCGCCCTCGTCTTCCCCGTCAAATCAGTTTTTCTTATACACGCTCTGAATAAAACCCGAGCTTTCGAGCTTGTTCATAAAAGAGCTATCGACCACACTTTCGACTTTCACTTCCGAAACCTTGGGGTTCACATGCGTAAGCAGCCGCTGCAATCGCTTCATGCCATCCAAGTTCGGGGTGGGCATCCGCTCGAACGAATTGACCACTGCTTGATAGGACTCTTCGGCGTCCGCCGGATTGGTCAGGCGCAGATTGGCGGCAATAAGGCGGGTTACGCTCTCGCGATTGGCGGGATCTACCGTCACGGCGATCGCTTCGACCATCGCTTTTAAATAGCCTTCGATGACTTGCGGTTTGCTTGCCGCCGTGCGCCGTGTTGTCACGAGAGTATTTTGCGGCAATGTCACCCCGGCGCTTTTGAGATTGTAGAGGACCGGATAGCCCTTCGCGTTATAAAGATCGCCCACCGCTCCTCTGATCGTGGTCGCTTCGATGCTGCCGCTTTCGAGCGCCAGGCGCCGGTTTATCTCAGTGCCGGAGATCGTCAGAAAAGTAATATGCGCTGGCCCCGGATCAAGATTTAGACCCTGCAGCGCAAGCAGCGAGACCAAATGGGAAGTCGATCCGGGACCGCTGATCGCGATACGCTTGCCGCGCAAGTCTTCCGCTTTCTTGATCTCGGGTCGCACGTTCAAACGATAATCGAGCTTGAGATGGAAGTTAGCGATGCCGATGAGATCCGCGCCGCTCAGGCCGGCATTGATGAGATGCCCCGGCCCGATGATCGCGGTGTCGATTTCACCGGCCAACAATGCCGCCACCGCAAGCGGATTTCGCGGCATTAGAATAAACTGGGCATCAAGCCCGTACTTTTTAAACAGTCCGCGGTCGCGCGCCACCCACACGGCCGCCATGCTTTCGCTGGTGACACTGGAAGCGAAATTGGATTTGATCTGGGCGGCGGTTCGCGCGGGCGCGACCACGGCCAGCGCCAAGCCGATCGCGACGCAAGTAATGCACGGCCACCAGCGATAGCTACAGTATCTCAGCGCCACGATCTCGCCCGAGGTTGTTGATTACAGCCGATTATCCGTAGCGAGCGCACCGCTCTCCACGAGTAACGGTCACGACCCGTTTGGCTAGTTTTCTTTTTTCTCGCCCAGCGGGACCACGTTCTCGAATCCGTGCTCCGAGATATCGAAGTAATTACCGTCGGGATCGGAGCCGCGGGTTTCTGCGTAGGGACGGCCGTTCGGACGAGCCTTGGGCAACTTGTTCGGATTGATCTTTTTCAATCGTTCGACGATCTTCTCGCCACTCTCGACTTGGAAGCCAAAATGATAAAGTCCGTTGGGCGCCTGCTGCTCGTGATTCGGTAAAATAGCGAGATTGAAATAGCCGTCGGTCAGGAAAATCGCGCCGCCTTCGTTTTTATCCTTGTGCAGCATCTGCATCTCGAACACGTCCATGTAAAACGCTGCCAGCTTTCCTGTGTCTTCCGTGCGAATCGCCAGATGGCGCAGCTTAGGCATAGAGACCCCCCTTGAGTGTAAAGTAGCTTCACCCTTAGTCCTGATAAGCTGGAAATGTCAAGAAAGCCCAGCGCGGCCACACCGAGCCCAAATGGAATTTAATGGAGCTCGAGCTCGATCTGGTCACGATCGACGATCATCGGCAGCATCGCCTCACGAATTACTTTTTCGCTGACTTCGCCGAACCTTTGTTTGAAGCGATCCAGAGGCACGACCGCTTTCGCCATGGCGCGGTGGCCGCCCGCGCTGCCGATGTCATCGTAAAGCCTCTTCATAATCTCGCCGGCGCTCTTGACGTAGCCGACATTGCGTACCGAAATCACCACCCGGTCTTTGACCAATCCGGAGACTACGCTCCAATCGACGCCTTCGATCTGCAGGCAAAATTCCGCCAATTGCGGAATCACGTCTTCGCGATTGATTTCACCCAGATGAATCACCGCGACACCGTTATCGACCTGAAGCCGACTCAAGGCGCGTCCCATTGCTTCGAGATCTTCGCGCGGTAGCGCCGGCCTCTCGATGCGTGCGATCATCGCCTTATTGGCGAGCGGATATAAAAAATTGAATGCGCTCAGGTCGGCCAAGTTGCTGCCCCGCTCGAGAAATAGCGTATCGGTCTTGATGCCATAAACCAGAGCCGTGGCCAATCGCTGCGACGGCTCCATCCCCGCAGCGCGTAAATATTCGGTGAAGATCGTCGACGTGGCGCCGTAGTTGCTGCGTAGATCAGCAAAGCGCGCCTTGAATGCGATCCTTTTGGGATGGTGATCGACCACCAGGTCGACTCGCCCCAATGATTGCTGAAAGTACGGTGGCTGCACGTCGACGAGTGCCAACCGGGCGCCGTCTTTATGAAGATCCTCATACGAAATCTTATCGATCTGGATCTCGAGTAGCCGGATCATCGCGAGATTCTCCGGCCGCGTGATTTCGCCGAAGGTCACGATCGGCGTCGTTGGACGGTTCCGCCCGAGCAATTCACGCAGCGCCAGCGCGCTGCCGATGGCGTCGGGATCTGGATCATGTTGCAGCAGAATATGAATTTTTCGACCGTCCGCGAACAGCGACCGAACCCGTTCGACTTTTTTGACGTTCAAGGTATCGAGAAGCTGCGAGGCACAAAACTCTTCGAAGATATCGGAGAGCTGCAAATGGCGCAGCAGTGGATCAGGAGTCTCCTTGTGATGGCCGTTATTTTCAGAGGTGAGCGAGACGATCGAGACCATTTTGTCGAGAGAACGGAGCAAACGGCAGACACGGTCTTGCAGTTCGGCGTCGCGCAGAAACACAATCGCCTGGTCGACGTATTGAAGCTTGATCTTTTTATAGGTTTCTTCCTTGAGCAGGTCACCGTGCCAGGCTTTGCCGCCGCGCCGTTTAATGGCCCGGGCCACCTTCTCGTTGGGCACTAGGTAGCGCACCTCGCGCTGCTCCGCAGCGACATTGCGCATGAACTGGAATAAGAGATCGTCCTCGCAAATGGCTAAGTATTGCATTAGCGTGCCCCGGGTGAGAGTTTTAGCGCGGCAGTTTTTGCGAGGCCAAATCGGCGGAGATATCGCTCGTTGGCACGGTCGGAGTCTAACACCAGCGGGAGGACCAATGCTAGGGGAAAAATTCATAGAAACTTTATATGTGAACTATTCGCTTCACCTCTGCGACGATGGTCAATAGCGGCGAGCGTGGGCGCAAAGCGGATTCATCGACAACGTTTACGGGTGAGACGTTTTTGCGATCCTTACATAGCTATGATACGAGCCACTCGTTGCGGCGTGAACTAATATTAGAGTTTAGAACTTCGATGCATAATAAGTCGATGCAGAGAGACAAGATAGTCGTTCACCTAATCGACGGCACCTACGAGCTGTTCCGGCACTTCTACGGTCTTCGACGCTTCAACAAAGGCGCGGATCGGCCGTACGGTGCGGTCGTCGGCGTCCTCAACACGGTTTTGCAGATGTTCGAAACCGGCGCGACCCACATCGGTGTCGCCACCGACCACGTCATCGAATCTTTTCGCAATGCACTTTGGTCCGGCTACAAGACCGGCGCGGGGATCGAGCCTGCGCTGCTCGCACAATTCCATCCGCTAGAAGATGCGCTCGCAGCGATGGACGTGGCGATATGGCCGATGGTCGACCTCGAAGCCGACGACGCCCTAGCATCGGGCGCCCAAATCTCTGCCCAAGACGACCGAGCACAAAAAATCTGCATCTGGACGCCTGATAAGGACTTGGCGCAGTGCGTCCGCGGAGACCGAGTCGTGCAGATGGATCGCCGCAGCAATACGATTCGCGATGCTGCCGGAGTGCGTGAGAAGTTCGGCGTCGACCCTGCGCTCATTCCGGATTTTCTCGCGCTCGTCGGCGATGCCGCGGATGGCTATCCGGGTATTGCGGGAATCGGGGCCGTGGGAGCAGCGCGCCTCCTGAATGCGCATGGTGTGATCGAGAATTTTCCCACTGGTCTACTGGGCAACAACCGAGAGCTTGCGTTATTGTTCAAGCGCCTGGCGACGCTAAGAGCCGACGCCCCCCTTTTTGGTAATATCGACGAGCTTCGTTGGCGCGGCCCTGCCGGCGCATTTACGAACTGTGTCGAGCGACTGGGCGACCCCCAGCTACTGCGCCGCGCTAGGGCAGCAGCAGAAAGAATTGATTGATCTTGCCTCCCTCTTCTAAACGGTTCTAAATCATGCCGAGCCCGGCAAATTCGGCACTGTTGTCATTCCCACCGCAGGGGAGAAATCTTTCCGAAGATAAATAGAGGTTACGAGACCTTGGTCGTTCGACGCGTCAGCGGTTTTCGTAGACTTTGGTGATAAACCCTTCGCTCTCGAGCTCGTGGATCAAGCTCGGGTCGGTGAAGTCTTCGACCTTGAGGGAATTTGTTTGCGGCACGCTCGCGGCGAGTTGTTTGAGCGCGACGGACATCAACTTGGGATCCGGACTCGGAACTTTTTCGTGAACGGATTTGTAAATTTCGAAAATTCTCTGGAGAACCGAGCGGTCGCTGGTCTTGAGAAATTTTTGCATGACCGCAATGGTGGTGTCTTTGTCGGTTTTGGCGACTTTGATCCCCTCAATCCAGCCCTGAAGAAATCTTTTCACCGTATCTCGCTTGGCCGTCAAAAACGCTTTGCTGACGATGATCGTGCTGCTCGGATAATTGATCGGCAGCTGGGCAAGATCGATCAGCTTGTGGACGCCCAATTTCTCGGCTTCGAGAGCGGTATCACCGGTGACGATTGCACCGTCGACGGCACCAGCTTTGAGCGCTCCGAGCCGCTCGGGCAAGCCGCCGGTTTGAATTACGGCCACATCCCGATCTGGCACGAGATTGTAGTACCTCAGCGCTTCGCGCAGGATGAGATCCGAAAGTGAACCGTAGCGGTCGCCGCCGACCTTTTTGTCTTTGAGTTCTTCGGGTTTTTTGATCGAGCTGCGAGCCATGACGACGTGCAGCAAGCGATTCGATGTTACACCCACGGCCTTCAACTCCGCGCCGCGTGCCCAAGCGATCAGCGCCGGCGCGGAACTCATATTGGCGATATCCACCTGCCCGGACAAAATCGCCGGCACGATCACGGACCGCGCAGAGATATAGACTGGCTGCACGTCCAAGCCGTATTTCTTGAAAAGGCCGGTTTGAGCGGCGATCCAAAGTGGGGTGTAATTGGGCGACAGCGCGGCGAACGGGACTTTTAAAGTTTGCGCCGGGGAAGGAGTGACACCGCAAGCAAGCAGAGCAACGGCGAGCGCTATCGAGAATCCGAGGCCGCCGCGCTGCGCGCCAAACTTAGGTCCCTGAGGCGCGCTGGAGTGAAACGGTTTCGGATCGGAATTGCAGATCATCGGAATGGGATACCGTTACATTAAAGTTGTATGCGTTGGAACGGAATTGATGCAGCGCGAAGGGCTGTGATTGAGGATGAACACCATGGATGCAGTCTTCCGGCACGATGCTGTAATAATTCCGGATGTGAAACCCAATCACCGCATGATAGACGCAGTTGCTAGAGCCGATACCGGTGACGACGATCCGATCTCGGCAGGGCCGGAGCTGTAGCTTCTCCAGCACTGCTTCCATGGACGTCTTGTAAAAACAATCGTGCGAGGTTTTCTGAACGATGTCCTCACCGGCTACTGGGCGCAGTTCCTCGACGAAATCCGCGCCTGGACTGCCGAGTAGCAATCCGTAGGGTCGTCCGAACACGGTAAATTCGGGGTGGTCTTTCGTGCGAACCGATTGGACATGAATGATTTTGCCGTTGACCGCCCGAAAACGATCGAGTAAACGGCGAATGTTTCCGATGACCGGTTTGACGCCGGGACCATGGCGCTCGCAACCTTCCACTTGCATATCGACAATGATGAGACCCGTGGACTGGCTACCCAGTTCAATCTTCACGCCCGCCATAGGAGATCCTCCGCATGAGTTCGGCACGACTATTCCAGCCGACTCAAAAATTGTCAACGCGATCGCGTAGCGACTCCTAGCGTGGCTGCTTTACAGAAATGGCCGGACGATTTAATGTCCGGCTAAACCGCCAGTTGAAAGATGGTTGCTGGATTACAAAGTTTGGGATATAAACGCGCCGTCTATGCAGAGCACACCATAATTGTTGCTGATCAGGTCGAAAGGAGGCCCCATGTCATACAAACTCGAAGGTAGTCTTCTGGAAGTCTGTAATTGCGACGTCCTGTGTCCCTGTTGGGTCGGCATGGACCCCGATCCGGGAACTTGTGATACGGCGCTGGCGCACCATTTTGAAAGAGGTCAAATCGACGGCGTCGATGTGTCGGGCCTCACGATGGGGTTCACCGCGCATGTTCCCGGAAATATTTTGAAAGGCAACTGGCGTGTCGTTGTGCATATTGATGAACGAGCGACAAAAGCTCAGGAAGAAGCGTTGCTCACAGTATACACCGGTAAGCAGGGCGGTCCGGTCGCCGATTTAGTGAAACTGATTGGTGAAGTGGTTTCCGTAGAACGCTCGCCGATCACCTTTGAAGTTTCGGAAGGCAAGGGTACCTTGCGTATCGGCAATGTGGCTGATTGCGAGATGGAACCTTTTCGCGGCCCGAACGGCGAGGTGACGACCCTCCGCGATTCGATATTCTCGACCATTCCCGGTGCGCCGGCCTACGTAGCCAGGGCGACGAAATACAAAATGAACAACCCGGCATTGGGGCAAAAAATCGACCTGAAAGATCATAACGCGATCCAGGGAAAGTTTATTTTTCAAAGTTGATGGCCGTCCCGGGCAGCACGTTGGGCGAACGACATGGCCGAACGTAGGGGCTTTCTCGCATTAATCGCTTCGCTGGTCGGCTTCGCGTGGATGGCGCTATGGATCTGGGGTCGATCGCCTTACGGCCGCTACCTGAACCACCAGCAATTGGGGGAACTAGGCGCCGGCGCGCTTTTTCTTCCGATTACGTTTTATCTCGTCGGCTGGACGCTCATGACCATTGCGATGATGCTGCCGACGGCTCTCCCGCTATTGGAAACATTTCGTCGATTAACGGCACCCCGCGAGGACCGTTCAAAGCTTATCGGTTTGGTCATCGGGGGCTACTTAGGGATTTGGATCGGATTCGGGATCGCCGCCCATACCGCCGATTGGTTGCTGCATGAGATCGTCGAGCGCAGTTCCTGGCTTGAAGCACGCGCTTGGCTGATTGGCGCCGCTACTCTGATGATAGCTGGCGGATTTCAGTTCAGCCGTCTGAAATATCGCTGTCTGGAAAAATGCCGCGCGCCCTTAACTTTCGTGACCGAATACTGGCGCGGTCGCCACGAGCGGCGAAATGCCTTTTTTCTGGGAATGCATCATGGACTTTTTTGCGTCGGCTGTTGCTGGGCGCTGATGCTTTTGATGTTCGGCGTCGGGGTTGGCAACGTGGCCTGGATGCTTGGGCTTGGAGCCGTAATGGCCGCCGAAAAGAATCTCTCTTGGGGTCGTAAATTGAGTGCGCCGCTCGGCGTCGCTCTGATCGGATTGGGCGGCCTTCTCTTGATCACCAATCTCTGATTGCTCCTCTGTCAAAAGCTAGTTAGGGTTACAGACATGGAACAAAAGAGCGCGCACAAATTTTTTCCGAGCGTTGGCGATGGCAGCGGTCTCGCTCAGACGGAAGGCTTTTACAAAGAAGAACTGCAGTTGGCGCTGCGCAATCGCGGCATGCCTCTGGAGGCACTGCGATATCCGATCACACCAACCGGTCTGCATTATCTTTTGATCCACTATGACATTCCGGAAGTGAATGCCGAGAAATGGCGGCTCAAAATTGCGGGGCTCGTCAACAAGCCGCTCGAAATTAGTCTCGACGAGATCAAAAAGCGTCCACGGCGAACGTTGCCGGTCACGCTGGAGTGCGCCGGCAATGGGCGAGCGCTTTTCGCCCCACGCCGAATCAGCCAACCATGGCTTCTCGAAGCGATAGGCAACGCGGAATGGACGGGGACGCCGCTTTCAGGGATTCTTCAGGAGGCGGGTATCAGTGGCGCTGCCGTCGAAATTGTTTTTACCGGTTTGGACCAGGGGGTCGAAGGCGACCAGGTTCAATTCTATCAGCGCAGCCTCACGGTCAAGGAAGCCATGCGAGACGAGGTCCTGCTGGCCTACGAAATGAATGGCGAGCCGCTACCGCCGCAGCATGGCTATCCGCTACGCTTGTTGATGCCGGGTTGGTATGGCATGGCGAGCGTGAAATGGCTCGAGCGCATCGAGGCGATTGCGGAGCCGTTTCAAGGCTATCAAATGGCGCGCGCGTATCGTTATAGCCAGACGGCGGACGGACCCGGTGAAATGGTCACGCTGATCCGAGCGCGTGCGTTGATGATTCCGCCGGGTATTCCCGATTTCATGACTCGCAACCGACTGCTCGAGCCTGGCCTGGTTACTCTCAGCGGCAAAGCGTGGGCTGGGCGTGTTGGCGTTTCAGATGTCGAGGTGAGCGTCGACGGCGGTTCCACTTGGTCGAAAGCCGAAATGGGAAAGTCGGGATCGCCCTACGCCTGGAGGACATGGACATTCCTGTGGAACGCCACGCCGGGCGAACACGTGCTCTTTGTCCGCGCAATCGACGCCGACGGTAAGATGCAGCCGATTAGTCAGGAATGGAATTTCGGCGGTTACGGCAACAACGGCGTGCAGCGCGTGAATGTCATTGTGCGTTAACGTTCTCGCCGCGGGACTGCTTTGACAATTCGCATACACCGCAATGGCTAAAGTCGCATCGATGAAGTTGAAAGAAGTGCCGAGCGATCATGACTTTTTCGATCCCGCCTACGTAAAGCAATGGAGCGACATCATTACCCGCTATCGGCCGGAGCGGAAGAAATTGTTCAAAGCTTTCGCCGCCGAAGCAGTGCGCATGAACACAGGTGCATTGTCAGTCTTCGAATTGGGCTGCGGACCGGGATTTCTCGCGGAAGCCTTACTGGAGAATTGTGATATCGCGCGCTATACGCTGGTCGATTTCTCGCCTGAGATGCTGAGGCTCAGCCGAAGCCGTCTCGCCAAATTCACAGACCGGCTCGTTTTTATTCAGGCCGATTTTAAAAAACACAACTGGACCGATGCTGTTCCGCCCGCATTCGATCTCATCGTCTCCCTGCAGGCCGTGCACGAGCTTCGTCACGCAAGCCGCATCCCAAATCTTTATTCTCAACTCCACAAACTCCTCGTTCCTGGTGGAAAGATTTTGATCTGTGATCACGTCAATTCCTCAACTCGCTCGGGGCACCGCGCTGCGCACTTTATGACGGTAGACGAACACCTGTCGACATTTAAAGAAGTCGGGTTTAGCAACCCAAAAGAACTCTGCCCGGCTGCCGACCTGAGTCTCATGGCGGCCGACAAGCCGTAACGCCAAGCTGCTTTGCTTTCCGTTTCAGCCGATCGGATGACGAGCCTTATAACGGCGGCGCGTAGAGGTTGTCCGGCAGGGTGTGAATGTACTCGACAGTGTCGTTGAGCGAGATCACATCGGCGTATTTCATCGCCATGTCGAAAAGATTGATTTTGTGCGATGCTTGACCGCGATCGAAAACGCATTCTTCCACCACGGAAACTTTCATATTGTAGGAGAAGGCATCGATGACGCTCGCGCGGACACAACCACTGGTCGTCGTACCGCAGACAAGCACGGTATCGGCATGCACTTCGGTGAGCATGCTGATCAGCGGCGTGCCGAAAAACGCGCTGGGTTTTTGTTTCCGGACGATGATGTCACCCGGCTGCGGCGCAATCTCCTCGACGATCTGATTGGCCTTCTCCCACTGCTCGGTCATATCCTCGGTGGTGCGATTGCTTTTGGCCGCCCAACCGCCGACCATAACCGTGCTATTGGACCGATTCTCTTCTGCGGTCGTATAAAATGTGGGTAGATGCTTTTTGCGCGCCTCGGCGAGCAGCTCACGAATTCGATAGACGGCGTCCCAACCTTCCTCGCCGCAACTCGTGCGAAACCGTTTCACTGATTCGAGAATCGGCTCGCGCTTATCTCCGGTAAAATTGTAATTGACATCAATAATGAGCAACGCCGGTCGTTGACCCAAACCGGCTTTCTTGCCGAATCCCGAGAGTGAAAAGACCTGTTTATCGCGCGCAGTTAAAATATCATCCCAAGTCGCCATAGTCACTCCTCGCTTCGAGTATTGTGAATGTTCATAACAAAGCGCCGCTGTTGTCAAGAAAGCATTGTTGCTGAGGGACCGAGCCCCTCTCAGTCCCGCGTTGGGCCGACAAGCGGACGGATTCCGACGACGCTGAAAAAGAGTTCCTGAATTGAAACCTCGTGGGCGGCTCTAACCTCGTGAAAACTCCGCGACAGGAACAGATAAAAAATCAGTCGGCAGAAGCATGAGAGCGCAAATAGTCCGAGCAGGGGATAACCAAAAACCGGCGGCAGGCGTGACGCGAGATAGCCGCCCAGCGAGGAACCGAAAAATAACGCAATACCATTGATCACATTGAAATAGGCGATGCAACGGACGCGCTTTTGCGGCGTCACGGCGTCATAGATGAAGTTGCCCGCGCTGAGCGTTACTCCGCTCCAAGCAAACCCGGAAACCATTTGAACGATCATGAGATAAGCGGGAGTTTGCGAGAACAACCAAAAGATTGGGATCAGCGCAGCCAAAAATGCACTGAGCCGCAAAACTCTGACATTGCCGACGAGATCAGCGTGCTTGCCCCACAGCGGCAGAGCAACGAGCGCGGCCAGTGAAGCGCAAACCTGGAGCGCCATGTAAGTGAGATAACTCAACTGCAAATCGCGCAACATGAAGACGGCAAAAAAAGGTGCCGCCAAATAGGTGGCGAAGGTCAGACAGCCGCTAAACATCACGAATCTGAGAAAATTACTCTCCCGGAAGCGGCGCAGGAACATGACAAAGGTGAAATCACTGGCCGGATCTTGCCGGTGCGGCGGCTCGTCCATGCGGCTAATAAAATAACTCGAACAATACCGCGCCGCCGCAGCGAGGGAAAATATCATCCAGAATCCGGCGCCGTAGTATCTCTGATGAAAAAAATTCAACAGCAACCCCGACGCGATGACGCTCGCGACCGTCACGGCACCGACGCTGCGGTTACGCCAGCCGAAATATTGGCCTCTTTTTTTGGCCGGCACGTAATCACTCATCAGGCTGCCCCACGCGGGCCCGGCCAAGCCACCGCACATAGCCGCGAGAATCAAAAAGATCAGCAGCAGCTCAACCCGATGGGTGGCTTGCACCAGCGGCAGCATCGCGATGCAGAGGATGAGCGTTGCTTGTGAGAGAACCAGCCGGACCAACAACTTCAACCGGCCGCCCACCCAGTAGATGACTTGCACCGAAAAGAACTGTGATAAAGAAGACAATAGATTCGGCAGCGCAGTAATAAGACCCACCTGCTGAACCGTGGCGCCCAAGAAGAGCGCAGCCGGCGTGGCGTAGTAATCCGTCACCCCCGCCATGAAAGCGGCGCAGACGCCGTCTTTGAATGATGCCCGGAGACTCTCTCGAACACCGGTCTTTTTCCGATTCATTATTAAGGAAACCACCGATCAGACGTCCGCATCGAAAATCCTAGGCAGGCAGAGCGTTGGGCGTTCAAAGAATTGATTGATTGTAACCGAAGCAGTGTGTCGGCGGTAGATTTTTGTTCTGTGTGCAGATTCTTGTTAGTCGTTTCTCGAAACCACGGATTAATACCCAATGGGTAATGAGACAAATTTGGTGCGCTGCTGCATTGTGGGAGGCGGACCGGCCAGCATGATGCTGGGCTACCTGCTGGCGCGTGCCGGGGTTGAAGTTCTGGTCTTGGAAAAGCACAGCGATTTTCTACGCGATTTTCGCGGCGATACCATTCATCCGTCAACGCTGGAGGTGATGCATGAGCTGGGCTTGCTCGATGAATTTTTAGAGCTGCCCCACCAGAAGGTTTATGAGCTCAACGCGCAATTCGGCGAGATGCGGCTTACCATCGCCGACTTTCGACACCTGCCAACCCGCTGCGGATTTGTCGCGTTCTTGCCGCAGTGGGATTTTCTAAATTTCCTTGCTAAAAAAGCGACTCGCTATCAGACGTTCGATCTGAAGATGCAAGCCGAGGTGATCGACCTGATCGAACAATCGGGTCGCGTTGTCGGCGTCCGCGCGAGAACTTTGGACGGAGAGATTGAAGTACGCGCCGATCTCGTTGTCGGCGCGGACGGACGAACCTCGATCGTACGCGAAAAAGCGAGGTTGCAGGCGAGGGAATTCGGCGCTCCAATGGATGTTCTCTGGTTCCGGATCCGGCGAACTGCCGAGGACCCTGCCGTGACCATGGGAAGGTTCGATGCCGGGAGAATCTTTATCGCGCTTAATCGCGGCGATTATTGGCAGTGCGGTTATGTGATTGCCAAAGGTCAATTCGAAGAGATGCGCCGGCAAAACTTCGACACGTTCCGGGCCGCGATCGTGAAGCTCGCGCCTTACCTGCAAGACAGCATTCACGAACTCCGCGGTTGGGATGACGTCAAGCTTTTGACCGTTCGCGTGAACCGATTGGATGAATGGTTTCGCCTGGGTCTTTTGTGCATCGGCGATGCTGCGCATGCGATGTCGCCGGTAGGTGGAGTCGGTATCAATCTGGCGATTCAGGATGCCGTTGCAGCGGCCAATGTGCTGTTCAAGCCGCTGCTGGAAAGGCACGTAACAATGGATGATCTGCGTCGAATACAGGCACGCCGCGAGCTTCCCACCCGTGTCACACAAAGGTTGCAGCTGGCAGTGCAGGATCGCATCATCGCGCGCGTGCTGACCGACACCCAACCTCTGAAGCCGCCGCTTGCCGTGCGCTTACTCGCGAGATACTCTTTTTTCCGGCGCATCCCGGCTCGTATCATCGGTCTCGGCATCCGCCCTGAACACGTGAGCGCGGAGCTTCTACGTGCAGGCGTCGCCGCACACCGACGCTGACACCGCGCGGTATCCGCTATCGTTAGGCTACTTTTTTTCGGGAGCGTAGAAGGTATCGAGCAGCCGTTGGCTTATGGCGAGTTCGCCGCCTGGGAGTGCGTCGAACTTTTTTGTCTCGTCGGTTTGCAGCAATATACGTTGCCCTTCGGAGAACGTCGAGAGATCGCTCGCGTAGACTACCCTCGACGACAAGGAGAATTTAATAATGAAAATTGCACCAACGCTGTTTTTTCTTTGGCTTGTATTCGCTGCGGCGATCGCTTCGACAGCAGAGGAGGGTCCAAACCGGCCCGAGCCGAAACCAGTAATGTTGGACAGCAAGAGCACCGCCGTGTTGGTGCTCGACCTCAACGCCCGCTGCGACGATCCCAAACAAGTTTGTTCCAAAATCACCGCTCCTTTGGGAGATTTCCTCGACAAAGCGAGGGCTGCCTCCGTGCCGATTATCTACACCGTATCGACTGCGGCTAGAGGAAAGCCGATCGGCGAGCTCTCGGCACCGCTCAGGCGTAAAGAAAACGAGGTGATCATTTATCCTGATGGCTTTGACAAATTTTACAGCGGCGAGCTTCAGCCTCTCCTTCAAGAGAAAGGCGTCAAAACTTTGATTATCACCGGATCGTCCACGAACTCCGCTGTGCTCTACACCGCGACGACAGCGGCGCGCATGCATCGCTATACGGTGGTGATTCCAATCGATGGTGTGAACGCGGCGACGCGATATGAACAGGAATATGCCATTCACCAATTTACCGTTTTGCCTTCGGAAGCGAACAAATTATTCCAGTTCACGAAGCTGTCAATGATCAGCTTTCGATAAGAGCTACGGGGTCAAGCCGTTCACATCGTTCGAGCTGTTCAAACCGTTGAATGGTCTCATCGCCGGCTTAACACAGTGGATGGGTTATGTCGGAATTTCTCTATCAGCCTGATAGAGAATTTTCTGATTAGAACTTTCAAGAACAGAACCGAGATAACCACGTTCTCGCCGCTATATAACTGATTTGCCACTGGCGCCCGGATTATGGAGCAAGCCATAACACGATGGAGCGAATGGCATATATCTTGCGCCGCTATTACCTCACAAGAGTAGGAAGGAGATCCTACGATGAGGTACCTTGGACCCTTAGCATTGCTGTTCGCCTTATCCGCTTCGCTCGTTGGATGCACCGCGGCTCACGATCGCGTTATATATCAGCGCTATGCCGGTCATAATTATTGCCATACAAAGGTGGAAACCGCGGGGGATCCGCTCATGCCGACCGAGCGAGACGTGGTCGACTATTACGGCCCGTGCGATGCGTTCGATCGATGAGTAGTCGAACCCGTCTGAATCCTGAATTGAGGACGCCTCAGCGATTTTTCTGGGCAATGTAACGGATGGGGTAAATTCCCTCAAAGAAGAGAAAGTAGAAGAGGTATCATTTCAGATTCGCGAAACGCAATGCGATCTGCTAACACGGGGCCCGATACAGCTCGCTTCAGTGAAACTCGTTCCTGTTTGCGATAATTTTCACGTGCTAGAGGTCTCATTCCTTTTCGTTGAATCGGTTCTCGATCAGCTTCTCGATTGCTTTGACCGCGCGTTCGGCATCATCGCCGTTCGCTTCCACTTGAATCTTGCTTCCTTGCGTGGCTGCCAACGTGAGCACGCCCATGATGCTGCGTCCGTCTGTGGTTTGACCATCTTTCGAAAAATTCACCTGAGCTGAAAATTTATTGACGGTCTGAACGAGCAAAGCGGAGGCGCGAGCATGCAGACCGAGCTTGTTTTTAATCTCGATTTTTTTGACGATCCTCACGATATTTACTTGTTAATGTCGCGGTGTTTTACGTGGATACGCAGATCGCCACCGCCAAAACGCTTTTGGAGCTCCTCCACCAGAACCACCGAACGATGCCGCCCGCCGGTACAACCCAGCGCTAGGGTGAGGCTACTTTTCCCTTCCCTGTCGTAGAGCGGCAAAGTGAACTCGAGCAGCGCATACAAACGATCGAGAAATACGCGGGTCTCCCGCTTGCCGAGCACATACTGCCGAACCTCAGAATCCAATCCTGTCTTGGGACGCAGTTCATTGACAAAATAGGGGTTCGGTAGAAAGCGCACGTCGAGGATCATGTCGGTATCGTGAGGTATCCCGTATTTGTATCCGAACGAGGTAAAGAACAGCGCCATGCGGCGCGCCTGAGTGACCTCACAAAACTGCTGTTCCATCTCTCGTTTGAGCTGGTGAACATTGAAGTCGCTCGTGTCGATAATTTTGTCGGCCAAAGCGCGGATCGGCTCGAGCGCCCTTCTTTCGCGCGAAATACCATCCTGTATAGAATCCTGGCCAGCGAGTGGATGAGGCCGGCGTGTTTCGCTGAAGCGACGGAGCAAAACCTCATCGGCGGCATCAAAAAACAACACCTGAACGCGGTGACCGGCGCTGCGCAATTCGGAGAGCACCGCAGGAAGCGCTTGGAGAAATTGGCCCCCGCGCAGATCGACACCGAGAGCGATGCGTCGGATTTCTTCTTCGTGGCCGTGACTAAGGTCAATAACCTTGGGAATCAGCAGGGCGGGAATATTATCGATACAAAAAAAACCGTTATCTTCCAGGGCGCGAATAGCGAAACTCTTGCCCGAGCCGGAAAGACCGGTGATGATGATCATGTCCAACGGGCCGGCCATCGGTCAATCAAACATCAAAATTTCTCGTCCTCTTCCAAGATGGTTGTATATAGTTCCTGGCTCGACTGACCGGCCATGAGGCGGCGTCGAAACGCCTCGTCTTTTAGCAGGCGTGAAATCCGCGCCAGAGCTTTCAGATGATCAGCGGCAGCGTTTTCAGGTGCGACCAAGACAAAAAACAGATGAGTTGGAGCCCCGTCCAAAGACGCAAAATCGATCCCCTCGGGGCTGCGCGCAAAAACGCCGACAACTCGCTCGACCCCGTTAAGTTTGCCATGCGGGATCGCCACGCCTTCTCCAATCGCCGTAGTACTGATCCGTTCCCGTTCGAGCAGCACCTTGAGGACTTTGTTCTTATCGAGCTGATGCGTCGACCCCAAATACCCCGCCATTTCCTCAAGGGCGGCGTTTTTTTCCCGGCTCGCCAGTGCAGGAACTATAGTTTCTCGGCTAAGGAAATCGGTGATCTTCACGCGTTGGACTTTCTTCGCTCAAGCTTCAGTTTTTCCTTTTGCTTCGTGATCTGGCGCTCAATTTTGTCAATTGCCAGATCAATCGCTGCATATAAATCATGATGCTCTTCTTTGGCGAGAATGGTCGAGCCGCGGCTATGCAGATCGAGTTCCGCCAGTTGGCGCTCTTTTCCGTCCACTGAGAGAATGACATGAGCCTCGACGGGATGGTCGAAATACTTTCCGATGCGCTGGATTTTTTGTTCCGCATAGCGCTTCAGCGCCGCGGTAGGTTGGGTATGTCGAAACGTGACCGAAACTTTAATCTCGCTCATCGGCTCGCGCGCGCTCCTAAGCCTCTATTTGCGGAAGAACGGCTGTCTTCGCTTTGAGGAAGGAAGAATGCCCATCGCCTCGCGGTATTTAGCCACCGTGCGCCGCGCGATTTCGATCGAGTCCGTCGACAGCGCCGCGGCGATATGCTGATCGCTGTAGGGTTTGCGCGGATCTTCCGCCGAGATAATGTGGCGAATTTTTTCTTTCACGCTTTCACTCGCTACATCCTCGCCGTTGCCGCCTCTGAGCCCGCTCTGAAAGAAGAACTTGAGCTCAAAAAGCCCTTGAGGAGTATGAACGTACTTGTTCGCAGTGGCTCGGCTAACGGTGGACTCATGCATGTCGATATCTTCGGCAACATCGCGCAACACCATGGGCCTCAAATGGCTCACGCCATGATCAAGAAACTCCTGTTGAAATTTGAAGATGCTCTGGGTCACCCGAAACAATGTCTGTTGCCGCTGCTGAATGCTCTTGATCAACCAGTGGGCGGCGCGCACTTTTTCCTGCAAGTATTGCCGCGCCTGTTCCTCGGCGGCGCCTTCCTGGCCGGCAAGACGGCGATAAAGCGAATTTACCCTTAACCTGGGCACGCCATCATCGTTCAGAAAAATGACGTATTCGCCGCCGACCTTCTCGACAAAGACGTCCGGCAAAACAGTTCGCACTTCGTCTTGCTCAAAACCTCGCGACGGCTTGGGCTCAAGTGTGGCGATGAGATGCGCCGCCTCGGCAATTTCATCAATCGTCACGGCCAATTCTTTAGCCAACTTTTCATAGCGTTTGGATTCCAGGAAGCTAAGATAATTGGCAACGATTTTGGCTGCCAGGCTGTCGCTCAGCTTCAGGTTTTCGAGTTGGATCAACAGGCATTCGCGAAGGTCGCGTGCCGCGACTCCGACGGGATCAAAAAACTGAATGCGCCGAAGCACGGTTTCGACCTCTTCGGGTTGAGTTTCCGTCGCGCTACAAATATCTTCCCGGCTAAGGACGAGATAACCATTTTCGTCGAGATTCTGAATAACATGCAGCCCGATGGTCGACTCCCGCTCGGTGATTTTTGAAAGACGCAGTTGCCAGATGAGATGGTCTTCCAGCGTGGTTTTCTTTGTTAGGCTGTTTTCCCAGGATGGCGGTGAGTCGCCGTCTTCGGAAGTCGCTTCGGCCGTGAGAGAGCCATGGATGGAATTGGAGTGGGTATCGAGGTATTCCTGCCAGTCGAGGGTACCGATTTTGTCAACTGCGGACAGTTCGCGGTTGACCACTAATTCCGCTGGGTCGCTTGCGGCGGCCACCGGTGCCTCGGCTCTTGGCTGTTCCGCAGTGCCCTCGGGTTCTTCAGTGGGCCCTTCCTCAAGAGCAGGATTTTCCTGAAGCTCCTTGACAACCATCTCTTCCAATTCCACTCGGGACAACTGCAGCAGCTTGATGGCCTGCTGCAGTTGCGGAGTCATGACCAGCTGCTGGGTCAGCTTTTGAACCTGGCGAATCTCAAGAGCCATATCTAAAACTTAAAACCTTCTCCCAAGTAAAATTTTCGCGCCTTTTCGCTCCCGGCGATGGTTTCGGGAGTACCCTCTTCGAGTATTGTGCCCTCGTTAACAATATACGCTCGATCGCATATTCCCAACGTTTCACGAACATTATGATCCGTTATAAGAATGCCGATACCGCTATCGATCAGCCGCCGGACGATTTTCTGGATCTCAGCCACCGCAATCGGATCGATCCCGGTAAACGGCTCGTCGAGTAGAAGAAAGAACGGCGACAATACTAAAGCCCGAGCAATTTCGACCCTGCGGCGTTCGCCTCCGGAAAGCGTATAGGCCTTGTTCGATGCGAGGTGCTGAATACCTAACATCTTCATCAATGCCTCGGCTCGCTCTTGTTGCTGATCACTGCTCAATTCGAGTGTCTGTAGCACGGCACGCAGATTATCTTCTACAGAAAGACGACGAAAGACCGAAGACTCCTGGGGCAAATAACTGATCCCAGCTCTTGCCCGTTGGTAAATCGGCGCTTGTGTCAAATCGTCATCGTTCATAAAAACCCGACCCTCATCCGGCTGTACTAACCCTACCAGCATGTGAAACGTGGTAGTTTTGCCGGCACCATTCGGGCCAAGCAACCCGACAACTTCGCTACCTCTAACCTCCAAATTAATTCCGTCAACGACCCTCCGCCCGCCATAGCCCTTCACCACAGAAACCGCTTTGAGCAGACTCATTTCTGCTTGGCATCCTCTTGCTCCCGGTTCTTCAGCTCCTCTGGAAAAACTGTCGCCTGAACTCTGATCTTCCCGTCGCCCTCGGCTATCGCCCTGTCCTGATCCATATAATACACCACTTTAACGCCGCTGACCTGGCTATTTCCCTGGCGCATCACTGGACTTCCCGTCAGTGTTACGGTTTTTGTTTTATCATCGAAGACAGCCTTGTCGCCCGTGGCAATCCGATTGCCTTGTGTGGCGTTCACCTTGCCCTCCGCGACAATCTGCTTCATCTGCTTCATCTCAGGATCATAATAGGCGGTGAGCGTTTCACTGCGCATCGTCATATCGGCTTGAATCGTCACCACTCGCCCCTTGTAAGTGATCGTGTTCTTTGTCTGGTCCACTTCCATCCAGTCCGCAGTGATATAGATAGGATCCTTTTTGTTAAATTCAAATGCCGTGGATCCTTTCTTGCCGTCGTCTTTCGTCGTCTTGCCGTCATCTTTCGTCGGCGCTGCTGCGCCGACCGGCACCATCGAAAAGATCAAAAACCACCCTAGCAATACTGCCGATGTCTGCATCCGACCCATAGTCATTATCCCCCGATCGGAGCTGTTGAGCTAGGGCTATTCTTTTTCTTTGCCATCTTTTCGGGCTCGATCTTGGTCTTGACTGCGCGCAGCAGGCGAATTTTTTTGTCTTGGATTTCGACTTCCATGCGCGCACCTTCTAGTTCGATCCCTTCTCCTGTAACCTTTGTCCGATTCGGAAGAACAATTTGATCTTTGGCGGGCAGGTAGTTAGCCTCCTCTGATTTCAGTATGTATCCCTGAAAAGTGACCTGAACATCGCCATGCAGTTCCATTCGCTCTAGTTCCTTTTCGTTGAGATAGAGGAGAGCCTCATTACCCTTCGTCTCAGCAACTTCGCCGTTCTTGTCGTAGTAATAAAAGCGCGGCTTTTTGATCAATGCTTCTTTCTGTTCTTTGAAATAGCTGGCCTCGTCGCCAAAAAGTTCCCACACTTTGCGGCCGTCCTCTATTTTGGCCCGATGGAAATCCTTCAACCGAAGCGCAGACTCGGGAAGATAGTCCAACGCCTTGATTGGAGTTGCCTTGAGCTCCCTATGCACACGCCGGAGAATGTCTGTGACTTTGTAAGTGATTGCTGCTAGAGAAATCAAAATCGCGGTCAGAAGTATTGAACGTCGCGCTTTTCTCATGGTTCACAAAAATACCACTCTTGTCTTTCAGTGTAAAGATTCGGCATGAAATTTGCTCCTACCGGCCAGGCGTATTCCACCTCCGTTGAGTTTTTAGAAGTAATTCAGCAACCTCGCGCACCGCACCTTGGCCGCCACTCGCGGAAGTGACGTAATCCACCATCCCTCTGAGCCCCTCCCATCCATCGCGCACGGATACTGCGAAACCCGCCTGCCGTAAGATCGGCAAGTCGATGACATCATCTCCAACGTATGCAATCTGATAATCTTTTAAGCCGAGACGGCTCTTGACCTCACGGTAAGTTGCGAGTTTATCGCGCACGCCTTCATATACCAAGTCGACACCCAATTCCTTGGCGCGACGGCGCACACTGGCAGACTTTCTGGCGCTCACAAACCCAACACCAATTCCACACCGCAGTAACAGCACTATCCCTTGACCGTCACGGACGTGAAACTGTTTGGTCTCGATGCCGCGATCATCTATGATAATTCGGCCGTCGGTTAAAACACCATCGACATCCAACAAGAGCAAATGAATTCTTGCTGCCTTTTTCCGAACATCGGCAGGGGGGCGTTTCACGATTGATGCTATAGACCGGCTTTGAAGATGTCGTGCAGGTGAACAACCCCGATCGGCTTTTCACTACCGACGTCAAGCACGAACAGCGAAGTGATCGGCCTGGGCGTGTTTTGTTCCATGCGGGTGAGGGCCTCGGAAGCAAGTGCGTCTTTCGAGATCGTTCGCGGTGCAGAAGTCATCACCTCTCGCGCAGTCTTACCGAAGATTTCAGTACCGTGCGTTTGCAACCCACGGCGCACATCGCCATCGGTGATGATACCGACGAGTTTTTCCCGCTCGTCAATGACTCCTGTAACACCAAGCCGTTTATCGGTTATTTCGAAGAGCGCTTCCTTGATCGCGGTATCAGACCGGACGATCGGCAATTCTCTGCCGCCGTGCATCAAGTCTTCAACCCTCAGTAATAGACGCCGGCCGAGAATACCGCCGGGATGCCGAAGCGCAAAATCTTCCTCTTTAAAACCTTTGTGTTCGAGCAACACGATTGCCAAGGCGTCTCCCATGGCTAAAGCCGCAGTTGTGCTTGCTGTAGGCGCCAAACCGAGCGGGCAGGCCTCCTCTCTCACTGCGACATCGAGGACGACGTCAGCCGCTTTGGCTAGAGTCGAATCGGTCTTGCCGGTCATGACCACTAACTTGAGACCGAGAAATTTGAAGTGCGGCAAAATTTTTAAAATTTCACCGGTCTCCCCGCTGTTTGAGACCGCGAGGATGACATCCTCTTTCATAATCATACCGAGGTCACCGTGCAGCGCATCCGCGGAATGCAGAAAAAACGAGGGAGTGCCGGTGCTGGCGAGCGTAGCGGAAATTTTCCGACAGATCAGACCGGACTTTCCCATTCCGGTGACGACGACCTTGCCTGAACAGTCCGCGAGCAATTCTAGCGCCCGCACGAAATTTTCGTCGAGCCGACTCATCATAGAAGCAATGCCATCGGCTTCGATGCGCAAAACGTTAGCCGCCCGCTTGAGAACCTCGTCAGAGTTCACTGCTGATGTTCCTTCACGACAGCATCGATTCGTTTGACGACCCTGAGGAGACCTTCGAAGTCGTTCAACGTAAGGGAATTTGGTCCGTCGCTCAGTGCATGCTCTGGATCTTCGTGAACCTCCATGAAGAGTGCGTCAATTCGTGCGGCTACCCCGGCCCGAGCCAAAGCGGGAATGTATTTTCGCTCGCCGCCCGAAGCATTGCCAAGCCCACCAGGTAACTGCAGGCTGTGTGTTGCATCGAAAACCACCGGATAACCGAATTCACGCATTACGATCAGTGACCGCATATCCGATACCAAGTTATTGTAGCCGAACGAAGCGCCGCGCTCGGTGAGAAGGATCTGTTCGTTGCCGGTGGACCGAATCTTCTCGACAACATTGCGCATATCCCAAGGCGCGAGAAATTGTCCCTTTTTGACGTTTACGACTTTGCCGGATCTCGCCACGGCAAGCACGAATTCCGTCTGGCGGCAGAGAAATGCAGGGATTTGCAAAACATCGGCTACGGCTTTTACTCGCTCGATTTGATCAATTTCATGGACATCGGTAAGGATCGGCACGCCGATTTTCTCCTTAACGGCGGCAAGAATTTCCAGACCGTTTTCAAGACCAGGACCGCGAAAAGAATGCAAGGAGGAGCGGTTGGCTTTGTCGTAAGAGGCTTTAAAAATGTAGGGAACGCCAACCCGATCTGAGGCCGCCCTCAGCGCCGCGGCATGTCTCAGCGCTGAGTCTTTACTCTCGATCACGCAAGGACCGGCGATAACAACAAGCGGCAAGCCACCGCCGATCTGCAGCGCTCCTAGCGCTATTTTTCTCGGTATCATCAAAATCACGTGCGGACGATTTTCATTCGGGGAACTGCGGGCAGTGCCCTGCGGTTCTGCAGGGCAGCCTCGATGAAACCCCGGAAAAGCGGATGGCTGGTCATGGGCCGAGATTTAAATTCAGGATGAAATTGGCAACCCAAGAACCAGGGGTGTTCTTTGAGCTCGATGATTTCGACCAAGCTGCCGTCGGGCGACAAACCGCTCAGTACCATCCCTTTAGCGATAAATTCTGCGCGATAGTTGTTGTTGAATTCATAGCGGTGGCGATGGCGTTCATCGATTTTTTCCTTGCCGTACAGTTTTGCCGCCAGCGTTTCATTCTGTAGGACGCAAGGATAACTGCCTAAGCGCATGGTGCCGCCTTTACTGTCGATTGATTTCTGTTCCGCCATCAGATGGATCACCGGATGCGGTGTCTGAATATCGAATTCGCTGGAATTGGCGGCCGTCAAGCCGCAAATGTTCCGGGCAAACTCGACCACGGCCATTTGCATGCCGAGACAGATGCCGAAAAAGGGAACTTTGTTCTCGCGGGCGTAACGAATCGCAGCAATCTTGCCCTCGCTACCCCGATCGCCGAAGCCGCCGGGAATCAGAATGCCATCGGTATTTTTGAGAAGAGCCTCGACGCCGTCCTGCTCAATCTTCTCCGCCTCGATGCAGTCGAGATCGACGCGGACCTCATTGGCAATTCCGCCGTGAACCAGAGCTTCGAGCAAGCTTTTGTAAGATTCTTTAAGACTCATGTACTTGCCGACAATCGCAATGCGCACGGAATCGTGCGGATTTTTGAGCACCTGTACAACCCGTTGCCAGTTTTCCAGATGCGGCGCGCCGGTCCAGATGTTGAGCTTCTCGACGACCCGCTCATCAAGTCCTTCTTCATGGAAAATGAGCGGCACTTCGTAGATCCATTCGACATCCTTCGCGGTGATAACCGCATTTTCCGCAACATTACAGAAATGCGCTATTTTGGTTTTTATTTTCCTATCGAGAATGCGGTCGGTGCGACAAAGCAAAATGTCCGGCTGGATTCCTAAGCCTGTTAGTTCCTTGACGCTATGCTGGGTCGGTTTGGTTTTCAATTCGCCGCCGCCGGTGATGTAAGGAACCAGAGTTAAGTGGACATAAAGAACGTTCTCCCGGCCCCAATCCCAGGCGATCTGACGCACCGCCTCAAGAAACGGTAAACCTTCGATATCACCGACCGTGCCGCCGACTTCACCAATCGCTATATCGTAACCTTCTGCCGCGGCGAGAATACGCCGCTTAATTTCGTCGGTGATGTGAGGAATTACTTGCACGGTGCCGCCTAGGTAATCGCCGCGGCGCTCCTTGGCGATAACGGTCTCATAAATTTGTCCGGTCGTGCAGTTATTCTTTTTTCCCATCGGCGTCGAAACGTAGCGCTCATAATGGCCCAGATCCAAGTCGGTTTCGGCGCCGTCATCGGTGACAAAAACTTCGCCGTGCTGATAGGGACTCATAGTGCCTGGATCGACATTAATATACGGATCCATTTTTAACATCGTCACCTTGAGCCCCCGACTCTCTAAAAGCGCGCCGATCGAGGCTGCTGCGAGCCCCTTGCCCAATGAAGAAACGACGCCGCCGGTAACAAAAATGAACTTGGTTTTGACAGTCGCCATACTTTCCTTTCACTGGATTCGAGTTTTCAAATAACGTTCGGCATTCTTGAGATCATCCGGTGTATCAACTTCAATCGGATGTTCATTGACTTCTGCGACGTAGATTGGATAGCCGTTCTGGAGCGCCCGAAGCTGCTCCAGGCTTTCAATTCGCTCCAGCGGTGTTGGCGGCAGACAGGCAAATTTCAGCAGGAAATCACGCCGATAAACGTATAAACCCAGGTGCCGATAACCCCATAAGCGCTGATTGGCGGACGACGTACTAGTTTTGCCCGCCATGTCGATCTCCTTATTTCGAAAAAATGGAATCGGTGCTCGCGAAAAATAGAGGGCGAAGCCCGCGCGATCCTTGAGGACCTTAACCACGTTTGGGTTCTGCCAATCCTTCATTTCATAGATCGCCGTGCATACGGTCCCCATTGGGATTTTTCGATCATCCATCAAAGGCTGGATGACTCGAGCAATCGTTTGCGCGCGAATGAAAGGCAAGTCTCCCTGAATGTTGACGAGCCAATCCGCTCCTTTGAGCTTTCGTGCGACTTCCGCCAGCCGGTCGGTGCCGCTGGCGTGATGCTTCGAGGTCATCGCAACGTTGCCGCCAAAATTTTTGACGGCTTGCTCTATTCGCCGATCGTCGGTGGCTACGATAATTTGATCCAGCACCTTCGCTTTGGAAACATTTTCATAAACGTGCTGAATCATGGGCTTGCCGCCGATAATCGCCAACGGCTTACCTGGCAGTCGGGTCGAGCCGTAGCGCGCCGGGATCACAGCGACCACGCTCATTGTCTCATAAAGGGAAAAGGGTTGAGTTGATCACATTAAACAAGTTCTCAGTCTTGCTGAAAAAGAAAAACCGCGATGGCTTCTGCCAGAAGCGCATCACGGGATTTCAATATACGTGGGCATCGAATTAGTGTCAACGAGATTGTCCGATGTGGTGCTTACCTTACTTGTCCAGGAAATCGGGGGCAATTTGCGACTCAGCGGCTGTCGAAACAGCTTGATCATACAATGAAGCCATATCAAGTTGCTGAAAGTGCTCCACGGGAAGCTTACGATCAGCGAAAAATGTTGTTGACTTTAGCTTGACGTTATATGATGCGGGGAAAATTGAAGGATGTGTCCACGATGAATAAATTCATCAGGATTGTTCTGCCGAGTCTATTGCTAGGCGTTTTACCCGCTGCTGTCTTCTCTCAGGGGTTCTTTGAGTACGGTCGAGCCGTGGGCAGCGTCCCGCACGGGCAAGGAATCACAGGCGGCAAAACGACCGGAGGCGCTCAACCGGGAGGCGGTACGGTTGGTGGGATCGGTGACATAGGCGGGCGCGCTCTGCCGACCCGTTTGGTGGTTGCGGCAAAAACCACCGGGCTTTATCCCCGTCAAGATGAAGAAAGTGACAAAATCGAGCAGTTATCACAGGGTGATGCGCTCTCACCGATGGTACAAAGCGCAGGCAATAATTCGTGGTACATGGTTAAAACCTCTAAAGGCCAAGTCGGTTGGGTAAAGGGAAGCGACGTGCGGGAAGAAAGTACAAAGAAGTAAGCTTTATCATCAGCGACGGTCGAGCAGAAACGTCTATTCGAAGACTCCGAAAAAGAAATAGGTGATACCCGCGAGCCTGCCAATTGATCAACGCTGCAGCCAGCCAGTTCTATCACTTCGCCGAGATCCTCCTAAGAAGTTCTATTATGAGCTTTTCGCCCAGCATGAAAACTACGTCGTCGACCGTACATCTTAAACTTTGGTTTTCGTTGTTCCGACGATATCGTATTCTAAGGCACGTTTTGATTTTTTCATTGCTTTGGCGTTGGCCAAGAACCTATGGGCTCGTACAATTACAACTGCGCGATTTCGAGTTCGATTCGAGCAGTTTGCAGTTCGCGAGTGGGCAATCACCGAGTAGACAAGTTATTACGGAGTCCGCGCGAGGGAGAAATTGATCAGAATGAGCTTTCCCGACTGTTTCACATCCATTGCCAACTATTGATTCCAATGTTTGGATTCAACGGCAAAGATTAAGTGAGTTTTCATATTCGTCATATTGGCAGCTCGCGATCGGATCAATTTTATTCCCGCTCGAGAGTACCTTCCTGTGGCCAACGCTGTTCAGCGGGTTTATGAACAACTCACGTGAATTTTCCTATCCGGGCGCTGAGCTCGCCTTGTTCGCCCAAGCGAGGAACTGGAAATTTTATGTGAAGTCTGAGGTTGGTGAGTATCTCGTCGGAGATGTGCTTGAAATCGGGGCCGGGATCGGTGGGACGACAATCGCGCTGAACGACGGATCGGCACGCCGGTGGCTGTGCCTTGAACCTGATCAAAATCAAGTAAACCAGCTACAATCGCTTGTCGCGCGACATAACGGTCCGACACCGCTCGTAATGGTGGGGTCTCTTGCTGCGTTCGCTCAAAAACCGACGTTTAATTGTATTTTATACATAGACGTTCTGGAACATATTGACGATGATGAATTGCAAATTCGGACGGCAGCGCAGCTCGTCCGCCCTGGCGGTCATATCGTCGTCTTGTCTCCCGCGCATCAATGGCTTTTTAGTGAATTTGACAAAAGCATCGGACATCGACGCCGCTATAACAAGCGGAGTCTAGGCAAGCTCATGCCGTCGGGATGGAAGGAAATAAAGCTCAAATATCTTGATAGCGCGGGAGTTCTCGCTTCTTTGGGAAATGTAATTATACTGCGGCAACCGCTTCCTACTTCGTTGCAAGTAGAACTATGGGATCGTATCTGTGTGCCGCTTTCACGAGCATTCGACCGCATTTCACTGGGTACTATCGGCAAGTCAGTGTTGGCGGTATGGCAAAACCCAGCGCATTGTTGAATGGCCAAATATCTGCCCTTCGTGACACCCAGTACTTCTCCAATTCTCGAGTCACAATTGACCAGAGTAGTGATAGGCACCAGCGCTTGGTGGAATTCACGATTGCTGTATTGGTTTGTTCCCGGCGCACTTTTTTTTGGATCGCTTGCAATCGTCATTTTTACAGCCGGTGATTACGGCGTCGTCTGGGACGAACCGGCATATTTCCACGCTTCGGATTTGCATATTGAATGGCTCAAAAAGTTAGTCCAAGGTCCCCATGACAATTTGTCTGCGTTACTGGATGATAAGGGAATCGCGGAAGCATGGCATTGGAATCCATACAACGTTCCACATCCGCCACTTTCTCGAATCCTTTCTGGCCTGACACACTTATTTTTCCACCCCTTCTTAGACAAATTTACCTCGTACCGAGTGGCACCGGCTCTGTTTTTCGCTGCTCTTGTGACCGTCACGTATCTCTGGCTCAAGGAGCTTTTTGGAGAACTAGCGGGAATATTTTCGGCACTGACCATCCTGTTAATGCCCAATCTATTTGCATTCGCTCATATGGCCGTCACGGATTTGCCATTGGCTTCTTTGTGGTTTCTTACGACGTATGCTTTTTGGAAGGGTATCAAAAACTGGTTGTGGAGCATTCTCCTCGGCGTCGTTTGGGGTTTAGCTCTAGCAACAAAGTTTCCAGCCGTATTGATCCCAATTCCCGTGGTGCTCTGGGCACAAATATTTCAACGCAATCGATACAGTAACAATATTTTTGCGATGCTGTTCGTCGCGCCATTTATTATGTTAGCGATGCAGCCCTATTTATGGCACAACACCGGAGTTCGGGTTTTGGAATTCTTGTACGAAGGGATTAGCCGCGGGAATCGACCGGACACGAATTTTGGCGTCGCGTTTTTCGGGAGCACACTCCTTTCGAGTCAGTTACCGTGGTATTACTCTTTTTTCATCGTCGGCGTTACCACACCTGAACCGTTTATTCTATTGGCGCTGATCGGAATCTTGTCAATCGCCTGGAGATCACAACAACGGGCTGCGCTCATGCTTTTTCTGGTTAGTGGGATGTTTGTTATGTCACTCGGCCTGCTACCGGGCGCAGTGCTTCATGATGGTGTCCGCCAATTAGTTTCCGCCTTACCCTTTATGGCCGCTCTAGCAGCAGCCGGATTCCACTCCGTCTTTAGCTTGCTGGTACAACTCGGGTCGCAACATCTTCAGCTTGCTCGGTTAAACGTAGGAAAGGTCAAGATCGCGGTCTTTTTACTGCCGCTATTCTGCCTCAGTCCATTGTTGGATCTTTATCTGTCGCATCCGTTTCAGCTTAGTTATTACAATCGGCTCGTCGGTGGACCCCCCGGTGCGTATCATGTCGGTCTCGAGACCAGCTACTTCATGGAAGCATTTACGCCAAAATTCCTGCGGACGCTGAACCAGAAGTTACCACCCAACGCAATCATCAACGCGTCATGGGCCAACTTCATGTTTCGCTTTTATCAGAGAGAAATGCGTTTGCGCGAGGATATTCAAATTACGGACGGCCAAGCTTTTCAGTTTTATATCCTGCTCAACCGCCGGAGTGCGCTAGGACCCAGAGAAAAAAGACTCATGGACTCACCGGTTGTACCATTTTTAAGTATGGATCTCGCTGCCGTTCCTTTGGTTTCAGTTTTCGACTTCAACAAACGTTGATGTCAGGGCATATCATCTCCGGTAGCGATCTCTCCTCGGCGAAGTCGCGCCGGAGCGCCTTGGCATATCATCATAATGTGGGCACGCCAGACTCGAACGCACAGCGGCGTCGCAAGAAGTAGAGCCACTGTCATAAGCGAAATGAACAAGCCGATTTTAAACGACGCCGGGTCATAGACAAATTCCACAGTGTGAGTTCCTGGCGTGAGCTCAACACCACGAAATAAGTAGTTCGCGCGCAAAATGCGTTCAGGGTGTTTATCGACGTATACTTTCCAGCCAGGATAGAACGCATCCGTTAGTACGAGAATGCCAGGCTCGTTAAGCCGAGCGGTAATCCGAACTTGATCGTTTTGATAAAATTCGATCTTGGCATTACCTCGGAACTCGGCCTCTCGCTCGAGCCGTGTCGGAGCATCGATAATCACCTCCCGGGCTGAATCGAACGCGTCACTCGACAATCGCCGCAACGTGCTGACGGGATCCGGGTCATAAATCGGATGCGAGGCGAGGTAAGTTCGAGGCACGCTGTCCGTCACTTCGTAGATCCGGGAATAATGTTCTGGGAATTCATGAAGCAGTTTGAGGCCTTTAACATTGAGCGAGTGAAACGTGACAACATATTTCACGTTCAAAGCGCGCAACAGTTTGCCCCTGCGATTCACTGCCAAGCCATTGATGAAATTCAGGAAATCGGTGTAGCTACGGCGTCCGAGTGCATCTATATCTTGGAAATACTCGAATCCGTACATTAAACCCGCGTTAGGCAAAAGATTGTTTAGCACTACTTCTGTACCCTTTTCGTACGATGGTTGACCCGTCACACTGACAAAGCTTGGATGTAGGTTATTCCCAGGCGGGTAATAAAACATTCGAGCGTGTGTCGGTGGGTGTTCAAGAATTCGCGGCGCGTCTTGGATTCTGTTTTTGTCGCGGAGAAAGTGTAATGGTTTATTCGCTACACTCAGGTCAACAAAGACGATGAGCATTAACAAGATCTGCAACAATCCTGCTCGCAGCAGCTTTAGATGATGCAATAAAAAGACTCCGGCTAGGACTAATGAGATCGCCATTTGCTTTTCCATGCTAAAGAGAATCGCCGCGATGCTTGCTGAGTTTACAATCGCCTGAGACGGCTGAAGCGGTTGGATCCAGTGACCAAGCAGAATTGGATTCAAGCGAACAAGCAAATAGATAACAAGCCAGCCCGTTGGTACACCGAGCAGGATAATCAAGGTCGTACGAAGATTGCCGCCGTCAACCAGGGCTCCGACGCCCCTAATTGTTACAACCACGAGGAGTGCGAACGTGATAAAGTAGAATTTTTCCGGAAAGCGGATCGAGTGAAATCCAGGAAACCACTTATAGAATTCCGGATAAACCGGCGTGTAACTTCCAAAGGCACATAATAAAGAGACCGCAATTAATCCGGTAAGGAGTAGCCGTTCTTTGACCTGTGCGCTAAACAGCCACGAGCAGAAGCCGAATACGGCAATATTTCCCATGTAGTTGCTGAGCAGAAGAGGAAGCCTATCAGTGAGCAATAATCTGACGCCGACGGACAAAGATGTGTCGGGTTCGAGGATCGGAAGGAAAAGGCCAATTAACGCCGATGGGCGCAATGACCAGGCCAAGGCTTCAGGCGCCGGAATTGCTTGATCACGCCGCGATTGCAAAATCAGTTCAGCCGTGGGAAGTAGTTGAACCATCGCGATTCCCATGACCATCAAACCCGCCGCCGATAATCGTGCCACATTGGAGAAGACAACACCGGATTTCTCTTTGCTGCACATACGAACAATGTCTGCTACGAGCAAAACGGCAGAGAACGCAAACACTTCCGGAGAGCCGGCAAGCAACTGACAAACAGCAACCATTGCAAACACGACAAGAGTCGACCACTTTTTGTTTTTTACGGCACGTTCCCAACAATAAACCAGCCATGGCAACCAGACGGCGCTTTGGAAGTGGTTCAAAAGGTTCGTCAAGGAAACCATCGTTCCGCCAAACGAAAAAAGAATCGAGCCAACGATAGAAAGATAAATCGGCTGCTGCCATGATCTAAGCAAAGCATAGGTTCCCGCTACCGCGACTGCATAGTGGAAGACGTATGAAAATTGAATCGCGGCGAAAAATGGTAGTAGATAAAAAATTATGGTCGGCGGGTAAAAGACAGCGGACTGAAACTCGGCCAAAATTGGAAACCCTGTCGCCATGTGCGGTTCCCAAAGCGACAGCTGTCCAGCTTTGAAGCTTTGCGCGACACTGAACTTAATCGGATAAAAATAAGCAGCTAAATCGCGAAAAAAAGGAATCTTGCCTGAAAAAATGATTTCATCACAGAACGAGATCAACATTGTCGCCAAAAACAGCAACGCTAAACAATCGCACGTTTTTTTTTGCGATTTCGAATTGTGAAGCACTTTCTTTTCCCTCGGTGCTACTTACGAACGGAAGTTTGGCGCAGTGATCGAGCAACTCCGCACGCTGACCCAGCGCGCTCTGCATGCAGCTTTATAGCTTCACGTACCTGCGCAACAACAGCGCCGCGTCGGCATGTTCTATCGAAGATCAATAGAACGCGGCTTGTTGTGAAAGAAACCACCGATAAAGGTTAAAAAAAAAGGGGGCTAGCGTGCCCCCTTTTTGGCAATTGTACTAACCCTTTTTACTTATGGGCATCCACCTGCAGGACCAGCGATTGTCCCATTGCCGCTGCTAAAAGTCCAGGAGACTCCCGAGCAGTTGGTATGGGTCGCCGTCAATACAAACGTATTACTACCCACTGCCGACGTGACAGCAACACCAGTGGTCGGATTAAAGCCAGGTGCGGTCGTGTTTGTCCAAGCGCTTCCGGACGTTTTATAGGTGCTAGGTGACGTGGAGGCGAAATAGGCTTCCTCCGCCACTGCGGCATTCCTTAAGTCTGACTTCACTTGCGCCTCAAAACCACGCTTTCGGTAGGCAGCAAATTGAGGTATCGCAATAGCCGCCAAAATACCAATAATAGCGACCACGACTAATAACTCGATTAGTGTAAAACCAGATTCACTCTGCAATCGTAATCTATCCACTCGTTATCTCCTTTCTTCTCTTGCCTTGGTTTTAAAAATATTGGCAAATTGTCTAACCACTGTATTGCTATTCCAACTCACCTCCTGTGCCTCGCGAAATCGGTCTTGTACAAGTGCGAGCTAATTCAGCAAAACGAGGACCATACACGTGATCGAGGTCAGACCAGACCAACCGCATGAAATATTCGCCGGATGATCTGACGCTAGGCGCAACAATATGCGATTTTTCAACTACTTCGGAAACTCGTCGGCTGGCTCTACCGCTCCGTGATCGAAGATCCACGCTGGATCGTTTTCCTATTTGCGGAATTTTGGCAGTCACGAAAGTGACAAAATTCGTTACTGCTGTTCCTCGGGCTGGTTTCCGAATTCAAAGGTCTTTGAATGAAGCAAGTCATATTTCTCCAGGCGGTGCCGAAGCGAGCGGTAATTTATTCCCAACAATTCTGCCGCTTTTTTTTGGACACCGTTCGCGCGTTTTAAGGCACCTAGCAGGATACACTTTTCGTGGGTTTCCAGTTCCACATCCAATGAAAGACCCTTACCGAAAAACATTTCTGCGCCCGCTGGAGTCGTGCGTTCGAAGAGATCTGATTCTTCTACGATCGGCACTCCTTTGAGGTGCTGCGGTAGATCGTCTTCCGTTATTACGTTCTTACCGGTGACAGCAACAGCATGCTCCAAAACGTTTTCCAGCTCCCTAATGTTCCCTGGATAGACGTAGTTCATCAATCGCATGAGCGCCCCGCTGGAAATTTCTTCGACCTGTTTGGCATGAGAGGTCGCAAATTTTTTCAGGAAATAATGGGCCAGTGCAGGTATATCCTCTGTTCTGCTGCGCAGCGGCGGCATGACCATATGAACCACGTTCAGCCGATAAAATAGGTCCTCGCGAAAGCGTCCTTCTTCGAGTTCCTTGCGCAAGTCCCGATTCGTCGCCGAAATAATCCGCACATCCACCTTTACTGGTTTGTTTCCGCCCACCGGGGTAAAACTCTTTTCCTGGAGCACTCTCAACAATTTCACCTGTAGATGAAGCGGCAACTCGCCGACTTCGTCCAAAAAAATCGTTCCCTGATCAGCTTGTTTGAAAAGACCAATATGATCGGACACCGCCCCGGTAAATGCTCCGCGAACGTGGCCAAACAATTCGCTCTCAATTAAATTCTCCGGAATCGCAGCACAGTTAACTCCAACAAAAGGGCGCTGTCTTCGAGGGCCATTGAGATGAATTGCGCGTGCTACCAGTTCTTTGCCGGTTCCACTCTCACCTGAAATAAGAATATTCGTGTTTGTGCTCGCTACTTTTTGAATCAGTTTGTGAATATTCTCGATCCCTCCGCTCTTGCCGATGACGCCTTCGAAGTGAAAGCCCGGAGTATCGCCAGCTGACGAGTTAGCGGTCCATTCAACTTCCCTGGCGCGCCGGAGCTCTTCTTCAAGACGAACTTTCTCTTCAATCTCTTTTTGACGAGTGATATCCTCGAAGATTGACAAAAACCCTATGGGATCCCCGTTTAAGCTGCAGAGCGGCGCAAGAGTTAACCGGATTTGTTTCACAGATCGTAGCGCTCTGGCATTCGTAAGAGGCAATTCAGCGGTGACGAGCGCTCTCGCGTTACGGTGAGTTTCGAAATCGTAGTTCAAGCCCGGAAAAATTTGCTCTAGTCGTTTTCCCTTTACCGCATTTTCGCTAAGAGATGTTAGCTCTTGTGCTTGTTGATTGAAGTAGTTGATTCGTCCGTCTCGGTCCGCGATGGCTACTCCGCTGCCGATTCCTTTTAGTAGAGCGTCTTTGAATGCGTCGAGTTCCTGGTAATCGATTTGTTTCTCCTTAAGGAGTTGTTCAGTTTCACTCAATTTGTTCGTCAGCAATCCACTAAGCCACGCAATAACAAAAAAACTGCCGATACTTAGGAAAATCTGAATGAGCATAGACCAGGAAAGCAGGATTCCGTAGCCGGAATCATAGTATTGGCTCCACAAAAGTAATCCGACATAGGACAGGCTCGAACAGCCGGCGGTAAAAAATGCACCACGATAAAAGAGCAAGATTGCGCCGTTCAGGACTGCGAGATTGTAAAGAACGGAAAAGGGACTCGCGATATCTCCCGTAATGCGAATAATGCCAGTGATCAAAATAACGTCAAAGCACACTTGAGCATGAGCGAACAGCCGAAGTCTTGGTACGTGCGGTAGGATTACGACGGAAATAATGGAGATCAAATAAGTAAAAACGAGAGGGACCGAGAGACTCAGTAAATATGAAAGATCGCCTTCAGTCCCAAAAAAGTGGAAAAGCGCGGTTGCGCCAAGAAAAAACGACAGAATGACCACCCGCAGAAGTAGTAGCCAGCGGATTTTTTCTGTCAACTCTTTATTTTCGTCACTCAAAGTTTGCTGTCGCCGGTCCTTCGCCGATGTTGGCTATCATCCACCGACCAGCGATCCCATTTGAAAGATCGGTAGGTACATCGCGATGACAAGTCCTCCCAGGATCACTCCCAGAACTACCATGATCATGGGTTCCATCATGGCGGTAAGATTGTTCACGGCATCATCAACTTCTTCCTCGTAGAGTTCGGCCACTTTCTTAAGCATTCCATCGAGGCCGCCGGTACTTTCACCGACCGCCACCATTTGACACACCAAAGGTGGAAAAATCTTGCTCTCGCGCAGCGGTTCTGCGACGGTTTTTCCCTGACTTATGCTGATCCGACTCTCTAAAATAGCTTTTTCGACGACTTTGTTGCCGGCGGTTTTTCCCGTGATAGCTAAGCCGTCCAGGATCGGTACACCTGAGCTCAGAAGCAGCGCCATGTTTTGAGAAAAACGCGCGACCGCGACTTTTCTCAAGAGGTCGCCAATGATCGGCATCCGTAGTAACAGCCGATCGATATTCATGCGACCTTGGGGAGTCTTGTAGTAGAAGGAGATTCCAAAAAAAGTCCCCATCGCCGCTGCTATCAATACGTACCAATACGCAACAAACCAGTTACTGATATCGATACATACTTGCGTCGGTACCGGAAGTGCTTTTCCCATACTGCCGTAAAGCTCAGCAAAGACTGGAATGACAAATATCATTAGCACAGCGACAACGATCACCGCGACGCCGACTATAGCGCAAGGGTAGATCATCGCGCCTTTAACTTTTTTCTTGAGCCGATTGGCCTTTTCGATAAACAGAGCGATCCGGTTCAGTATCGTGTTTAAAATGCCACCGGCTTCGCCGGCTTCCACCATATTTACATACAGATCGTCAAAAATTTTTGGATGTTTTCGAAGAGCGTCGGCGAACGTGCAGCCGCCTTCAACGTCCTTTCGGACGGTTCCAATTGTATTGCGAAGAAGCTTGCTTTCCGATTGTTCCGCCAGAATATCCAAGCATTGAACGATCGGCAGACCCGCATCGATCATAGTCGCCAGCTGGCGAGTTGCCACGGATATGTCTTTTGTTGTAACTTTATCGCCGAAGCCTGGAATTGAAATTTCTTTGTCAAAACCCTTGCCCTTCTCTTTGACGCGGTTCGGGATTGGGCGAATTCGCTGCTCACGTAAACGTGCGAGGGCAGCCTCCAAGCTCGGCGCTTCAAGGTTATCGCCCTTAACAACCCTCCCTTGGGCAGTTCTACCTTCCCAAACAAAGATCGCCATAGTTGGTGGCAGTATTGTGCGATATTTGGTCCATACGTTCCTACTTGCCGAAACCGTGCTAAACCCAGCGCTAAAAGCCCAGTGAGAAAACTGAACCGAAACCTTTGTCGGTATCCGTGACTCGAAGCGTTTCGTCGACGGTGGTCAGCCCTTCACGAACCTTCTGTAGAGCGCTCATACGCAGCGTGCTCAATCCGAGCTTAACCGCCGCGCGCTTGAGTTCCATGGCGGAGACACCTTTTAGGATCAACTCCCTAAGTTCGTCCCGCATCACCATGACTTCGTAGACCGCCAACCGCCCGCGATAACCGGTATTGCCGCAATTGTTACAACCGCGTCCGTGAAACGTTGGAAACCCCGCGCCAGCATCGGCGGAATCGACTCCCAGGTTGATCAGGAGTTCGGGCCGAAGATGAATTGGCTCCTTGCACTGTTCACAGATACGGCGGACCAGTCTTTGGGCCAAAATCAAATTAATAGAAGAAGTTAGAAGGAACGGCTCGACTCCCATATTGATTAGGCGGTCAACGGTAGCCGGACAGTCGTTTGTGTGCAGAGTACTCAAGACTAAATGACCCGTCAAAGCAGCTTTAATAGCAATCTGTGCGGTTTCGAGATCGCGAACCTCTCCCACCATGATAATGTCAGGGTCCTGGCGAAGAAATGATCGGAGGCAAGCAGCAAAATCGAGCCCGATCTGATCTCTAACCTGAACCTGGTTAATGCCGACGAGATTGTATTCGACAGGATCCTCGGCGGTAGAAATATTGACGTCGGGCTTGTTGAGTTCGGAAAGGGCTGAGTAGAGAGTTGTTGACTTACCACTACCCGTAGGCCCGGTGATAAGAATCATTCCATACGGTTTGTGAATTGCCTCCTGAAAGTCTTTTAGATTTTGTGGATCGAAACCGAGCCTGGACATGTCTAGTTGAAGGTTCGACTTGTCCAGCAAGCGCATCACCACTTTTTCGCCAAACAAGGTCGGTAGAATAGACACTCGGATATCCAGTTCTCCACCCATGCCCATTTTCAGTTTAATGCGGCCGTCCTGCGTCAGTCGTCGCTCCGCAATATCCAAACCTGCCATAACTTTAAGACGCGAGACGAGAGCATTTTTGAGCCGTAATGGCGGACTCATGATTTCTTGAAGCACGCCATCAATACGAAACCGAACTCGGAAAACTTTCTCATATGGCTCTATATGAATGTCGCTGCAGCGTCGTTTCGCGGCATCGGCGAGAATGGCGTTGACCAGCGTGACCACAGGGGCATCCATGGTCGCTTGCTGCAGTTCCTGGAGATTAACGTCGTCGTTTTCTTGAACGACCTCCATCTCGCCATCGCCGAATTTCTTCAGGACGTCATCGTAGCTGACGCCCCCGAAGCGCTGATCGAGGGTCTTCTTAATCCCGGAAGGGGTCGCCAAAACTACGCGAACACCGTATCCCGTTACGAACTTGACTTCGTTGATCGCGATGAGATCTGTCGGGTCTGATGTAGCAATGGTGAGAGTCGAACCCAACAGTTTGTAGGGAACGAGTTGATGCTTCTGAAGAATTTGAGGAGGAACTAGGCTAAATACGGCGTCGTCGATTTCGCCAGGAATGAGATCGACGGTTTCGATGCCGAACTGCTTAGCGAGGAATTCGCCCAGTATCTGCTCATTGGTATAGCCGAGGCGAACGATTTCCCTAGTGATACTAGATCCGTTCTCACGCTCTTTCTTTTGTGCTTCCGATAGCTGGTCACGGGTGACAAGGCCGCCTCTGACCAAGAGTTCAACAAACCGTGGTTCCATGGTGTGCTACTAAAAGGCCTAAATTATCGTGGATCACCAGCAGTCTGTCAACGAAATGTCCCGTTGGCGGTCAATTCGCTCCTACCGCATATGCACATTCAGGAAGATCTCTCTCGCAACGCGGCTTGCGCCGCCGCTAGTCGGGCGATGGCGACCCGGTACGGTGAACAACTGACATAGTCGAGTCCGATTTGGTGACAATACACAACTGATTTTGGATCGCCGCCATGTTCTCCACAGATACCGATTTCTAGATTCTTGCGAGTCTTACGCCCCTTTTGAATGGCGATCTTCATGAGGGCACCGACTCCATCCCTATCGATGCTGACAAAGGGATCTTCTGGCAGGATCCCCTGCAGAACGTAGCTCGGCAAAAACTTCCCTGCGTCATCGCGTGATAACCCAAGGCAAGTCTGAGTAAGGTCATTAGTGCCAAAAGAAAAGAACTCGGCCTCCTCGGCGATTTCATCTGCAACCATGCATGCCCGCGGGAGCTCGATCATGGTACCGATAAGATACCGCACTCTGACTCCGTAGGCCTTCTGAGTGGCTACAGCAACTCGCTCGACAATTTGCTTTTGTTCATGGAGTTCCGGCCTCGAGCCAACCAGCGGGATCATCACCTCTGGGAACGGATTTTTGCCGTCGCGTCGTAGCTCGCAAGCCGCTTCGAAAATTGCCTGCGCTTGCATTTCCGTGATCTCTGGAAACGAAATCCCAAGCCTGCACCCGCGATGTCCCAGCATCGGATTGAATTCCTGCAGCACATTCACCTTATCGCGGAGGACCTCAACCGGAACGTCCATAACTTGCGCAAGCTCGCTGATCTCTTCATCAGTCTTAGGTAAGAACTCGTGCAATGGCGGATCGAGCGTGCGAATCGTTACAGGCAAATCCTCCATGATATCGAGAATGGCTTTGAAATCCTCCTTTTGCATAGGCAACAGTTTAGCTAGTGCGCGCCGTCTGCCGGTTTCATCCTCCGCAAGAATCATCTCGCGCACTGCCTGGATTCTCTCCCCTTGGAAAAACATGTGTTCAGTGCGGCAAAGACCGATCCCCTCGCTCCCAAACGCCTTTGCGATAGCTGCTTGATCCGGTTGGTCGGCATTGGTACGTACTCCCAACGTGCGCACGTCATCGGCCCATTTCATGAGTTTCGCGAATTGTTGATAGACCCGAGAGCTATTGGCATCCAAAGTATGTGTTAGAAGTACCTGTAATACTTCGGACGGCAAAGTCTGTATTTCGCCTCGGAATACTTCACCTGTGCTGCCATCGATTGAGATCCAGTCACCTTCTTTGAGCTCGGTGGTACCGACCCGCAACGCCCGCGCGTTGTAATCAACGTGCAACACCTCGCATCCCGCAACGCAGACTTTGCCCATCTGGCGCGCTACGAGCGCTGCATGGGAGGTCATGCCACCGCGAGCCGTTAAAATTCCTTGGGCTGCGTCCATGCCGCGAATGTCGTCGGGACTGGTCTCAATTCGGCAGAGCACGACGCGCTCGCCACGATTTTTCCATTCCACCGCGTCTTCCGCGTTAAACACCGCGCGCCCGCTAGCTGCGCCAGGTCCGGCAGCTAGACCTCTACCAAGGAGCCGCCCGTCTCTTTCGGCGCTTTCTTTTCCCCCGCGATCGAACACTGGCCGTAGAAGTTGGTTCAGTTGATCGGGTTCAATTCGTAGCAATGCCTCTTTTTTGCTAATGATCCGCTCCTCGACCATATCGACGGCAATTCGTACTGCGGCAAAGCCTGTGCGCTTTCCTGCGCGCGTCTGAAGCATCCAAAGTTTGCCGCCCTCGATCGTGAATTCGATGTCCTGCATCTCCCGATAATGTTTCTCGATCAAGGCGCAAACCCGGCGCAACTCTTTCGCGGCACTCGGCATGACTTGTTGCAATTCCCCGATCGGACGCGGCGTACGGATGCCGGCCACGACATCTTCACCCTGCGCATTGATTAGAAACTCGCCATAAAAGCTTCTGTCGCCTGTTCCCGGATCTCGCGTAAACGCGACGCCGGTAGCGCAGTCGTCGCCGAGATTTCCAAAGACCATAGCCTGTATATTAACCGCCGTCCCCCACTCGTTGGGAATTTGATACAGCTCACGATACGCAATCGCGCGATCGTTGTTCCACGAGCCAAAAACGGCACCGATGGCGCCCCAGAGTTGTTCGATCGAATCCTCCGGAAAAACCTTACCGTGATTTCGGATTTCATCTTTGTACTCCCCAACCAGCTCCTCTAAATCAGTAGCGCTAAGATCTGTATCAAACTGCGCTCCCCGGAGCCGTTTTTTCTCTTCGAGGATACCTTCCAACGGATCCCCGTCCTGTTTCTTCGCTTTTATTCCTAACACCACGTCCGCATACATCTGAATAAAGCGCCTGTACGAATCGAACGCGAATCGCGGATTGTTGCTTCGACGAATCAGACCCTGAACGGTCCGGTCGTTGAGACCCAGGTTCAACACCGTATCCATCATCCCTGGCATCGATTCGCGTGCGCCAGAACGAACAGAGACGAGCAAAGGATTTTCCGAATCGCCAAACCGGTGCTTAAGAAGCTTTTCCAAGACCTTTAGACCGGCCGTGACTTGCTCCTTCAGTTCTCTGGGATAGCGCCGATCATGTGAGTAATAGTAGCTGCACACTTCCGTACTGATAGTGAACCCGGGAGGAACGGGGATTCCGATGCGCGTCATCTCATGAAGCCCTGCGCCCTTGCCGCCGAGTAAGTTGCGCATTTTAGCGCCACCTTCCGCTTTGCCGTTGCTGAAGCAGAAAACGTATTTTTTGTTCTTGCGCATGGTTTAGTCCTCGCTGTTATTACTCTAGGTCCCTGCTCTAATAAGATTCATCAACCAGAAGAAGAAAAGGTCGAGAGAAATGACGCTGACTTGATTTCCCGATCAATGTGATACTGAATGAAACCTAGTAGCGCCGAGCGAATTTCGCCAACGACGGACACGGGCAGAGAAAATTGAGCTGGAAGAGTATTTTCGGCCTGGAGCGCGAGCATGACTTCTATGGCAGCTGGGCTTAACGGCATGGCTTCCTTGTGCATGCGCGCACAGTTCTCGCAGAGTAATCCACCATTGATGGGACTGAACCGCCATTGGACGCTACTGCCGAGGTAGTCCAGGCGGCATTTTTTGCACACCTCCAAAACCGGTTGATAGCCCACCAAACGCAGAAGCTTCAATTCGAACGAAGTGAGAAATCGAAGTGATGGCTGCCGATCCTCGAGATGCATGAGGCCAGCTTTCAAGTGATCAAAAACCTGCTGGTTTTCTTCTCGTTCGGGAAGCAACCCATCACTGATTTCGATCACGTAAGAAGCGTAGGCGATGCGCTCGAGACTAGTTTGCAAATGTCGATAACTGTTGACGAGATCCGCTGCTATAATAAAGACGAGATTGCTGTGCGGGGGATCGTGAAACTTTAAATTGACCAGAGAAAACGGCTCCAATGAATTTACAAACCGCCTGCGCGACCGGAGCGCGCCCTTTGCGATGCCGGTAAGCTTTCCGAATTTATCGGTAAAAAAGGAGACTATTTTGTCAGATTCGCCGTAAGGGCGATTCCGCAGCACGATCGCCGCCGTGACGTGATTGACTCGCATTCTGGCTAGTACTGCATCGAACTGGACAAGTTACCATATCATTGACTTGACACCGAGACAACTATTTAGAAAACCAAGAGAAAATGATCTACTCGCGCTTGACACCAGAGATCATCGTGATTAAGTTTTCCGAACTGTTCTAACGAGGAGATCCATAGCTATGAGCGTCGAAATAAAGAAGGATTTGGGCGGGGAAACTGCTTCCGAGCAGCCGGAACAGCCGAGCTCGGAATCCGAAATCGCGGCCCTCCGAGAGCAGCTCGAAAGCAAGGAAATCGAAGCTAAAAACAACTACGATCGATTCCTCCGCCAAGCGGCCGAATTCGAAAATTACAAGAAACGCACTTCCCGTGATCGTGATGACGCCGTTCGTTTTGCGAAAGAGAGCGTGATGAGGGACCTGCTGCCGATTCTCGACAATCTCGAACGAGCCGTTGCGCACGCATCGGATGGTGGTAACGGCAAACCACTCGCGGAAGGCGTGGAAATGGTCCTGCGGTCACTTGTGGACACACTCGCAAAGCATGGCGTTACCCAGATATCTGCGGCGGGACAACCTTTTGACCCCGCAAAGCACGAAGCAATGGCGCAGGTGGAAACCGACGCACACGAACCCAACTCGGTGGTCGAAGAACTACACAAAGGCTACATGCTGCATGAAAGACTGCTTCGACCAGCACTGGTAACTGTGGCTAAGGCAGCCAAAACACAGGATAAAAAAAACCCGGAAACGCAGGTTGAAAACGGGTCGAGCGATGATTAAATAACCTTCGTTCTCATGTTTTGGACAAAAGTTTCGAGGAGTTATTGAAAATGGCAAAAGTAATCGGGATCGATCTAGGAACAACGAATTCGTGCGTGGCAATAATGGAAGGCGGCGATCCCAATGTCCTGGCTAACGCGGAAGGCAGCCGTACAACGCCATCCGTGGTGGCCTTTACTGACAGCGGGGAGCGACTTGTCGGACAGATCGCCCGCAGGCAGGCAATTACGAATCCGGAAAATACAATCTTCGCAGTTAAACGGCTGATTGGCAGACGCAGCGACGACCCAATGGTGCAGAAAGCCTCCAGTCTTCTACCTTATAAGATTGTTCGCAATGAGAATGGCGACGCTTGGGTGGAAATCCGCGGCAAGCGCTACAGTCCGGCGGAGATTTCTGCATTTATTTTGCAGAAAATGAAACAAACGGCCGAAGATTATCTCGGCGAAAAAGTCACTGAAGCGGTCATCACAGTCCCTGCGTACTTTAATGATAGCCAACGCCAAGCGACCAAAGACGCCGGCCGGATCGCAGGCCTTAACGTGTTGCGTATCATTAACGAGCCTACGGCGGCATCGCTTGCGTATGGGTTAGACAAAAAGAAAGACGAAAAGATCGCCGTTTTTGATCTTGGCGGCGGTACATTCGATATCTCTATTTTAGAGCTCGGCGACGGTGTTTTTGAGGTAAAAGCCACCAATGGTGATACCTTCCTTGGTGGTGAAGATTTCGACCAGCGGGTTATCGACTACCTCGCGGACGAGTTCAAAAAAGATCAGGGTATCGATTTGCGAAAAGATCGCATGGCGCTGCAGCGACTGAAAGAAGCCGCGGAAAAGGCGAAGTGCGAGTTATCCTCATCAATGGAGACCGACATCAACCTGCCCTTTATTACTGCCGACCAACAGGGTCCGAAGCACTTAAATATGAAATTGACGCGATCAAAACTCGAAGCACTTTGCGCCGATTTGATCGATCGAATGGAAGGGCCGTGCCGGCAAGCTTTGAAGGATGCCGGCCTTAGCGCGGGTGACATTCACGAAGTCATTTTGGTCGGCGGCATGACTCGTATGCCGGCCGTTCAAGAGCGGGTCCGCAAAATTTTCGGCAAGGAGCCTCACAAAGGGGTTAATCCGGACGAAGTTGTGGCCGTTGGCGCGGCGATCCAAGGCGCGGTGTTAAAAGGAGAAGTCAAAGACGTATTGCTTCTGGACGTCACACCGTTGTCCCTCGGCATAGAAACTCTCGGCGGCGTTTTCACGAAGCTGATTGAGCGCAATACGACGATTCCGACGAAGAAAAGCCAGGTTTTTTCAACTGCACAGGATAATCAATCTGCTGTTTCAATCCGAGTCTTCCAAGGAGAGCGGGAAATGGCCGCGGATAACAAACTGCTCGGCCAGTTTGATCTCGTCGGAATTCCTGTGGCGCCGCGCGGCGTCCCGCAGATCGAAGTCACGTTCGATATTGATGCTAATGGAATTGTTCATGTGGCGGCTAAGGATCTTGGCACCGGAAAGGAACAGTCGATAAAGATCACGGCATCGAGCGGGCTTAGCGAAGAGGAGATCAAGAAAATGGTCCACGACGCTGAGGCTCACGCTGCCGACGACAAGAAGCGCAAAGAGACGGTTGAAGCCCGTAACCATCTCGACACTCTAGTTTATTCTACGGAAAAGTCATTAAAGGAACACGGCAGCGATCTTGAGGCCAACGTCAAAGAAAATATCGAAGCGGAGCTCAAACGCGCGAAAGAGGTCTTAGAGGGGCAAGACGCGGAAGCGATGCGCAAAGCAGCAGAACAGCTCAGCCAAGCATCCCATAAATTAGCGGAAGCGATGTATGCGAAGGCTTCTGCGCAACAACAAACCGCGCAGGAACAGACCACAAACAATTCGGCAACCGACGGCAGCGGCGGTGATGGCGGCAAAAAGAAAGATGACGTGGTCGACGCCGACTTCACTGAGGTTAAAGAATAGTCGCCGAAAGAACACCGCTTTTTTCCGGCCCTAAAGCCCCTCCTTCCGCTTCTCGGGAGAGGGGCTTTCTTGCTTATACATAAAAATATTTAGAACCCAAAGGATCGGCGATCTTGAACGGGAAGAAGGACTATTACGAGTTGCTCGGTATTAGCCGTAATGCCGGGGAAGAAGAAATTAAGAAGGCTTACCGCAAACTCGCGCTGCAACATCACCCCGACCGCAACCCAGGCGACAAGCAGGCAGAAGAAAAATTCAAGGAAGTATCCGAAGCGTATTCCGTGCTTTCCGATCCGCACAAGCGTGCGCAGTACGATCAGTTCGGCCATGCAGCCTTTGGTGAGGGCGGACCGGGCTTTGACTTCTCCGGTGGTTTCGAAGACATTTTCGGCGACATCTTCGGCGAGTTTTTCGGGGGCGGAGGACGCCGACGCGGTCGCGCACGGGGCGAGGATTTACGTTACAATCTGACACTTAAATTCGAAGAAGCTGTTTCCGGGACCGAGAAAAAGATCAAAATTCCGCGCCATGGAGTATGCGACACCTGCCGCGGCACCGGCGCGAAAGCCGGGACAGCGCCTCAGACGTGCCCGACATGCCGCGGCCGGGGGCAGGTGAGTTTTCAGCAGGGTTTTTTTAGTGTTTCCCGGACCTGCGGCCAATGCCATGGTCAGGGGACCGTCATTAAGGAGCCCTGCGCAACGTGCGGAGGGGCGGGCCGCGTGCGCAATATGCACACGTTGAGTGTAAGGATTCCTGCGGGGGTCGACACTGGGTCACGGTTAAAGCTACGTGCCGAAGGTGAAGCCGGTCCTGCAGGCGGCGTGCCCGGGGATCTCTACGTGGTCATTCATGTCGAGCCACATCCGATTTTTGTGCGGGAGAATCTCGACATCATCTGTGACGTGCCCATCAGCTTCGTCCAGGCGGCCCTGGGTGCTGAGATCGATGTGCCTACACTGGAAGGCAAAGTCAAAATGAAAATTCCAGCCGGTACGCAGTCCGGCAAAGTTTTTCGCATGAAAAACAAAGGGGTAAAGGACGTTCAGGGTTTCCAGCAGGGTGACCAACATGTTCGCGTGACGGTGGAAATACCAACTCGTCTGACGGCCAAGCAAAAAGAATTGCTAAAGGAATTTGCCGCGGTCGGCGGCGAAGAACTCAACCCTCTGGCGAAGGGCTTCTTCGATAAAATGAAGGAACTATTTGGCTGAGCCCTTCGTAGTTTTCCGGCGCTCGAATTTGTTCCCCCACAGTGGATCTTTGTCGCCGCTCAAGCGGATTTGTGTTGACCTCATCGCGCCAGTACGATTAAGGTGCTCTGAGAATTGGAGCCATCATGAGCGAAGCTGAATGGAAATCTGAAAATGCGGAGAACAAAAGCTCCCAGGTCGAAATCCCGGAGATTTTACCGCTCCTCCCTATCCGCGACATTGTTATCTATCCTTACATGATGTTGCCGCTTTTTGTCGGCCGCGATGTATCGATTCGCGCCGTTGAAGAAGCCTTAAGCCGCGATCGGTTGATTTTTTTGGTTTCGCAGATGAATTCTTCCGAGGAGAATCCGGCTCCGGCCGATATTCACCGCGTGGGTACGATCGCATCGATCATGCGCATGCTGAAGCTCGCGGACGGCCGCGTCAAGATTCTGGTCCAGGGTTTGGCCAAGGGAGAAGTGGACACTTACTTGCGCGAGAGGCCGTTCTTTGAAGTAAAGATCAAAAAAGTTATCGAACCCACTTTGGCCGAGGTCCCTATCGAAGTTGAAGCGTTGATGCGCACAGCAAAAGAAAAAATCGAGCAGATTTTAAACCTTAAAAACCTGCCGCCCGAAATCGTCATGGTGACGGACAATATCAGTGATCCGGGCGTCTTGGCCGATCTCGTCGCGTCAAACTTGCGCCTCAAAATTGAAGAAAGTCAGGCGATTCTGGAAATTTTTGATCCCATCGAGCGGTTGAAGAAGGTCAACGAGCTGCTTGCGCGCGAGTTAGAGCTTTCGACGATGCAGGCGCGCATCCAGAATCAAGCCAAGGAAGAAATGAGCAAGACCCAGCGGGATTATTACCTGAGGGAGCAGCTCAAGCAAATTCAACAGGAACTGGGCGAAGGCGACGAACGCGCGGAAGAGCTCAATGAATTGAAGAAACAGATCGAAAAAGCCAAGATGCCGCCGGACGTCAAACGCGAGTCCGATAAGCAACTGCGCCGGCTCGAACAGATGCACCCGGAGTCTTCGGAGGCATCCTTAGTGCGGACCTACCTGGATTGGCTGGTGGATCTGCCATGGAGCAAGAGGACCAAAGACAACCTGAATATCAAAAAGGCCAAACAGGTCCTCGACGAGGATCATTACGATCTTGAAAAAATAAAAGAGCGTATTTTGGAATACCTTGCGGTGAACAAGCTTCGGCGCAAAATTAAGGGCCCGATTCTCTGTTTCGTCGGTCCTCCCGGGGTTGGTAAAACTTCTCTAGGGCGATCCATCGCCCGTTCCTTGGGGAGAAATTTCGTGCGCGTTTCGCTTGGCGGCGTCCGGGATGAGGCGGAGATTCGCGGCCATCGTCGCACTTATGTTGGCGCGCTGCCGGGGCGCGTTATTCAGGGAATCAAACAGGCGGGTTCAAACAACCCGGTTTTCATGCTCGATGAAATAGATAAAGTAGGAGCTGATTTTCGCGGCGATCCCTCCGCCGCTCTGCTCGAAGTACTCGATCCCGAACAGAATCATGCCTTCAGTGATCACTATTTAAACGTTCCGTTCGACCTCTCGAATGTGCTGTTTATATGCACGGCCAACTTACTCGATCCAATCCCGGCAGCACTAGCGGATCGCATGGAAGTCATACAACTGTCGGGCTATACCAACGAAGAAAAATTGGCGATTGCCCGTAAGTACCTCATTCCTCGTCAGTTCACGGATAACGGCATTTCCTCGAGCCACCTAGAAATCTCGGACGATGCAGTGTTACGGGTAATTGCGGAATACACCAAGGAAGCCGGTTTGAGAAACCTGGAACGCGAAATTGCTTCGATCTGCCGCAAGGTCGCCCGCAAAGTAGCCGAGGGCAAAACTGAATTGACTCGAGTAAACCGTGCCAATATTCATGGTTTTCTGGGTGCGCCGAAGTTCTTGCCCGAAGCTGAGCAGGAGCACCACGAAATCGGCGTAGCCACGGGACTAGCATGGACCAGTACCGGTGGAGAGATATTGTACGTCGAAGCTTCGCTGTCGCGCGGTCGGGGTAACTTGACCCTAACAGGACAACTGGGGGATGTCATGAAGGAATCCGCTCAAGCCGCGGTAAGCTACGCGCGCGCGCATGCCAAAGAGTTGGGGATTGAAGCGGACTTCTATCAGAAATTGGATATTCATATTCATGTTCCAGCGGGAGCGATTCCCAAGGATGGCCCTTCGGCCGGGATTACCATGGCTACGGCGCTAATTTCAGCTCTGACCAGGCGGCCCGTCAGCCGAGATGTGGCGATGACCGGCGAAATTACCTTGCGCGGGCGAGTCCTGCCGATCGGAGGCCTTAAAGAAAAATCTCTCGCCGCCTTCCGGGCAGGCATCAAAACGTTAGTCATCCCCGAACGAAACCAAAAGGACCTCGACGAAATTCCGAAAGTCTTACGACGCAAGCTCAACTGGGTATTGGCCAAGAACATGTCCGATGTTTTATCCGTCGCTTTGATGGAACGGCGTAAGGGTAATACCAAATTGAACGCTACGGAGCGCGGCAAGGGAATTCTGCCCAGACAGCAGCTGGTTGCAAAACCGCTGCGAAAAAATGAGCGGGAAAGATCTCTTCCGATTCGGCCCTAGCTGAGATTTGACGTTACTGCTGTTCCCTCCGCGGCAATTACCCACACCATTCAGCGCTCGCGCGATGAAACTCAGCCGCCTCGGAGAATTCGGTCTCATCGAGAGAATTCGTCAGAAGACCCGTCCCGGGCGCGGCGTTCGGATCGGCATCGGCGATGATGCCGCATGGATCATAAATCAAAACAATTCGTCCCTGGTAACTGCGGATCTTTTGATCGAAGCCATCCACTTCGACTTGCGTTGGACTTCTCTGTTCGATCTTGGTCACAAAGCCCTAGCTGTCAACCTCAGTGATATTGCGGCAATGGGCGGCGTGCCGGCATACGTGATTTTGTCCCTTGGGCTTCGGCCTGATTTGGACAGCGCACAAATAGACGCGTTCTATCGCGGGTTGCAAGCCCTGGCGGGCCGAACGGGGGTAGCTTTGGTTGGTGGCGACACGAATGCTGCGGCCACGCTCATTGTTTCTGTTTGTGTCATCGGTCATGCACCCTATGCGCCGATACGGCGAAGCGGCGCGCGAGCGGGAGATGACATTTATGTCAGCGGCACACTCGGGGATGCGGCTCTCGCACTCGAGGTTCTGCGGGGCGACCGGAGCGGGTCTAAAAAACGCGCTATTGCGAAACTGATTGCGCGCCACCACCGGCCCGAGCCGAGACTTGCTCTTGGCCTGCTCCTCGCAAAAACCCGGCTCGCCACAGCGATGATCGACGTGAGTGATGGTTTATTGCAAGACCTCGGGCATGTTTGTAAAGCGAGCGGCGTGGGCGCAACGATTTCACAGGAACGACTGCCGCTTTCCGCAGCTTATCGAGCCGTGGCCGAGCGCGGCGAAACTGCCGCCGCATTAACCGGCGGCGAGGACTACGAACTTTTATTTTGTGGGCGGCCACAAGACCGGACGCGCATTGAAAAGATTTCCGAACGCGCCGGTGTGTCAGTCACGCGCATCGGCGTTTGCGCACAGCGACCCAAAGAAATCGCCGTTATCGACAAAACGGGGCGAGCCATCCCGTTTCGGATCCGCGGCCATGACCATTTCGCAAACGAAGGCTTTCGGCGCACCAAAACTTATCGCGTAATGGGCGAGGTTAATTAGACCGACCATGGACTCCGAGCGGTTAGCTGATTTGTTGGAGCGGGTACGCCGGAACCGGGTGAGCGTCGCCGAGGCCATGGCCCGCTTACGTCATCTTCCGTTCGAGGATCTCGGCTTCGCCAAAATCGATCATCATCGAGCACTGCGGCAGGGTTTCCCCGAGGTAGTGATGGGCGAAGGCAAGGATGCCAAACAGATCGCGACGATCGTACACGCGATGCGCCAGAAAAGAAGCAATGTTCTCGTCACTCGTCTTGATTCTGCCAAAGCTGCGCAGTTAAAGCGTTTACGCACTGGATTGACTTTCCATCCTGTGGCTCGAGCCGCGACCTGGCACGGGAAGCGAATCAAGATCACCGGCAAAGGTACGGTGCTGGTGGTTTGCGCCGGCACTTCCGATATTGCAGTCGCCGAAGAGGCGGTCGTCACCTCAGCAATGATGGGTAATAGAATCGACCGTCTTTACGATGTCGGCGTCGCCGGTATTCACCGCCTTTTGGGAAACCGCGCTCGTCTGGATGACGCTTCCGTGCTAATCGTTGTTGCTGGAATGGAAGGCGCTTTGCCCAGCGTCGTTGGCGGCCTGGTCGCCAAGCCGGTCATCGCGGTGCCGACCAGCATCGGCTACGGCGCCAGTTTTCACGGCCTTGCCGCGCTGTTAGGGATGCTCAACGCTTGTGCGGCGGGGGTGACGGTGGTCAATATCGACAATGGCTTCGGCGCCGGGTTTGCGGCGAGCCTCATAAACCGGCTATAAATAATAGTCAAATGCAGTGTTCTCACTGCGGCAGAGAAGTTTTCGGCACGGTACACACTCAGAGGACTTACAAAGTCGATTTTTACCTGCTCCATACCGGCGAGACTGAATGGGAGTTTCTCGTTAGTCACAAACCCGATGCGCCGCCGCTCAAATACCGCAAATTGATCCAACCCATCGACGTCCTCACATGTGTTCAATGTTATGCCCGTCCGGAAATCCGGCAGATTTTGGAAGACGATTTCACAGGCCGCAACGAACTTAGGATCTCGCGCAACTCCCACGAACAGCCCTCAACTCAAAACCGATAATCATGGAAAATCAGAAGAATTATCGCATTACTAAGCACCAATCTGAATTGGCGGTGAGAGTTGCTGGCAATTCACAAGCGGATCTGTTTGCCAATTCAGCACTCACGCTTTTCGATGTCATGGTCACGGACGTGCAAAAGATCGAGTGCAAGGAGTCCATTCCTTTAGAGGTCGAGGGCACAGACCGGGATGACTTAATGGTGAACTGGGTCCGGGAGCTGCTTTATCTCTACCAAGGCAGCGGCTATTTGCTAAAAGAGTTTCTCATTCGTGAGGTTAAAGATACCCTCGTCAAAGCCGACGTTCGAGGAGAGAAAATCGATCCTGATCGCCACGAAATCAAACAGGAAATTGCCGCCGTTGCATCTCACAAGAGTCGCATGCAAAAAACCGGCAATCAGTGGACCGCTCATTTAATTTTCGAAATTTGAGTTGTGACCAACGCAAACAACACTCGTGACTTCGGTGAGTGATAATGAATACGAGGGGACGGCGCTGATCGCCGACCCTATTCATCGCTACATTCAATTTACCGTACCGGAAAAGAAGGGCGAAGTTACCGAAAAAGCGTTGATCGATTCGCCTTGGGTGCAACGCCTGCGCTATATCTATCAGCTGCAGAGCGCTCGCTGGGTTTATCCATCCGCAGAACATAGTCGTTTCCAGCACTCCCTCGGCGCCATGCATTTGGCCGGCGAATTTGGCAAGCATCTTTATCCCTCATTGCGTAAAGTTCTCGGGGATGAGTGCCCTTCCGCGCCGTTCATTGAGGAGTACATGCGCGTGACCGGGCTCTTACACGACATCGGTCACGGCCCCTTCGGTCACTTTTTTGACGACAACTTTCTCAGTAACTATGATCTGACACACGAAGACCTTGGCCAGAGAATTATTCAACAGCATTTGGGTGACATTATCAGCCAGTTGCGGCGCAGCCCCAGCGGTGGCTTTGCTCCGGGGGAAGAACTGCGCCCCGAAGACGTGGCGTTCCCAATAAAAAAGAACGGCAAAGAAGATCACCGCAAACCCAAGTGGGTGCGCTTTTTACAACCCCTCACCGGCGGTATTTTTACTTTCGATAACCTCGACTACGTATCGCGGGATTCGTATATGTGCGGCGTTCATCCGGGACCTATCGATCGCGAGCGGCTCATTTACTATACCTTTTTTACTCCCAAGGGACTTACCGTCCATAAAGCCGGCAACGGCGCGTTAACGACTTTTCTCAACGCTCGGCTTTACCTTTACACGAATGTTTATTACCACCGCACGACGCGAGCCATCGACTTACATTTGCGGGAAATCTTTCCAGAGACGATGAAATACCTTTTTCCCGGCAATCCCCTCGACTATATGGAGGACTACCTTTATTTGACGGACTGGTCGTTGCTCGAAGATGTTTCGCGCTGGCGCCGCCAAAAAGGCGATCGCGAAGCGCTTGGCAAAGAGTGGGAAACGGTGCTTCATCGCGAAGTAAAATGGAAAATGGCCTATGATCGAACGCTATCGCTCAATGAGCTAAGTTATGGGGTGGCTTTGATCCAAGACAGCGACTGGGAAAAACGTATACGCCGGGCGCTGCCGCCGACAGAGCGCCAGTTGATTTTCCGCGTCGACATGGCGACTCAAGACCCACGCCCGGAAAATCCCTTTGCCATGGGCAAAAAACAGATTCATATCTTCGACCCATCCACGGGCGAAATCACCAAAGAAACGTTGACGGAGCTGTTCGAATTCATTCCCTCCAAAGTTGTCCAATTTCGAGTCTTTGCCCTCGATCATGATCACGATCAGGTGCTTGCGGAAGTGGCGGAAAATGCGCTGAAAGGCGAGTCGTCGTCAATCAAAACCAGTGTCTAGCCCCACCGTCCTTAAAATTCCCATCGTTGATCTGCGCGCGCAATACAGCACGCTTCGCGAAGAGGTACGCCAGGCGATCGACGACGTAAATGATACACAACAATTCGTTCTGGGTCCGGCCGTTGACCATTTCGAAGGGCAAATGGCTAATTACCTTCACTGCCAATTCAGTATCGGTGTTGCCTCTGGCAGTGACGCGCTTTTGCTCGCGCTGATGGCGCTTGGCGTCGGTCCCGGCGATGCGGTCATTACCACTCCGTTCACTTTTTTCTCCACGGTTTCTTCCATACTCCGAGTGGGAGCTCGACCGTTATTTGTTGATGTCGACGTTGATACCTGTCTCATTTCTGTTGACCGTCTCAGCGAGTTTCTACTCCAGCGCGTTGACGCGCAGAACCACCAGATTGTTGATAAAAACACGCAGCTGAAAATCCAAGCGGTTTTGCCGATTCATTTGTTCGGTCGATGCTGCGCGATGCACGAGCTCATCGTACTTGCGCGTCAATATCGGTTCAAAATCATCGAGGACGTAGCTCAAGCGTGCGGCGCAAGAACGTCGGTTGCGGGTGAGGAGCGGTTCGCCGGCGCTATCGGGGACCTCGGTTGCTTTTCTTTTTTCCCGAGCAAAACCTTAGGCGCTTTCGGCGACGGCGGCTTAGTCACAACACACGACCCACTGCTCGCGGAAAAAATCAAAATGCTCCGCGTCCATGGCGAGCGCCGCAGATATTTTCACGAACTAATGGGCATCAATTCCCGGCTCGATTCTCTGCAAGCCGCCGTACTATCGATAAAGCAGCGCTTCTTAGAACAATGGTGCCAGGGTAGAATCGAGAAAGCGCAGGCGTATTACAGGTTGTTTCAGGAGAGCGGTTTGATCGGAAACGGCTTGATCGGGATTCCGGAGCTGAGCACGGACCGTTCCCACGTGTTCAATAACTATGTCGTTCGCGCGGAGCGCCGAGAGGAGCTCAAGCAGTTTCTCGCACGTGATGGGATTCAAAGCGAAATCTATTACCCTTTGCCGCTACACTTACAGAAGTGTTTTGCGTACCTGGGTTACAAAAAAGGCGAATTTCCGAATGCCGAGCTGCTGGCCGACCAAGTCTTGGCATTGCCCCTTTATCCAGAACTAACGATCCAGCAGCAAGAGATCGTCGTCAGAGCCGTTATTCGCTTTTATCGTTCTTAGCTCCTTTTATACCGCCGGGCCGTGTGCTACAGAGACGGTGTGCTCCGCATTTCAACCCCTGTAGGTTCGATGAAGGACAAAATTCTCGAAGCGTTCGACGAAAGCATTCGGGTAAAGCAAGCTTTTCTTCGCGACAATATCGAAATACTCACGCAGGTGATCGATTTGATCGTTGCGGCATTTAAAAACGGCAACAAGCTGCTGCTCTTCGGCAACGGCGGGAGCGCCGCGGACGCTCAGCACATCGCTGCGGAGTTCACCAATCGATATCTGCTCGAACGTCCACCGCTGCCCGCCCTCGCTTTGACAACCGACACTTCAGCGCTTACAGCCATCGCCAACGACTACGACTATGACCAAGTTTTTGCGAAACAAATTCTGGCATTGGGGAAAGCCGGCGATGTTGCCGTGGCGATTTCCACAAGCGGCAATTCAGCCAATGTGCTTAAAGCGCTCGATGTATGCCGAACGATCGGGATTTCCACGATCGGTTTGACAGGCGGGAGCGGCGGTAAAATGATGGGCAAAGTCGATCACATGCTCCGCGTAGCAGAGGGTAAGAACAGCCCCCGTATACAGGAGACTCATATTCTCGTCGGACATGTCATTTGCGAGATCGTCGACCAAAAACTTTTTCCGGGAGTCTGACCCACCCGCAGAATGGCACGCAAGAATTTCAAACCGCTAGACTTTTCGAAAGTTCGCACTTATTCCGTCACCAAGCGTTTTAGCAAAGTTCAAACCTCCCTGTTAGGCAAAAAAATCGCCAAGGGTTTAAGCCTGCGGTCTTTTGTTCGCGGTTTGCCGAATATTCTCGCGGCGCAGAATCTGAAATCGATTGCTGCAAAAATGGCTGACTGTCATCGCAAGGGAAAAACGGTCTTGCTGGGTATGGGGGCCCATCCGATCAAGGTCGGCTTGAGTCCGCTCATTATCGATTTCATGGAGCGAGGCATCATCGATGCACTGGCCCTAAACGGCGCTGGTATCATCCATGATTTCGAACTCGCGTATATGGGTGAGACGTCGGAAGATGTAGCTGCCAGTTTGAAGGATGGCAGCTTCGGTATGGGCGAAGAGACCGGCGCATTCATCAATGCCGCTATTATCGACGGGACAAGGCTAGACCTTGGCGTCGGTGCGGCGGTGGGCAATGCGATTGTAAAAAATCATCTTCCCTATCGTAGACTCAGTATTCTCGCCACGGCTTCACGATTGGGCATCCCGGTGACATGCCATATTGCGATCGGCACGGACATCATTCATATGCATCCGAAGGCCGACGGCAAAGCGCTTGGCGAATGCAGCCTGCGTGATTTTCGCACCCTTACCTCGGTGGTTGCGACCCTCGGCGGTGGCGTGTATCTGAATTTCGGCTCGGCAGTGATACTGCCGGAAGTATTTTTAAAAGCAGTGAGCCTGGCTCGCAATTTAGGCAATTCCGTAGAAAATTTAACCACCGTCAATCTTGATTTTCTGCAACACTATCGGCCGCTCACGAATGTCGTGAGTCGGCCCACGTTAAAAACCGGCAAGGGGTATCAGCTTACCGGGCACATGGAAATTATGGTGCCGCTTTTGTTTGGCGCAGTGTTGGAACAGTTATAGGCTCGGCTCCGATTTCGATGGGGTGCGGTTCAAGGCGCCGATGCCGACCCCATTTGGCCAGCCAATTGCCCGATAAAAGGTCAACGTGGTAATGCCAATCGACACGACCGAGCACAGCGAAAGCCCTAAGGCAGCACCGAAAATTGTCGCGAACGCGCCCATGATCATCGAACCCACCGAGCGCATTCCCTGGTCCATCAGAAACACGCTCATCACCCGCCCGATCAAATCCCGCGGTGCCTCCACCTGAATGATCAATCGACTCACGGTGCGGAAAAGAATCTGCGCCGCGCCAAGTAGTGCCATCAGCACAACCGAAATCCACAAAGTACGGGATAAACAAAACAGAATGAGGAGTACTGGGGTGACTTTTGAGCTGAACCAAAGGAGTGTCTCACGGCCCCAGCGGCGACCTACAGCATCCAAAAAAATCAGCGATAAAACGGCGCCCACGCCGGAGGCAGCGGTTAGCGCGCCCAAACCCTCTGGTCCGGTTTTCAAAATATCCTTGGCAAAAATCGGCAAAAACCGTTGATAGGTGCCGACAAACATACTCAGTGCGTAAGCCGCCAGCGTGCTCGAAAGTACGAGGGGCGAGGACCGGATGAAATCCAAACCTTCTTTAATCTCTCGAACCCAATGGGCCGAGACTTTGCCTTTGGGTTCAATCGCTAGTCGGATCGGAAGTAGCTCAAATCCCGAGACAAGCAGCGCAACGCCATAAAAGACCAGGCACCCACCGACACCAATCCAGAGGACCAGCACGCCTCCCAGGGATGGTCCGACGATGCGCGCGAAATTGAAGCCCAAGGAATACAGCGCCACGGTATTCATAAGCTCCTCTTGCGGCACCAAATCATGCAATAGCGACTGACCGGCGGTCGGATTCATGCTCCGTGTGATGGAAAGAACCGTTTCAAGTATCGCGATATGCCAAAACTTGAGCGCGCCGAAAAAGTACAGAGCCACCATCGCGAAAACCGGCACGGCACACAGGAATTGTATGGCTGTGAGCAAACGCAATCGATCGTAACGATCAACAATGACACCACCGAGAACACTCAATACCAGGCGTGGCGTTGCCTCACAGAGCGCGAGAATGCCGAGAGCCATCGCGGATCCAGTGATCTCGTAGACTAACCAGTAAAGCGCGATCTCTCTGACAAACTGGCCGATTGAGGCGATAAAATCGCTGCTGCCAAAAAGCGCGTAGTTTTTATGCCGTAATGGCCGAAGGACCTGAATTACGAACTCCTAGGAGCATAACGAAACAAAGCTCATATTGCTTATAACCCGCCAGCGACTGCGTAGGAAGAGCGACAATCCGGTGCCGTCTTACTCTTCTTTGCGTACAAAACCGTTTCTTACTACACTAGAGTGGTCCTTGCGTCCGTTTATGGTGATCACTTTAACGACCGACTTCGGCTATCGCGATTCCTTCGCCGGTATCATGAAAGGCGTGATCAGCCGGATTAATCCGGACGTCCCGGTGATTGATCTCACGCATGGTGTTCCTCCTCAGGACGTCATGGCGGGGGCGCTGACGCTGCGCCATTCGGTCCCTTATTTCGGCGACGGTGCGATCCACGTTGTCGTGGTCGACCCCGGGGTAGGCGGCAGCCGGCGGCCGTTGCTGATCGAGTGTGCCGGGAATTACTTCATCGGGCCGGACAACGGAGTGCTGAGCTTGGCTGTGATGAACAAACCGAAACTGATCATCCAGCTGACGAATTCCGAGTACTTTCTGCAGCCAACCGGCACGACGTTTCACGGGCGCGATATTTTTGCCCCGGCTGCAGCACACGTTTCACGCGGCGTTCCCATTCACGCGTTTGGCCACCGATCATCGAGCTTCATTGAGCTCCATGTCCCCGAAGTCGTCCATCACCCAACCGGGCTGATCGGCGAAATCATCTACATCGACGGTTATGGCAATCTGTTTACCAATATTTACGAGCACGATCTCACAGGATTGCCGCGCAACGACATCACGATAACGGTAGGTTCCACCAGAATACAAAAGCTGGTACCAAGCTACGACTCAGTAGAATCTGCTAAACTCGCGGCGGTGGTAAATAGTTGGGGCCTCCTTGAAATTGCCCAATATAACGGCAATGCCCAGCAGAAGTGCGCTGCCAAGGTAGGGGACAAAGTTGTTGTAAGCGGCAGTTTTTAACTCTCCAGGGGGGTTTTTGATGAGCGAGCGGCTTTCCAGCACATTGGGATCCTAAGCTTAGAATTCCACGTGGACAAGTTGTCGCG